>Ga0210409_10005710_pt1 | contig 13035 bp, 10 predicted proteins | sample IncBWH17MmetaG_FD_161649 | JGI IMG/M metagenome (GOLD analysis project Ga0210409, IMG submission 161649) | Forest soil microbial communities from Barre Woods Harvard Forest LTER site, Petersham, Massachusetts, United States - Inc-BW-H-17-M | ecosystem: Environmental > Terrestrial > Soil >...
GATAGGGTCCGTCATGCGCCCGGCGTTGTCTTCGATCAGCATGCGGGTCAGGTCGCGGCGCCAGTCGAGCGGTTGTGGGCTTTCGGCGTTCCCGGCGCTCAGAATCGACGACCCGCCTTCGACGAACGGCCGTTGCAACGCATGCGAGCCGTACTCGCGAACATTGGGGAACAGGATCAGGTTGACCGGCCAGACGGTGTCGAGATCTTGCTTGCCGAGCAGTCCGCCCAACACCCACCGGAGTTGCTCCATTTCATTGAGGCGTTCGCGCGCGGCCCGGTCACCCGCGTTGCTCACGACGCGGAAGGGCCCTGAGCGGTACTCGGTCCAACTGGCGGCGGTGACGACCGGCGAGAAGGCGAGGGCGAGAGCTGCGAGGCGGCGCAACATCAATACTGATTCTCGCGCAACCGGTCAGCGCGCGCCAGGCACCAGCGAAACCGGTGCAACCACGCGACGTCCTACATGATAAGCTCGGCTTCGTGCGCACCCCTCGAATTGCACTGGCGGCTCTGCTGGGAGTTTCGTTGCACCTCTCGGGAGCCGACCCGTTCTACATCGGAACATGGAACATCGTGTCGGTGGCCTCGGCGCCTTGGGCCAATGCCGAGCTTGTCCCCGATCAGCCGGAAATGAAGGAGCTATCCGGCAAAACGATTACGTTCAAGCCCAAAGAGATCGAAGGCCCCCATCAGGCGGCGTGCAAAGGCCCGAAATATCGAGTGGTGAATTCTCCGATCGAAGGGCTGTTCCAGGGCACCATCGACGAAATGCACCGCCGCGACAAATCGGTGGACATGGCCAAGATGGCCGCGCAAGCGGGATTCCAAGGGACGTCGGTGAAAGGCGCGAAGTGGAAGACGCTCGAAACCGGCTGCGGCAACGAGCTCGACTTTCACTTCATCGATCCAATGACAGCCGTGTTCGGCCTCAACAACGCCGTCTACACGCTAAAGAAACAATAAGGTGGGGCAGGGGCATGCCCTGCCAGTGCTTTACGGCTCCAACGACGCAGTGTACGCCGCGATCGCCACCATATCGTCCTGCGAGAGATTCTTCACCACCTGCTTCATCAGCGCCCCCGCGGAACTCTTATTGGCGTCGGTCTGGAAGTTGTACAACTGGCGAACCACATAAATCGGATGGACCCCCGCGATTCGCGGCACGTCGCCCAGGCCCTTGAGTCCTTCGCCGTGACAGACCGCGCACGCGACCGTCTTACCCGCGGCCGGTTTGGTCACCAATGCCTCGCCTTTCTTAATGCTGCCCATGGGCACGTAGGCGATAAATCCCGAGCGCGGATCGCGCAACTCGACCTTTTCGGGGTCCTGCGGGATGGTGATGATGCGGTTGCCGAGCGGCTCCGTTCCGCCGCCGGGTAGCGGAAGGCGCATGCGCCCGGCGCTGATCCAGCTCTTGGGCACGGTCTGCGCCTCGACCACTTTGTACCAGACAACGGGTTTCAGCGACGAGAACCACTCCGCCGCCTTGCGCATTTCTTCTTCGGGCAATCCCGCGGCGATGTTGTTCATGCGCGCGGCTCGCTGGGAGGCGTCGTATTCCTTGGGTTCCTTGCGATCGCCGCTCTTGAAGTCGGCCATCTGTCGCAGAAAATAGTTGAGCGGGAGCCCCGCCAGCTCGGCGGATTCCGGATGGCCCATGCCCGACATCAGGTGGCAGGAGCCGCAGGCCTGCGCCTGGATGCCGGTCTGCACGACTCGGGGCAGGGCACCGTGCTGATCGGGAAACCAATCCGGGGGACTGAATTGATCGTCGATCTGCGCCTGGGTGTAGGAGCGCGTGCTGCCCGACAAGGTCTTGGGCACGTTGGCAGGGCCCGCAGCGGGTCCGGGAATCGGAACCGGGTATGCCCACGTCAGCGGTCCCTCTTTAGGCGGAGTTTGCGCGCCGGCAACCGCCGCGGTCAGGCAAACGATGGCGCTTCCGATCGCACACAACGTCAGATGTCGCATAAAAACCTCCTGAGTATTCTCGCACAGTATAACGCCGGGAGCGTGCTCATTCGGCGCCTAGGTCGATGGGTCGACGAGATCAAGAGACGGGAACAGTTTCCGGTAAAATCCACGATCGCGCGAGAGCAACCGTGTCGCCTGGTTTTGGGCATGCGCTCCAATCAGGAAATCCGCCAGAATACGGATCCTCTGTCCGCCTTGCTTACGGTACGCGCGCCACGCCCGGCCGGCCAAGAAATGAGCTTCCCTGCTCAGCGGCTCCACCCGGATCTCATTGTCCGCGAGGAACCCGTCGCATTCGCGCTGCGATGCGAAGTGGATGCAAAGCTCCGCGTATACCAGGTCGCAGACAACAAGAACTCCGGCCGTGGCTGCGGCCTGCAAGGCGCTGACAGACGATTGGCAGAACTTCTCGTTTGGGAGCAGAATGTCAAGCAGAATGTTCGTATCGATCGCTGTGATCATCGCCGGCAATCAGCGTCCGCGCACATCGTCAATGAACCGGTCCACCGACGTGTATCCAAGTTCGCCAAAGCTGTCCTTGCAGCGCCCTTTCCACTTGCGCAAGTCGAGTTTCTTCGGCGCCTTCTTTAGCATGATCGAACCATGGACGACGCTGAACTCGACTTCCGTCTCCGGCCCTAGGCCGAATCTGTCCCGGATATCCTTAGGGATCGTAACCTGACCTCGCTCGCCGATTCTCATACTTTAGAGTATGACTGATGATTCATATTTCGGCAAACGCCGTCAGCTGCCGATATAGGTCCGCTCAAGACTCGGCGTTGCGGTGCGACCGATGTTGCTCTGGTTCTCCCCCAAATGCCGGTTAATCCTTCAGCACCGATTCGGATCGGACGACGGCGTATCCGGAAGCACCGATTTTCATACTTTACGGTATGACTCGTAATTCATATTTGGGGCAACGCCGTCAAGGCAAGGGAACGGACGGATCACGGCGCCGGTTAGCAGTTAATGAACAACGCCAATCAACATGCATGGAAATCGTAGGACTTGGCTTGTGCTGCTAGAGCACTTCCGTCGAAGGGGCCGAAGTCTCCTAGGGCGAACAGGTCGCGCAGGCGGCCGGCGGTCTTGTCGAGATTGGTGTAATGGCGCAGGCGGCTCTTTAAGGGGGCGGTTACGCGGGGCTGTTCGGGGTCGACTTCCCAGGGATGGATGTAGCTGATGATGGGCAGGCCTTCCTGCCACGCTCGGTGGACTCCCCAGCGGGTGTACCAGGCCGGGAGCATGCGCAGGTAGCCGCCGCCGGCTACCGGGAGATTCGGCCCGGCGGAGAGGCGGAAGGTGGTCATCGGATATTCGAGGATGGGGCCGGAGGCGGTGGACACTACGAACGGACCGCGGGGGGCGTCGGGGACTCCATATGTGTCGTGGGTTACTGGGAAGACGCTGGAATCGTATTGGAAGCCGGACTCCACCAGGATCTCAAGGGCCCAACGGGAGCGGCGGGTGATGGAGAAGCTGGGGGCGCGGTAGCCGGTGACGGATTGGCCGCAGGCGTCCTCGATGGCGCTCTTGGCGCGTTGGGTGTCCTGGCGGAACTCGTCGGGCGTTAGGGTGTAGATGAGGCGGTGCCAGTAGGAATGGCAGGCTGGTTCGTGGCCGCGGGCTACGATTTCGCGGACCAAGGCGGGGAAGCGTTCGGCTACCCAACCTAGGACGAAGAATGTGCCCTTCACATGGGATGCGTCGAAGAGGTCGAGAAGGCGGCGGGTGTTGGCTTCGACGCGCGGGGCGTATTCGGACCATTGGGCGCGATCGATGACTTTTGAAAACGCCTCGACGTGGAAGTAATCTTCGACGTCTACGGAGGCTATGTTGGGTCCGCGCACTGCTATTGCCTGGTTCACCTCAATTCTATCAGCGGGGTTGTTCTATCGCGGCGGTGTAGATGTCGGCCATCCTGGCGGCGGAGGCCTGGCGGGACAGGTGTTCGCGCACAAAACGCTGTCCGGCGACGGCTAGGGTGCGCCTTAGCTGGTGGTCTTCGATTAGGCGGCTTAGCGCGTCGGCCAGGGCGGCGGGTTGTCCGGGCTCGAACAAGAGGCCGGTCACGTTGTCCTGGATTAGCTCAGGGATGCCGCCTACGTTGGAGGCGATCACGGCGCATTGGCAAGCCATCGCTTCCATGACCGCGTTTGGAAATGCCTCGTTGCGGGAGGGCAGGACGAACACGTCGAAGTTTCTGATCCAGGGGGCGACGTCGGGGGTTGCGCTCTGCGAGACGCAGTCTTGAGCGACGCCTGCTTCGCTCGCGCATTGCTGGAGGCGCTCGAACTCTGAGCCGCTGCCGACTAGGACCAGCTTCATGGAAGTCAACTGATGACGAACTAGCGCGAACGCCTGGATCAGAGTGGACAGATCTTTTTCCGGGCGCAGCATGGAAACTGATCCGATCACGAAGGCTCCGGGGGGGAGACTGTCGGGGCGCACCGGCGGGGCGGGGTGGAATTGTTCCAGATCGACGCCGTTGCGGCAGACTTGCACCAGCGATTCGCGGACGCCTTCGTCCTGGGTTAGGTAGCGCTTGAGGTATTCGCAGTTCACTACGATGCCGTCGGCTTTGCGATCGGTCCAGCGCAGGAGCTTGCGATACTCAGGGGTCAGATCGCGATGGCCTCGCTGGCTGGTTAGCATTTTGGCGGAGGTGAGAAAGCGGGTCACGGGCGTGGCGAAGGCGGCAAGGGGGGCATCGAAGGCGTGCACCAGGCGGATGCGGCGCGTGCGGATGAAGCTCGCCAGGTTCCAGGCTCCGGTTAGCGCGGCGGTGGATCGGAAGGAATAGACCGGGAGTTCGAGTATAGGCACACCCGCGGCGCGGAGCTGGTCGCCACGAAGTCCGTTGGGGCGGAATGTGCCGACGTGGGGCTCGAAGCGGGAGCGGTCCAGGCCCAAAGCGATCTCGGTTAGCTGGCGCTCGCTGCCTCCGCTGTCGAGTTCGCGGGCCATTAATAGGACGGGGTACGTCATGCTGGACGGGATTCTGGGAAAGGCTGCTTTTGTCCGTTAATGAACATGAATCAACGTCAATGCGGAGTTCGCTCTGTGCCACCTTTTCCCTTTAATTCCTCGGTGAAGCCGCCGGTTACGTAGGCGGGGGCGCTCGACAGGGCCTCCAGCATTTCGCGGCGGCGCTCGGGGGTCAGGGTTTCGGAATTGTATTCGATCCAGGGGAACTTGCGCGCGCTGGCTAGTTGTTCGCGATGGCGCGACAGGTAATCGTCCAGCAAACAGATCACCTTGGCGGGAGCTCCGGCGCATACGGTGTCGGGCGGCAAGGATCGGGAAACCACCGAATTCGCGCCGACGATGGTTCTGGGGCCGACTTCCACTCCGGGGAGAATCACGGTTCTGGAGCCGAAGTGGCAGGATTCATGAATGGTGACTTTGGCGATCAGGCCCGCGTCGAGAAACTCGTCCATCTGGGCGTCATGGGCCAGGATTAGGCACTGCTCGCCAAAACCACACCAGTCGCCGATGCTGATCAGGAAGCAGTGGGGCGTATCGATCCAGGTGGACGCGGGGAGGTTGACGCCTTGTCCGATGTGCATTCCCAGGGCCTGGAGGCGAGTCCAGCGGCGCTTCAGACGGGCGCTTTCGATGCGGGCCTTCCAGGGTGCGAGGAGGTCTAGAAGCGCGCCGAGAAACGCGGCCGAAAGCATCGGCTTACGCGGCCGCCCCGCGGATGCGGGTTTTGATTAATTGCAGTCCGGACACGCATTGCAACACATACGGGAGGTAATCGATGAAATAGAAGCGCGGAACGCGAAAAGGAGCGGCGGCTAAGCTGCGAAACTCGGAGGGCCGGATTGGGCCGGGCTCGCCCGCAAGCGCGCCCAATAGGCCCAGGCGTCGAATTGCGGCGATCTCACGTTCTCCGAAATCGCGGGCGCGGCCGTTGGGATAGCAGAAGATGGGCACGGGCTGGGTGACCTCGGCGTTCAGGCGCCTCCAGGATTCTTCGATCTCGAAGTGGGATTGGTCATCTCCGGTGCTGGACAAAACGGGGTGCGTGACGGTGTGCGGTCCAAAGGTCATGCCGTGCTTTTCGGCTGACCGGGCATCGTCCCAAGTCATCGGCGCGAAGCGCGGGGGAGGGATGGCGGGCAGCTCGACGGCTGCTTCGCGGCTTAACTCGGCCACGCAAGCCAGGCGATCTTCTTCGGGGAGGTCCTGGCAGCGCACGTTGAGGTCGGCGTTGGCCTTGGAGCGCGCGGCGGGCGACTCCAGACGGTAAACGATCTCTTGCTTTCCGAGATGCGCACGGAGCTCGGTTTTCTTCGTTCCTTCGAAGATCATGGTCAGCTTGTCCCACCAAAACCACGTCGTGCCATCCAGGAAGCCGGTGGTTACGAAGGTGGTCACGGGGCAGTCAAACTCGGCAAACAGGGGCGCGCCGATCTGGGCGTTATCGAAGTAGCCGTCGTCGATGGTGAAGGCGATGGCGTGTTTGGTGGGCTTCCCTTCCCGCAAGCGGGTGAAGAGATCAGGGAGTGAGATCAGGTCGCAGCGGAGCTTTCTAAGATGACCGAGTACCTGGCGGAGGCCATCGGGATCGAGGCCGGCAACGCCGATTTCGGGCATCGAGAAGCGGTGGAGCATGAAGATGCTGGCGTGGTTATTGGTCAGCTTCGCGAGGGCTTGGGGAAGGCCCGGGACGCCCAGAGGTTTCAGGAGAATCCGCTTGAGGAGGCTTTTCGGTAATGGATTCGGGGCGGACAAAGGAGCGCTCTGACGCTATGGTATCGTATCGCCCGCGGCGGGTACGCGCGGCAGATCCGATGTACCATGAGGGGACGGAGCGGCGGCGATCAAACGGGTGTCGCGCGCTGAACGAAGCCAGCTTGGCCTACCCACACACTCCGGAAGCATTTCTTGAATCGTGCACAACGGACTTCGTCCGGATCCGCTCATGAGCGCGGGGCCGAGCGACACGGCGTCCACTGGCCGCGGGCGACGATTTGTCACCAACGTTGTCTGGAACTGGATCGGCACTGCGGCCAGCTTATTTAGCGGGCTGATCCTTTCTCCGATTCTGATCCGCAAGCTGGGGCCGGACGGCTATGGAGTCTGGGCGCTGTCGTTCGCCATGGCCGATTACTACTGGTTCTTCGACTTCGGATTTCGTTCCGCAACGGTGAAGTACGTGGCACACTACACAGCCACGGGAGAATCCGAGAAGGTCGGCGAGGTCATCAGCACTTCGCTGATCTACGCGGCTTTGGTGGGCGGGACGATCCTGGCGGTGGTCGGACTGTTCGCGCACACGATTGTCAGATTCTTTCAGGTCGCGCCGCAGTATCAGGACACGTTCGCAGTAGTGATTGTGCTAGTGGCTTTGAGCTGGAGTCTGGGGTTGGTTTTGGGCCTTTCGGCGGAGTCACTGGAAGCGGTGCAGCGGTTCGACCTCACGAGCAGAGTTGGGGTGATCGCAACGGCGTCGCGGGCGGCTAGTCTGGCGATCCTGTTGTATCTCGGTTTCGGCATCATTCCATTGGCCGTGGTCACCGTCGGAAGCCAAATGCTCGGTTATGTGCTCAATTACGGGAACTTCCGCAAGGTCTTCCGGGGCGTGCCGATTAGTATCCGGCTGGGAAGCCGGTCCACTCTCCGGCAACTGGGCAGCTTTGGAATTCACAGTTTCATGATCACGATCTCGACGCAGTTTCAGAGTCAGGCGGCGCCTGTGCTGATCGGACATTTTCTACCGGCTGCGTTCGCGGGATTCTACAGCCTTCCGATGCGGTTGATTCAGTACACGGCGGAGTTTGTCGGGCGGATCGGAATCGTAACCAATTCAACGGCCGCGGAACTTTCGGCAAAGGGCGATTCGAAAGGGCTGGCGAAACTCCCGATTTTCACCAATCGCTACTGCCTGGTGATTTTCATGCCGCTGGCGGTGATGTTGTGGGGCTACGGGAGGCAGTTTTTCGAGTTTTGGGTGGGCCCCAAAACGGCGCCCTACTGCGCGGCGGTGCTGCCGATTCTTCTGGCGGGAAACCTGGTCGGCATGGTGGGGCAGTTTAGTTCGAGCATGTTGTTGCTGGGAATGGGGCGGCATCAAAAGTATGCCCGAGGCATGGTGGCCGAGATGCTAGCGGGGCTGGTGCTGCTGGTTTTCATCATTCCGCGGTTTGGAATCGTGGGAGCGGCTTGGATCACGGCTTCGTTGATGGCCGCGAATCGGGGGCTGTATCTTTCGTACCTGGTCAGCCGGAACATCGAGATGAGCCTGGCCCGATATCTGTACGAAGTTTACGCGGGCCCCTTGCTGAGCGCGATTCCGGCGCTCCTGATCATGGGCGCTCTGGGGGCGACGATTCTGCCGGGACGCAGTTGGTTGCAACTCGCGCTGGCGGGAGGCGCCGCGGCGCTGGCGGTGTATCCGCTGGCTTTCTTCACGTGCGTTGAACCGCAGCACCGGCGGTTGATTTACGCTACGGTTTCGTCGCAGTGGTCGCGATTTAGGAAGTGACAGCGACGCTAGCTTTTTAGTCGTTAATTCACGTGAATTAACACAATGAGCCTCGCGGTCACAGGCCACGCAACTAAAATCTTCTCCCGTTGTATCAATCTCTTAGGCCACTCCCACGCGGCCGGACGGCACTGCAATTGAGGTGCTTGTGGTTAGGATCAGGTCGGGGAGAGGTTCACTTGAACATGTACAGGCATTGGCTTCTAGGGATAACGGTGGCGGCCGGATTGGCAGCCGCACAAACGCAGGTAGACTTAGGCAAACAGTCCAAGGACGTGGATTTTTCGCAAGCGGCTTCGACGCGACCCTTGAAATCGGGTACGACGTTACCGACGACTTGCGCGGTCGGTCAGATGTTCTATTTGACCAACGCGGCAGCCGGGACAAATCTGTACGGGTGCACTACGGCGAATACATGGACGCCGGAAGGGAGCGGAGGGATTATACAGAGCGCCACTCAGCTTACAGACCTCCAGCCGATCCGCACCAGCAGCACGGTGCTGACGATCGGCCTGAATTGTTCGGCGACCTTGCCATGCAACGTCGCATTGAATGGCGTCACGTACAAGTTCACGGGCCCGATGACGGTGACGAATGCGGCGGGTTCACCCCTCACGGCGCGGGGTTACGTTTCGGACGGAAGCGATGGGCAGAGCGCGGGTACGTTCGTGGTTGGCAACAGCGCTGCGTCCGGCTTGACCTGCTCAGGAGGGTGCGTCGTGTTGAACAACGTATCCGCCTTTCCTGTGTCGGCGGGGCTGGTGACGGAGTTTGCGTGGACCGCGACGGGTGTAAACGGACAATGGGACGTCACGGGATACACGGATTGGAGACCCTTCCAAGGCGGCGGGAACAGGCTTTACTCCACCAACGGGAATTGCGCGGTTTCACAGTCTTCGGTGGGCGCGGGGCTCACGTGTTCGGGCGGGCTGTGGTCCGACCTTCACAACCCCAACAACACCACTTCACTCAACATGGGTCCATACGCATCTTCGTTTTCGTGGACGGACCCCAATCTGGGCGATCCTAACAACCACTATGCGATGCAGTTCACGAACAATGTGGATGCCAACACGACCACCAACAACAACTACTCGACGGAGGCGATGTTTGAGAACAGCTTCTTCTTCAATTGGGGGCAGGCGCTCTATGGAAACGGCACGAACGCCAAGAAGACCGCTACGATCAACAGCCAATTCATGGTAGCGACCGGGTCGGGGCAGAACATTCTGAATAACATGGTGCTCAACTGTTGGGGCATGAGCGACTGCGCGCGAGAGAGCACTACGATCACGTACGCAGGCGGGCCCGTCGCCGGCGATGAGGCGCGCGGGTTCAGTGTGGTGAGCCGTCTCCAACAACTGGGCAATTTGGTGAAGACCAGCCTGACCAGCGGGCCGACGCGGTCCGCGTGCCCAGCCGGCATGGCGCTCACGCAAAGCGTCACGGCCAACGTCACTCCGCAAACGGTCACAGTCACTTCAAACACAGGCTGTCAGGTGGGCGACTGGATGGTAGTGGACTGGAACGGGCCATCGGGCTATCCCAACTGGGATCCGGTGCAGCTTACCGCCGTCGGCAGCGGAACCATCACCGGCCGATTTACCGCGAATCACAATAGTGGAGCGACGGTTAAGGCAGGTGTGGTCGTCAACGTTTCCAACACCTTCGAGTTTGGCCAGGATCGCGTGCTGGTCGATCTCAGCGGAGCGCTCTACGCTACCGGGACGGCGACGGCGGCAAGTACCAACATGACGGGAAGTGGAACATCGTGGTCGACCTCGATGGTAGGTGGCGACGCCACCAGCACGGGATGCTTCGCGTTCACCGGCGACGACCAGACCTATGCCCCGTTCGGCACCGGCGCCAATGCTTTGCGCTCCTGGTGGGAGATCGCCGCCAACTCGATTACGAACGCAACCACGTTGCAGGTCTTCAGCTTCAGCGTGGCCGCCTCCGGGAATTACAACGGTGTGGGATCGGGGGCTTACGCGATTCGTCCCTGTGCCCGCATTGTCTTCATGAACGGGGATCAGCACACGGCAGTGTTGTCGCCGAACAGTTTCGCGTGGACCAGCGGCGACACGGTAGAGCAGGCTCTCACGCCGTACCCTGACAACCAAGGGTTCAACTATTCCTTAGCAGCCTACACGCCGGGAGGAACGTATCGGGGCTTTATGAACGTCGCCAACAGCGGCGGTCAGCCCCAGGGGAGCGTATTTACAGTACAGAATCTGATGGCCGGCAACAACAGCAGTTCCAGCCCCTCGGCGTTCCATGCCTTCCTGGCGGATGGCGGGAATTTCGCGGCGAATCCGGAACTGGATTGGATCATCGATTTCGGCGGAAGCCTGAAAAATGGGGCCATTCGTCTTCCGGATCCGTTTACGTACAGCGGAAAAAACCACATCACCTGGAATCAAGTCGAGAGTCAGACCTGGATCGGAACCGCTCAGGACGGAAACGGAAGCACGACGGGTCTGGAGTTGTGCGGTCTTGGCGCAAGCGGTGGCGCGGGCGGCGGTTGTCTATTTGAAGATCTACGCAACGTATCGGATCAATACACCGCGGGCGTGCACGCCCCGGTGGGCGGTATCCAATTGGACGGAAACACCCATGCGCGCGACGTTTTCTTTGCACTCCGTAACGCTCCGGGGGCCAACTACAGCGAACTGTTTCTGCATGGAGCCGATTTTGGCACTTACAAAGGCAAGCAATACTCGGACACAGGTGGGGGCACCGGTGGTTTCGTCATGGAATACACCGACAACGGCGGCACGTCGATGCCTTTATACGAAATGGGCGGTGGAGCAATCGGAAATCACTACGGAGCTCCGGGGTTCTATGTTCTGCCTCAGAATGTGGCCACGGGCAGCAACAACTACGCTTCCAACTTTCTGGGCGTAACAGCGTCCATTTGGAATGGCGCGTCGGAGAGTCCGATCTGGTCGTATTGGGATTTGGAACCAGACAGCAACGCTACGAACGCCACCAGCCACGCTTACCTGTACGGTCCATGTGCCTCGCCGATTACGAGCACCTGTCAGTATCTGGCGGCGGGCCTTGACGGTCTAAAGGTGACCGGGCCGGAGACGGCGGACTACTGGGTTTCGACGCTGGGGACGGCCATCTCTTCAGCCGCAACGATCGCACCGACAAAGTACACCACGCACGTGACCGGGACCACGTCGATCACAACCATCACGCCTCCGACACTGTGCGCCGCCAGCGGAAAGTCGTGCATGCTCATCTTGATTCCGGACGCAGCAACGGTTTACAACACGGGCGGAAATATCGCTAACGCTGTGACGGCCACGGTCAACGTGCCGGTCTTCGCAGTCTACGACAACGCTACAGGAAAGTGGTATTTGAGATGAAACCGATTCTTCGAACACTTGGGCGAACATTTGTGACGCTTTCTTTCGCGGCGCTGCTGGGCGCCGCGGGATCCCATTCGGATGTCAAGCGGGAGGAGCAATACTCCGACCGGCTTCGAAAGGCCCAGCGGGAATACATGCGGATCATGGAAGAGTTTGACAAATGGTGCTCGTCGCATGGACAGCGCGTTGGCGCCAAGGGGGCACAAGGGGACTTGGGGTGCGTGGCTCCCCCAACGCAAACCGCTACGCCAGCGCAGACTCCCGTAAGACCTGACGAACGACGATAGCGACTCAAACACGGCGAATCGCGGGCTGCGAAGGCGTCCGTTGACGTTAAAAAAGAGGGGCGAGGGGGCCATGCTACGGTATTGGATATGGCCCTCGCGCTCCGGATTCTCAAAGTGTGGGCGCTGATCGGGTCAGCCTCGCTACCGGCGATCGCGGCAGTCGGTAATGTCCTGGTACAAACGACGTCGACGCAGGCCGTCTTGTGGTTCACGGTGACGGATCCGGCGCAGTGCACGGTCCAGATTTTTAGCTACACGCAGCTGGGCCAACTCGCGGATGACGCGAATCCGAACTTGTTTCCGGGCGCCCAACAGTGTAATCGGGCGGGAGCGACGTTCGATGGGACCACGGTCACGTTTGTCGCGGGTCTCAGGAGGGCCGCCTTGGCCAGTGACGGCAAGATGCACTCCCGGGCGTTGACCGCGGAAACGCCTTACTACTACTTGATCACGGACACGGCGGACAACGGAACCGCGCAAGGGTCATTCACTACCGATGCGCCCCCGGCCGGGAACTTGTATCCGGAGCAACCTCCGTTTGACGCGAACGCCTGGGACAATCGCGCGTATCCGCAATTTGACTGGACACCGGCCCAGCGAAATCAACTGCTGACCGATCCCACGACGGGTCTGCTGGTGAAGCGTACAACGTTCGCCTCCGATGCCTACGCCTACACCTATAGTGACGCCGACGGTGGGCTTGCTCCGCTGGCCGCTGGAGCGATCACGGGTGGCGACTGCGCGGACCGAGGGAACCTCAATACCGCCGGCCGCGCTTATGCGACGTGTACGGGAACAGCGACAGTCTTCATGCCTCTCCCCGCGTTCCAGATGAGTGGCACCGGCACCTTCAACAACTGGTATCCGCGGTTCAACGTGGATGACCTTATTCTGTATCT
>Ga0210409_10005712_pt1 | contig 13034 bp, 11 predicted proteins | sample IncBWH17MmetaG_FD_161649 | JGI IMG/M metagenome (GOLD analysis project Ga0210409, IMG submission 161649) | Forest soil microbial communities from Barre Woods Harvard Forest LTER site, Petersham, Massachusetts, United States - Inc-BW-H-17-M | ecosystem: Environmental > Terrestrial > Soil >...
CATGGCGCACGGGCCTGTCTCGGTGGACGTGTCGGCAGCTCCAAGGTCCGGCGCAGTCTCGCAGCCGCTTCTTTTGACGCAGCTCAATCGGGCGACTACGCAGCCCGCCCTTATCGGTCGTCTGCGGCTACCCACGCCACGGCCTATTATTCCGGCTCCCGGCCGAGGCGGACTGCCCGTGTCGCTCGACGGGGACGCGGCAGTAAAAATTTCCGTCCAGAGCGAAGGCTGGTATCAGGTTTCGAAAGCTCAGCTCGTGGCCGCCGGCCTTGATCCCAACGCCGAAGCGCGGACTCTCCAGCTCTACGCAGAAGGCATCGAGCAGCCTATGTTGATTCTCGGCCGCCAGACTGGACCGCTCGGCCCCAACGACAGCATCGAGTTCTATGGAACGGGCATCGACACGCCGTTCTCTGGCACGCGTGTTTACTGGCTGATTCGTGGTTCGCGTGCAGGTCTGCGCATCAATTCCATTCCCGTGGTGAACGCCGGCCTTTCCGAGCAACAAAGTTTCCCCTTCACCGTCGTGCTGGAGCAGCGCACCACATATTTCGCGACTCTGCTCAACGGGGAAAACAACGACAACTTCTTCGGCGCCGCCGTCACGTCCGAGCCGGTGGACCAGCCACTCACTGTCGTTCACGCCGATCCCAATTCGAGCATGCAGATTTCCGTCGACGTGACGCTGCAAGGCGCCACCGATCAACAAGCGCATAGCGTGTCGGTGTTCTTCAATGGTGCGTCCATCGGCGAAATGGATTTCGCGAATCTCGCCAATGTCACCAATACTTTTCCCATCGACCGCAGTTTGCTACAGGATGGCGTCAACACCGTCACACTGACAGCTTTGCAAGGCGACAACGACGTGAGCGCCGTACAGTCCATCTCGCTTCACTATCCGCATACCTATGAAGCTGATGCGAATTGGCTGAAAGCCACGGCGCCTGCGGGCAGCACGCTGCACATCACCGGTTTCAGCAACCAGCAGATCCAGGTGTTTGACATCACCAATCCTGTCGCCGTCGAGCAACTTTCCGGCTCAGTTGGTCAGGAAAGCGGGAGCTACGGAATCAGGCTCGGCTTGCCGCCCGCGGCAGGACAAGAACGTACTCTTCTCGTCTTCTCAGACGATCAGATTTCGCCGCCATCGGGGCTTGCCTTCCACAAGCCCGCCGCGCTCGCGGCGCGGAGCTTTGGCAGTCAGATGGTGATCATCACGCATCCCGATTTTCAGTCCGCGCTCGGTCCGCTCGTCAGCATGCACGAGTCCAGCGGCTTGAGCGTTCAGGTTGTGACCATCGACGAAGTCTTCGATGCCTTCAACTACGGCGAACGCAGCCCCTTCGCCATTCGTGACTTCCTGCAGAACGCCGAATCGCAGTGGACTCGGAAGCCGCAATATCTGCTGCTCGTCGGCGACGCTTCCCTGGACCCGCGCAATTACCTCGGCTTGGGCGATTTCGACTTTGTGCCCACACGCATCATCGAAACCGCCGCGTTCAAGACCGCTTCCGACGATTGGTTCAGCGACTTCAAGCAAAATGGGTTCGAGACGATCGCTACGGGCCGCATTCCAGCGCGCACGGCGTCGGACGCCACGCTCGTCGTGTCTAAGATCGTGAACCATGAGAAGGGCCTCACGGGCGAAGCCGGAAACCAGCAAGCTCTGCTCGTTGCCGATCAAAACATCGGCGCGGATTTCACGACCGCCACGAAGTTTGCCGCAGCGGATCTGCCGTCATCGCTTCAGCCAACGGAAATTTTTGCGGATGGCATGGATCCCAACGTCGTCACGCAGCAGATTCTCACTGCGCTCAATAGCGGCCCACTCCTAGTCAACTATTCGGGCCACGGATCCGTCGAACAATGGTCGTTTGCTGATTTTCTCGATGATACTTCTGGCGCCGCTCTAACGAATGGCGATCAATTGACTGTCTACCTGCTCATGGATTGCCTTAACGGCTTCTTCCAAGACGTTTACTCCACTAGCCTGGCGGAAACTCTTCTGCTCGCGCCCAACGGCGGCGCTGTTGCCGTCTGGGCTTCCTCTGGGTTCACTAATCAGCCGCCCCAGGCGTCCATGAACCAGGCGCTTCTTCAGATTCTCAAAACCAATCCGTCGACGCCGATCGCTGCTGCGATCGTTCAAGCGAAGACCGGTGTGACGGACAACGATGTTCGCCGCACCTGGATTTTCTTCGGCGATCCTGCAATGCCCCTGCAACTGTCGCCGTCAACTTCAACGGGCCACCACCCTCCAGCGCGCGTGAACCCTCCCATTGTGTTACACCCTTAATTTTCTTCTGTTTGCAGCCGGTCAAGCCGACCAGACATAAAAACTCTTTCCGCGAAACGGCGCAAAAAGTCGGGTTGGTCATTGCCCCGTAATCGGCAATCCCGTGAAGCGAATCCCTGCGCTATGCACCTTATAGCGAATGTTTATTCCGACCAGAAGCGCCGTGAGGAATTCCACAATTCGGGCATTCTCAAGTTTTCCGCCGTTTAGCGCGCGTGCTCCGGGAATTTTTCCCGCAAGCTCCGAGGCGATTTGCTTGGCACGGTCGTCATCGCTGCACACCAGTATGTCGCAGTCGACAGCCTCATCCTTAGAAAGCAGTTCAGCGCCAAGATTCTGAAACGCCGCCGCGACGCTGACTCCCGACGGCAGCAGTTCCTTGGTCTGCTCCGCCGCCGATCCTTGCCACACGCCAAGCATCCGAGTCGCCGCTCCTCCAACCGTACTCGCCAGGGGCACCGTTGTGTCGATCACCACCGTCCCGGGCTTCCAGATGTTTTTCAACTGTTTTAAAAGCGCCGCACAACCGGAAAAAGGAACCGTTAGCACAACAACGTCGCATTGCGAGGCCGTCGCGGCGTTGTCCGCGCCTGCGATTTTCGCCGAGCCGCCAATGCGCGCGCGAAGCTGCGCCGCAGTCTCCTCCGCGCGCAGCGCATCTCGCGAGCCAATCACAATTTCCTCACCCGCCCGCGCCCATCGGTATGCGAGCCCCGATCCCTCCGGGCCGGTTCCGCCGAGAATCCCAATTTTTCTACTCATCACCACTTTCCCTCACCCCGCTGATTCTCCGTGCGCTTCTTCCCGACGCGGTTGCAGTTTTGTCTGTCGCTACGGCTGCTCTCAACCATCGCCTCTGATACGATAGCTTCAACGGCAACTTCTCGTGCGCCCGGAGGATGGGCGAGAGCAAACGATATCACGCAACGCAACGGGCTTACGATGGAAACTACAGGTCGATCAGAACACTCGCAACCGCTTCCCGGGCAGCGCACAGAAGCGCAACACGAGATCCTTGCACTCCTATTGCCTATTAAAGATCTGCGAAACGCGAAGCAGCGCTTGTCAGGGGTCCTGACGTTCGATGAGCGTTTCGGCCTGGCGCAGGCAATGCTGGAGGACACAATTCGCGCCGTCTCCAGAGTACAGCGAGCAGAGAAAATATTTGTAATTACAAACTACGAGCCCGCAATGGAAGCCGCCATGAATTATGGATGGGAAATCTTGCGCGAGACTCACCAAGTTTCAGAAAGTTCGTCGGTAGATTTTGCCTCGCGCCTGTGCGCCGAGTGCGGCGTCGCAGGACTTCTCCGCTTACCTCTCGATCTTCCGTTGATACAACCCGGAGATATCGACGGTCTCCTCACGACGGAATGCGCAGCCCCTGCAGTCGTCATCGTGCCCTCACGCGACGGCACCGGCACCAACGCGATTCTTCGCACGCCGCCCACTCTTTTTCCTTCACATTTTGGGCCGAACAGTTTTGCCAAACACTGCAGCGAGGCGGAACGAGCTGGTGCAAAAATCATCGTTCGAAGAAACGAGCGGCTGGAAATGGACCTGGACGATGAGGCAGATCTGCGCGCGCTGCTGCGGCACGATCTAAGGAATACTGCGACAGGGAACTGGCTTGAGGAAAGCGGAGTTGCGGTGCGCTTTAGAGCTCGCGCAATCGCGGTGTAAATACTGTGTGAACAACCTTCGTGGTCTCGGCGAGGTAAGGCAAACCCGTCGCCTGGCTCTTTACTTCGTCATCGCACTCCCATCGCGCCCCACGCCCAGCGCATCGGCCACTCGATTGATATAATTGAACCACGACGCAATCAGCGTAATCTGTAAAATCCCGCGGTCGTCGAATCCCACCGCGCGCAATTTCACGTGATCTTCCGGCCAGACCTTCGTCGCATCCTTCGTCAATTTCACGACGTAGTCCAGCATCGTGCGGTCCTGTTCACTGATCGGCGCCGTGCGGTAATCCTTCTTCAGTGCTTCCACCATCTCTTGATCCAACGTCACCCTACGCAGAAACTCTGCGTGAGATTCGATTCAATAATGGCACCGGTTCGTGACCGAAACCATCGTCGCGATCATTTCATGCTGATGGCGCTTCAGCGGCAATTCGGGAGACATCAGCGCTCCAAACGTGCTGAAGGCATGAAAAAGCACATCGGGAAACAGCGAGTGCGAGCCCACGATGCTCTGCTCAACTCCGTCAAAAACCGCCGGCACCGGCATGGCATATTCCGCCGGATAAAACTTTCGCTCTTCTTCAATCGCCTTCTTGACGCTTTCGTCTTCTTTCATTCGAACTGTCTTGATCCAAGTCATGCTCGCTCGCCCCCCCCAAAAAAATCCGCGACAAATCGGTAGTTTCTTCCGTAAATCGAATCCCGTTTTTGTTCCCCCTTGCTTCGTGGCTTCTGTTTTCGCCTTCGCAGAATTTTCATTCTCGCAAACTGGTGCTTACAAAGAAAGGCGGCCGGATGCTGTGCTGGCATCCGGCCGCGGGTGCTTTGGGGTGCCTCCACGTCGCCTAATCTCGGTAAGGTGGGAAGCAATTGATTCGTTACGCGTGTTATAGCGAGGTCCCAAAGAACTGGCAATAATGCAAAACGATTAGAAAATCGAGTTATTTTATAACTCCTTTAGTTTCAATGATTTCATGGGCCTTCCCGGCGGCCAGGTCCTTGTACTCTTCGCTCCTTCCGCTAGGCCAGTCAATCGTCACCCGTTCGATCTTATCGCTTTTCCCAACTCCAAACGTCACCGTCAGCTCGGATTGTGACAAATAGCTCGACCCCCCGTGCACCATTCTCCATTGGCTCGGCCCGCCATTTCCCCCAGGGAAGATCCGCACAATTGCTCCAATCGCGTCGCGATTTGATTTTGTTCCGATAAGCCGAAACCGGATGCTGCGATTTCCGCCAGTCTGATCATTCCGATATAAATACGCCAGCCCGTTATTCGTCGTCATCAGCAAATCCAAATCGCCGTCGCGGTCGAAGTCGCCATAGGCGAGCCCGCGCCCTACAATCGGTGTTTCAAAACCGCCGCCGATCTCTCGAGCAACATCGCGAAATTTTCCATCCCGATTCAAAAAAAGCTGCGGCGCTTGCGCATAGCCCACATTCCCTCGAATGTTTCGCACCGTCTCGTCAATGTGACCGTTCGCCACGGCCAGGTCCAGCCAACCGTCCAAATTGGCGTCGAAAAAAGCGCATCCAAATCCAAGCGTGCTCCGCGAGGCCGCGCCCAGTCCGGAAGCTACAGCAATATCGTCATAAGTCCCCCCGCCAACGGAATGATAAAGTCCGATCATCTCGTTATCGAAGTTCGTGATGGCCACGCCGGCTTTGCCGGAATTTTCAAAATCTCCCGTGTCAACTCCCATCCCGGCTCGGGCTTTTCCTTCCGTGCTGAAAGCCAGCCCTGCCTCCACGCCCACATCCTTGAATCTTCCATTTCGCAAATTCTTATAAAGTTTGTTGGGCTGTGTGTCGTTCGCTACCAGCAAATCTGGCCAGCCGTCCTGGTCGTAGTCGAGCATGGCCACACCCAGCGATTTCGAGCTGCTATCGAAAATCCCGCTCGACGCTGTCACATCCTCGAACGTTCCATCGCCCCGATTGTGAAAAAGCCAGCAGGTGTCCCCACGGTACGCCTCCGGCGTGCAGTACGATTTGTGCGTCCCATCCAGACTGCAAAAAACATCATGTTCCGGCGACCAGCGCACGTAGTTGCACACAAAAAGATCAAGCGAGCCATCGCGGTCGTAATCAAACCAAAGCGCCGACGTGCTGAATCCTTGGCGGCCTAGCAAACCGCTCGCTTTCGTCACATCGACGAACGTACCTTTGCCCGTGTTGCGGAAGAGCCGGCTCTGCCCCACGCAACTAATGAAAATGTCGGGAAAACCGTCGTTGTTGTAATCGCCCGCAGCTACTCCCATTCCGTACAGCTCAATATCCAATCCCGCGGCTTTGGTCACATCGCTGAAAGTCCCATTGCGATTATTTCGATACAACTTCAGGGTTGACCGTCGCTGCCCATGGCCCGGCCAGTCCATGCCGTTTACCAGCAGAACGTCTTGCCAGCCGTCTCGGTCGTAATCGAGGAAGGCGCAGCCCGATCCAAGCGTTTCCGGCAACAGCTTTCCGCCGTACGCCCCGCTGTTGTGTTGGAATTGAATGCCGGCGGCCGCTGTCACATTTGTAAGATGAAAACCAAGATCGCCGCTCGCTTGCGCAAATATCTGTGCCGGTGAAATCGCCGCCCCGATCCCCGCAGCGCATGCGTTCATCAAAAAATCTCGCCGCCTCAAGGCAGATTCACCAGTCCGTTTCGGATCGCGTACACTACAAGCTCTGCCGTTTTGTGAATCCCTAGCGCATCCATGATGTTCGCACGATGCACGGACACCGTATTCGCGCTCAGATTCAATTCCGCGGCAATCTCCTTATTTGATTTTCCCGCTACAATCCGTTGCAGTATTTCAAGTTCTCGCGGTGTCAGCCCGCCCTCGCGCTCGCCCTTCAGCGCAGCCGGAAGCGCGACTTGCGGATCCAAAATCTTCTCGCCTTTAGCCACTCGCTTGACCGCGTTCGCAAGGTCGAGGTCCATCGCGTTCTTCAAAATATAGCCGCGCGCTCCCGCGTCCAGCGCCTGCCGGACCAGCGTATCCTCCGAGTGCATACTCAACATCAAAATTGCCACTTCGGGTCGTGCCTCGAGTATTTTCCGCGTAGCCTCCAGGCCATTCATGCCCGGCATCGCGCAGTCCATCACGATTACGGCCGGCTTTTCTTTGACCGCCAAGCGCATCGCTTCCTCGCCGTTACTTGCCTCGCCGACAACCTCAATCTCCGGATCATCTTCCAGGATGCGCCGGAATCCGTGCCGCACCAGCGCGTGATCGTCCACCAACAAAACTCTCAGCTTAGCTCCCATGGGTCTCGACTTTCTGGCGCTCGATTCGTAGACGAACCAGCGTGCCTCCGCTCGCAGGCTGCAGAAGTTCGAGTGTCCCGCCGATGATCTCCGCTCGTTCGCGCATCGCCACCAATCCAATCCCGCGCCCATTCTTCTCGGCCACGATTCCTTTGCCGTGGTCTTCCACTTCCAGTTCCAGCGCATAGGGCAAAAACTTCAGCCGCACCCAGGCTTCCTTCGCTCCAGAATGCCGGCTCACGTTATTCAGCGCTTCTTGCAAAACGCGGTAAACGTGGACGCTGGCGCCTCCGTCAAGCGGAAACGCCGTTCCAGTTTTCTCATAGTGCAGCGCTAGCCCCGTCTGGCGCTCCACCGTCGGAATATACCAGTCCAGCGTGCTCACGAGTCCGGCTTCATCCAGAAGCACCGGATGAAGCGCCTGCGAGAGGCTACGAATATTGTCCAGCGTGGTTTGCGCAATCTCGCGCACCTCCCGCACCTCTTCGCGTACCTTTGAGCCTTCCGGAAGATGGTTTCCCGCTCGCCCCAACAGCGAACCAATCGCGGTCAGCACTTGCCCGAATTCGTCATGCAATTCTCGCGAAATGTGCCGCAGCGTGGACTCTTGCGTCGAAATCAATTTTTGCGCCAGCTCACTGCGTTGCTCGGAAAGCGCCGCCAATCTTGCGAAAATAATCCGGTTCGTGCGAATCAAATACAAACTCGTCAGCACGATCGTAATCAGCGTAGCTCCCAAAAACAAATAAAGCTGGCGCTGCACGCCGTCGTAAATTTCTGCGATGCGCCCCGCCGCCTGCTCTTCGCCTTCGTTGTTTTGCACCAGCAACCGGGAAACCGCCGTGCTCAGCGATTCCTGCCGAGCCTGTAGCGTCAACGGGATTTGCTCGCGCGCTTCTTGTTCTTTTCCCGCTGTGGCCAGCGCAAACATGCGATGCACTGCGTCCCAGAATTGCGCCACGGACTGCGTGAGATAATTTCGCTGCTCCTCCGTGCGATTCGTACCGGCGAGCTGTTCCTCGAGATGCAGCGCCACATCCAGATCTTCGCGTATCCGCTCGAACTGCGCCGACCACGCCGTCAGTGGATACGGTTCGCTTGCGTCCAGCATATCCCGCATCGCCAGCCCAACCGAATTCAAATCATTCTGCACTCGCAACAATTGCAGAGAATCTCTGCGATTTCGGTCGACCATTTCGCTCTGCAATTTCCGCAAACCGGAAAGTTGCACCGTAATATAAAACGAATACGCCACCACCGCGGCAAGGGTGATAATCAGTCCGAATAGAAGCCCGGTTGTCGGCGAGCGCTGCGCAGGCGTTTGCACGAACAGAGGATACCTCAGGCAGTCGCTTTACGCCGCACGAGGAGCAGCAGAAAAACCATCGCCACAGCGGAAAAAAGCGGCACAAGCAATCCAATGCGCAAACCGCCCGCGTGCGTGGAAATGAATCCCACGAACGTCGGAACGGCCGTGGATCCCAGCGACGACATGGAAAACATGAGCCCACCCAGGCGCACCGCCCTCGCTCCATACCACCGCGAAAGCCACGCAACGAAAATCGGGAAAATCGTCGCGCAACCAAGCCCGGCCAGCGCCACGCTGGCGAACGCAGTTTTTTGGTGCCTGGCGAGCAGATACAGCGTGTTTCCTGCAATGACCAGAACCAAAGCGATCATGACCAGGCGATATTCGTGAATGCGCGCAAGAAGAAATGGCGCCGCGGCGCGGCCGGCCAAAAGCGCTCCGTAGAAAAACATCGGCGCAAGCGTCGAAATGCCGGTTCCCTGGGTGACAAGCCGTTTCGTGTAAGCAGCGGCCCAGAATCCAAGGCTTGATTCCACTCCGACATACAGAAAAAAGAGCGCGGCTAGCGTAACAGTTGTAACCAGGCCAATGCGCGCCGCCACCGCATGGATTGTCGGGCTGGACGTTGCATGTCTTCCTCCAGGAAACGTCGTGAAAATAAATGAAATCGCGAGCAGTCCGCCAAATCCCGCAAAAAAATACAAAAATTGTGCTAGCAAGCCGTTTTTCAACGCGACCAGCACCAGCGGAGAGCAGAACATCGCGCCTACTCCCCACGCAAGATTCACGAGGCTCACCAGCGATGCACTGCGCGCGCCTCCGATTTCCGCCACTGTGAGATTCGTCGGAGGCACCACCAGGCCATAACCAATTCCCAGAGCTGCCAGAGCAAAGTAGGCGACCATCAACGAAGGCGCGTTCACCGTTGCCAGCCCCGCGGCTATAAGGAAATATCCGAGGACGAGAGACGTACGCGTCCCGAAGTAATGCACAAGGAGACTCGACAACCAAACTCCGGCGAGCGACCCGGAAAACTGCACTGCCGACAATACGCCTGCTTGCGCGTCGCTGAGCGACCACCGTGCAATGAACAGCGGCAGTATCGGCCCGACGACGGTGATTTCCACGCCTGTCAGGACGAATCCGGCGAAGAGCAGCACCAGCAGATAGCGCTGACGGGCTGCAGCGTTGATGGCGATGGCTTGTGCGCTCACTGGTTATCAACCATTTTGCAGGACTGCGGCGCTGCGGGCAACCCAGCGTTTTTCTGCGGCCTTTTGCGTCTTCGCGAAATGTGATCCTTCCAATCTCAAAAGGTCCTACTCGCAAGCTCGAAATTCTTTTTCTCCGCTTTCAAAAACTAGGCGCTCGCTTTAACGATGCGATAGTATGAAGCGCCATTTGCGTGCTTCTGTAATCGCGTCAAGGCGTCTTTGTGATTCTTTTTTCGATGCTTTCATGATCGATGTCGGCCTCATCGGATTCGGGCTCGCTGGCCGCGCCTTTCACGCGCAGGTGATTCGTGCTGTGCCCGGATTGCGGCTCGCCGCGATTTTGCAACGCAGCGGCAACGAAGCTGCCGAACAATATCCCAATGTTCGCATCGTCCGTACTCTCGATGAACTCCTCTCCATCAATGAAATTCGTCTCGTCGTCATCGCCACGCCAAACGATTCTCATTATCCAATCGCGCGTCAATGTCTTGCCGCGGGACGCGATGTGCTGGTCGACAAGCCTTTCACGACCACTTTGGAAGAGGCGATTGAGCTCGTCCAATTTGCAAAGAAACAGGGCCGGCTGCTCACCGTCTATCAGAACCGCCGTTATGACGGCGATTTTCAGGCCATCGTGCAGCTCGTTGCGAGCGGCGTGCTAGGACGCATCGTTCGCTTTGAATCGAATTACGACCGCTTTCGTCCGCAACTCAAACCGAATGCTTGGCGCGAGCGCTCCGGTCCCGGCACTGGCATATTCTTTGATATCGCGCCGCACCTCATCGACCACGCGCTCTTTCTCTTCGGCGTGCCGCAAGCGCTGACGGCCGACATTCGAATCGAACGCGAAGGCGCTGTTGCCGATGATGCGTTCGACCTCGCGTTTCACTATCCGCGTGGACTGCGTGCGGATTTGCGGTCCTCCATTCTGGCCGCGGCGACTCGCCCGCGTTTTATTCTGCATGGAACGCAAGGGGCATTCGTGAAGCAATCCTTCGATCCGCAAGAAAACAACTTGCGACACGGCCACGTCCCCACGGACACTGCGTGGGGCGCGGAGCCGGAAGAAAATTGGGGCCAGCTGACTCTTTCCGAGAACGGCGCCCTCGCTCAGCGCCGCGTTCCCTCGGTGAATTGCGACTACCGCGACTTCTACGCCAATTTGCGCGACGCCATTCTTGGCAAGGCGGCGCTGGCGGTGACGCCTGAGTGGGCGCTCGATGTGATGCGCCTGCTGGAACTGGCACGCCAGAGCAGCAACGAGCGCCGAACTGTTTCTGTATCGATGAAGACTTGAGTATTCCTCGGGTGGTGTCTGTTGCAGATGGCCGGATTTGCAAATGGCATCCAATTTCCGAAAGTGAAGGGTGGCTCTCGCGTATAATCGAATTTCGTGCAAGCGGGAGGAGCGCTACCGTGGCTTCCGTCATTGAACTGGCACCTTCGATTTTGTCCGCCAACTTTGCGCAATTGGGCGCCGACGCGAAAGCTGCGCTCGAAGGCGGCGGCACGGTTTTGCATCTCGACGTGATGGACGGGCACTTCGTGCCGAATCTCACGATTGGGCCGCCCGTCGTTGCTTCGCTTCGCAAAACCATTCCGGATGTGACGTTCGATTGCCATTTGATGATTGAAAATCCGGATGAGTTTATTCCCGCATTTGCGGAAGCTGGCGCGAACTGGATTTCCGTACATCAAGAAGCCTGCGTTCACCTGGATCGCACGCTCCATCTGATTGAGTCGCATGGGTGCAAGCCGGGAGTGGTGATTAATCCGGCGACTCCGGTGCACATGCTCGACGAAGTGCTGGATATCGTGCACCACGTTTTGGTTATGTCCGTGAATCCTGGGTTTGGCGCGCAGCATTTCATTCCCAACTCGCTCAAAAAGATTGCGGAGCTTGCGCGCATCCGCAATTCCCGCGGCCTGGAGTTCCGCATCGAGATTGATGGGGGCGTTGCGCTCGATACTGTGGGGGATATCGTTCGCGCTGGCGCGGAAATTCTTGTAGCTGGCAATGCCGTGTTTTCGCACCGCGACATTCGCGAAAACGCCCGAAAGTTATTGGACGCTGCGCGCGCTTCGATGGTCAAAGCACGTAAACGGCGAATCGTCAGCGTTTGATAGATCGTGCACGCGGCAGCGGTCGGCCTCAGAAGGCGAGGCCTACAACGGCAACGGCGTTACGTATTCGGGCCGCTACTGTTCCTCATAATTCCAGGTTAGACCGCCATCGACCACGAACGTCGTTCCCGTCACATAACTGGACTCGTCTGAAGCCAGGAAAGCGGCGATGGACGCTACGTCTTCCGGTTTTCCCAACCTACGCAGCGGAATATTTTCCAAGAGACTCTTCAGCTTTACCGGATCGTTCAGTAAGTTTTTGTTGATGGGCGTTTCGATCGCGCCGGGGGCGATGTTGTTGATGGTGATGCCGAGCGGAGCAAGTTCGATCGAGAGATTGCGGGTGATCATTTTCAACCCGCCCTTGCTGGCACAGTAGGAAGAAAAGTGCGGGAAGGGAAGCTCTTCGTGGACGGAGCTGATGTTGATGATTTTTCCCGGGCGCTTGGCTTGCATCAGATAGCGGACCATCGCTTGCGTTAGGAAAAACAAGCCTTTCAAATTCACGTCCAGCACGAAGTCGTAATCGGCTTCAGTGACGTCCCAAAAATTGGCGCGCTTTTCGACGCCTGCGTTGTTCACCAAAATGTCCAGCTCACCGAGCTGCGAAACTGTTTCAGAGATGAAGCGCTGGCCGTCGGCGAGCTTCGAGACGTCGGCTTGAATTGCAACGGCTTTGCCGCCGCCGACCCGCAGGCTCTCTGCAACCCGCTCCGATCCGGCTGCGTCGGAGCGGTAGCAGATCGCCACGGCTGCACCTTCCTGGATGAATCGCTGGGTGATTCCTAAGCCGATCCCCTGATTTCCGCCGGTGATGGCCGCTACTTTACCTTCCAAGCGTTTTGACATGAGTCAGGCCTCCATTTCCGCGGTGCGTTCCCAAAGGGGAACGCACAACGGTAACGCTTGGATGTTGCGGCCAGGTTTCTGGCGCAGTGAAAATGGGCGGGGGTACCCCCCTGCCCGGTTTTCTCGTAACTGCGGATTCTAAAGGGCTTAAAGTGGCTCTGTTGACACCCTCGGCACAGGTAGATTTTGGGAAGGTCGACAAAGCGAGGTAAGGAGTGTTTTCTGATGGAGCAGGAGGTAGGATGCCAGAAATCGGACTCCTGCCCTTTGCCCGCGTAGCCCGGCGTATTTTGCC
>Ga0210409_10005713_pt1 | contig 13033 bp, 10 predicted proteins | sample IncBWH17MmetaG_FD_161649 | JGI IMG/M metagenome (GOLD analysis project Ga0210409, IMG submission 161649) | Forest soil microbial communities from Barre Woods Harvard Forest LTER site, Petersham, Massachusetts, United States - Inc-BW-H-17-M | ecosystem: Environmental > Terrestrial > Soil >...
TAGCGGAGGTCTTTGATTCCGTTTGTGTTTTCCCACATGTAGGAGGGCTGAAACGACACATGCTTCTCGATGGGCACCGTGACGCCAGTCCAGGCTCGGTTTTTCGTCCATCCGCTTCCCTGGTCGTAAAAGGCTTCGTAGGACGCGAACGGTTTCCAGATGCGGCCCTTAACCGCGAGGGGGTATGCGACCGCGATCTTATTGCGATAGCGGTTGATCTCTTTTTCTGGAAGAGATTTTCCGCCATACTTATATGTTGGAAGAAATCTTCTGACATACATGTTTCGCTCGGAGATTTCAAACTTGTGGACCGAGAACATAACCGTCCCGTCGATCCGAAATTGGTGCTCCTCGACAGTGCGCGTAAATCCTCGCGAATGATTCGCGAGTTCATTAAGCCCGTCTGCAGGGACCGAGTAATACAGATAGCTGGGAGTGATCAAAAGAAACTTTGTCGCCCGAAAGGTGGCGTCAAACTGTGCTGACGGCACTTTCAATTCGCCGATGTAAAAGCCGTAGAATTTAAGATCAAGCCGCCGTTGCACAGGAGCAATCAACTCTGCCCAGCCCGTGGGCGCAACTACCGAGCTACTTCCGCGTCCACTAGGTACGTCTACTTCTTGGGCAATGCACCGCCCGCCAATAAAAACGAGCCACAACACCAGAAACGTTGGCACTAGATGCAGCACAAATTTTGTGAATCCTCGCATGGCTTCTCCTAGCCCGGATGCGTCGCGTCAACGCTCCCGATTGAGTAAGAACCTTTAGGAGGACCTGTGATGGTGGATGGAATTGCCTCACCCCAAAGATCCCGCTCACGACCGGATGTGATTGCGATCACATCCAGCTGTGACGTGAATGACAAAGGCAATCGGCGCGCCAAAGTGATGCCAGGGCTAAGTGGTGGATTTCATTGCGTGCCAAGCAATTTGTCGGCGGGATCGCAATGCTTCTGCCCTTATGTGGGCAGTTGCTTTTTGGGCAGCGGGCACGAACACCGGTAGTGCGCGGGATGGGCAGTCGGGCCCGCAACTGGATCAGTACTTGTCGTTCGCGGCATGCACTCGTGCAGGTCAGATCGCAGTGTGCTGGCGGTGCGCCAGTGACGGTTGGAGTCTCCTCGGGTTTACGCTCTCTTTGGAGGCTCGTCACAGCGCATATATCGATGCATGGCAAGTCGCTGTCTTTATTGCACTCAGGGCTGAATCGGTGGATACTTGACGCTCAACTGCGCTGCCTGTGCCCTTGGCGGTACTCGGTCATACATCCGTTAGAATCGACCAGGCTCGCGACAACTGGTGTGAATTTGTTGTCAGGCCAGTGAATTGCAGGGGAGCACCAGAGCCATGACGATGACCGATGATCGATATCGAACTCTACTTGGTGCATTCAGTGCCGTGGCCGATCAGCCCACCGTCAAAGCTGTTCTGCATAGCCTGCGTGGCGTTCTGGCAAGCACGTCCAAGTTGCATGGGGTGGAACTATACCTGTTGAGCGCCGATGGACAAACCCTGTCTAGCTTCGAGTTTGACCGAGATGAAGACGCGCCGGCGATTAACGTCGGGGCCAAGCTATCACGCATTGGCGCCGTGGCGAGAGTACTTGATGAGCAGAAGCCGGTCTTCATCCCCGAACTAGCGCAAGAAATGTTGAAGCATCCTGATCTGGCTCCGTTTGCACCTGAGGTCGTAGGGCGGAGCACATATCTTTTTCCCGTCTCAACGTTCCAGAAACAATTCGGCATTCTGTCGACACCAAAGTTGCCGGGCCAGCAATTCGCTCAGGAGGATGTCGAACTTCTGGGTTCTCTGGCGTCGCACGTAGCAGTTGCGCTCGAATGTGCCTTTGCGAAAGATCGCGCAGAGCAGTACCAGCGTGAACTCGCGAGCGAGCGCGACCGCCTTCGCCTGGTGCTCGAAATCAACAACCATGTTGCCAAGCTAGATATTAATGACGTGCTTCGCTCCGCGAGTGCATCGATCCGTTCGTATTTCGTGAGTGACTTCACCGCCTTTTGGATCATCGATAAAGATTCGAGCGAGCTCCGCGGAGTCGGTCTCGATTTTCCCATCAGCAAGGGTGCCATATCGGAAACTGCATCGGCAGACTTAAACGCAGAGGACTTTGAAAAGCTCCGTGCACGGCGTGCAGATATCTTGACGACTGTGGATTTCGGGAACCTGCCAGCGTCGCTCGCAAGGTCGTTGAGAGCAGAGTCGATCTCATCGTTGGCTCTGGTTGCGCTCACCACAGGAGGCGGTCCGATCGGTTTACTAGCGGTGGGTAGCCGAAAGGCCGATGCGTTCGGACAAAAAGACCTGGATCTCATGTCACAGGTTGCTATCCAGATATCGCTCGCGCTGGATAACGCGCTTGCCTATGGGCGCCTGAACGCATCTGCAGCCCGTTTGGAAGAAGAGCGGCTCTATCTCGAAGCAGAAATAGAATCCGAGTACAACTTTGAGGATATTGTTGGCAAGAGTGCCGCCATCCGCAAGGTGCTGGATCAAGTAGCCATCGTGGCGCCCACCAGTTCCACTGTGCTGCTGCACGGCGAAACCGGCACGGGAAAGGAACTGGTCGCACGGGCCATTCATAATGGCAGCCCGCGCCGTGCACGAACATTCGTACGCCTGAACTGTGCGGCCATTCCTTCGGGACTGGTGGAGAGCGAATTGTTCGGTCATGAAAAGGGTGCCTTCACAGGAGCGCTGATCCAGAAGCGCGGCCGCTTCGAATTGGCTGATCACGGTACTCTGTTCCTCGATGAAATCGGCGATATTACGATGGACTTGCAGCCCAAGCTCTTGCGCGCTTTGCAGGAGCGGGAGTTCGAACGCCTTGGAAGCACAAAGACGCTTCAGGTGGATGTTCGGTTAATCGCGGCCACGCATCGCAATCTGGAAGTCATGATCCGCAACAATCAGTTTCGCGAAGACCTTTTTTACAGGCTGAATGTGTTTCCAATCGAAATCCCGCCGCTTCGTGAGAGACGCGAGGATATTCCGCTCCTGGTGCATTTTTTTGTGTCACGGTTGTCCCGCAGAATGCAGAGGCGTATTCGGTCAATCCCGAAACGAGCCATGGAGGCATTGATTGCTTCCGACTGGCCGGGTAACATTCGCGAGCTCGAGAACTTCATTGAGCGCTGCGTGATTCTCACGCAGGGGGACGAATTGAACGTGCCTCGGACCGAGCTGAGGAGATCTGCTGAACGTTCAGTGGTTTCTGCTGCTTCCACATTCGAGCAAGTCGAGCGGCAGGCCATTCTCGATGCGTTGAAAAATGCATCCGGAAAGATTGCAGGCAAAGGAGGCGCCGCAGAGCGCCTCGGTCTAAAGAGAACTACACTTCAGAACAAGATGAACAGGCTTAGCATCACTCGCGCCGATTACCGTGCCTGACCGCATGCGGGCTATTGCCCCACATCTGTTTCGGCTCATTCTAGAACGGCCTCTATTCTCAATCAGTTAGAAAGAGAACCACCGGCACGGTAACTGCAACTCCCATTGTTCCGCCTTCGAGGACGGGAACAAACCCATTGGGAGCTCACAAATGCTACGCGTGATAACGATCCAAACAGTCGACATTCTGACCATCAAACTCGAAGGCCGACTAACCGGCGAGCGAGCTGAACAAGTCCGTACGCTCGTCACCCGAAGCAACACCGAAATGAGATTGGTAGTTGATATTACGGAGTTGATGTTTGTCGACGGCCTCGGGGAAGAAGTGCTGTCACTTTTGAAGCGGTTTGGAGCACAATTTTTAGCCGAAACGGCATACTCGCTGGATGTCTGCGAGCGCCTCCATTTGCCGCTGGAGCCCAAGCAGAGCTCGGGCGCTCCTTCGACTGGCCCTAAGGGCAATAGCCGTCCGCTCGGACACTAATAGCATCGGTATCTCTGCATTACCCAACGCGTACGTGCTCTCTCGATGGACGGCATTGAGAAGAGGAGTATTCGCTTTCCAATCTCTATCCGCCCGTATGTGGGCAGTGTCTGGGCGACCTGACCGCCCTGGGGCTATTCACCTGAAAGCAAATGGCAGTTCACATCGGGATGACAAACGATTTCGTTTCGGTTTACTTCAGATATTACATAAGGATCAGGGACAAGATACAAACAGCCCATCTGAAAGCCCGCGATTGGCATGTGATCTGCACTACTGCGGACGGAGGTCGCTTGAAGACACTTCTCGAATTTATCGGCATGATAGCAAGCTTCGCGGCCCGAGTGATTACGAGCGCCTGGCGTTCCCCCTACGAGTTCGAACAGACCTGGATGCAAGTAGGTGAAATCGGAGCTCGTTCCTTACCTCTTGTTGCGGCATCGGGGTTGGCCCTGGGAGTGGTCATGACACTGCACACGCACAGCACGCTGGTTACTTTTGGCGCGGCAGCCATGATCCCAAAGGTGCAATCACTCTCTTTCTTTATTGAAATTGGTCCTCTCGTGGCTGCCCTTCTTGTGGCCGGCCGAGTTGGTGCAGGCATTGGTGCTGTACTCGCCAACTTGCGCGCGTCCGAACAGATCGATGCCATTGAGGTACTCTCCGTCGATTCCTTCAAGTTTCTCGTAGTGCCGCGAGTGGTCGCGTGCGTTTTAGTTCTGCCATTGCTAACCACTTTCATGGATCTGACCGCACTTCTGGGTGGATTCCTGGCGGAGCACGCTTTGTCTCATCTGTCGGCGCAACTGTTTATTGGGCGCGCATTCAATGGTATCGCGTGGTCTAACTTCGTCCCCCCCACTCTGAAAACGACCGTCTTTGGCTTCTTGATAGGAACAGTCTCCTGCTACTACGGCTACACGACTGACGAAGGAGCTGAAGGGGTGGGACGAGCAGCAACGAACAGCGTCGTTCTGTCCTCGCTGTTGGTCATCGTGGCAGATGTGGTCCTCGTCAAGATCATCTTCCTCTTTTTTCCTGGGAGCGCACTATGACCGAGTCCCAGCCAGCGGCCATCGTATTCGACGGGGTCTCGAAGTCCTTTGGAAGCAAACAAGTTTTGCAGGAGGTTTCTTTCTCGGTGAGGCAAGGCGAAACGGTTTGTCTTCTGGGCCGCAGCGGAACCGGGAAAAGCGTAACCCTAAAACTGCTCATCGGATTGCTGAGGCCGGATATTGGCAAAGTGCTAATCGGTCAGGACAATATTTCGTCGGTTGAAGGTGATGACCTTTCGCGGTTACGGCGGAAGATGGGTTTTCTCTTTCAAAGCGCCGCCCTGTTCGATTCAGCGACCTTAGAAGAGAATCTCGCTTTGCCGCTTCGTCGGCTTACGGGCAAGTCTAAATTAGAAATCGAATATGCCGTGCATCGCGCTCTCGCCGAGGTTGGCTTAGCAGCAGACAGGTACAAGATGCCGGGAGAACTCTCGGGGGGAATGAAGAAGCGCGCTGGGCTGGCGCGTGCTCTCGTCCTCGAGCCGGAGATTTTGCTCGTCGATGAACCGAGCAGCGGCCTTGACCGTATGACCGCATCGGAAATCGACGACCTGTTACTCGAACAGAAAGCAAAGCGACGAACAACTATTGTGATCGTGACGCACGATGTTCATGGCGCCAGACGGGTTGGCGATCGGTTTGCAGTCCTGGATAAAGCAAGGCTAGTTGCATTCGGAGACCTTCAATATCTGGAGAACCACGAGAGCAAAACAGTTCGCACACTAGTGGGGGGACAATAATGCGGAATCGCAACATTATTACGGGAGCTTTCGTCTTGGCGGGCATCGCCCTCTTTGCACTCGTCATCTTTTTGGTTGGAAATCAGCGCAAGACGTTTGCCAAGCACGTCGAGTTTTATACCGAGTTCGCAAATATCGATGGCATCATGAAGGGCTCTAAGATACGAGTTGGGGGCTTCGATGCCGGTGAAGTTACGGACATTAAGCTCCCCGACTCTCCGGCGGGCCACTTTCGCCTCACATTGAGTGTTGTCGAGCGGGTTCACGGTTTGATCAGGCCGGACTCGCTTGTCAGCGTGGCATCCGAGGGCATTGTAGGCGATAAACTTCTCCAGATTCATCCGGGCAGCGCAAACCTCCCTCCGGCAGTTCCCAACTCCACTCTTCGTAGTAAGGAAGCACTGGAAGTGAGCGAATTACTGGAGAGAAGCGCCGGCCTTCTCAGCGATGTCAGCGGAACCATGAAAGAGGTTTCCACGAAGTTGACCGGAACTCTCGATGCAGCCACGACGACAATCAATAACGCGAACGATTTGGTCGTCGGCATCAAGCAAGGAAAAGGGGCGATCGGAGTATTACTCCGAGACGAGAACACCGCGCGAAGCGTGCGGCAGACGCTCGCGAATGTGCAGCAAGCCACAGCCTCAGTTTCCGACGCCTCCATGCGAGCAGATCGTTTAGTCAGCGACTTTGAGTCGCGAGGTCTCGGAGAAAAAGTCGATCAGACAATAGCGAGCGCGCAGAGTGCTGCCTATAATGTCGACGCGAGCGCACTGCGACTTCGTGAAAGTCTGACTAGGGCTCTGGGTCCTGATTCTCACGGCGTCGACGCCGCAGATAATATTAGGCAATCACTCTCAAATGTGAATCTGGCCAGCAGCAACATGGCGGAAGACACCGAGGCCTTGAAGCACGGGTTTCTGTTTAGAGGCTTCTTTAAGCGTCGTGGATATTACTCGTTGGCAAATCTCAAAGCAGATGAGTACCGAAGCAACAGAAGCTTTGCTGCTGTGACCAATCCTCGTGCTTGGCTCGACAAGCCAGGACTCTTCCAAAGCAAGCAAGATGGAAGCGAAGAATTATCCGCAGCTGGAAGAGCGAAGATTGTCGAAGCCATGGCTGAGTTTGGTGATGGGGCTTCTGGACGTGCCATCGTTGTCGAGGGTTATTCCACAACCGGCGATACGAGAACTCAGTTCGCAACTTCTCGCGTGCGCGCGACCCTTGTTCGTCAGTACCTACAGATCCGATTTGGGCTCAGTTCTCGCGACGTCGGAATCGTTCCGCTCCGCGGAGTTCCTCCGCCAAGTACGAACAAGAAGAACTGGGACGGTGTTTGCCTCGTGTTGCTCAAGCCAAGGGCCTCTGCACGTTAGCTTTCCTGTGCACTTCTTTCTGTGCCACAGCTAAGCCGGCCTTGTTTGTCAATGTGGTGGTTAAGAGAGTCAGCATCATGCTCGCAGACATAATCGCCCGGGGTAGAGGTGAGGAAAATGGCAAACAGTACGCCGAATCAGGAAAGTTCTCCGGCGGAGTCAGTCCGCAGCAACAGGACCGGCCTAGCTGAGATATCGGAGAAAACAGAAACCCGCGATGCGTTGTACTTATTTGCTTGCCACGTGGAGTGGTGCACCAAACAGAGTCTGGTCGAATATAAAGAACTGCTTGCGGCGATCGACGATCATGACTGCTACATTCGTACCGTTGCAGAAGAGCTGCTCACCAGAAACTCATCAAGGCCTGCGTACTGACGCAGATATTGAGACTTGGTGAAATGCAACGGGCGCAACTACCGAGCCACTTCCGCGTCCACTCGGTACGTCTACTTCTTGGGCAACGCACCGCCCGCCAAGAAAAACGAGCCACAACACCAGAAAAGTTGGCACTAGATGCAGCGCAAAAGTTGTGATTCCTCGCACGGCTTGTCCTAGCCCGGATGCGTGATGTCAACGCGCCCGATTGATTGCGAACCTTTATCAGGACCTGTGGTGGCGGACAGAATTGCCACCGCACTGATCCTGCTCACGACCGGATGTAATTTCAGGTTACATTCCAGATGTGACGCGAATCACAAAGGCACTCGACGCGCCAAAGCCAAGCGCTAGTGCCGGTGACCTTCAAATAGCAACTGCGCAGATCACGGCAGTAGAGCCGGGGCATTGAGTGCGGCTTGTTGATGGAAGGAGAACTAGTAGCGGGGTCATCCTTATCGGGCGATAGGTCGAGTAGGCAACCGCTGAGCCAGCGTCCCATTATCTTGGCCGCGACCAAGTCTTGGTGGTATTGATCCGTCGGAACCGTTGAGTGAAGCCGGCCGGACCTACATCCGCAAAGTGTTATTTAACAGTCGCGGGCCAGTTAAGAACGACGGAGTAACTTTCGTTGAAACCTTTTCGTGGCTCGAGCACCAGAAACTTATGTCCGTCTGCGGTTACAGCGTACTGGTTGACAGTGGGATCTGGTGTCAGTCCCGTTGTGAAAAGTTGCCTTGGGGCGCCGATCTTCGGCGCAGATCCGCGCACAATGGTCGCTGACATCATCCTTCCTTCAAGATCGAGGAAAAAGAGCTCCCGGCCGTCACCGCGCCAGCGGGGCTGTGCGCCCCCCGCACTAGAAACCTGAGTGATGTTGCGAAATGAGGGGAACGACGCCACAAAAACTTCCCATCTGCCGGCGCGGATCTCGCCGTAAGCGATAAGCTGCCCGTCAGGAGACAGGTGAAACTCGTCCTTTGTAAAGCTGGACGAATACAGCGCTTGAGGTTTGCTGTTACCAGCGACAGGAATAATCGAAAAAGTTTTTGTGTCGTGTGTGAGCAGAAAGCGGCCGTCCGCGGACCACTCTTCTACCCAGTGCGGTTCGTTGTCGCCGTAGATGCGCTGCGCCTGCTGAGTTGCAATTTCGATTTTCTCAACCAAGAACGGAGGATTAATTCCGCCGTTAGGAAGAAGATTGAACGCAACATAGTGCGAGTCCGGCGACCAAACGGGATCCGACTGCGCGTGCGGATCGATCGTGAGTGGGGTGGTTGTATCCGTCGCCAAGTCAACCAGCCACAAACTGCCGGTAGCGTGCTGATGGAACGAGTTCAGCACCAGGTATTTTGCATCCGGCGAAAGCGTGAACTGCTGAAAATCGATCACCGGGTCGAGGCTTCCAGTCACGGCGCCGTCGCGTGCATACCAGTGGAACTGATCGAAAGATGAGCCCTGTGCTGTCCCGTAGATAAGCACCCCATTTTGAGAGGCAGTAAATTCCGAAGTCCCTAAATACGCCGGTGAGGCGGCGACGTTTCGAGTCACTAACGAGGGCTTACCGAGTTGTCGCAGAGCTTCCCAGTCCATGCGCTGCGCAAAAAGGTTCTGGTCTTGCACGAACAGTAAATACTCCGGAACCGCTAACGCACGGCTTTGGCTGGCCAGCAGCATTGTCGGAGCTCCGCCATCCAGTGATTGGACATAAACCTTGGCACCCGGATCGGCGCTGGTCAAGCTTGTGCGAGCCAGATACATGAAGTGCTTGCCATCGGGCAGGAACTGCACCCACATCTGGCTGACCTGCCCGGGGAGCAAAGAGGTCACGGGTACGGCATCACCCCCGGCAGCGGGCACACGGAAGATGGGACTGTTCACCGGTTTGGCAAAGAGGATGGTCGCATCTGGACCCCACGCACCTTGCGCAATTTCCGGGACGCCGTAAATTATTTCGGGCACGCCGCCCGATTGACGAACCTTCTTCAGCTTGCCACCCGCCCAGAAACCTACAAACTCCGAGTCCGGCGACCAGAAGGGCAAAAGTGCACCGTCAGTCAGAGCAATTCGCTGCGCTTCGGGAGAGCTCAGAGTTCTGAGCCATAAAGAGCTTTGACCAGATGCATCAGTCGCTGCAAAAGCCAGCATCTGGCCATCAGGTGAAAGCGCGATCTGTTCAAAAGGGTGCCAGTTGCGCTGTAAGTTCACGCCCTCTGGCAGACCTAGGGAAAGCCGTAGAGCATTGTTCGAAGAACGTTTCCGGCCATACTGTGACCCAAGAATGGCGATCAGTCCTATGCCAAGGATTGCCCCAATGAGCAGAAGTATTGACGTACGCCGCGACATGGGGGTGGCCGCTTGGCGAGGCAAGGTTTTTGTCGAAGTGCCGTCAATACTCGGCGGGAGCGTCCAAAGGAATTCAGGAACGTAGGAGCCGGGGAGGAGGTCGATTCGGACTACCGGGGCAACTTTGGTTTCTCTGTAATACTGTGCAAGCCGCTTTCGAACTTCCGTCGCGCGCACACGCACGACGGCGTCGTTCGAAGTGTCGTAATCGGCGGGCCGGTGGAACATTTCCACGCCGATCATGCGCTCACGCAATTCGTCCAGATCACCGGCCAAGGTGTGGTCTACTACGAGCCTGAGGAAATCCTGGCAGCGCTTGCTCCCGGTAAAAGCATCGCTCGCAATGACCGATTCGAGCTCATTGCGGATTAACTGAACCTGTTCAGCGCTGAGTTTCTTCGGGTTTTCGGACTGATGTCCTGTTGCCATCTACTCTGCGCCCTCGCTTAACCTCTCTTAAGGGGCACCAGCTATGGTATTCATAAGTTACTGAGAGATAAGGTGGTTAGCATTCTAACATGCTTCTTAACGGTTACGAGTAAATCCTGCACGGCTAAAAATCCCTGTTGAACTGTTTCGAGCATTCCCGCTTTCTCGCATGTGATCTATTGTCGCGATGTGCTCGTAACAGTTCCGGAAATGTTCAGAAGCAGGTTCGGGAGGGCAATATGGCTTACGCGACAATCGATCTTACAGACCCAGCTAGACTCGGAGCACCGAGTATTCCCAGGCCTGAAGACCTGCGTCACCACCCGCGCTTCGAAACCTGCTCTGAGCAATGCTTCAAGGACGTTGCAGACTCATCCCGTAAGCAAGACCTCACTTGAGTCTCGAGTTCCTCTTTGGTGGCACTTATGTGGAAGATCACGACTCGCGGTTTCGCCCTACAGGAAGTCCTAATCATGGCTGCAACGAACGTTGCAGCCGCCCTGATAGCGACCGACAAAAGCGAACGAACGACTGGTACCGCCCCGAGCACCGAGATTCAACAGACTCTAGGAGAAATGTCATGGCAAAAGTGATTGAGTTTTATATACCGAAGAACTTTCGGAAAGCGTTGAGGACGGCGGCTGAGCCGCAATTCGGAAAAATCATCGAGTTTTGCCCACAGACGAAGAGATCAGCTTAGCCGTTCGCAAAGCAGTGGAAGTGTAAACGTATCGGAGGAGACTATGGGCGCGACTGTTGCTTTCACCGACCTCGGGAACCCCGCCGAAGCGGATTTTCCCATCATCAGCGATCTCGCAGACCAGCACGTGCATCTGGAAACAGAAATTAGCTCTAACCAATGCTTCGAGGATATCGTCGGCAGGAGCCCGGCCCTCCAGAAAGTGCTTGACCAGGTGGCGATTGTAGCCCCCACTGATTCCACAGTGCTACTTCATGGAGAAACCGGAACGGGAAAGGAGCTGATTGCGCGGGCGATCCACAGGCTCAGCTCTCGGCGCGGGCGCGCCCTCGTTCGCATGAACTGCGCGGCCATTCCCTCGGGACTGTTGGAAAGCGAACTTTTTGGTCATGAGAAGGGAGCCTTTACCGGCGCCCTGCTGCAAAGAAAGGGTCGATTCGAGCTGGCGGATGGAGGCTCGTTGTTTCTGGATGAGATCGGCGACATCAGCTTGGAACTGCAGCCGAAACTATTGCGTGCTATCCAGGAGCAGGAGTTCGAGCGTTTGGGAAGCGCCCGGACAATCCAGGTCAACGTGCGGATGATTGCCGCAACCCACCGTGACCTTCCCGCCATGATTCGCGAGCAAGAGTTCCGCGAGGATCTTTTTTACCGGTTCAACGTTTTCCCGATCGAGATCCCGCCTTTGCGGGAACGTCGCGAAGATATTCCTTTGCTCGTGAATCATTTCGTGGCAAAGTTTGCGCGGCGGATGGGTAAGGACATCAGATTCATGTCCCGAGGGGCCATGGAAGCTCTCACGAATGCGCCGTGGCAAGGTAATGTTCGCGAGCTGGGAAATTTCATGGAGCGTTGCGTGATTCTTACGCAAGGGAACGAATTGAATGTGCCGCACCTAGAGGTGACGGATGTTGCTAGGCGAAAGGTAGTACCGGTCGCATCATCGTTCCGGGAAGCTGAGCGGCGCGTGATTATCGATGCTTTGAGCGACGCGTCCGGCCGGATAGCCGGAAAAGGCGGGGCGGCTGAGCGCCTCGGACTTAAGAGAACAACTCTTCAGAACAAGATGCGGCGGCTGAGTATCGGCCGCAATGATTATTCGGCTGACCAGTACACAAATCGGATCGCTGCCCCCCAAGCAACGTCTTGACGATATCCGGTTTCGACGCGACTCGAACCCGCGGCTTCTTGCGTGACAGGCGTCCGAAGACAGCAGGAAGTCACTTTTTCCCGTCAGCGAGGCCCCCAGACGCGACGTTTTTCTCCGTCGATCGGGACACGAAACACACCAGCATCGCGCCAGTTTTGTCCAAAGGACTCGCGCAAGGCCCTGGCATTAACTTTTGCCGATACATCATTATTTATTAAGGTGGTTAGAAAGCTCAGAGCGCAAAATTGATGAAAGGCTGCGCTCCTCGATGCGTCGCGTAGCAGCAAATCGATGGCTGTCAACGAGATGGATCTCAGACGTTCTTCGCCGAGCGCGTTGTTTCCACCCACGAAAGAGGCCCTTTTCGCCATCGAGTGAGGTTTAACAATTTCTCCTAACTAATTGAAAACATGGTGGCCAGGGACGGAGTTGAACCGCCGACGCCAGCCTTTTCAGTGCTACGTTATGCTGTGTTTTAAACAACTTGAGTGACCTCAGGTGGCCGCCTAAGTACTTGAGATGTCGGGAGAGACACGAGAATCATGGGTGGAAATCGTGGGTTCAAACCGCAATATCGAACCTAACCTACAGCGCGATTGTGTCGCTTAGGAACAGCTCCAACCTGCAGGCGGGCTTACGCGCGCCGCTTGCTCCGGACCCCAGGTCCCGGGCGCATACTCATAAACCGACGTGTTGCTCTTCAGCACGGGCCCTACAATCCGCCACGCCTGTTCAACGTAATCTTCGCGTGCGAACAACGTGCTGTCTCCGGCCATTGCTGCTCCTAGCACACGTTCGTATGCATCCATTTCGTCCGCAACTGGAGAGTGGCTGGCCACCATTTCGCCTGTCTGAAGCGCAAATCCTTCTGAGCTTGGAAGTAGGTTCATCATCCCCATCGCGATCGTAATGTCCGGACTCAATCGCAGCCGCAGATGATTTTCGACGAGCAGGCTGTCGGGAACGAGGGTTGG
>Ga0210409_10005714_pt1 | contig 13033 bp, 11 predicted proteins | sample IncBWH17MmetaG_FD_161649 | JGI IMG/M metagenome (GOLD analysis project Ga0210409, IMG submission 161649) | Forest soil microbial communities from Barre Woods Harvard Forest LTER site, Petersham, Massachusetts, United States - Inc-BW-H-17-M | ecosystem: Environmental > Terrestrial > Soil >...
ATTGAGGGGAACGCTGGCGTAATCGCCTTTGGCTGGAGTAACCATCCGATAGCGCCAGTCTTCGGTGACGATTGAGACCCAGTAGCCGGTCAAATCGATGGGCGCGGAAGCCTGGGCCGTCGCGGGTCCACGCCCCCCCTGAGCGTACAGGCCGACGGGGAGAACGGAAAGCGCCGCCGCGACAAAAAACAAGCGTGCAACGCGCCTCCGGAACATTCTAAGATTCACTCCACGACCTCCAAACTAACCACCCATCCGGGAGACGGGCGCCGCTGGCTCATGCTTCTGTGCTGATAAATCGACAGGGAGAAAACCGCTTAGTCGAACGTGCCGCCCCACTTCCATCCATCCGAGGGGCGAGTGATGTTCACCATCCGAAGCCGGTGATCGTCGGGATTGCGTCCGGGGTTGCCCACAATGATCACGTGGTCGCCCGGCTTCAACGTTTCGCGGGTCACGCCCTGACGTCCCAATTGCCCGCCCGCGCCCCACTCAATCGCCCAGCGCTGCATGACGCCCTTGTCGTCCGGACCTTCCACATGCACGAAGGAATGCGGGTTGCGATAGAGGAACTGCACCAGATTTCCTTCAACTTTCTGGGTCTTGTCTTCAAAGTAGGTCGCGGCGAAGGAGTGATGGGCCAAAGCTTGGCCTACGGAGACAATCGCTCCGGCGGTGATGACTAACGCAAGCAAAGTACGCTTCATGGTTTCTCCTCAGGTAAGGTCACTGTCGACTGGCCAGCCGCTGTACGTTAGCACAGAGCACAAAGATACTTCAATAACAACTGGCTACAGTGACACGATAGCATAGGAATTGAGCGATCGGACCTTGCACCGGTCAAGATAAAGTCACTGACCGGTCAATGACTTTATCGTTTCAATGTGTTGAGGAAAGGCTGGTGTTTAGGAAGGGGCGATCGCGATATAATTCAGGGTGCTTGCCGTTTGACCGGGAGGTAGAGCCATGAAATCAACGAACCGCTTTCTTTCTCGCCGCAGCGTCGTCACGGGCGCCCTGCTGGCTCCGTCGGTAGCGCTTGCCAAGAGCCCATCCAAACCCGCCACCGGCAAAACCACCGCCGCCAAAGTCTGGAGCAACGAGTACTGGGCTCAAAAGGGCGACGTAAAGCTTTACATGTTCCGCAAGCGGGCCACCGCTCCCAAGGCGGGCGAGGCGGCGCTTCCGGTGCTGCTGCTGGTGCACGGGTCGTCCAACTCCGGCCGCGTCAGTTTCGACCTGGCCACGCCCGGCCGCGGCGAATATTCGGTGATGAATGAGTTCTCGCGGCTGGGCTTCGACACCTGGACGCTCGACCACGAGAACTATGGCCGTTCGAGCCAGACGCAGAGTAACTCGGATATCGCCAGCGGCGTGGAGGATCTCAAAGCGGCAGTCGAGCTGATCGCGCGCGAGACGGGCCAGCAGAAAGTCCACGTTTTTGGCGAGTCTTCGGGCGCGATTCGCGCCGGAGCCTACGCCGCGGCGCGGCCCGAGCGCGTGGATCGCCTGGTGTTGGGCGCTTTCACCTACAAAGGCGACAACTCGCCTACCCTGACCGAGCGTGCCAAGGGCCTGGAGTTTTACCGAACTCACAACCGGCGGCTACGCGATCGTGCGATGATTCGCAGCATCTTCACGCGCGACAAAGCCGGCACCTCCGATCCGTCGGTGGGCGAATTCCTTGCCGACGAGGAACTGAAGTTCGGCGATCAGGTGCCGACCGGGACGTATCTGGATATGACGGCGAATCTGCCGCTGGTCGATCCGGCCAAGGTGCAAGCGCCGGTGTTGCTGCTGCGCGGCGAGTATGACGGCATCGCCACGGTGGACGATCTCAGTGATTTCTTCAAGCGTCTGCCCAACGGCGACCGCCAGTTCATCATCCTGCCAGGGATGGCACACTCAGTGGTGTTCGGTCTCAATCGCCAGTTGTTCTGGCACGCGATGCACGCCTTCCTGACGATGCCGAAACTAGCGAAAGGGTGAGAGCGGTCAGACAGAAAGTAGAAAAGTCATGACTGCCCCCCCGCCTGCTGAAAGAGGCGTTTAAAAGCGAGCAGCGGGGTAGCGGCCAACGGCGGATCTCACACCTCCGGTCGTCTAGGGTTTGGCGAACTTTGCCGCGTCAATCGGGACGTTCGTCTTCACGTCGGTCAACTGGAACGAATCTCTTCCGTCCAACCACGAGAAGGTGTACTTAAAGGGGAACTTGATCCCGTTGACGTCGCGATAATCAGAGTAGTCAAGCTGCGTGGGAATGCGGCCGATGGGCGACGCGGTATAACGCACCATCCGCATCAGTAGCCCCGACTTTGTGTCGAAGTATAACGTCGCCAGAAGACCTCTGGGACCGGTGCCCTGGACCACCTGGACTTCGCTCTTGCCGATGGTGTCCAGCGAGCCGGAGCGCCAATTGTTGAGGACTTGCTTGATTTGTCCTGGGAAAGACATCATGGCGTCCAGCCTGGCCCCGTCCAGCTCGCTTCCGGTCAACTCGTACTCCGCAAATAGCCCGCGTGGCGACTTGATCCAACCGGCGCTGCCGTTGTAGACCCTGGTGTTGTCTCCACGTTCCGGATGATCTTTAAAGACGATGAGCGTTGTGCGCTGGTTCGGGGCTTTCGCAAAGATTTGGAATGAGCCCCCGCCGCCCAAGCCCTCATAGCCTAAGCTTGTTCCGGTGGCGATAAAGCTGGTGAGGCCGGCCAGCCGCTGGGCCCCTCCGAGCGCCTGTATATATTTGTCAAGAGTCTGGGTAGCGGTTGGTACTCCCTCGCCGGGCGTGACGATGTCATTCCTCTCGTCGTTGGGAGTGCCGTACAGCGCATCCAGACCGATGGTCGTCGCGGGCATGAATCGGCCGTGATGGCAGGTCCAGCACGTCACCATCTGGACTCCGCCGAAGTTGTTCTTATTAATCCCGGCAACCATCTCCACCATTCTTCGGGCGGTCTTCTTTTTGGGGGTGTCGAACTCCCAATTTACTTTGTCGCTGCCCGCCCCGATATGACAGTCCGCGCAGTCATAGCCGAGGGCGGCCGCCATGACCCCCATGGCGCCAAGGAAATCGCTCACCGTGAGCCCCTTGAGCGTGCTGGTACTGACGTTCTTAAAGGCCTCTCCGGCCATCTGGGGTTTCGGCGCGGCTGCCGCGGGTGGCGCGGCCGGGGCTTGTGCCGCGGCCTTGTCGGCCAGGGCGACGCCGATCAGCCATACGGCCGTCCCTACAGCGACAGCTAACATCAGTCGACTCGACCAGAGCTTCATAGTTGTGTCTCTCCTTCAAAGAAAAAGTGTGTCGTAGGAGTAGGCCAGACTTCCTTTTACATTTTTGGCCGTCATTCAGTATACATCCAATTACCGCTGGCTCGGCGGTATACTCAGAGGCTAGGCTGGAGGCGCCGAAATACCTGGTGGGTGAGTGGCGGCCAGCTAGAGACTCCAGTCGTGTTGCTTTATCAATCCGGCTTCGGTAACGAATTCGCCACGGAGGCCGTAGCCAATGCGCTCCCGAAAGGCCAGAACTCCCCGCAGAAACATCCGCTTGGACTCTACACGGAGCAGTTGAGCGGAACCCCGTTCACCGCTCCGCGCGCCGGCAACCGCCGCACCTGGACGTATCGCATCCGGCCGTCGGTGACGCACAAACCCTTCGTTGAAATTCCCCACCGCCTCATTCGCAGCGGGCCTTTCCATGAAGTTCCCACTACGCCCAATCAGTTGCGCTGGGACCCCCTTCCTATCCCAACCGAGCCGACTGATTTCGTGGACGGGATCGTGACGCTCGCGGGCAACGGCGATCCGGCCATGCAGACCGGCGTCGGAATCCACGTATACGCGGCCACTGCATCCATGCAGGGCCGTTTTTTTTATGACGCGGATGGCGAGTTGCTCGTCGTGCCGCAACTCGGGAGCTTGCGAATCCGCACCGAGCTTGGGATTCTTGACGTCCGTCCCGGCGAGATCTGCGTCATTCCGCGCGGGCTCAAATTCCGTGTGGAACTTCCGGACGGTTCCGCGCGCGGCTACATTTGTGAAAATTACGGCGCGCTGTTTCGCTTGCCCGACCTGGGGCCGATCGGCGCGAATGGCCTGGCGAATCCCCGCGACTTCCTGGCGCCCGTGGCCGGGTATGAAGATCGCGAGGGCAAGTTCCAGATCATCGCGAAGTTTCTTGGTAGGCTGTGGGCTGCTGAAATCGACCATTCGCCGCTGGACGTGGTCGCATGGCATGGCAACCTGACACCTTACAAATACGATCTGGCCACGTTCAACTGCATCAATTCGGTGAGCTTCGATCACCCGGACCCGTCGATCTACACCGTGCTGAGTTCGCCGTCCGCCGTCCCCGGCACCGCGAATGTGGATTTCGCGATTTTCCCGCCGCGCTGGCTGGTGGCCGAGCACACGTTCCGTCCGCCGTGGTTTCATCGCAACATGATGAATGAGTTTATGGGGCTGGTGACCGGCGAATACGACGCCAAAGCGGACGGCTTCGTGCCGGGCGGCGCTAGCCTGCACAATTGCATGTCGGGGCATGGGCCTGACGCCGAGAGCTATGAGCGCGCCACCAACGCCGATTTGAAGCCGCAATATTTGGGCGACACGCTGGCGTTCATGTTCGAGACGCAGCTGGTGATCCGTCCGACCAAATTCGCGATGGAGACCATGATCCTGCAGCACGAATACTACGAGTGCTGGCAGGGCTTGAAGAAAAATTTCCGCGGGGAGCCGGCTTGAAAAGTTGGGTCGAGTCGGCGAATAGCCCGCAAACGGATTTTCCGATCGAGAACCTGCCCTACGGAGTCTTTGAGCGCGGTGTGGATACGGGCGGCGCAACCTCAATCAATGCCAGCATCGGCGTAGCGATCGGGGAACAGATCCTCGATCTGCGCGCCTGCTCCGCCGCGGGGCTGCTGGACGATCTTTCCTCGGAAGCCGTTGCGGCCTGTGTGTCGGATTCGCTGAATGCGCTGATGACGCTGGGGCCGGATCGTCGGCAGCCGCTGCGGCGGCGCATCACGGAAATCCTCGACGCCGGCTCGCCAGACGCTCAGCATCTCGAGGCCCTGCTGGTTTCCAGGATCGATACCGTCATGCGCGTGCCCGCCCTTATCGGCGACTATACCGACTTTTTCTCATCGCTCTATCACGCCACCAACGTCGGGCGCTTGTTTCGCCCGGATGATCCGCTTTCCCCTAACTATAAATACATTCCGATCGGCTATCATGGCCGCGCGTCGTCCATTGTGATCGGCGGAACGCGCATCCGGCGGCCTCTGGGACAAGCCAACGACGCCGGCTCCAGCGCGCCGCGCTTCGGGCCGAGCCGCGCGCTCGATTACGAAATGGAGGTTGGCGTCTTTGTCGGCCCCGGAAACGCGTTGGGCGAGCCCATTCCGATCCGGCAAGCGGGATCGCACATTTTTGGTCTGTGTCTGCTCAACGACTGGTCGGCGCGTGACATCCAGGCCTGGGAGTCTCAGCCCCTGGGGCCGTTTCTTTCGAAGAGCTTCGCGACCTCAATCTCGCCGTGGGTGGTTCCAATGGAAGCGCTGGAGCCGTTTCGAGTTCCCGCGTTTCATCGGGCCGAGGGCGATCCGCCGCTACTGCCGTACCTCAGTTCGCCCGGTGACCAGCGGCGTGGCGGGATCGATCTGACGGTCGAGGTGTATCTTGCCTCCCGGAAAATGCGCGAAGCCGGCCTCGACCCGCTGCGTTTGAGCCGCGGAAATTTTCGCGACCAGTACTGGACGGTGGCCCAGCTTCTGGCGCACCATACCAGTAACGGTTGCAATTTGCGTCCAGGCGATCTCTTCGGAAGCGGGACCGTGTCGGGGCCGGTCAACCACTCGCGGGGCTGCCTGTTGGAGCTGACTCGCCGAGGCGCCGAGCCGGTCCGCTTGCCCACCGGCGAGGAACGGAAATTTCTGGAAGACGGCGATCAGATCACCCTGCGCGGCTATTGCGAGCGCGAAGGCGCGGTGCGCATTGGCTTCGGGGAGTGCAGTGGAACCATTCTCACTGGAGGCGAATGAATCGTGAATAAGGTCGCGGCAAGCGCCGACGAAGCCGTAGCGGACATCCGAGAGGGTTCGACCGTCATGATAGGCGGCTTCGGCATCTGCGGCATGCCGGAGAATTTGATCGCCGCCCTTGTTCGCAGGGGAGTCAAGGGTCTGCACACCATCAGCAACAACGTGAGCATCGACGGCTATGGAATGGGGCTGATGCTCGAATCCGGCATGATCGCTTCGCACACCGGCAGCTACGTCGGAGAAAATAAACTGCTGGAAACGCTTTTGATCAGCGGCAAGCTGCAGGTGACGCTAGTTCCTCAGGGCACGCTGGCGGAGCGCATCCGTGCGGCCGGCGCGGGAATTCCAGCGTTCTACACTCCCGCGGGCGTTGGCACCATCGTGGCGGAAGGCAAAGAGGTGCGCGAGTTCGACGGCCGCGCCTATCTGTTGGAGCGCGCACTCACCGCTGATTTCGCGCTGGTCAAGGCCTGGCGAGGCGATCGCTTAGGGAATTTGGTCTATCGCAAGACTGCGCGGAACTTCAATCCCATGATGGCCGCCGCCGCCAGAATCACGATCGCTGAAGTGGAGGAACTGGTCGAGCCGGGCGCCATCGAGCCGGATCACGTGATCACGCCGGGAGTTTACGTAAAGCGCATCCTCCAAGGCCCGCATTACGAAAAGAGAATCGAGCGCCGGACATTGCGCGGGAGGCAGGCTTGAATTCGAACCCGGAAATCGACCGGCGCGAGCGCATCGTGAAGCGCGTGGCGCAGGAACTGCGCGACGGCTTCTACGTCAATCTGGGCATCGGGATCCCCACCCTGGTCGCCAATCACGTGCCTCCGGGCATGGACGTGATTCTTCAGTCGGAAAACGGAATGCTTGGCATCGGCCCGTTCCCGGTCGAAGGAGAGGAAGACGCCGACCTCATCAACGCCGGAAAGGAAACCGTGACCGAGTTGCCCGGCACCTCCTACTTCTCGAGCGCCGAATCCTTCGCCATAATACGGGGCGGCCACATCGACTTGAGCGTGCTCGGAGCGATGGAAGTGGACAAGGAAGGGAATCTGGCCAACTGGATGGTGCCCGGAAAACTGGTGAAGGGCATGGGAGGAGCGATGGACCTGGTCGCCGGCGCCCGCCGCGTGATCGTCGCGATGGAGCACACTACTAAAACCGGCGCTCCCAAGATTCTGGAAAAATGCACGCTGCCGCTCACCGGACTTCGCGTTGTGGACACCATCGTTACCGAACTGGCCTTCATCCGGGTCACACCCGAAGGACTGGTCCTCGAGGAAATCGCGCCGGACGTGACCGTGGAAGACGTTCAGAAGGTCACCGTGCCGAAGTTAATCGTGAAGCAGCCGCTGAAAGTCTTCGGTTGACCTTCAAAGGTTTCCGCGCCGCGCCTGTTCGCGCTCGATCGATTCGAACAAAGCTTTGAAATTTCCTTTGCCAAAACCGCGGCTCCCCTTGCGTTGAATAATCTCAAAAAACAGGGTCGGGCGGTCTTGGACGGGCTTGGTAAAGATCTGCAGCATGTAGCCCTCTTCATCGCGATCCGCAAGAATTCCAAGTTCGGCAAGGCTGGCGACAGCCTCATCGATCCTGCCAACGCGCCCGGGCAGTTCTTCATAGTAGGTCATGGGCACGGTCAGGAATTCCAGCCCGCGCTGCTGCAACTGCGACACCGTGCCGATGATGTCATCCGTCGCGATAGCAATGTGCTGTACGCCGGGCCCGTGATAAGCATCCAGGTATTCCTCAATCTGCGATTTCTTCTTTCCCTGGGCCGGTTCGTTGATAGGGAACTTGACCCAGCCGCTTCCGTTTGACACGACTTTCGACATGAGCGCGGAGTATTCCGTACTGATGTCCTTGTCGTCGAACGTTTGATACAGACTGAACCCCATCACGCGCTCGTAGAATTGAACCCACTTGTTCATTTCCCCCAATCCGACGTTCCCCACCATGTGATCGATGTGAAGCAACCCCGCCGGTTCCGCGACTGTATCAGGGCCGGGAATCACCGCAAAGCCAGGCAGGAAGGCGCCACGATAGTTTTTCCGTTCGACAAAGGTGTGAATCGTGTCGCCGTAGGTGGCAATCGCCGAGAGCCAAACCTCGCCTAAGTCGTCCTTGAAGACGGTAGGCTCGACCACTCCGCGCGCGCCGCGTCTTGTCGTTTCTCGGTAAGCCGAGGAGGCATCGTCCACGGCCAGCGCAATGTTCCGGACGCCGTCACCATGAAGCTGGACATGTTCCGCGATCGAGTTCTTCGTGTCTAATGAAGTCGTCAGAACAAACCGCAGCTTATTCTGCTCGAGAACGTAGGAGACCCGGTCTTTGGCGCCCGTTTCCGGGCCGCGGTAGGCGGTCAAGCTCATCCCGAAAACGCGGCGATAGAAATACGCTGCTTGCTTGGCGTTCCCGACGTAAAACTCAACGTGGTCCGTGCCGTTCAGAGGCAGGAAGTCGGCGGAAGCGCCGACCGGATGAGCAGCGATTTCTTGCATATCATTCCCTCGATCATCCAACTTCCATCCTGCCCAAGGAAGAGAGCGGGCGTCAAGCGGCACTGCTATCCCATACAGCTATCTCATAGAATGGTTGGGTCGTGGCAACGCAAGCTGGTCCAACTCAGAAACTCCCGACGCCGGTGTCCGAAGGCCGTCTCGCAAGGCTTGGCCTCACGCTCGCGGGTTTCGCCGAGAAGTGGTTTCCAGAGCCGCTGGTGTTCGCATTCCTCGCCGTGGTGGCGGTGTATTTCATCGGGATCGCGGCCGGCGAAAGCCCCATCGAGTTGGGGCTGCAAGCGGGAAAGAGCTTCTGGGTGCTGGTCCCCTTCACCATGCAGATGGTTATGATTATCGTCGGCGGGTACGTGGTCGCTTCCACCTCTGTCGTGCGGCGATTCATCGGATGGATCGCGGGCCTGCCGAAAACGCCCCGCGGGGCCGTGGCGCTGGTTGCATTCCTGGCCACGACCACTTCGCTGATCTCCTGGGGTTTGAGCCCGATCTTTTGCGGGTTTCTGGTCCGTGAAATGGCGCGGCGCATCAAGGGCCTTGACTATCGCGCCGCCGGCGCCGCGGCGTATCTCGGAGCGGGCTCCGTGTGGGCTATGGGCTTGTCCTCTTCCGCGGCCATGCTCATGGCGACCAAATCGTCGCTGCCACCGGCTCTATTTAACATCAGTGGGCTGATCCCTCTCACGCAAACGTTGTTTCTCTGGCAAAGCCTGGTCACAACCGCCGTGGTGATTGCCGTCTCCGTCACGGTGGCCTATCTTTCGGCGCCCTCGGCCGAGAACGCCCGCACGGCCGAGCATTTCGGCCTACAACTGGAATCGGCTGCCGAAGAGAACGAGGCGCGGACCAAGCCGGGCGAGTGGCTCGAATACAGCCCCCTGCTCTCCATTCTCACTTCGCTCCTACTGGTCGTTTACCTGGTGGATGTCTTCCGGACATCTCCCCAGGGGCCGCTGGCGGCGCTGGATCTTAACACGTACAACTTGATGTTCTTGACCGCGGGCCTCATCCTGCACTGGCGCCCAAAGCGATTTCTGCGCGCCGTATCGGAAGCGATTCCGGCCACGGGCAGCGTGCTGATTCAGTTTCCGTTTTACGCCATGATCTTCGGGATGATCGTGGGAACCGGCCTCTCCGCCAAGCTGGCGAAGCTCTTCACGGTAGTGAGCACGCATGACACGTTCGCGCTGTTCGCGGCGGCGTATTCGGCTGTGCTGGGCATGTTCATCCCCTCGGGCGGCAGCAAATGGATTGTAGAAGCCCCCTACGTTCTGCAGGCCGCCATCGCGCACCAGGTGCATCTGGGCTGGGTGGTGCAGATCTATAACATCGCGGAGGCGCTTCCTAACCTGATCAACCCGTTCTGGATGCTGCCCCTGTTGGGGATTCTGAAACTCAAGGCCAGGGACCTGGTCGGCTACTCCTCGCTCCAGTTGATCGCCAATGCGCCCATCGTCTTTTTCCTGTGCTGGTTGTTTGCCCGCTCGCTCCCCTTTGTCCCTCCGATGAAGTGAGCGGGTAATAATGAAGTTCCGGCAGTGGTTGCGCCGGGCCTTGGTATGCGAGAAGATTCAGGCTAACCCGAAGAAAGGTAGCCAAAGTGACAGTTGGATTCTGTTTTTTCCTTGTGTGCGCGACCCTGTCCGCGCAGTGGCTGGATCGTCCCACGCCCGGAATACCGCGCACACCGGATGGCAAACCCAATCTCTTGGCGCCCGCGCCGCGAACGGCGGACGGCAAGCCGGACCTCAGCGGGCTATGGGGCATGAATGCGGGACCGTACGCCAACATCGCCACGGACCTGAAACCGGAAGACGTCCAGCCTTGGGCCGAAGCTCTTTTCAAACAGCGCGCCGGAACTTTCAGCCGCGACGATCCGGCCCAGTTCCAATGCCTTCCCCAGGGTCCCAGGGCCAATCTTTATAGCCCCGAGATGGAGAAGTTCATTCAAACTCCCGGTGTCATCGTGATCCTCATAGAGGATCTCAGCTATCGGCAAATCTTCCTCGACGGCCGCGAGCTTCCGAACGATCCCAACCCGAGCTTCATGGGCTACTCGGTCGGACGCTGGGATGGCGATACGCTCGTCGTCGAAAGCACGGGTTTCAAGGACCGGACGTGGCTCGATATGGCAGGGCATCCTCACACCGAAGCCTTGCGTATCACCGAGCGTTTCCGCCGCCGCGACTTCGGGCACATGGAGATTACGGAAACCATCGACGATCCAAAGGCGTTCAACAAGCCATTCACGATCACGGTCAAGGCGGAGATCGTCCCGGACACCGAAATCCTCGAGTACGTCTGCGCCGAGAATGAAAAGGACCACCGGCACCTGGTCGGAACGCCTTCCGATAGTAAGCCCGCCGCAGTGACGGTCGCACCCGAAGTACTCGCCCAATACGTTGGTTCCTACGAGTTCGCCTTCCCGGAAAACCCTACGGTGCCGACTACTTTTGACGTCACCATGTCCGATGGCGCATTGTTCATGGACACGGAAGGGAAAGGCAGAACTCCGCTGATTCCGGTGTCGGGAACCGTCTTCTTTTTGCGCGATGCTCGGATCGAGTTTGTGAAGGACGCTCGGGGCGCCGTCACTCATTTCACTCGAACCTGGGTGGAGGGCGATTTGAAGTACATGCGAAAGCCAGATCGCAAATAGGCTTGCTTTCGCCGCGCACTTCAACCGCCGGCGCCCGCTCGCTCCCCTTCGTCCCTCCGATGAGGTAAGCGGGGCCGGCCATCGGCTCCCCCGTGCCATACTGTTAGCTTCCAGGGAGTTTTCTCTTGCCCGATCGCTCCCCTTTGTCCCTCCCATGAAGTGAGCAGGCGTGATTGAAGTGCAGGCGTGACTTCCAATACCAGTCTTCTCGACCGCTTGGCGGGCTTTACCGGTGGGCCCGACGCCGAGGCCGACGTCCGTCTCGCACGAGGAGCTGCTTCGACCTTCGTCTTCAAGCTCGTTTACTCTGGCTTGTCGTTGCTGGGCGGCCTGTTCCTGGCGCGCTGGTTGGGCACAGCCGGATACGGCGCTTACGCCTACGCGATGGCATGGATTTGGTTCCTGGTTCCGCTTGCATTGATCGGGCTGGATACGCTGCTGGTGCGCGAAATGGCCGCGTATCAAGTTCAGTCCGCCTGGGGCGAGATGCGCGCGTTTCTCCTGCAGGCGCACCGGGCCGTGCTGTGCGTCTCTATCGGGCTCGCGCTGGGCGCCGCAGCCGTGGCCCGTCTCTTCGCATCCCATGCCGATCCCCAGGTGCTGTTGACCCTTTGGGTGGCGCTGTTCATATTACCGTTCCTGGCGCTCACCCGGGTCGGCCAAGCCACCCTCCAGGGTTTGCATCAGGTGGCGCGGTCGCTCGTTCCAACCCTCGTGATTCAGCCTGCGATTTTCGTGACCTTTCTTTTGGGAGCACATTGGCTGGCTCCCAAACTTGTTGCAGCTCCCGGAGCGATGAAGCTAAATGTGGCCTCCTTTGCGATCTCATGGCTGGTTCTCCTATGGGTGCTGCGGCGTTACTTTCCCGAAGCAGCAAGGACAGCCAAACCAGTGCATCGCCAGCTGCCGTGGTTCGGGAGCGTACTGCCGCTGTTGTTGTTCACTGGAATGTACCTGCTGAACGGGCAGGTGGACATCCTGTTGCTGGGCATGATCAAGGGGGCCAGGGAAGCGGGAATCTATCAGGTCGCAACTCGCGCCTCCGGACTCATTGGGTTCTTCTTGCTGGCGGCCATGCCAGCTCTCGCGCCGGAAATCTCCAGCCTCTATGCCGCGCGGCGAATGGACCGTCTCCAGCACGTGATTACCAGAGCCGTCAGGCTAACTCTGCTGGCGTCTCTGCCGGTGGGCCTGACGCTCATCATTTTCGGACGGTGGCTGCTGGCGCACCTTTTCGGAGCGGACTTTGCGCAAGGGAGGAACGCGCTGGCGATTCTGAGTGTGGGGCAACTCGCGAACGTCGCCATGGGCTCCGCTTACTATATGCTCCTCATGATGGGCCTGGAGGTCGATACGGCCAAGGGTATGGCGGCCGGAGCAGCGGCGAACATCGTGTTGAACGCCGCACTGATTCCGCGATGGGGCCTGGAGGGCGCTGCTGTCGCCTCCGCCACGAGTATGATCCTGTGGAACGTCTGGCTCTCTGTGCTGGCGTATAAACGGCTGGGTGTTCACTCCACCGCGCTGGGAAGAATTTGGATGGCGCGCCGTTAGGCGTGACCGCTCCCAGTGGTCGCGGCGGGTAATCGCAAAAACGCCGAAACTGAGCCGCGACTGAAAGGAGCGGGTTAGCGAGTCAGTGACGCTTGGCTGGCGGCGTTGGAGGAGGGGCGGTCGTCCGGCCGCGGCTCCGCACGCGAGAACAGTCTTCGTCCGTAATGGCGGATCAGGCCGATCAAAAACGAGATCCCGTTGTAAAAGTGATAAAGCAAGTGCATCGGAATGGCGCCCACCGCGAACATACCGCCGCGTTTCTC
>Ga0210409_10005715_pt1 | contig 13032 bp, 15 predicted proteins | sample IncBWH17MmetaG_FD_161649 | JGI IMG/M metagenome (GOLD analysis project Ga0210409, IMG submission 161649) | Forest soil microbial communities from Barre Woods Harvard Forest LTER site, Petersham, Massachusetts, United States - Inc-BW-H-17-M | ecosystem: Environmental > Terrestrial > Soil >...
TCCAGCTGTAGGAGACATCCTGGAACGCCGTGGTGTTGCCCGTGATCGAGCTGTCCGTCGTGCCGGTGGCATCAAAGAACACCAGGAACGGTGAAATACCCGCACCGCGCACCGCACTCGCCTTCAACGACAGCGAACCGTTCGTTGCCGAACAGGATGAGCCGGTCGGCGGGGTCGAGTTGACGTTGACAGTCACCGACTGGGTCGCAGTGCCACCGGCTCCGGTGCAGCTGAGCGTGTAGGTCGCGCTGCTGCCCAGTGCGCCAGTGCTCTTGCTGCCGCTGACTCCCACGCTCCCGGACCAGTTGCCTGAGGCCGTGCAGCTGGTCGCATTCGTCGATGACCAGCTGAGCATCGAGGCCGATCCGCTGCTGACCGTACTGGGGCTGGCAGTCAGTGTCACCGTCGGGGTCACCACCGCAGAGGTCACCTGGATCGAGAACGCCGGCAGTGAGGCGCTGGCTTTACCGTCGCTCACGCTGATCACGATGCCGGAGGTGATGCCGACGTTCGCCGCGGTCGGCGTGCCGCTCAAGCTGCCCCTCGCGACACTGAACACCGCCCACGAGGGCTTGTGGTCGACGGAGTAGGAAAGCGTGCCGCCTAAGGGATCAGAAGCGGTCGGCGTAAACGAGTAAAGCGAGCCTGCCTGCACGGTGGTGGGAGGCGTGCCGGAAATCGCCGGCCCACCGCTCACGGTGATGCTGAAGGCGGGAAGCGAGGCGCGTCCGGAACCGCCCCTCACGCTGATGACGATCCCGGAGTACGTCCCGACGTTCGCTGCAGCCGGCGTACCGCTCAGGAGGCCCGAGGTGGTGCTGAACGTAGCCCACGACGGCAGACCCGCAATGGAGAACGTCAGTGTACCGCCCGCCGGATCCGAAGCACTTGGCTGGAACGAGTAGGCGCTTCCCACCTCGTCCGTGGTGGGCGGAGTTCCGGAGATGGTCGGCCCGGAGGATGTGACCGTGATCGCAAAGGCGGGGAGCGACACGGAGCCAAATCCGTCGCTCACACTGATGACAATTCCGGAAGACGTCCCGACATTCGCGCCTGTCGGTGTTCCGCTAAGGAGTCCCGAGGTCGTGCTGAATGTGGCCCACGACGGCAGACCGGTTACGGAGAACACCAGCGGACCCGCGCCCGCAGGTGCCGTGGCGTTCGGCTGAAATGAGTAGGGCTTAGTCGCGAAAACCGTGGTCGCCGGCGTGCCGGAGATTGTCGGAGGTCCCGGAGAGGCTACCGTGATCGTGAAGGCGGGCAGGGAGGCGGAAGCCTGGCCGTCGCTCACGCTGATCACGATACCCGGATAGGTTCCGACGCTCGCCGCGGTCGGTATCCCGCTAAGAAGGCCCGTGGCGGCGCTGAACGTGGCCCACGACGGCTGCCCGGAGATGGAGAACACCAGGGGACCTGCGCCGGCGGGCTCGGCGGCGCTCGGCTGAAATGCGTAGGGCTTACCGGGGGTGGCGGTGGTGGCCGGCGTGCCGGAGATGGTCGGAGGTGTTGGGGGTGCAGACGACACCACCGTGATGGCAAACGCGGGCAGCGACGCGGACGCCGTGCCGTTGCTCACACTGATCACGATACCGGGGTAGGTACCGAGGTTGGCATGGGCTGGCTTGCCACTCAATTGCCCGGTCAGGGTGTTGAACGAACTCCACGCGGGCTTGCCGGAAATTGCAAAGGTCAGAGTCCCACCCGCCGGGTTGGATACGCTCGGCTGAAACATGTACTGGCTTCCGGTCACTGCCTGGGCAGCCGGCGAGCCGGAGATGGTCAGCCTCGCGGCCGACGCGACGGTGATCGCGAAGGCGGGCAGCGACGCGGACCCCGACCCGTCGCTCACACTGATCACGATGCCGGAGGTGGTGCCGACGTTGGCCTCTGCCGGCGTGCCGCTCAGACTGCCGGTCGCACTATTGAACGTCGCCCACGAGGGCTTGCCGCTGATCGAGAAGGTCAGCGTCCCGCCGCTGGGGCTCGACGCTGTCGGTTGAAACGTGTACGCGGTGCCGGCCGAGACCGTGGTCGGCGGCGTCCCGGAGATGGTCGGAGGGGACGGCGGTGGCGACGACGTTACCGTGATTGCGAACGCCGGCAGCGCGGCGGACGCCGAGCCGTTGCTCACGCTGATCACAATCCCGGAGGAGGTGCCGACGTTGGCCCTCGTCGGCGTGCCGCTCAGGCTGCCGGTCCCGGTATTGAATTTCCCCCACGAGGGCAGGTTGGCGATGGAGAAAACCATGGCGCCAGCTCCGGAAGGGTCGGAGGCGCTGGGCTGGAACGTGTAGTGACTGCCGGCTGCCGCGATGGTCGGCGGTGCGCCGGCGATGGTCGGTGCCATCGGCACCTGCGGAGATGTTGGCGGCGTTGCGGCCGTCGGCTGGGTCCCGCCGGTGCCCGAGTGTGAGACACCGACGACGTCGCAGGCGCTCAAGGCTACAAGTGCCAGGGCACATGCCAAGAAATTAAAGGTTCTGTTCAATGCTCCCTACTTCCGTCGACCGGCGGCGCCTCGTTTTCCGAAGCGCGATTTAATTTCCGATGTCAGGTCGACAGAAGCACAGAGATGGCGGATGACGGTGAGCTTAGGAAAGCTGACCGGCAACCCCGCTATCTCAAGCTTGCCGCTTGAGACCGGAGGCTTTGCGTCTCCGCCTTGCGGCGGATTTGCCTACAGAAACACCACTGAATATACGACCCGAGCGCCGTATAAATAGTCGCTTGCGTCACATCGCGCAACACGTCGCCGACGGGAGACACCGCGCCGCAGCACGATGTCGCCAGCTGGTAACACAATTTTTCCCGCTGCTCGCGGAAGCGTCGCAGGGGATGCGCGGCGCGGGGACCCGGGACGTTAGGTCGTGGGGCTGTCGGGAACGAGTGGCGGACCGCCAGCGTCCGGCGCGCGCAACGGCTGCGAGTCGCGGAAGCCCGTGCGCGCATCCAGTTCAGCGTGCATCGCGAGCAGGCGCTGCTCGAGCAGCGCGCGCGTCGCTTCCAGCGCCGACGCGTCGAGCCCCGGCGGCACCTCGATCGGCTCCCCGATCAGGATGCGGATCCGGGCGTACGGCTTCGGCATTACGTTCCGGTCCCAACACCTGCCGCAGATCCACGCCTCTGCGGTCGATGCCGCCACCGGGACCAGCACGCCACCGGTTTTCTGCGCGAGCGTCAGGGTACCGAACTGCGCGATGCCACGCGGGCCGCGCGAACCATCAATGGCGAGACACGAACCCAGGCCCGGGTCCTCGCGTTGCCCCTTGATCATCTGCACCAGGGCACGCGCTCCGCCCTTGCCTGACGAGCCGCGCGCCACGCGAAAGCCAAGTCCTTCCTCAACCTGCGCCATGAAATCCCCGTCGCGGCTCTGCGAGCACATGAGGATCCAGCGACCGTGCTCCGGGCGGCTGAAGTAATACAGCAGCTGGAACGTTCGCCCGTGCAGGAACGCGCCGACCACCGGCCGCGGGCCCCGCAGGAGGCGCGTGAGGACCTCCTCGTTCTCGATGACATACCGCCACGAGCCGCCCCAGCGGCGATAGATCCACAGCGCGATGGGCGGAAAGACGCGTCGGAGCAGGAAGGCGCGGATGGGCTTGCGGTTGCCGCTCACGCCGCGCCGCCGCTGCTCTGCCCCCGGCGGCCGCCGGCCGCATGCGCGCTCGCGAAATTGCCGCTCGCCATCGCGCCGCTGATCGCCAGCTCCCCGGCGAGCGCGACGACCGCGCAGATCTCAGCGAATTTGCTTGCCTTGCCATCGCCGACGCAGCCGAGCATCGCCAGACACTCCTGCGCCGTGGGCAGATAAGTCCCGCCACCGACCGTACCGACGATGAGATTCGGCAGGGTCACCGACACATAGGCGTCGCCGCCCGGCAGGCTCTCCACACGGGTCAGCGCCGTAGTCGCCTCGACGACGCACGCCGCATCCTGGCCGCACGCGATGAAGAGCGCGGCGATGGCGTTCGCAACGTTACCCTGCAGACCGATGGTGCCGGCCTGGGCGGCGCCGTTCACCGCCTGATGCCAGCCACGCGCCATGCTGTCGGCATCGGTGCGCCAGTAGCGCTCGATCTGCTTGGCCGGCAGCAGCACCTCCGCGCTCGCGTTACGCCCGCGCGCCGCGCGAAATGGCAGGGCCGTGGCACGCTTGTCGCCCGAGAGCATCGATTCGAGGAGCCACGAGCGCGGGCTGACGGGGGTCTCCGCCAGCGCGCGCTGGCAGATCGCCTCGGCGGCTTTCGTGACCATGTTCTGTCCCGCCGCGTCGCCGGTGGCGAACTCAAGGACGACGTAGACCGTGTTGCCGACGACGCTGGCGCGCGCCTCGAGCAGGCGGCAGTGCCGCGAGCCTGCCGCGGTGGTCGCCTGCAGCGCCGGCAGAAGCGTCGGCAACCAGCGTGCGAACTCGCCCGCCTGCGCCAGGCTCTCGAATTCGAAGCACGGCGCGCGGCCGACCTGCTCGCGGCTGCACAGCGCCCGCGCCCCGCCGCAGCGGTTGATGGCGTTGAACGCGTGCTGGAATGAGGCGATCAGGGTGCCCTCACTGGTCGCGAGCGGCACGAAAAAGTCCCCCGCGGCAGCCGCGCCGGCGATCCTCACGGGGCCGGCGACGCCCAGCGGCACACGGGCGAAGCCGACGAAGCCTTCGATGCTGCCGGCGAGCCGCTCCGGCTCGATCTCGGGGCCGCGGCCTGCAATCTGCTCGATGTCGTAACCGTCATCCCGCAGGCGTTGCTGCCGGGTGAGCATCGCCTCCCGCGATGAGTCGGTGGTGGCGGGAAGGCGGCGCGGCAAGGCCGCGCCCGCCGGTGACGGGCGCGCTGGCTCGCGCGGCGTCTCCAGGTCGCCGCCCCCCGATGGTTCTTTCACGGCCGGCATTCTGGACGTCCGCAACCGTTCGGGCAATTCCGGCGCGCGAGCGAGAGCGCCGCCCGGCGGCGGTGGCCGGCGAGCGGCGGCCGCGGCCTGCGTCCCTATGTTACCTTCGTAAATTCGGTGCCCGCGTCCAACATGCTCAACGCCCCGGTTCACCAAGTCGTTCACGAATTTGACACCTTCGATCTGGCGAGCTTCGCCGCGGAAGCGGCGCGCTTTGGGCAGGACCGGTACGGCTACGTGGTCACGCCCAATGTCGATCACCTGGTCCGCTACCACGAGGACCCGGCGTTTCGCGCCTGCTACCAGGACGCGACCTACGTCCTTCTGGACAGCCGGGTTGCAGCCCGCCTGATACGTATTCTGAAGGGCGTGCGCGTACCGGTGTGCCCGGGCTCAGATCTCACGCTCGCCCTCCTCGCCCAGCACGCGGAATCCTCGGACCGGATCGTCTTTATCGGCGGGAGTGCAGAGCAGAGTGCCGCGATCGCGGCGCGCTTTCGGCTTTCCAACGTACGCCATCACAACCCGCCGCTGGGTTTCATCACCGACCCTGACGCCGTCGAGCGCTGTCTTGAGTTCATCGAAGCCGCGAGCCCCTTGCGCTTTTGCTTTCTCGCCGTGGGCTCACCGCAGCAGGAGGCGCTCGCCCGCATGCTCGGTGAGCGCGGTAAGGCGCACGGCCTGGCGCTGTGCGTGGGCGCCGCTCTCAATTTTCTCAGCGGCGCCGAAAAGCGCGCCCCGCTGTGGATGCAGCGCTCCGCGCTTGAATGGTTGTACCGCCTGTCACGGGATCCACGCCGTTTGAGCGGCCGCTACCTCATCCGCGGTCCGCGGGTCATCCTCTATCTGGCGAAATCCGGGGTGGTGCTGCGCCCGGCCGCGTCGGATCGTGCCCTGCGTCCGCAGCCCTGAAGAAATGCCGACGTCAGCCACCGATCAGCAGCGGGTCAGCGAGCGCATGAGTCTCGCGGCCCGCCTCGCCATCGTGGTGCTGGTGCTGGTAGCCGAAAAATTCCTCCTCAACTTCTTCGTTGACTTCGACAGCGCGCAGGCGGCAACCGGTCTCGGCGCGACCGTGCGGATCACGCAGCACTGGGGCTTCCGCTTTGCCGTCACCCTTGCCGCCTCGCTCGCCCTTTTCAGCTACGTGCGCAGCGATGCGCGTCTGGTACAGATCAACGCGGCTGCACGCGCCATCCCACTGCGTCCCGCCTGGCTCTTGTGCCACGGCGCGCTCTTACTGCCGCTCGTGGCGCTGTCGTACTTCTTATATGGAGTCCGGGGCGCTCCGGCGCCATTTGCGGCTCTGGTGGCGCTGTGGGTTCTGGTTGCAGTAGCGGCTGTTCTGACACTGCTCGCCGGCATGGGTCCATGGAGGGTGTGGCGCGCTGCGGCGCGGGCGCTCGGTGTGTTGTGGTTCTATGCGGGAGCGGCTGCCGCCGTAGCCGCCTTCGCGATGCAGTGGAGTCAGAAGCTGTGGGAACCCACGGCCCGGGTGACGTTTGAAATCGTGCGGCGCCTGCTGGCACCGATGATTCCCAGCCTGCAAAGCGATGCATCGACCCTGATTCTCTCCACCGACCGTTTCTCAGTCCAGATAGCGGAAGTGTGCTCGGGCCTCGAGGGCGTGGGCCTGATGCTGGCATTTTGCTGCGCCTGGCTCGTGTGCTTCCGCAAGGAATACATCTTCCCGCGTGCCCTGGCACTCATTCCCGCAGCGCTCCTGCTCGTGTTCGCCCTCAACGTGTTACGCGTTGCGGCGCTGGTTCTGATTGGCGACGCGGGCCATCCGGACATCGCCGTGTACGGGTTTCATTCGCAGGCAGGCTGGATAGCCTTCAATTGCGCGGCCGGCGCGATTGCATTTGCCAGCCGCCGCAGCGCCTGGCTCAACCGCACGGCCACCCGCAGCGTCGCGCACGACGGCGACAATCCGACCGCGGCCTATGTGCTGCCGCTGCTGGCCGTCCTCGCCGCCGGCATGCTCGCCCGCGCCGCCTCGAGCGGCTTCGAAACGCTCTACGCGACGCGACTGGTCGCCGGGGGACTGGTTCTGTGGTTCTGCTGGCCGAAATTGACCGGGCTCGACTGGCGGTTCAGCTGGCGGGGACCGGCGGCCGGAGTCGCGGTGTTTGTCCTGTGGCTGTGCGCCTCCTACCTTCTGGTCCCGGCGAGCACCATCCCGGACACCCTGGCTGCCATGTCATCCCCGCAACGCTGGCTGTGGATCGCCGCCCGCGTCGCCGCAAGCCTCATCATCGTTCCGATCGCCGAAGAACTGGCCTATCGGGGTTACCTGCTTCGCAGGCTCACCGCTGCCGACTTCGAATCCGTGCGGTTTCGTGCGGTTGGCGGCTGGTCGCTCCTCCTGAGCTCGCTGGCTTTTGGTCTTGCGCACGGCGCCATGTGGCTCCCGGGCATCGCTGCCGGGGCAATTTACGGCGCGCTGGTAATGCGCACCGAACGGATCGGCGAAGCCCTCGTCGCGCATGTGACAGCAAACGGCCTGATCGCCGCGTGCGTGCTTCTGGCGGGCCAATGGCAGCTTTGGTGAGCCCGCCCCGACAGGGCTTTGACTTAATTAGGCTATTATTACGAGCGAAGTTCTGGCGCGAAATGCTAGAATTCCTCACGTGCCACTCGACGAATAACAAGCGCAAATGCGGAGCGTGAAAACAATGTCGAAGTTAATCGGGATCCTCGTTTCCATGCTGGCGGTTGTCGGTATTGCGCGAGCCGACTCCGGTTCATCCGGTAATGATGAGGGGGATCGCGACCACAAGCGCCACCACCACCACCCGGTGGCGGCACCGGAGATCGATCCGGCGGCAGCAGGCAGCGCGCTGACGCTCCTGGCCGGTGGTCTTGCCGTCGTACGCGGTCGTCGCAAGAAAAAAGTAACCAGCACCGCTTCCTAGGCCGGGTTCTCCAGGCTGAACGCCTGGCGGTTGTCATCGTAGGCGAATACTTCCGCGTAGCGGCCCCAGCTGATGATGGTTCGCAGGGTCTGCTCGGCAGCATCCTCGGCCATGTAGTCCTCCAGTTCATCGAAGAAGCGGCTCTTGGGCGCCGAGTGGCTGGCGCGCTCATCAAGCACCCGGCGCACGTGCGCGGCGAGCGGCACGTAAGTGATCAGGTGGCGCGCGAATAGCTTCTTGCGCTCGTCCGTTTCGCCGCGGGCGAACTGCACTCCCGCCTCCGTCAGTTTCATGTCACCGCCCTCGACTTCCGCAAAGCGCAGCAGCTGCAGCGCCTCGGCCGCCGGAAACAGCTCATCGACTTCCAGGTGCTGCTCCTCGGCAATCACCGGCAGGTCGGCCTTGCCGTTGTAGGGCGGCTCGTTCACCGCTTCCATCAGGCCGGTGAGAACGTTGGAGGACACATGGGTGAGCGTCGTGCCGATGCCCGTCCCCGGGAAGCGCTCGGACTTCGGTCCCGCGCGCGGCTCGCCGCGGGGTCTGGCAGTCATCTCCACGTACACCCGCTCGATGAGTGCCCGAAAGCGCGGGTCCTGCGTGTGCCGCGGCTGTGGCAGATCGATCGGGATCTCGCTCGCCACACGCCCCGGATTGCTGGAGAAGATCAGCAGCCGATCGCACATCTGCACGGCCTCCTCGATGTTGTGCGTCACCAGCAGCACCGACTTGATCGGCAGCTGTCCCTCGCCCCACAGGTCGAGAAAGTCCGAGCGCAGGGTCTCGGCGGTCAGCACGTCAAGCGCCGAGAACGGCTCGTCCATGAGCAGGATGTTGGGATGCACGACCAGCGCCCGTGCGAAGCCCACGCGCTGGCGCATGCCGCCGGAGAGCTCGCGCGGGTAGGCGGACTCGAAGCCGTCAAGTCCGATGAGGTCAATCGCCTGCAGTGAGCGCTTGCGCATCTCGGGCACCGGAACGCCGAGCGCCTCGAGTCCGAGCTGCACGTTCTCGAGCACCGTGAGCCACGGGAACAGCGCGAAGCTCTGGAACACCATCGCGATCCCGCGCGCCGGGCCGGACACCGGCGCGCCGAGGTAATTCACCACGCCGCGGGTGGGCCCATCGAGTCCTGCGATCGAGCGCAGCAGCGTCGATTTGCCCGAACCTGAACGCCCGAGGAGGCCCACGATCTCCCCGGGGCGCAGCGTGAGGTTGACGTCCTCGAGCACGACGAGCTCATCGCCGTCGGGCTTGCGAAATGACTTGCACACCGAGTGCACATCGAGCAGCGGCGCGAGATTGAGCTCGGGAGCGGTGGCATTCACGGGCGTCTCCTAAAGACCTTCAGTCCTTCAGCTGATGCGGAACTTGCGCTCGGCGCGCGCGTACAGCGGCCGCCAGAACAGCCGGTTCACAATCACTACGAACAGACTTAAGACCACGATGCCGAGTACGGTGCGCTGGAAGTCCCCCGCGGTGGTCGCCTCGGCGATGTAGGCGCCGAGGCCGTGAGCCGTGAGCTTCTCTTTGCCCCAGCTGGCCACTTCCGCGACGATGCTCGCATTCCACGAACCCCCCGAGGCCGTAATGGCACCGGTGACGTAAAAGGGAAATACCGCCGGCAGCGCCACGCGGCGCCACCACAGCCAGCCGCGCACGCCAAGATTCTCGCTGGCGTAGCGCAGATCAGCGGCGATGGCGGAGGCGCCGACAATGACATTGAAGAGAATGTACCACTGGGTACCGAGGATCATGAGCGGGCTCAGCCAGATGTCCGGGGTGAGCTTGAACAGCACCACCGCGGATACGACTATCGGAAACAGCAGATTCGCCGGGAACGCGGCCAGGAGCTGCGCGATCGGCTGCACCAGGCTCGCCACGCGCGGCCGCAGCCCGACCCACACGCCGATGGGCACCCAGATGAGTGTGGCGATCGCGATCAGCACCGCCACGCGCAAGAGCGTGATGCACCCGAGCACGATGACGTGGCCGATCTCGGCAAAGCGCACCTCGCCGAGCACGAAGTACGCGGTCTTCCACAGCGCTCCAAGTCCGATGAGGACCAGGGCGGTGTACCAGCCGTAGTCAACCCAGCGCGAATTCCAGGCAACGAGAGTCCGCGCCACCGGCGTGGCGGCTGCCGCCGCCGGGCGTGACTTCACGCCCGCGCGCAGCATGGCCGCGAAGGCGCGCGCCACCAGGCCCAGAAACCGCGAGCGGCGCATCATGGTCAGCGCCCAGGAGCGGCTCGGAGTGAATCCCGCCTCCTGCTCGAGGCGGAACCAGTCGGCGCTCGCGGTCAGCGGACGGAACAGGAGCTGATCGAACAAGAGGATCACGATGACCATCGCGGCGATGGCCCAGCCGATGGCGGCGAGATTCTTCTGCTCAATGGCGAGCGCGATGTAAGACCCGACGCCCGGCAACGTCACCGTGGTGTTGCCGACGCTCATGGCCTCCGAAACGACCACGAAAAACCAGCCGCCGGACATGGACATCATCATGTTCCAGATGAGCGCCGGCATGCCGAACGGCACCTCCAGGCGCCAGAACCGCAACCACCCGCCGAGCTGGAAATTGCGCGCCGCCTCGAGCATCTCGTCCGGGATGCTGCGCAACGAATGGTAGAAACTGAACGCCATGTTCCAGGCCTGGCTGGTGAAAATCAGGAAAATGGCGGCCATTTCGGCGCCGGCCACACGCCCGGGCGTGAGCTGCAGGAAGAACACCAGCGTGATCGAGAATCCCAGGATTGGCACTGACTGCAGGAAGTCGAGCAGCGGGATCAGGATCACTTCCGCGCGCCGGCTCTTGGCGGCGAGCGTCGCGTAAGTGAACGTGAACAGCAGCGATGCGAGCATCGCGATCAGCATGCGCAGCGCGGTGCGCGCTGCGTAGCCAAAGAGCGCCGTGGGCGCGAGCGAGATCGGCGTCGCCTCGAGGCGCGTGAGCGAACCCGTCAGACCGTGCGCCGCCTGCGCAAGGTAGATAAAGAAGGCAAACACGAGCACGAAGGCGAGCACGTCCCAGCCTCCCGGGACGTAGCGGGTGCGCAGAACGGAGATCGGCAGACGATCGATGCGCATCCGCCGAAGTGTGCCCTAACAGGGTGACGATTGGCATCGCAGCGGTTCAAGGGCAAGTGCGAATGTCGTACAATGCCGCGATGAAAAACACACTGTTTCGGGCGGCATCCGCCGCCACCATCGCTCTGGCGCTCGGCGCAGTTGTCCAGGCTCAGAGCACCGACACCACCACGACCGTCAAGGACGACACGAAAACCGCGGGCCACGCTGTCGCCCACAGCGCCAGGGCCGTCGGGCACGCGGTGGCCGACACCTCGCGTGAGACCGGGCACACGGTTGCTGAAAAAACCAAACCCGTGCGTGACACCATCCGCGACGACTCCGTGAAGGTGGGTCACGCCGTCGCCCACGGCGCCAGGGCCGTCGGTGAGAAGGTCAAAGAGGGTGCCGGCAAGGTCAAGGCAGCCGTGACGGGCAAGTCCGACGAGCCGGCGCCGAAGAGCTGACACCGCTCGTGTCGTTGGTGCGCGCGCCAGCCGGCCTGCGTCTGGACTACGTGCCCCGTGCCGACTACCAGGCGGCTCGGTGGCCGGACGTGCTGGGTGTCGCCACGTTCAACGGCACGCAGCTCACGGACCCGGACCCCACCGGCGCACCCGTCGCGCAGGTGCGCGCTACCGTGCTGAGCGGGGATGCGGATGTCTGCGAGGTGTGGCGCTGCGGCGAGCCCCTCACCTCCGGCCAGCACAGTCGCGTGCGCTTCCGCCACAGCGACGAGCTTTTGTTTGGGAGCATCGCGGTTGCCGAGGGGGAGCTCCCCGGCACGCCCCACGCGACGCTGCATACCGCCACGATCCTGGCCTACGAGGAGCTCTGCGCGGCACTCGAGGCGCTCGATTACCCGCACCTGCTGCGGGTTTGGAACTACATTCCCGACATCAACCGGGACGCCGATGGCACGGAACGCTACCTGCAATTCAACGCGGCGCGCCAGCAGGCACTGCGCTCCAGGGGCCGGGTCCTCACTGGCAACGTGCCCGCCGCCTCGGCTCTGGGTGCGGCCAGCGGCAGCCCCCTGGTGGTGTATTTTCTGGCCGGCAAGGGCGCACCGGCGTTCGTGGAGAATCCGCGGCAGGTCAGCGCCTATAACTACCCACAGCAGTACGGCACCCACAGCCCGGTGTTCTCGCGCGCGGCACTGGTGCGCCACAGCGGTGGCCTCACCCTGTTCATCTCGGGAACGGCGAGTATCGTCGGCCATCGCTCGACGCATGTCGGCGACATTGCCGCCCAGACACGCGAAACCTTGTTGAATATCGACGCGCTGCTGAGCGCGGCGAACGCGGCGGCGGGAAGCGCGCATTTTGATCTCGGCTCCCTGACCGGCAAGGTATACGTGCGCCGGCCGGCGGATCTGCCGATCATCGAGGCGCAACTCGCCCCGGCGCTGGCAGCCGGAGCGCGCTTTATTTATCTGCAGGCGGACATCTGCCGCCAGGACCTGTCGGTTGAAATCGAGGCAGCCGCGACCCGCATCCCGGGGGGCGCGAATCCCGCGCCCTGACGCGCAGCGCTCGTGAAACGGCTCACCGCACTTGCGGCCTTGGGTCTCGCGGCCTGCGTCGCGGCGCGCGCCGCTGAGCCCACCCCGGCGACTCTCAAGCCCTTGTGGGAGTTCGGTCTGGGTGCCGGCGTGCTGGCGTTCAACGACTACCGCGGTTCCGACACGTCGCACGTTTACCCGATACCCCTGCCCTATTTCGTGTACCGCGGCAGGATCCTGCGCTCCGACGAGGGCGGCCTGCGCGGCCGTTTCTTCAACCATGACCACATCGAGCTTAGTCTGAGTGTCAACGGGACGACACCGGTGCGCAACACTTCCGCGCGGAGCGGGATGCCGGATCTGCGCCCGACGCTGGAGGTGGGGCCGGCGCTGGATCTGCACCTGTGGCGCTCGGCGGACGAACGGCTGAAGCTCAACGTGCGGGTACCCGTACGCGAAGCGTTTACCATCGAAGCTTCACCGCGCGCGATCGGCGCGTTTGCGGCGCCCAATATCAGTCTCGACATCGCGCAGTTGCCCAGGTCCGAAGGCTGGAAGCTCGGGCTGCTTGCCGGCCCCCTGTTCGCGGCGCGGCGCTACGACGAGTATTTCTACAGTGTGGCGCCGCAGTACATCGCTCCAGGTCGCCCGGCTTATG
>Ga0210409_10005716_pt1 | contig 13032 bp, 11 predicted proteins | sample IncBWH17MmetaG_FD_161649 | JGI IMG/M metagenome (GOLD analysis project Ga0210409, IMG submission 161649) | Forest soil microbial communities from Barre Woods Harvard Forest LTER site, Petersham, Massachusetts, United States - Inc-BW-H-17-M | ecosystem: Environmental > Terrestrial > Soil >...
CGTCTACGATGCTAATGGTGCCGCCAATGGCGTTGGGGATCACACCTTGCCGCGCTAGTACGGTCGCCATGCTCACGACCGATGAAGAATCGACACCGCCGGACAATTCAGCCCAGGTTCCCGGCGCAGTCCCGACGCTTGCTCTTACAGCTTTCGCAAATAAAGCGCGGAATTCTTCGGCAGCGGCATCCGCGTCGACATTGACCTGAGCATCAAAGTCAAGCGCCGACCAGTACGTCTGGACACGCAATGTATTGCCCTGGCGTGTCGCAATCGATCCTGGCATAAGCGCTCGGACAGCGTCCCAAATTGTTCGTCCTTCGGGGTTGCCGCCGCCAACAAGGTACTCCGCCACATACTCGCGATCGATATCGCAGTTGCAGGCCAACGCCATCGCACTTGACGACACAACCAGCGTGTCTCCGACGAAACGGTAATACACAGGTGCTACGCCGAGGGCGTCCCTGGCGATCAACACGTCTCGACCGTCGTCAGTGACAAGCACGACGCCGAAAGCGCCCAGCATGCCCCGCGCTGCCGCTGGTTGACAGCTACGCGCGAGGTGCCACAAGGAAAGCGCAACGTCCGAACCGGTCGCCCGAGAGCCGCAGTGGTCAGCGGAGAGTTCGTCGCGGTTGTCGAGCGCGGCGACTCCTGCGCCCGCTACTGGCTCAGTCAATGCTGCGGCACCGTCTCCGTCGCCGAACAGGATCGCATGCCAGGTCAGGCCGCGGCACAACGTGTGTGGCCGGGACGTGACGCTTGCGTCGACGATCTTCAGCATGTCTTCATCAGCCAACGTACCCCACGGCCGATGGGCAAGGACGAAATGCTTCATAAAGGGAGGCTGGGTAGCGGTACAAATCCAGTGAGATAGTCAGCGCTCTCGTTGACTGGTACCCCTGCGTATTCTACCCAGGCATGCGCACGGAAGCGGTATGGTTGGACGCCGATTCTGAGCTCGACCGGTACGCCTCGCCGTCTGAGAAATACGAATATCGCCAGCGACTGTTCTAGGCATCGCGCCTTGAACGGTAGCAGCGCCGCGGCGAGGACGACGTTATTCATCGTGCGCTCGACTAGTTGACGCTCTGCTGCCGCTCCCTCCGATGGCGGCCGCGACACTTTTGCAACGATAGTGCTGGCCGTCCGCAGCGTCGAAGCAAACCCTCGGATCCGCAGCGACACCACAATCGCGAGAAGCATCGCGAGGCACCGCAGCGGCGAGGGAACAAACTCGGGTTTGGAAGCGATGAGCAGTGAGCTCGTATCGCGGCTCAACACTTCCATTTCTCCGCGAACAAGGACGCGGCCGCGCAATCGCCAAGCAGCGTGATTACATCGCGCTCGACTATGTCAGCGGGCAACTGCCATTCACGTTGCAAGCGATCAATGATCTCGACTGGCGACATGTGTTCGCACAAACACTGCCACACCTGTGCGCCTGTTCGATTGAGCGAGTAGTATTTGCCGCTCGAGACGTCGAGGAGGACTGTCTTATCTCCGTGCCGGGCCGCGACTATCGGTGCGCGCGGAGTAAGTCGCTCGGGAAGTTGAGCTCTTGGTCGATCGGAACCCTTTGTCATAACCCCGCCGATACGTGGTCACTCTATGTCAATACTGTGTAGCTGTGAATCTCGGATCTCGACCGCGGCCAGGATAGCCCCGGTGTAGGCATGTTCAGGTCGCGAACGACGGCCGGCTTTCGCCGTACGTGGACGTCGCGATCGCACAGTTCCGACGCTACTCTGCCAGCATGGCCAAGGCTGTAGACGAATCAGGCGCGCTCATCAACGATCGCTATCACCTCCAAGCCCGAATCGCGCGTGGGGGTGTAGGTGTGGTCTACAGAGCGGAAGATCTGGCTGTCAACCGGGCTGTTGCGTTCAAAATATCGCGTGAAGCCAATACAACGTCGTGCGCGGACTTTGCGAACGAGCGTGCGCGCCTGAGTGCCATCGATCATCCGGGTGTTCCTAAGGTATATGAAGCTGGCAGACTGGAAGACGGGCGCAGCTACTTGGTCACAGAATGGATCGTTGGTCAATCACTGGAAGCCTTGGTTCTGCAGTCGTCGATTACCCTACCGAATGCGCTGACGGTTGGCGTGGCGATCGCGGACGTGCTGATCGCATTGCATACCTCTAGAGTCTTGCACCGTGATATCAAGCCACTCAACGTTCTGATCCCGTTTGTTGAATCATCGCCGCACTTCGAGGGCGCTAAGGTTATTGACTTCGGTATTGCGGCCGACATGACCGAACGGACGATCAGAGGAGAGCCAAGCACACCCTTTGGTAAGAGAGGTGGTACCCCGATCTACATGGCACCCGAGCAGATCGCTGGCCATCGGCAGACGGCGGCAGCGGATGTGTTCGGCCTGGGAGCAACCTTGTTCTTCATGCTCTATCACCGGCCTCCCATGGGAGATGGTCCGGTTCCACGGGCAGCGCTGTCATTCGCTAGCATGCCGCACATAATGTGTGGGCCATTCATCGAACGCCGACTGACTGAAGAAATTGCGCTGCCAAACGAACCGTTCTATCCCGCCGCCCTCCGTGACCTCGTCACCGCGTTGACGAGGCGTTCGCCTGGCGAACGGCTGCCCACAGCACTGGAAGTGCGGCGCCATCTGCGCGATTTGCAAGGGAGCCTATTACGCGACCCTGATAACAGCACAGGCTCGCCACACCTCTAACCAATCGTTGTGACCTGAAGCCCGCGCCCTATCGCATCGCACCACTCCGGCTCCGGCTCGTACCTCCCGTCGACACTGGGTTCAGCACCAGGAAAGCGAAACTGCTATCGGCCATGCGATGAGGTATGTAGATGCTGTGAGTTGTTGTATCGACAATTACTCGTGTGCTCGTGAGCCTCGGATCGTTGAGGGTCTGAAACACCGAGTATTCGTTCGGCGTATCTTCATGAACGATTGTCAGACCATTGCCCTGACCACCTGGTTGAAATAGCAGTTTCAACGCCGGATCAAACCCGCTTTCCGGTGTGAGGCCGGGAGTAGCGATTGTCGCTACGGTCCTTCCGTCGTCCGCGTCCAGCACTGTGAGTCGATTATAGCAGGCGACGAAGAGCCTGCGATGGGGGCCATCGACTGCAAGGCCCTTGGGGTATTCATCCGGTACGCTGAAGGTGTTTATAATCGCCAATTGCCTTGTGTCGATCTCCAGAACAAAGCCCGGCTTTCCGCTCACAACAACGTAGAGGTGTCCGGACCCGTCAGACGCGGCGGCGCCGAGATTACCTACCGTTGGGATGTGTGCGATCGCTGCAGGTTTCGTCATATCCACGACCGCAATCGTGTCATCGATAACAAAAGCGCGACGCGTCAGGCGGTCATATACGACCCTGTCTCCTAATACGGGCAATCTCGTCACCACTCGGCCGGACGAGAGGTCGAAAACAACCCCGTTTCGAATTAGGCCGCGGCCCAGGTCGGAAGCAATTCCGAAACCACCACCAGACAGCGAATCTTCGAGAGGAGTAACTCGCTTTGTTCGCGCGTTCACAACAAAGGCACCAGCGCCGTACAACTGATGACGAACGTCGTCAATCGCGTAAAACGCAGTGAGTACTCGACCCACCAAAATCGAATCGGTAATGGTGTACTGAGTAGGTTGTACGTGTGCGCCCTGTGCGCTCGCTTTCGGTGACGTGCTGAGTATGATCGTGAAGGATGCCAGCAGGTAAGCTGTTGTCCGCTCCATGATTCTCTCCGAGGAAACACTGTTCCACTCGCCAGATCACGCAGATGGTCCTCCACAAAGAGAACGTGGGTCGATTGGATGACCAAGCGATGCTGTGGGCGACCTTCTGCCGCGTCTGGCCCCTGCCGCTAATGCGACAGAAGTAACTTCGTCACGTCATATGAGCACTGGTCGGAGCCTACGCCTTTCAATTCACCCCTGCGGCCGATTTCTGAGCGCGTCAAAACGCGCCACTTGGCGGCTGCGCTCCAACTGAACTAACAGTGTGGGGCTCAAGCGGTACCGATCGCGGGAGCACGATGACGTTACACGCCAGTACGCAGATGCGATCGATCTGCTCGTCGCCTCGGTGTGCGGCGTACAAGATTACCGATACCCTGCCGCCTGCATCGTAAACAGGTCTCGATACAAACCGGCCCGGCCCACCAATTCGTCGTGTGAGCCTTGGTCCACGACCCGACCTTCGCTCAGGACAACAATTCGGCCCGCCATCCGCACCGTGGAGAACCGATGGGATATCAGAACCGCTGTACGCGCCGTCGTCAGGTCGGCGAAGCGGAGGAAAACCTCGTACTCGGCACGAGCGTCGAGTGCCGCGGTAGGCTCGTCGAGCACCAGAACCTGAGCGTCTCGCATGTACGCGCGTGCCAGAGCCACTTTCTGCCATTCCCCTCCGGAAAGGTCGACTCCGCCCTCAAACCGGCGACCCAACACCTGCCGGTATCCTGCCGGCAGTCGAGGAAGAACCGTCGCGGCCAGAGAGCGTTCGGCAGCCCTCGCAATTGCGGGGAAGACACGGTCATCTTTGCCTTCCGTTCCATTATAAAGATGCGAATGTGCGAGCGTGATCTCACCGACTGCGATGTTTTCATCGAAACGAAAATCATACCTAACGAAGTCCTGAAAAATGACTCCGATAGCCCGGCGTAGCGAACTGACATCGTATTCTCGCAGATCAACACCATCGAGGAGTACGCGGCCTTCGGTAGGGTCATACAGACGCGTTAGTAGTTTCGTCATCGTTGTCTTTCCAGCTCCATTCTCACCTACGAGGGCAATGCGTTCACCGGCGCCAAATCGCACGTTGAGATTCCGCACCGCCCAACGATCGCTGTTCTGATATCGAAATCCTACGTTCTCGAATAGGAAGCCTTCCTGGATTGGTCGCGGTGCCTCGAGGCCATGTACACTAATCTGCAAGGCTGGTCGGACGTCGAAATAGAGGAAGAGATCTCGGAGGTACAGCGTTTGGTCGTAGATCTCACGAAACGTCGCCAGGATACTCTGGATCAGATTTCGGCTTCCCGAAAAAGAGGATGCGAGAAAAGTCAATGTGCCGATCGTAATGCGCCCACGAACGGCATCAGCAAGAATCAAGACGTAAGCGACGTAATAGCCGAGAGTACCAAGAATGGGCAGTGCGCCACTCACCAAGGTACGTTGAATCGCTAGCGTCTTATTCTCTTCGTAGAAGACCCAAGACATGGACCGAAACCGACCGATAAGCCATGGAGCAAGGCCGAATGTCTGAACCTCCTTGGCCGTCTTGTCGGATGCGCCAACGTATCGTAAGTACTCCAACATGCGCCGACCTTCGGTGCGCCCGAAGAAAAGGGAGTAAGCGCGACGTGAGTAGTGCGTTTCTCCAATGAAACTCGGGAAGATGGCAAGTATCAGGAGCCCCAGGAGCCAGGGGTTGAACGCGATGATGGCCCCGCTCAGGCTCAACAACGTCAACCCATACTGGCCAAGACTCAAGACCTGACTCAGCAGACTCAGGCGTGCTGTCGAATTCTGACGCGCGCGCTCAAGGAGGTCGTAGAACTCCGAGTTCTCGAATTGAGCGAGATCGAGGGTGGCTGCGTGCTCCATGATCCGTATACTGACATGGTTCGTAAACAGATCTCCGAGCAAGCTCTCGACGAGGGTCGATATGCGCGACACTGCTTGATCGGCCACTACGATTGCAATCTCGATGGCTACGAGAGTCCAGAGGTGGCGCCAGTCAGGCTTCAGTTGTCGAGCCTTCACGACCACGTCGATGATCAGCTTTGCCACCCACATGGTCGCAAGCGGAGTCGCGGAGCGTACGACTCGCAGCACCATCATAGCTAGCGTTAACGGCCAGCTGGATTCCCAAATCAGCGCGATGAACTTAGGGACGTATCTGAGCGCCGATATCCGATCGCGCAGCTTGGGTGCCTGCTTTCCCGCAGGCGTGCCATTGTCGTCGTGCGCCGCAGCGAGTCGCACTTAACGATCGGTTGTGAGCGCGACCGACCTCGGCACCGGCGTGGCAATCGCATGCATCAGAGGCGGAGCGACGTTATGATTTGGGTGCATAGCGGAGCGCATAATTCCAATACAAGCGGTGCTGCGACCTGCGTGCAGAGCGGCGACTCGACCGGGCACGCAAGACCGAAGCGCGATGACTTAGCGATGACCTTCCGCCTTCAGCTTAAGCTACCAACGGCTGGCCGTCTTCCGATACGAATCAGCAGGCAAATCTCAGCCGTGGTCTCGAACGCGGAGCCAGGATTCCAACGACCCTGAGTGCTTTCCGCACATCGACAACTGCGCCTCCGAAACGGTCACACGTCACAGGACCCGGACTCACCATATGTGTCAGTCCCGACGTCATGACAAGAGTGTTCAGAAGCGGAAGACGACGCGTCGATAAATTGTGCCGGGCGCACTCGAGTACAATGCGCACCAGGTGAGCATACCCCGCCATCCGGTAAGACGCCCAAATGATAGTAGTATGGATATGAGCTACTTTTAGCGTCTGTTGGCAACGGCAATCGGTGTTGGTCGACCATGCGAGCCAGGGTCCAAGAATGAAACTGTCGCCATAGCTCAGGGTTCGTTTTCAACGACCTCAGTTCTGGCTGGACGTCGTTTGGGAGATTAACAACGACTGGTGCCAGATGCCCAAACGGCTCGCCGGCCACGAACCGGATGCGTGTACCGGGGCGTGTCAACCGCAGATTGACCGACAGCACGAACGGGTACCAGAAAGTCTCGACGACACCGGCCAGGTACGACACACCATCTTTCGCCCGATTCATAGGACCAGTAACGAGTAGCGCATATGGTGCGTCCGTGCGAAACACATACCCGGTTTCGAGCGTCAGTATGCCTTGCCCACAGTGACTGCGCACAAGCTGTTCGAGAACCGCGCTCCTTGGTTCAATTGTGATGTCCGTGGTAGCATTGCCGCCGGTCCACTCAACCTCGAATTGCACGGGGCATGTCAATTCCCAACCGAAGCTGTTGGCGATGGTCAGGGACAGACAGCGGTAAGCCTTGCGTCGACGCGATTCGTCCATCCAATCTCGTCGCACTTGAGCAGGGCGGATATAAGCTGACGGGTTGTTATCGTCGATCCGATACGCGGTCAGTCGCATATAACAATGGAAAAAGTACTACCAACACCGTACACCATAGGTGAGGTGTACATCACGAGCCGCCCACTGTCATCATATCTAGTTCAGACATAACCAGGTGTGGCTATAGTCGGAGCCGACTAAACGGGCAGATTTGACCATCGCGGGGCACTCATCCATGCACTCCAGTGGCGGCTACGGGGATTGCCTGATCGCGCCGCGCGTATCCGCTTTCTAACCGAGTGATTAAAATGAGTCGACCTGCCGCTCTAAGTACGAGTACGGACATGACAGGCCCCGCGCAGCATGAGGAGACATTGATGCGCAGTATACCGGATGACATCATTGTTGCAGCCTCAACCTCCAGTTCTGGCCGTCACGACGGCCTGGCCGTACTTGCTCCGGTGCTTGCAATTGCCGCTCGACGTCTACGACGCATGATGCCGCTCGATCCACGCATTTCAGACGGAGCGATGTGTGGTCTTTTAACGTGTCTGTACCACCGACTGCTTACCGTCACCTATCAAGCGCTGAACGCTAACGGAGTACCCTACGCTGTTCCACACTTGCCGGCTGGGTATTGGGCGACGTTAACCACCACCAAGCGGTTGTCAACCGGGTCGTCATCGTGTCTTGCGGTGCTATGGGCTGATCTGTTCAGTCGATACCCAGAGATGTCGAGGCTCATCACATTAGTCGTCGAATCATGGATCCAAAGCTCTTCCGAATTCTTGGATCGACTCATAGCCGATTGGCCTGCAATTCGAACGCTGGTCAACCCAAGCGACATCTCGTCAGTTCGCTCGGCGTCGGGCGGACACTCCGATCCGCATGCGGGAGGCCGTACCGTTAAGGTGGTCGAATTCGACAATGGCAGCAGAGTTGTCTACAAGCCTCGTAGTGTGAGCGCGGAAGCGTGCTTTGCGGTGCTTCTCGCGTGGATCAAAGAGTGGGATCCCGCAATCACCCTATCAGGCCCTCGAGCGCTGGACCAAGGTTCTTATGGTTGGGAAGAGTATGTGTCGCATGCGCCTATAGATGATGCCAATTCTGCACACAGGTACTATGAGCGGGCCGGGTCGCTGTTGGCTCTCTGCGATACGCTTGGCGCAGTGGACTTACATGCGGACAATTTGATCGCGTGTGGCGACACACCCGTACTGATAGATCTGGAGGCAGTGCTTCAACCACGCCCAAATGGGTTCGGCTCTGCAGGATTGGGATCTACTACGCAGCATTCGACAGATCTGCGAATCGACTGGACGCTAAGTCACTTGCTGGGAGAGTCCGTAATCTCGACTGGACTCGTGCCGTATCCGCGTTGGTGGCATTCGCGAGGAGCCGGTCGGACCATCGCTGGCTTGGAAATCGTAACAGGTCAGACCACTTGCGCGTTGGACGACGTCCACTGTGTCGAGAGAACCAATGTGCCGTTACTCGAAGGACAGCCGTTGCTGCCTTCGCAATACGTCGAAAGCATTATTGTTGGCTTCGAGCGCATGAATCTCTTTTTGAGGCAATATAGCAGCCAACTGACTCGCGCCGGTGGACCGCTCGAACCCTTCCGATCAGTATCAATCCGATATATCCACCGGGCCACGCTGCTTTATGGCAAATTGATAGAGGCCAGCATCTCCCAGCAGTGTCTGAGGGATGCCACCAGGCGACGTGATGGCTTACAGAGGCTCGCGTTCGCCCTTCGTCTACGGGCCGGCGTTCAAAAGCAGTGGTGGCAAGTGTTAAGGGATGAAATCGAATGCCTCTCACGGCTCGATGTCCCACGGCTTACCGCGCGACCCGGGGCGACTAGCCTCTGGCTGACTACCGGAGCCGAAGTGTGCGATTGTCTAGTGGAGCCAAGCTATGACGCGATGCATAGGCGCGTCAGTACAATTCACAAGGTGGAGTTGGGTCCACAAATCGAACTCATTCGAGCGGCCTTCGCCAATGACGGCAATGGACACGAAGCGCACGCTAGCCTTGCCGACGATATGCCCGCTACGCTCGCGAAGCAAGTTGGCAATTCGTCTGTGTCTCCCGTACCCGCTGTTTCAACCCGGAAGCGACCGGCTCGACTAACCAGGGAAGAATTGACGCATTTGAATTGGGTCTTGCCGGTCGGCTGAGGAAGGCCGGTTCATTGATTGCGCCACACCGCCGGTTGCGAACGTGCCAAACAGCAAAATAATCAAAAAGGCTTGGGCAGTTGCATTTGCGGCGGCCGTCCATTCCTATTCGTTGCCGCGGACCGGCGTCAGTGATGCACCACGAAGTCAGCCGCCCTCGCGGCAGCTGGTGCCGGAGCTGATCGCCCTGCGGCCCGAGTCGAGTAGTGACGGGTCGTGCGGAAAACGGAGCAGAGGGGTTCGAACGCAAGCGCGGCCGTGTAGGCCGCGGCAATCAGGCCAGCACTCGTGAGCACGACAAAGCGTAGACGCGGCGACATGTGATGATCTCTGGCTTGTCACCGCAACGTAAGGTTCGCCGCTCGCGTCCGATACGAATCACTAGGCGAATACTTGCCGCTTCATGAGAACGACACGTACGCCCATCTTGGGCGCGCGTTTAGAGCGCCGACACCCGAGATGACGGTGCAGACGATCCGACGGTAGCCGACAGGCTTGCTAGAAGTCATTCTAGTTCTTCGGGCGAATCCGATCAGTCTCATCCCACCCGATCATGTCATACGGCAGCGGTGGGAGCTTGAAGCTGTACCTCATTCGCTGCACGCGCGTCCGGATGATCCGCTGCAGAGTCTCATTACGCCGAGATCATGTCGACTATCAGCGTCAGCATGATGGGCGATTCCTCCCGCCAATGCGTCATCTTCGCTTGTAGCGTCCGGAACGTGCCGCCGTACTCAGTATGCGCCGGTCGAGTCAGCCTTGAAATAACCCTTGACCAGCACATCGTGCAGATCGGCTCACCCGTTGCATGAAAAAGTGGAATAAGGCGTCGAGCTCATTGTCTGTGGCCCGGGCGGTGTGGTTATCTCGCACCACGTCGCGCATGTGCAGGTTGACGGGCGATGCCTTGCCTCTTAATGAGCGACTCAACGGGATGGTTCCGGGCCCATGTGATCCGTCTCGACACGCGAATTAGGTAGTTGAGCGCGGCTAATGCGACATCAAAATGGACGACCGATCGGTGAGAGGAGCTATGACTACACGCACACTCGTTCCAATAATTGCCCATCGCCTATGATGTATATGCCAACGATTCCTGTACCCTTGAGAGAAGTGGGGTCGCCAATCCGCATTCTCGCTGACCGATCTACTAGGACAGGATATTTGGGCCCACGACACTGTCGGCTACGATTAGATCTGAGGCACCGATGAGCATCGACTCGGCTGTTGCGTCACCGTCAGGCAATTCAAATGATAAAGCTAGGCTTGCCCGGGCTATCGCCAAAGCGCAGGCGTCGCCCGGTAGTTCCCTCGCACTATATCACCTGGCTGAGGAATATAGGGTGCAAGGATGTAACGACGCCTGGCGAACCGCAATCCACGCCGCGTTGAACCTTCCCCACTTTGGGAGCAGAGAGACCTACTTTCGGGCGCGAGCGAAACTACTAATGGGGGATTGGTCCGGTTGGAGCGACTACGAAGTACGTCAAGATAAACCTGGCGAGTGGTTCGCAAGACAGCCCATGGCTCAGCAAATTAGATGGCGGATAAAGCAATGGGACGGAATCGAGGACCTGAGAAACTTGACGCTACTGGCTGTAGGCGAGAAAGGGTTCGGCGACGTCGTCCAAATGCTACGGTACCTGCCAACTCTAATCGGCAAATCGATGCATCTTGTTGTACTCTGCAGGCGCGAGTTGGTTGACTTGATCCAATACAACGTTGGTCAGAGTGTCACTGTTCAAGCCTTCGATGACAGCAACCCGATTAGTGCGGATCGCTATGTATGGCTTATGTCAATGCCCGCACTTACTGGGAGATTGCCACCATTCGTACCTTTACGTGCACCCGCTCCCATGGGCCGTCCTATCGACAGTACTGACCGTCTGCGGATAGGACTATGCTGGGCAGGCCGTCCGACTCACACCGCTGATCATCGTCGATCGATGCCTCTCGCGTCGCTTGAGCGTCTGATCAATTCTCAGGCCTTCGCTGTTCATTCGCTTCAGGTCGGGCAACGCGCTGCAGAGGCAACTGCGTTTCCTCAACTTCTTCCCGCCCCGACTTCAATAAAGAACTTCGCCGACACAGCAAATGCAATATTGAGCTTGGACTGCGTTGTTACGGTTGACACGGCGGTGGCGCACCTGTCGGGCAGTCTGGGGGTTAACACCTATTTGCTCCTTAGCGCTGGCGCGGATTGGCGGTGGGGGCTGACCGATTCAACGGACTGGTATCCAACAATGCGTCTGATCCGTCAGCGACGGTTGGGTGATTGGAGCGATGTGGTGGACAACGTAGTCTCGCGACTGGTGGAAATAGGCCGTCACTAGTCGACACGCAGAACATAGTGCGCCTTCCCGAACTCGACGCTGCCCTAATCGCATGGACAAAAGCGGCTGCCCTGCGATCCTCCGCGAGTAACAGCGGCGCCTCGCACCCACTTGGCGCAGCATCGGTACGAAAGGCGTCGGCGATCAACGCGTTGTGCACGAGACCATCCAAACCGCGAATGATGCGCGAACGGTTCTTAGCCCGTCAAAGAAGGGTATACTTTGCCCCAAGTTGCAATGCCACCGGCACAGGGGACTATGGTGCAGATTGAGGAGCTTTTTTGGAGCTTGCGGGAGCGCGTTGACGTGAGTACGTCCGGTCTCGCTGCGCTCGAGAGCATTCTAACGAATCGACCCGATGACCCTATCGCTCTCTATGATCTATCTCTGTTTTGCAGACGCATTGGCGCGCCGGATCTCTGGAGATCGTGCATCGACCTAGCGATCGCATTGCCGCACCATACGCACGAGCAAATATATCGACGTGCACACGCAAAACTGACGCTCGGCGACTGGTCGGGTTGGCGAGATGCCGAAGCTCGGGTTTTCGACCCAGAGTCAGTTTATCTTCGGTCTCGCGAAGTACGCCAGTTACGATGGGAAAAAGAAAGCTGGGACGGTAAAGAAGACCTGACAGATATCAGGTTGCTGATTCTAGCCGATGGTGGCTTCGGTGATTGTCTTCAGATGCTCCGCTTCATCCCTCAGCTAGTCCGCACTGCTCGCAGCGTAATGCTGGGCGTGCAGCCGGAGTTAGTCACTTTGGTGCGACACAATTTTGGTAACGCAATTTCGGTACTGTTTCGCGATTTCGAACTCCCAGATTCGTTTGATCGATACGCATGGGGCTTGTCATTGCCAGCCCTTTGCGGCGACCTACCCCCTTTCCGCGCTCTGACTGCTCCAAGTGTCATCTCAATGCCCACCCAGCGCGATCGCCGGCAAGTGGGCGTATGCTGGGCTGGTAGTTCCGACAGCCCGCGAGACACTGTTCGATCCGTGCCGATCGCTGCGCTGGAACCACTATTTGCCCGTGATGACTTGCAGTGCCACAGTCTGCAGGTTGGCAGTCGCGCATCGGAGTGCCACCGTTATGCGGCCATCTTGCCATCAGCTGAGCGCTGTTTCACATTTGCTGATACCGCTGAATTTGTGTCGGCACTTGACTTGGTGATTACGGTAGACACATCAATTGCTCACCTTGCCGGGGCCATGGGCGTTCCGACGCTACTGCTGTTGGACTGTGAGTCCGAGTCTAGGTGGGGGTTGTCATCTACTACGCCATGGTATCCGTCAGTCCATCTCGTGCGCCAGACATTGCCAGGCGATTGGTCGAGCGTTGTGAATGATGTAATGGTTGCGCTCAACAACGGCAATCTCCCGAAGCCCCCGTGCGTGCGGTGATGTGCGCGACTTAGCGCAGGTACGACTCGACTGTATGGGGCGATTGTTGACAGCGGCGACG
>Ga0210409_10005717_pt1 | contig 13031 bp, 12 predicted proteins | sample IncBWH17MmetaG_FD_161649 | JGI IMG/M metagenome (GOLD analysis project Ga0210409, IMG submission 161649) | Forest soil microbial communities from Barre Woods Harvard Forest LTER site, Petersham, Massachusetts, United States - Inc-BW-H-17-M | ecosystem: Environmental > Terrestrial > Soil >...
TGTTGCTCTTCGCACGCTATTACGAGGTAATCGTGGCTCGTCCACTGCGGTTGCTGGCTGTCAGCCTTTGCCTATATTCGTGCACCTCGGTACTGAACGACGCAGTCCTAGAGCGTTGGCTCGGCCACTATGTCTCCTCGTGGAATACCTTCGGTATAGCCGCTTTCCTTGCCTGCTTACTCTTGTGGACTTGGGCGTTTCGCCATCCCGCTCCGCAACCTGCCGGCGCTCCAATGTTTGTGGACGACGCCGTCTATATGAACACTATTCCGGAAGTAAACTGGCGATTGCGGGCGGTCAATGAGCAACTATTGAGATTTCGGCCCTAGGAGACATCGCGCCCGTGAGCCTATTTTTTATTTTCGGTGCAGTCGGCCTGCTAATGGTACTCCTGCTGTGGGCCTTGCGCAGTCCGCGAAACGATGGTCGTTTGGGCGCATCCCAACCGGAGTCCATCGAAGAGTCCGCTCGCCAACACGCAACCTATTTTGGCTTGATACGCCAAGCGATGTCGGAGGAAGATTTTGAGTTTCTTGCCACCCGTGGCCCAACACGTTTGGTTCACCGCACACATAAGGAACGCCACCGGATTGCTCTGCTTTATCTTGAGAATTTGCGGGTGGATTTTCAAAGGTTATTGCGGCTGGCCCGAGTGATCGCCCTCCTCTCGCCGGAAATTGCGGCCTCCCACGAGTTTGAACGCTTGCGGCTCAGCATCCGCTTCTTCTGGCGATATCGGATTGTGCTCCTGGGGCTTTACGCCGGCCATTTGTTAATGCCGCAGCTCAGTGGCCTGAGCCAAATCGTCAGCGAACTTGCGTTTCGCATGGAATCAGCTATCCAGGAACTTGGCGAGCGCGCCACGGTTGCCGCAGACTTGGCCTCAACCCTCAATCGGAGCGGGCTGGACACGGCCTAGCGCGATATCGACAGCGTTCAGTAAGTCCGTGGCCTTGAAAGGTTTTTGCAGTACGAACAAGCCATTACCGGCATGATTTTCCGTAGACAATGGTATCGTCGTAGCCGTCATCCAAACTAGCCGCCGCGCTAACTCTGGGTTGCGCACCGTAAGCCAATCTTGCAAATTTTCCGGCCCATTGCCTGCGCGCACCTCTGTGTCCGCCACCACCGCGTCGAATTCGTGCTCACCAAGCAGACGTTGCGCTTCGGGCAGGCTGGCGGCCGCGCGCACTTCGTGATTTCTGTCGCGCAGGATGGCTTCCACTGCCTCCAGGACCGAAACATCGTGGTCCACAACCAGGATTCGCGCGCCACGGGCGGCCACCACTCCACCGTCCGGCATTGCATCCTCCGCAGCCGCCGCTCGCTGGTGCGGTAACTCAATCGTGAAACACGCACCAGAGGGTTGAACATTGCTCACCCGGATGGTGCCGCCATGTTCGCTGACGATTCCATAACATATGCTCAGGCCCAGTCCGGTTCCCTTCCCCACCGGCTTGGTCGTGTAGAAGGGATCAAACACACGGGAAGCATCTTTCACCCCCGGACCGCTGTCCTTAAACTCCACCACCAGCCGTTCTTCTTTGGCCTTGCTGCTGACCCACAGATCCCCATCACTGGAGTGCTCTAGCATTGCATCCACCGCATTGTTTACCAGATTTAGGAATACCTGCTGAAGCTGGTGTGGGTCCGCGGCGGTCATGGGCAGATCCGGCGCCAAGTCATAATGAACGCGAATGTTGCTCAGCCGCAGGTCGTAATCGCGCAAGGCCAGCGTGTCTTGCAATATCTGATTGAGTTGCACGGCCACGCGCTCGGGTTTGTGCTGGCGCGCAAAACTCAGCAGGTTCTGGACGATGCGATGGGTTCGCTGCGCTTGCTTATAAAGCTTGTCTGAGTATTCCATGCCCTGGGCCGGCATTTGGCCGCTCGACAGCAGCAGTTGGCTGTAGCCCAGGATGGCCGTGAGCGGATTATTCAGTTCATGCGCAACACCGGAAATTAATTGGCCAACGGCGGCCATCTTTTCGCTGTGCAGAAGCTGCTCTTGCGTGCGCCGCAAATTCTCGTAAGCCTGGCGGGTCTCCTCGTACAACACCGAGCGATCGATAGCGTTCGAAATTTGACTGCCCACCGCGATCAGCAGATTGATGTCCGCCGGCGAGAACTCCCGGGGAGCTCGGCTGCCCACTACCAACCCGCCCAGCACGCGGTCCTTGGACCATAGGATCACCACAAAGGCAGATTGCAGCCCTTCCTTGCGCTGCGCTTCTCGCAGGACCATGGGGAGGGGCAGGCCTTGCGCCGAAAGAAACGTCGCATGCACAGCCTTGATGTGTTGCAGCAGTTCTGGCTGTACCGTGACCGGCGGAATATGGCGGGCGTGCTCGGAGCGGTGTCCAACCGCCGCGATTCGCCGCAATGTCAACCCAGCTTCATCCAGTAAGTACAGTGACGAGGCGTCCAAACTGAACAACTCGGTCATTTGACGCAGCGTGCGGTGAATGGAGTCGTTCAGATCCAGAGACTCCGTCAAGGTTTGGCCAATAGAGTTCAGCACCATCAGCTCGCGATTGCGGCGCCGGATTTCCTGCTCCGCTCGTTTGCGGTCGGTTATGTCCAGCAGGAATCCTTGTAACGCCGTCAGATTGCCCGCCGCGTCTCGTATGGCGATGGATGATTCCAGCATCGACCGGACGTCTCCATCTTTGCGGCGGATTTCATATTCAAAGTCGGCCACGCCCCCGTGATCCTGCAGCAGCCTCTTAAGCCGCTCGCGATCCGCGGGATTCACAAACATTGCGGGAATGTCGGCGTTCAACAACTCATTGCGATCTTCGAATCCCAGAATCCGCATCAGCGCATCGTTGAAATCCAAAAACCGCCCTTGCGGATTGGAAATAAAGACTCCCTCTTGAACGTTCGATACCAGCGTTCGGTATTTCTCCTCCGCGCGCTTGCGCTCCGAAATATCCTTCAGCGCGTGCACCGTCCCAAGCTGGCGGCCGTGCGGATCCGTGAACGTCGAATTCGATGCCAGAAAATATCCGGTGAGCCAAGGATCCGGGTCGTCGCCTTCGCCGGCCAGCCCCTCGCAATAAGGACAGCTCTTATAATTTGTACCTTTACGTGGCAGCAAATCGCTGACCGTTCGCCCTATCACTGCCGCGGCATCGCGCCCGAGCAAATTCCCGAGTCGCTGGTTGATGCGCAAAATCCGATATTCCGGGTCGTGAACAAAAATCGGATCGCCGATCGAATCAAACGTGTACGCCCATTGCTGCTGAACCGTGGCCACTTGCTCAAATAGCTTGACGTTCTGCAGCGTCAGACCCAGCAGATTGGCGATGTTAACCAGGTACGAGATCTCGTCGCGTTGAAAGCGAACATTATGAAACGACCCCACCGAAATAATCCCTACGGGTCCATCCTTCCCAGGAAGCACGAGCGATATGCTCTCGCTTACACCACTCTCTTCCATCCTGGTGCGCTCTTTCTTATCCACCCCATCGTCCAGCCGCACGAACAGACAGTCTTTCTGCAGAACCCGCTGCACCCACGGCTCCCCCACCGCCACACGTTCGTGCTTTTGCAAATAAGTCTGCTGGAAACCCACGGAAGCTCGTGCGACCAATTGCGCGCTGTTTCCCTCCCCCTCCAGCAACCGCACAATTCCGTGCGTGGCACCAAGGCTCTCCACCAGATGCCCGAGTACCTGCTCGAGCACATCACGCACCGAGAGCGTCTGCGTGCTGGCTGCCGTAAGCAGCGAGAGCCTTCGCATTTTGTCGTTTAACTCATCGCTGCGCGTTCGCGCGCTCTCCAACACCAGAACAGCCATCGCAATGCCGAGGGAAACACTTAACAAATGATCGAAAGCCAACCGCAGCAAGAACAAAGGGTGCGCCAGCCACTGGTAACGATCAATGCTGTGAAGCCCGCTGACCAGCAGAGCTCCCGCAAGCAGCCGCCCGCCATGCCCTTTGTATTTAGCCCGCGCTCGCCACAAGAGCCATCCCGCCCAAAAGTAGATCGCAGATTCAACTCCGGCGCTCTCCCAGTGGATTTTGGCGAAGTATGGCGCCGACGTGCTGCGCTCCACGTAGTACACCCCGGCGAGAATAGCGGTGGCCACCGGGAGCACCGGCCAATTCCGTTTTCCGCCGCCCACCGTGAGTTGCATCACCGAAGAGAGAAACAGAAGCAGCGCAATCATTTGCGTGGTGAGTGCCAGCAACCGCAGTTCCGGGCCGTCTCGTAAGATCAACGCCAGTTCGAAAACTGAGGAAGCCGTCAGGCCCACCCAGCCCAACAGCCATAAGCGAAGATAACTGTCCGCGTGATCGCGACGTAACAGCAAAAACAACACTAGCAGGACGATGAGCGCCGTCACTTCGAAGAAAGCGATGGCCAGCGGGCCCTGATTCACCAACACCTTGTGCCGCCTCCCGGCGGATCCGTTTCACGATCCAGACGCACGACTACGGGCTCAGACGATCGGCCTGAATTCCTAACAAATACTTATCTGTGAAATTACATGCTGTTTGCTGAATGGGCAATGGCCCCAACTACCCGATGTGCTGTCCCTTATAATGGCTTCCGGGACGATCCGCCCCAGGGGAGCCGACCAACTGTGGAAGTCGAAAACATACTTGTCGTCGATGACGAGGAAGCTATTCGCGAAGTCGTTTCCACCATGCTGGAGTCCAAAGGCTATCGCTGCACCGCGGTAAGCAACGGCCGCGCTGCGCAGGACCAAGTCAAGCGCACCACCCCCGACCTGGTGCTTAGCGACATGATCATGCCGGAAATGGACGGCATCAAACTCTTAGAATGGCTTCGCCAGTACGACCCCGAAGTTCCGGTAATCATGGTCACCGCCATCCACGACATCTCCACCGCCCTGGAGGCCATACGCCGAGGCGCTTACGATTACATCTTGAAGCCCTTTGAGAAAGATCAGCTTTTTCTCGGCGTCGGGCGCGCATTGCAGCATCGCCGCTTGATCATGGAAAATCGCACCTACCAACGCAATCTGGAACAGTTAGTGGAAGAGCGCACCGCGCAATTGACCGGAGCGATCGCGCAGCTCGAACAATCCTACGACGATACTCTCGAAGCTCTGGGCAGCGCTCTGGACTTGAAGGACGCCGAGACCGAAGGCCATTGCCAGCGCGTGACCGCGTTCTGCATCTCCATCGCCAAGGCCATGCCGGTCCCCGACGCCTATCTTGCCATTCTTGCGCGCGCGGCCTTCCTTCACGATATCGGCAAAATGGCCATCCCGGACGGCATCCTTCGTAAGCCCGGCCCGCTCACCGAAGACGAAAAGCAGATCATGCGCAAGCACTGCGAAATCGGCTACAACATGCTTATCCGCATCCCCTTCTTGCGCGACGCCGCCGAGATCGTGCTGGCCCACCAGGAATTCTTCGACGGCTCCGGCTATCCCCGCGGACTGAAAGGCGACGACATTCCCCTCGGGGCGCGCATCTTTACAATTGCCGATTCCCTCGATGCCATGATTAGCGACCGCCCGTATCGCAAGGCCTTGCCCCTTTCCCACGCCCGGGGAGAAATCAAGCGCTGCTCCGGTACTCAGTTCGATCCTAGAGTGGTTGAGGTCTTCATGTCGATTCCAGAAGAGCACTGGCTCGAATTGCGAGAAAATCTGGGCTCGCCGTTCCGGCTGGCGCATTTAAAGAATTTGTAAATTCTTCGTTCGCTCGCACATCCTTCTTATTCCGCGCAGCCTTCCGACGTATACTTGGTGCTTCATTCGCCGAACTTTGCGGAGGCATAGATGGGTCAAATCCGTTTCATGAGCATCATCGCGGCGGCAGTCCTGGCCGGCTGCTTGGTCGCGGGCGCCACTCGCCCTCAGGAAGACGTCAAGGTCAACCACACTTCCCTGAAGGCCGGCGACATGGCTCCCGATTTCACGCTGCTCGACAATCATTGGAAGCAGATTCACCTCAGCGACTATCGCGGTAAGAAAAACGTCGTCCTCGCTTTCTACGTTTTGGCCTTCACCGAAGGTTGAACGAAGGAACTTCAGGCCTATCAGTCTGATATGGCCAAGCTCGACGCTTCCGACGCGGTCGTCTTTGGAATCAGCATCGATAGCCCGGCGGCCAACAACGCCTTCGCCGAGAAAATTGGCGTAACCTTTCCTTTGCTCAGCGACATGAATCGCAAGGTGCTCAAAGAGTACGGCATCCTCAAAATGTACAACGTCCAGAAAGAAGAATATGATTGGGCCCAGCGCACTACCTTCGTCGTCGACAAGAAAGGCGTCATCCAGTCGGTCGAAGAAGAAGCTAGTGCCATCAATCCTAACAATGCCGTGGCCGTTTGCACCAAGCTGCCTAAGAAATAGCCTTTCGCGGCACGGCGCATCGTTGCGCCATCCAACGCAGCGCGGATCGTTTTCCGCATGAGTTCCAATCCACTCGCGGCATCTTACAATCCCGTCCCTCAATTCGATTTGACTGCGCAGTTCGCCGTCATCGGCGGCGAAATTCGCGAGGCCGTCGACCGCGTACTATCCTCCCATCAATTTATCCTGGGGCGCGAAGGCGCTGCGCTGGAAGAAGAGATCGCGCGCCTCTGCGGAGTCGCGCACGCCGTCGGTGTAGGCTCCGGCACCGATGCTCTCGTTCTTGCCCTGCGCTCCTGCGGTATCGGGACGGGCGACGAAGTGATTCTGCCGCCCTTCACCTTTGTGGCCACCGGCAGTGCAGTGAGCGCGCTTGGCGCCAAGCCGGTTTTCGCCGACATTCAACCCAACACCTACAACATCGACGTTTCCCAAATCGAGCGGCGCGTTACTTCTCGTACCCGCGCCATTGTCGTCGTTCACCTTTATGGCCTGGCCGCCGACATGGACCCCATTATGGATTTCGCGCGCAAAAGGAATTTGCCGGTCGTGGAAGACGCGGCCCAAGCCATCGGCGCGGGATACAAGGGCCGGCGCACCGGTTCGCTCGCCGACGTAGCCTGCTTCAGCTTTTATCCCACCAAAAATTTGGGGGCGTGCGGCGACGCCGGCATGATCGTAACCAACTCGGCGAAGCGCGCCGAGCGTTTGCGGATTCTGCGCAACCACGGACAAGTCGAGAAATACGTCAGCAGCGAGCCGGGCTGGAACGGGCGGCTAGACGAACTACAAGCCGCAATCCTTCGCGTGAAGTTGCGTCATTTACCGGAATGGCAGCGCGCTCGGCAAGCCCACGCCGCGGAATACACGCGGCATCTCGCGCAAATTCCTGGCATTATGCCGCCACTAGTCCCTGAAGGCTACGAGCACGTTTTCCACCAGTACACCATCCGCGTGGAAGAGCGCGACAAGTTGCAGCGCGTTTTGTCCGAGAAAAAAATCAGTAGCGCCGTATATTATCCCGTGCCCCTTCATTTGCAGCCGCTCCATTCTTCTCTCGGATACAAAGCTGGTGACTTTCCGCATGCCGAGCATGCCGCGCAAGAAGTGCTGTCCTTACCCATGTTTCCCGAGTTGCGCCCAGCGCAATTGACCCGTGTGGCGGAAGCCGTTAGCGAATTCGTTCGCCACTAACCTCGGTTCATCACCCTAAGTAAAGCAGCAGCAACAGAAAAATCCACAAGCCATCCATGAAATGCCAGTAATACGAAGTAATGTTCACCGCGCTGACTTGCGAGATATTGCCTTTGTCAAAGTCTCGCACCGCGACGAACAATAATGCCGCAATCCCGCCCATCAGATGGACCGCATGTGCAACAGTAAAGATGTAGAAAAAGCTGGCCATTTGATTGCTCGCGATATACAGGCCAGCAGCTGCCAGTTGCAGCCACGCCACCATCTGCCCCACCAGAAACGCCATTCCCAGAATGGTGGAAACGCGCCATAGGTTTCGAAATCCCGATACATTCGGAGCTAATAAGCGCCGGCGCGCTTTCTCCAGTGTGTAGCTGCTCACCAGCAAGATTGCTGTATTGAGCCACAGAATCTTCGGCAAATGGAGCGGGACCCAGGCCTTGCTGGTGTGCGCCAGCACGATAAACGCTGCGCACGGCACCAGGAAAAACATGGAAATGGAAGCCATCCCCAGCGTGATCGCCGTCGAAAAGCGGCGCTGCGGCGGTTTCCAATGCCGCCCGCCTTTATCCCCTCCTCCGCCACCACCTCCGCTCGAAGGAGGTCTGCTTCCGCCGCCTCCACCTCCAAGGTCGGTGACAATCGGTTGAGTATCTTGAGTGTCTGTAGTCCCGGGCATTCGTTCCTTCGCAATATGAGGAGCGGGCCTAGCGCATTTCATATCCTATACATAACTTCACGACTACATGACTTCACGACGCGGCTAAACGCATACGAATGTTCGATATCCAACATCTCCTGTGTGTTCTCCTTTGAACACCGAACGCCGTCGTGTTGTGGTAGTGTGCGCGCCATACCCCCATTATAGGAGAATCGATGTAGCGCTCGGAACGCGCGCGCGGAGAAAACATTTGATCGAACGACCTCGAGCCCGTCGTTATCCATTCGCCGCCAGCATTGATCTCGTCGATATGGAAACCGAAACGGAGATTCGCGAGCAAACCACGAATCTGAGCGTCTTCGGCTGCCAGGTAACTGCGCAGAAGCCTCTGGCCGCCAACAAAAAGGTCCGGCTTCGGATTATTCATCGTGGCGCAGTCTTCACGGCTTTGGGTCAAATCGTGAACGTTCGAAGGAACGGTATGGGCGTAGTCTTCACCAAAATCGAGCAGAAGGACCAGGCGGTCCTGGAGAAATGGCTGGCTGAAATTCGCGACGGGCACGAACGAACCGCGAGCGCTCGTTAAGTCCTACCGAAACCAACAAATCTCTTCTTGCTTGTGCGTTACAAATGGTGCGGTAGAGAGGACTCGAACCTCCACGGTATTGCTACCGCCAGCCCCTCAAGCTGGTGCGTCTGCCAGTTCCGCCACTACCGCATTTCACAGACTTGCTGATTATAGAGCAGAGCCCCGCGAATTGCGAGGTTCCCACCCGGCAACACTCGATGACGTTGAACAAACCTACGGTTTCTTCGGCTGTGCCGGCGCCGGTTGCGAGCTCGGCGGAGCCTGCTTCGCCGGAGGTTGCGTTGTTGGAGCTGGAGTATTGTTTGGCGTCGTCTGAGGCACGACCGGCTGCGGCGTCAGAGTTTTTGGTGCCGCTGGTTTCGTAGGCGCCGGCTTCGAGAATTTCTCGAGCACCGAGCCGCCCTGCACACCTTTGTCCGTGTGCAGCACCAGCGCCATCGCGCAGACCATAAACATAATCGCGCACCACGTCGTAGCGCGCGATAGTACGGTCGCCGCTCCCCGCGGTCCGAACGCTGTCTGGCTCCCCGCGCCGCCAAACGCACCGGCGATGTCCGCGGCCTTGCCGCTCTGCAGCAGCACCACGATGATCAAAAATAGGCAGTTCACGACAAAAAACGTGGGCAACACCCACGAAAACCATCGTGAGTCCGAGAGTCGCCACCCCAGGACGATAAACGCAAATCCTACGGCCAGCGAAATTGCCCACTTCATCCAACCTGCCATTTTTCAAACCTCACTGAAGCAAGAGATTCGGCCGCACTGGCAGGAAAACATTACCGTGCCTTCTCGCAGCCGCTTACGATCGACGCGAAAGACTTTGCGTCCAGGCTCGCCCCGCCCACCAGCGCGCCGTCCAACTCGTCCTGAGCCATCAATCCCTGAATATTGTCGGGTTTGACGCTGCCGCCGTACAAAATGCGCAAGGCCTGGGCCTGCGCTGCGCTGAATTTCTTCTCCGCGCACTTGCGCAGAAAGCGGTGCGCCGCGGCGGCGATTTCCGGTGTTGCCGTCTTGCCCGTGCCAATGGCCCAGACTGGCTCGTAGGCAACCAGAATACGGGAGAACTCTTCGGGGGTCAACGCGCCCGGCCCGCCTGTAAATTGCGTTTCGCAGATTTCTTCCGTGCGACCGGCTTCGCGATGTTCCAGCAGTTCGCCCACGCAAACGATAGGCGTGAGATTCGCAGCGAGCGCGGCTTTCGTTTTTTTCGCTACCGTTTGCTCGGTTTCTCCAAAAAATTGCCGCCGCTCGGAATGCCCGATAATTACATAACGGCATCCCGCCTCCACCAGCATCCCCGGCGCGATCTCGCCGGTAAACGCCCCTTCCTTTTCCCAGAACACATCTTGCGCGCCGATAGCAACGTTGCTGCCCTTCGCCGCTTCCGCCGCGGCGGCAATTGCCGTGAAGGGAGGCGTGATCACAATGTCGCAATTCCCCACCCCGCGTACCAAAGTCAGAAATGCCTCGAAAAACGCACGCGCCTCCGCCTGCGTCTTGTACATTTTCCAATTGCCTGCAATCACGCGCCGACGCTTCGTTTGGCTCATTTTCTTAGATGAACCTCTGTGGCCTCTGTGCTCTTCTCTCTGTGAACTCTGTGTTTAGCTTTTGTCACTCAAAGCTTCGACGCCAGGCAGCTTCCGTCCGCCAAGAAATTCCAGCGAAGCCCCGCCGCCCGTGGAAATATGCGAAATTTTGTTGGCCACTCCAGACTGATGCACCGCCGCCACCGAATCTCCCCCACCCACAATGGAAGTAGCACCCGCGGTGGTCGCCGCGGCAACCGCTTTCGCCAACTCCAACGTGCCCTTAGCAAACGCCGGCATCTCAAAAACGCCCATCGGCCCATTCCAAACAATCGTCTTGGCCTTGGCAATTTCCGCCGAGTACGCGGCAATAGTCTTTGGCCCGATGTCGAGTCCCATCTGATCTGCGGGCGTTGCCGAAACATCGCAGACACTGGCTTTGGCGTCCGGCTTCAATTCCGGTGCCACCACATGATCGCTGGGCAGCAGAAACTTGAACTTTTTGGCCTGGGCCTCGGCCAGGAGGCGCTTGGCCAGATCGATTTTGTCGTTCTCTACCAGCGATTTGCCGATTGGAAAACCCTCCGCCTTCTCAAACGTATAAGCCATGCCGCCGCCGATCAGCATCGCGTCGGCGATCTTCATCAAATTTTCCACCACTTCGATTTTATCGCTGACTTTGGCGCCGCCCAGTATCGCGACGAACGGCCGTGCCGGATTCGTGACGGCTTTGCCCAAATACGCTAGCTCTTTTTCCATCAGCAAGCCTGCCGCCGCTTGCTTCACGAAGCGCGTTATCCCCATCACCGATGCGTGCGCCCGGTGCGCCGAACCGAATGCATCGCAAACAAAAACGCCGTCACACAACGCCGCGAGTTGCTTCGAGAACGCTTCGTCGTTCTTTTCTTCTTCCGGGTGAAAGCGAACGTTTTCCAGCAGCAGCACGCCACCCTCTGCCAGCGCCTTGCTTTTTCCTTCCGCATCCGCTCCCACGCAATCGTTCGCAAAAACCACGTCGCGTTCCAGAAGCTCCTGAAGCTTCTTCGCCACCGGCGCGAGCGAATATTTCGGATCGGGCCGACCTTTTGGGCGCCCAAGGTGTGACGCCAGCACAAGCCGCCCGCCCTTCTGGATGGCCAGCCGCAGGGTTGGCAGTGTCTCGCGCACCCGTGTGTCGTCGCTGACCGCCCCATCCTTCAGCGGCACATTGAAATCCACGCGAATAAATACACGCTTACCGCGCAAGTCCACATCATTAATCGTGAGTTTGTTCATGCCTTCCTTGAAAATGAAATGACGCCGCGTCGCCGGCGTATAACACGTTAGAATTTCGCGGCCATGAACTTGATCAAATCGCGGCAGCGGCAGGAATATCCCCACTCGTTGTCATACCAGGCCAGCACCTTGACGCAGCGGTCGCCCACCACTTTGGTGTACCCAGCATCCACAATGGAAGAATGCGGATTGCCCTTGAAATCCGCGGAGACCAACTCCTCTTCCGTGTAGGCCAGAATATTCTTCATGGCCCCGTTCGCCGCGGCCTTCAGCGCGCCATTAACGCCTTCCACCGTGGTCGGCTTGTCCACAAACACCGTCAGGTCCACCACGCTGACGTTGGGCGTCGGTACGCGCATGGCGTATCCATCGAGTTTGCCCTTCAAAGCCGGAATCACCAGGTGCAACGCCTTCGCCGCGCCCGTCGAACTGGGAATCATGTTGATCGCCGCCGCCCTCGCCCTCCGCAAATCCTTGTGCGGCAAATCCAGCAATTTTTGGTCGTTGGTGTACGAGTGGATCGTGGTCATCGTCCCGCTATGAATGCCAAACGTATCCTGCAAAACCTTGGCGACCGGCGCGAGGCAATTTGTCGTGCACGAAGCGTTGGACACTACGTTGTGCTTCGCGGCGTCGTAGGTATTGTCGTTAACGCCCAAAACAAAAGTCGCATCCGGCCCATCCGCCGGCGCCGAGATGATTACTTTCTTCACGGGACCGCGGAGATGCTTCTTAGCCTCCGCTCCCGCGGTGAAGAGGCCAGTCGATTCCACGACGATATTGGCGCCCACCGAGGCCCAATCGATCTCTCCGGGATCTTTGGTCTTAAAAACCTTAAAACTCTTGCCCTCCACGGAGATCGTATCGTCCGTGTGCGTGACCTTGTGCGGCAAATTGCCCAGAATCGAATCGTATTTGAGCAGATGCGCCAGCGTCTTCGCGTCGGTGACGTCGTTCACCGCCACGAACTGAATATCTTTGTCGTCGAGCGCCGTGCGCATGATGTTCCGGCCGATGCGGCCGAAGCCGTTGATTCCTACCTTAATGGGCATTCTTCCTCCGAATGGGGATGCGTGCTAAGACGGGCACGGGTGTCCCGCGCCCCTACACTTCTGCGGCAGGGCCACACTGCGGACTTCAGCCACGCTGCGAAACCTAAAATGCTATGGGCTGCGTCAGGAAAAGTCAACGCGCGCCAGAACTGGAAAATTAGGGCATCCAGTTAGTCCGAATTTCGCTTCACTGGAAAGGGACCCAACACTAGCCTCAAGGATAGAGCGAACAGTGCAAACGAAATAATTGCCATCCACCATGGCCTAAGCACAACGGGAAACAAAATTATCAGCAACCAAACCGACCAAGGCATTCTTGACCACCGATTACCGTCCGCCTTTGCAGTCATCGCTTGATCATCCAATCGCAAAAATTATTGGGGATATT
>Ga0210409_10005718_pt1 | contig 13031 bp, 11 predicted proteins | sample IncBWH17MmetaG_FD_161649 | JGI IMG/M metagenome (GOLD analysis project Ga0210409, IMG submission 161649) | Forest soil microbial communities from Barre Woods Harvard Forest LTER site, Petersham, Massachusetts, United States - Inc-BW-H-17-M | ecosystem: Environmental > Terrestrial > Soil >...
GACGCGTGAGCCGCGGCACGAGCTGGTTGATCCTGAGATAGAGCTCGGTGCTCTCCTCGGCGGGACCCGAGATGATGAGCGGCGTGCGCGCCTCGTCGATCAGGATCGAGTCGACCTCGTCGACGACGGCGAAGCTGAGCGTGCGCTGCACCCGATCCTCGAGCCTGAAGGCGAGGTTGTCGCGCAGGTAGTCGAAGCCGAATTCGTTGTTGGTGCCGTAGGTGATGTCGCAGGCGTAGGCGGCGCGCTTCTCGGCCGGCGTCTGCGCGTTCTTGATCACGCCGACGCTGAGCCCGAGGAAGCGGTAGACCGGGCCCATCCAGTCCGCATCGCGCTGCGCCAGGTACTCGTTCACCGTGACGATATGAACGCCCTCGCCCGACAGCGCGTTGAGGTACGCGGGCAGTGTCGCCACCAGCGTCTTGCCTTCGCCGGTGCGCATCTCGGCGATCATGCCCTTGTGGAGCACGATGCCGCCGATCAGCTGCACGTCGAAGTGGCGCATCTTGAGCGTGCGCCACGCCGCCTCGCGCACCACCGCGAACGCCTCCGACAGGAGATCGTCGAGGCTCGCGCCGTCCTTCAGGCGCTGCTTGAACTCATCGGTCCTGGCCCGCAGCGCCTCGTCGCTGAGCTCCTTGATCCCGGGCTCGAGCTCGTTGGCGGCGCGCACGTAGCGTGCATAACCACGAATGAGCCGCTCGTTGCGGCTGCCGAAGATGCGCGTGAGGACGTCGAGCAAGGGTTATCCGTAGGAGAGAGAAAATATCTTGCCCGACAAGCACTTACCTTCTGCCCCGGGCTGACGAAGCGGCGTATTGTACGCAATAGACGTCAACCACGCCCAATTGGTTCTCGGGCGGGCGAATTCAAGACGGGAGGGGCCTAGCGGCCGATGAAGGACAGCGGGTCGACCTGGCGCCCGTTGTGCAGGACTTCGAAGTGGACGTGGGGGCCGGTCGAGTGCCCGGTCGAGCCCATGAGCGCGATCGCCTCGCCGCGCTTGACGGTCTGGCCGATGGCGACCAGCGTGCGCTCGTTGTGCGCGTAGCGGGTCGAGTAGCCGTCGCCGTGATTGATCTCGATGAGCTTGCCGTAGCCCGAGCGCTCGCCGGCCCAGGTGACGACTCCCGCCGCCACCGCGACCACATCCGACCCCAGGTTGCCGGCGAAGTCCACGCCCTTGTGGAATTTCTCGAGGCCATCGAAGGGATCGGCGCGCTCGCCGAAATAAGAGGAGATGTAGCCGGTCGAGACCGGACGTCCCTCGGGGTGAATCTCTTCCTTGAGCTCGCGAGTCAGGATGACGTTCTCGAGCGCGGCCAGCTGCGACTCGCGCAGGTCGGCGCGGCTCTCGAGCTGCGCCAGCATGTACGACAGATCCGGGATCTGGGCGCTCACGCCCTCGCCCTCGGGACCGCCGCTCGGCGGATCACGGTCGAAATCGAACTCGCGGCTGTCGATGTCCGCCATCTCGGTGAGGCGCTTGCCGAGCGCGTCGAGGCGGATGACGTGGGCGTTCACCTCGCCGATGCGCATCGCCATGGCGTCCACCCGCAGCTGCAGCTGCTGCTTCAGGCCCGCGATTTCCTGCTTCTGCTGGGTGAGGAGCGCCGCAAAACGCGTGGTCTCGGCCAGGGCCACCTCGTGATGGACGCCCTTTCCGAGCTGCAGCCCGAGCGCGAACGCGCCTCCGACGATGACCGCAGTCACCGCGAGGAGGACGCCCAGCGTCACGGGTCTCGCCAGGTTGAACTGGCGGGCCCTGCCATCGCGCCGGGACAGAAGAATGACGTTCATGCGTTCCGCGTGCTGCCTTATGTCACCACCGGCGTCGGAGCCGGGCCGGTGGCCCCCGAGCGTGTGTCGCCCTGTTCTCGTTCAGATAAATGTCTGTACGATGCTGGCAACCCCGCCGTCATGGCTCCTCGCTTTAGACCGGTGGCTTTGCGTCCCCGCCTTTCAGCGGGTTTGCCGATACAGCTCGGGGCAATATGCCCAAGAAGAACCGACGAGACAAGCGCGGCAGTTCGCCAATGAGGACTGGTGCCGTCGTCAGTTCGCGACGGCCGCATTCTGTAAAGGACCTGCTCACGCGGCGCGCGCCCACATTGACGCGTGTCACAAATCAGGCGGCGCGCGCGAACTTCTGGGGCGAATGGCTGTCCGAGCGGCTCCCGCTGGAACTCCGCGCGCGCGTCTCGGGGGTCGTCGAGCGCGAGGGCGTATTAGTCATATTCGCGGAATCCGCCGCCTGGTCCGCACGCCTGCGCTACACGATCCAGGAGCTCGAGCCCGGGATCCGCGCCGCGGCGCAGGGAATCACCAGCGTCGTCGTGCGCGTGCGCCCGCGAGACTGAAACTACCCCCGCGGGCCGTGCAGCGCTGGCGCCTCGATGTAGGAAATCGGCGCGTCGGCGTAGGACTGGAAGACGACTTCTTCCCAGGTGGTCGTGTCGGCCAGGAGGTTGCGCAACAGCTTGTTGTTGAGCGCGTGCCCGGATTTGTGGCCGGAGAACTCGCCTATCAGGCTGTGCCCGAGCAGATACAGGTCGCCGATGGCATCGAGGATCTTGTGCTTGACGAACTCGTCCTCGTAGCGCAGCCCGTCCTCATTCAGCACGCGGAAGTCATCGAGCACGATGGCGTTGTCGAGATTGCCGCCGAGCGCCAGATTGCGCGCCCGCAGCGACTCGAGGTCGCGCATGAAGCCGAAGGTGCGCGCGCGGCTCACCTCCTTGAGGAAGGAGGTGGTCGAGAAGTCCATCGAGGCGCGCTGCGCGCGGCGTTTGAAGATCGGATGGTTGAACTCGATCTCGAAGTTGACCTTGAAGCCATCGAAGGGATCGAACTGCGCCCACTTGTCGCCGTCCTCGACGCGCAGCCGCTTCTTGACGCGGATGAAGCGCTTCGGGGTGCGCTGCTCCTCGATGCCGGCCGACTGCAACAGGAACACGAAGGGTCCCGCGCTGCCGTCCATGATCGGCACCTCGGGCGCCGACAGCTCGACGATCGCGTTGTCGATGCCGAGGCCCGCGAAGGCCCCCAGCAGGTGCTCGACCGTCGAGACGCGCGCCTCGCCCTTGCCGAGCGTCGTGCCGAGCATCGTGTCGCCGACATTCTCGGCGTGCGCACGGATATCCACCGGATTCGCAAGATCGGTGCGCCGGAAGACGATGCCCTGGTCGGCCGCGGCCGGGCGCAAGGTCATCAGCACCTTCTTGCCCGTGTGCAGCCCGACACCGGTGGCACGGATCGAGTTTTTCAGCGTTCGCTGTCCGACCATGCAGCTAGACTTGTGTTGTCCTTGGCAAACGACCGCAGCCAGCTGCGGATGACAAGCGTCCCTCGAAGCGCCCGCGGGAGCGCCACCCGCTATGGTGGACCGCTCCCCGGCATTATGTAAGACATCCTAACGTATCACATCAGTCAGCCTGCCGCCGCAGGAACGCCGGAATGTCCAGCAGCTCCTCGGCGTCGGCCTCGGGGCGCAGCCCATCGCCGACCGCCCGCTGGCGCTGCACCGTCGGCTTATCGAGCGCGGCGTAGTCGCTGCTCGACAGCTGCGCCCGCCGCACCATGCGCATCGGCGGCTCCGCGCGTGCATCGCGGGTGTCGCGGGCCAGCAGCGCCTCGCGTGGCTGCGCCGGCCGCGCCGCAGCAGCCGGACGCCCGAGCCCGGTCGCCACGACCGTCACGCGCACCTGGTTGGTGAGCTCGGGGTCGATCACCGTGCCGACCACGACCGTCGCATCCTCCGAGGCGAATTGTTTCACGATCTGCCCCACCTCCTGGAATTCCCCAATAGAGAGATCCATTCCGGCGGTCACATTCACCAGAATGCCGTGGGCGCCGGCCAGGTTGATGTCTTCCAGCAACGGCGACGACACCGCGCTCTCGGCCGCCGCACGCGCCCGGCCCTCGCCGCTGGCCGCGCCCGACCCCATCATCGCCATGCCGGTCTCCGCCATGACGGTGCGCACGTCGGCGAAGTCGACGTTGATCAGCCCCGGGCGGGTGATCAGCTCGGCGATACCCTGCACCGCGCCCTGCAACACCTGGTTGGCCGCCTTGAACGCATCGAGCAGCGTCGTCTGCGGTCCCAACACCGTCAACAGTTTCTGGTTAGGAATTGTAATGAGCGAGTCGCAGTACTTGGACAGCTCGGCGATGCCGTTGTCGGCGATATAGGAGCGCTTGTTGCCCTCCATCTCGAACGGCCGGGTCACCACCGCGACGGTCAGGATGCCGAGCTCCTTGGCCACCTGCGCCACCACCGGCGCGGCGCCCGTGCCGGTGCCGCCGCCCATGCCGGCGGTGATGAACAGCATGTCGCAACCCTCGACCAGCTCGACGATGCGGTCGCGGTCCTCCATGGCCGCCTGGCGGCCGACCTCGGGGTCGGCGCCGGCGCCGAGACCCTTGGTGATATTGCAGCCGATCTGCAGAGCAGTCTTCACCTTGGCGTGCTTGAGCGCCTGCGCGTCGGTGTTGATGCACATGAAGTCGACGCCGTCGATGCCGGCGGTGACCATGTGCGCCACGGCGTTGCCGCCGCCCCCGCCCACGCCGATCACCTTGATGACGGCGCTCTGGCTGTATGCGTCCATCAATTCAAACATGTTATTGCTCCTTACACGAATACAAGCGGTTGGTTGAGTCGTCGCGGTCGTCTGTCAGCTTCAGAAATTCCCCTGGAACCAGGAACGCATGCGCTCGAGCATCGACTTGCCGTTGACGCCGAGCGCGTGCCCGCGGCGTGCGGGCATGATGTTGTCGCGCGCGTAGAGCAGGAGCCCGACGCCCGTGGAAAAGATCGGATTGCGTACCACGTCGGTGAGCCCGGCGATCGCCTGCGGGACTCCCAGCCGCACCGGCACGTGGAATACTTCCTCGGCGAGCTCGATTGCGCCTTCCATCTTGGCGCTGCCGCCGGTCAGCACGATCCCGGCGGCGATCATCTCCTCGAAGCCCGAGCGCCTGAGCTCCTCGCGCACGAGTCCGAACAGCTCCTCGTAGCGCGGCTCGACGATCTCGGCGAGCGTCTGCCGGGCCAGGCGCCGCGCCGGGCGCTCGCCGACGCTCGGCACCTCGATGCTCTCGTCGGGATTGGCGAGCTGCGAGAGCGCGCAGGCGTAGCGGATCTTGATGTCCTCGGCGTACTGGGTCGGCGTGCGCATCGACACCGCGATGTCGTTGGTGACCTGGTCGCCGGCGATCGGAATCACGGCCGTGTGGCGGATCGCGCCGTTGGCGAACACCGCGAGGTCGGTGGTGCCGCCGCCGATGTCGACCAGGCAGACGCCGAGCTCCTTCTCGTCCTCGGTCAGCACCGCGAAGCTGGACGCCAGCTGCTCGAGCACCACGTCGTCGACTTCGAGCCCGCAGCGCTGGATGCACTTCTCGATGTTCTGCGCTGCTGAGTCGGCGCCGGTGACGATGTGCACCTTGGCCTCGAGGCGCACCCCGGACATGCCGATCGGGTCGCGGATACCTTCCTGGCCGTCGACGATGAATTCCTGCGGCAGCACGTGCAGGATTTTCTGGTCCGCGGGGATCGCCACCGCCTTGGCGGCGTCGATCACGTGCTCGACGTCGCCGTGCGTCACCTCCTTGTCGCGTACGCCGACCACGCCGTGGGAGTTCAGGCTCCGCACGTGGCTGCCGGCGATGCCGGCGAACACCGAGTGGATCTCGCAGCCGGCCATGAGCTCGGCCTCCTCCACCGCGCGCTGGATGGATTGCACCGTCGACTCGATGTTGACCACCACACCCTTCTTCAGCCCGCGCGAGGGCTGCGAGCCGATCCCGAGCAGCTCGATCGAGCCGTCCGCGCCGGCCTCGCCGACCAGCGACACGACCTTGGAGGTCCCGATGTCGAGGCCGACGATCAGGTTTCGTTCCGAGCGCTTAAGCATTACGGCCACCTTCCCTGCCCGCGGCGTGTGGCGCGCCGCCGCGCCAGCCGATGGCAAAACCGTTCGTGTAACGCATGTCGACGCAGGAGATTTCCTCGCCGCGCTCGGTGACGAGCTTCAGCGCGGTATTCATGAATTTCTCGAAGCGCTCGTCGACCTGGCGGCGGCCGAGGCGCACGGTGACCCCGTTGGAGAGATCGAACTCCCAGGCGCCGCGGGCATCGAGGCGCAGCGCGGTCATGCGCAGCCCGGCCGCGGTCAGACGCCCGGCGGCGGCGAGATAGCGCTGCGCCACCGCCGACTCCTGGTCGGGGGGACCCGAGAGCTGCGCAAGCTCGGACGGAATGTGGCGCGAGTCCGCGGCGAACAGCTCGCCGCGATTGTTGATCAGGCCGTCCGCCCCCCAGCGCGCGGCGGCGGTCTGCTCGATGACGAGCACGTTGAGTCCATGCGGCCAGGCGCGCTGCACGCTCACGGCATCGACCCAGGGGAGCGTGTGGATCGCGCGCCGCACGGCCGCGAGATCCACGGACAGCAGGCCCGTGCCGTGCACCCCGTTCTTGACGACACGCTCGACGTCGCCCGGCGAGACGCGCTGAAAGCTCCCTTCGACCGACACCGAGGCGACCGGCTGATCGAGCGCCATGGCGAGCGCCGCGGCGGCGGTGGCGAGCGCGCCGAGCGCGCCGAGCGCCGCCCCGAGCCGCCGCCAGCGGATCGCCGGCAGCCGCCAGGTGCGCTCGGCCGGTTTGCGGCGATTGCGACCGCGCCTGAGCATCAGCCGCTCCTCGTAAAGCTGGTCTCGAGCACGCGCCACGCCAGCTCCTCGAAGTCGATGCCGACGGCGCGCGCCGCCATCGGCACCAGGCTGTGGCTCGTCATGCCCGGGATGGTGTTGATCTCGAGGAGCAGCGGCCGCCCCGCCCCGTCCATCATGAAGTCCGCGCGTCCCCAGCCCGAGGCGCCGGCGGCGTCGAAGGCGGCGAGCGCGAGACTCGCGAGGTGCGCCTCGGCGGGAGCGGACAGGCCCGAGGGGCAGAAGTACCGGGTGTCGTCGCGGAAGTACTTGGCCTCGTAGTCGTAGAAGGTGCGCGGCGTCTCGATGCGGATCGAGGGCAGCGCCGCACCCTGCAGGATCGCCACCGTGTACTCCCCGCCCGTGATCCAGGGCTCGGCGAACACCAGCGTCTCGAGCTTCGCCGCAGCCGCGAACGCCGCCGGCAGATCCTCGGCCCGGTCCACCTTGCTCATGCCGACGCTCGAGCCCTGCGTCGCCGGCTTGACGATCAAGGGCAGCTTCAAGCGCTCGAGCGCCAGCTCGAAGTCCTGCGCTCCGCGCAGCACCACGAAATCCGCCGTCGGCACACCGCAGGACTGCGCGAGCCGCTTGGTGCGCAGCTTGTCCATGCCAATGGCCGAGCCCATCACGCCACTCCCGGTGTAGGGGACGCCGAGGTAGTCGAGCGCGCCCTGCAGCGTCCCGTCCTCGCCGCCCGGCCCGTGCAGCGCGATCCAGACCCGCGCGAAGCGCTGCGCGCCGAGCTCGGTGAGCGGCAGGTCGCGCGGGTCGAAAGCGTGGGCGTCGACGCCGCGGCGCTTGAGCGCCTCGAGCACCGCGCCGCCGGTGAGGAGGGAGATCTCGCGCTCGCTCGAGTCGCCGCCGAGCATGACTGCCACGCGGCCGAATTCCTGCGGGTCGCTGACGCGCTTCAGGTGCTGTGGCTTGTAGGTGAGGCGCATGACTAGGGCAGTCCCACGATGCGCACCTCGGGGTGCAACGACACGCCGTGCACGCGCTCGACGGTCGAGCGCACGTGCTCGATCAGGCGCTCGAGGTCGGCGGCGCGCGCCGTGCCGTGGTTGATGATGAAATTCGCGTGCTTCTGCGACACCGACGCATCGCCGACGCGATAGCCCTTGAGGCCCGCGGTCTCGATCAGGCGCGCGGCGTGATCGCCCGGCGGATTGGTGAACACCGAGCCGCAGCTCCACTCGCCGATCGGCTGCGACTGCTTGCGCCGCGTGAGCAGCGCCTGCACCTCGCCCGCGTGAGCCGCGGGACGGTGCTCGAAGCCGAGAGTGGCGGCGATGAACCATTCATCGGGCGCGGGCGCCGTCACCGAGCGGTAGCCCGCCTGGTACTCTCCCGCCTGTCGCACGCGCTCCTCGCCGTGGCGGTCGATGGTCTCGACCGTCAGCACGTGCTTCCAGGTCTCCCCGCCAAAGGCGCCGGCGTTCATCGCCAGCGCGCCGCCGAGGGTCCCCGGGATGCCGGCGAAGAACTCCGCGGGACCCATGCCCCACTTGATGCACTGGCGCGCGATGCGCGCGCAGGCGACGCCGGCCTCGGCGCGCACCGTGGTCGCGGAGAGCCGCTCGAGCGAGTCGAGCGTGCCGTGGGTGCTGATGACGACGCCGGGGATGCCGCCATCGCGCACCAGGAGGTTGCTGCCGAGCCCGATCCAGTAGATCGGTACGTCATCGGGCAAGCCGCGCAGGAATGCCGCGAGGTCAGTGCGGTCGCGCGGGTTGAAGAAGACCTCGGCCGGTCCACCCACGTGCCAGGAGGTATGACGGCTCAGCGGCTCGCGGCGCCGCACGCGCGTGCTGAAGTCCGCGGCGACCGCGACGGTCACGTCGCACCTCCGGGCGGCAGCAGTGCCGCGAGCGCGGCCGGCAGGCGGTGCGCCACGGCGCTTATGCTGCCCGCGCCCATGGCGACGATGACGTCGCCCCCCTTGACGAGGTCGCTCAGGGCTTCGGGCAGCTCGTCCACCTTCTCGACGAACAGCGGCTCGAGCTGCCCGCGGCCGCGCACCGCGCGGCAGATGGCCCGGCCGTCGGCTCCGCTGATCGGCGCTTCGCCCGCCGCGTAGACCTCGGTGACGAGCAGCAAGTCGGCGAGGCTCAGCACCTTGCCGAAGTCGTCGATGAGATCGCGCGTGCGCGTGTAGCGGTGCGGCTGGAACGCCAGCACCACGCGCCGCCCGGCATAGCCCTGCCGCACCGCTTCCAGCGTCGCCGCAACCTCGGTCGGATGATGGCCGTAGTCGTCGATGATGGTCAGGCGGCCGACCGCGGTGTCCACGTCGCCGATGTGCTGCAGGCGCCGGTCGACGCCCTGGAAGCCCGCGAGCGCGCGCTGTATCGCCGCGTCCTCGATGCCGAGCTCGGTCGCCACGGCGATCGTCGCGAGCGCGTTGCGCACGTTGTGGGTGCCGGGGAGGTTCAAGGTCACATCGAGCGGCGCCCCGCCGGCGCGCGCGACTTCGAACTGCGTCTTGAGGCCCGCCTGGCGCACGTTGAGCCCACGCACGTCCGCGGCCGCATCGAGGCCGTAGGAGAGCACCGGGCGGCCGATCTCGCCCAGAATGCTGCGCACCTCGGCGTCGTCCACGCCGAGCACTGCGAGCCCGTAGAACGGCAGGTTGTGGAGGAAGTCGACGAAGCTCTGTTTCAGGAGGCCGAAGTCGCCGCCGTGGGTGATGAGGTGATCGTTGTCGATGTTGGTGACGATCGCGATGAGCGGCTGCAGGTGCGTGAAGGAGGCGTCGCTCTCGTCGGCCTCCGCGACCAGGTAGCGCCCCGCACCCAGCTGCGCGCCGCTCGCGGCGCTCTTGAGTCTCCCGCCGATCACGAAGGTCGGATCCTCGCCGCCCTCGGAAAGGATGCTGGCGAGGAGGCTCGTGGTCGTGGTCTTGCCGTGCGTGCCGGCCACGGCGATCGAGTAGCGGAACCGCATCAGCTCGCCGAGCATCTCGGCGCGCGACACCACCGGGATGCGCCGGCCGAGCGCCGCCTGAACCTCCGGGTTGCCGCGCGGCACGGCGCTCGAGGCGACGACCACGTCGGCTCCCTCGACGTTGTGCGCCGTGTGGCCTATCGCGATGCGCGCCCCGAGCGAGCCGAGGCGCTGCGTCACGGCGCTCGCGCGCGCATCCGACCCCTGTACCTCGTAGCCGAGGGACAGCAGCACCTCGGCGATGCCGCTCATGCCGCTGCCGCCGATGCCGACGAAGTGAATCGTGTTGATGCGGCGCATGCGGTCGCGCCGGTCGGGGTGCACGCGCCGCCGGTCGGGGTGCACGCGCCGCTCGACCGCGGGACGCTCGGGAAGGGTGCGGCGTTCCTTCATCAGGCCGCCCTCTGCGCGAGCTCGAGGCATGACTCGGCCAGCTCGTCGGCCGCGTGCGGGGTCGCGAGCTGCCGGGCGCGCTCGGCCATGGCGAGGAGCTTGCCGCGCCCCGTGCACAGCCGCTCGAGCTCGCCCGCCAGCCGCTCGGCGGTGAGCTCGCGGTCGGCGATGACCACGGCGGCGCTCGCGCGCACCAGGTACTGGGCGTTGTGGGCCTGGTGATCGTCCACCGCCCCAGGGTATGGCACCAGCACGGCGCCGATACCGGCCGCGGCGAGCTCCGACACCGTGAGCGCTCCGGAGCGGCAGATGACGAGATCCGCCCAGGCGTAGCCTTCCGCCATGTCCTCGATGAAGGGCCGCACGTCGGCGCGAACGCCGGCGCGCGCGTAGCTCGCGCGACCTTCCTCGAGCCAGCGCTCGCCCGCCTGGTGGCGCACGTCGAAGGCGATCCGGCCCGCGAGGCGCGCCAGCGCAAACGGCACCACCGCATTCAACCGCGCGGCGCCCTGGCTGCCGCCGAACACCAGGAGGCGAATCGGTCCGGCGCGGCCCGCAAATCTTTCGGGGGGCGGGGGCACGGCGCTGATGTCGCGGCGCACCGGATTGCCGATGAGCCGCGCGTGCACGTCGCGGCCGAAGCTGTCCGGAAACGCCTCGAGCACGACGCGCGCCAGGTGCGCGAGGATCCGGTTGGTGAAGCCGGCGACGGCGTTCTGCTCGTGAATGACGAGCGGCCGGCGCGTCAGCCAGGCGGCGACTCCGCCCGGACCGGTGACGAAGCCGCCGAGGCCGACGACGACGAGCGGCTGGTGGCGCCGCATGATCTGTAGCGCCTGCAGCAGCGCCATCGTCAGGCGAAAGGGCGCGGCCAGCCAGGTGAGCGCGCCCTTGCCCCGCAACCCGCCGACCGAGAGGAGCTCGAGCGGGATGCCTTCCGCGGGAATCAGCCGCGACTCGAGGCCGCGCTCGGTGCCGAGCCAGACGACCTCGAATTGCTTCTCGCGCAGGATGCGCGCCAGGGCCAACGCCGGAAACACGTGCCCGCCGGTGCCGCCCGCCATGATGAGGATCGGACGGGTCATGAGCGCACCGTGGCCGAGCCGCGGCCCGCAGCGCTCGCCTCGTGATAGACCCGCAGCAGGAGCCCCACCCAGGCGAGCGTCACGACCAGGCTCGAGCGCCCGTAGCTCATGAGCGGCAACGTCAGCCCCTTGGTGGGGAGCACGCCCATGTTGACGCCGACGTTGATGAAGGTCTGGATGCCGACCCAGAGCCCGAAGCCCGCGGCGAGATAGGCCGGAAATTTGAGCCCCGCGTCGGACGCCAGCCGCGCGATGTGGAAGGCGCGCCAGATGAGGACCAGGAACAGCACGAGCGTGAGCACCACGCCGAGAAGTCCGAGCTCCTCCGCGAGCACGGCGAAGAGAAAATCCGTGTGCGCCTCGGGCAGATAGAAGAGCTTCTGCACGCTCTCGCCCAGGCCCACGCCGAGCCACTGGCCGCGCCCGATGGCGATCAGCGATTGTGTCAGCTGAAAGCCGCTGTGGTACGGATCGGCCCACGGATCGAGGAAGGCCGTGAGACGGCGCACTCGATAGCTCGAGCCGAGCGCCAGCAGTGCGAAGCCGCCGGCGGCGAGCGCCATCATGGCGAGCACGTAGCGCAGCCGTGCACCGGCGAGAAAGAGCAGGCCAAAGCCCGCCGCGAACAACACCGTCGCAGCGCCAAAGTCCGGCTCGACCACCAGCAGCGCGCCGGCGAGCGCGAGCAGCGCCACGGGCTTCGCCAGCCCGGCGAGGCTCGCGCGCAGCTGCTCCTCGCGCCGCACCGCATAGCTCGCGACGTACACGAGCACCAGCACCCGCGCGAGCTCCGAGACCTGGAAGTTGAGCGCCGCGAGATGCAGCCAGCGGCGGCTGCCGTTCACCGCATGCCCGAGCCCTGGCACCAGGACCAGGACCAGCAGCAGGAACGCGACAGCGAGGAGCGGCGCCGAAGCGCGCTCGAGCCATTCGGTGCGCAGCGAGAACACGAACGCGGCGCAGATGGTTCCCACCGCGACCAGGGCGAGCTGGCGCTCGAGGTAGTAGAACGGGTGGCCGGTCTCCTGGCTCGCGATCGAGACTGAGGCGGAGGTGACCATGACGAGGCCGAGGAGGACGAGCGCGAGGACCACGCCGATCGTGACCGCATCGAGGCGCACGCCACCCGCGCGCCCGGCGGAGCGCGCGAAGCCCATGAGCGGCTGGGTGGCCACGGCGCTCATGCCGCGAGCTCCTTGACGGCTTCGGTGAACACCGCGCCGCGCTGCGTGTAGTCGCGGAACATGTCGAGGCTGGCGCAGGCCGGCGAGAGCAGCACGGTGTCCCCGGGCAGCGCGGCGCGCGCCGCGGCCCGCACCGCCTCGGGGAGCGTTGCGCAGATCTCGAGCGTGCCGACGCCCTCGAGCGAGCGCGCCAGAAGGGCGGCGTCCCGTCCTATCAGCACCGTGTGGCGCACCTTGCCGCGAAACGCGGCGGCGAGCGGCGCGAAGTCCTGGTTCTTGCCATCGCCGCCGGCGATCATGATGAGCGGCCCGGTCATGCCGCCCACCGCCGCCAGCGTGGCCCCGACGTTGGTGCCCTTCGAGTCATTGATATAGGTGACGCCGCGCACCTCGGCGACCCACTGCGAGCGGTGCGGCAGGCCCGGGAACTCCTCGAGCTCGGCCAGCATCGCCGCACGTGGCAGCTCGAGCGCCTCGCCGAGCGCGAGCGCGGCGAGCGCGTTGGCGGCGTTGTGCAGCCCCTTGATTCTGAGCCGCGCCACCGGCAGCAACGGCTCGGCGCGGCGCGTCAGCCACCACCCGTCCTCCTGCAGCGCCACCGCGTAGTCGGCGCCGACCGCCGCGCGCAGCGAGAAGCTGAGAGTCCGCCGCGCGGCACGCGGCATGGCCATGACGAGCGGATCGTCGAGGTTGACGACCGCGGTGTCGC
>Ga0210409_10005719_pt1 | contig 13030 bp, 7 predicted proteins | sample IncBWH17MmetaG_FD_161649 | JGI IMG/M metagenome (GOLD analysis project Ga0210409, IMG submission 161649) | Forest soil microbial communities from Barre Woods Harvard Forest LTER site, Petersham, Massachusetts, United States - Inc-BW-H-17-M | ecosystem: Environmental > Terrestrial > Soil >...
CTTGGCCCCGGCCGGAGGAGAGCCGATAACCAAGGCCCCAGATCACCTTGTGGCGACCGGCGAGGGCGAACTGGTCCTGGATGTCGATATTGAACGTGTCGCGGGTCTCCTGGAAGCTGGGCTCCACTCGACGCGTGCGGTCGTAGTAGGTGGTGACGGCCAGCGCGGACCCTAGAAGCGAGTGATCCCAACGAGCCAGCAGGTTGCCTCCCGAGAGCTCGGCGGGGGTGTCCACGGTCCGCATGTACGGGGGCTGATAGGAGGTCAGCGACGTCTGCTCGCCGGCTCGGCCCGAATAGATGTCTCCCTGGACGGTCAGCCGGTCGTCCGCAGGAAGCTTCCAATCGGAGCGGAATCCGCCTTGAGCCATGTGCCAAGCGTCGAAGTTGTCGTTGCTGGCGTGATATCCCGCCTCGCGGTCGAAGTACTTTCCGTAGACCCGGTAGGTGCCGGTATCCCCGGCTGTTCCGCCATAGCGCGCGCCGACGAAACCCCGCTCCTGGTTCCCACCCCCTCCGTAGAGGAGCCCGCCCTGGGTGTCCTTGGAATTCTTCGTAATGATATTGACGATCCCGTTCACCGCGTTCGCGCCCCAGAGTGTCCCTCCGGGCCCCCGCACGACCTCGATCCGCTCGATGTCGTCCAGGACGGTGTCCTGCACCTCCCAATACGTGCCCGCGAACAGGGGGGTGTAGAGGCTGCGCCCGTCCATCAGGGCGAGTTCCGAGCGCGAGAGCCGACTGGTGAAGCCGCGGATCCCTATGGCCCATTGATTGGAGTTGATGCGCGCCACGTCGACCCCCGGCGCCAGACGAAGAGCATCGGGAATGCTCGTGGCTCCCGACCGTCGAATGTCCTCCGCCGTGATCACGTAGACCGCGGCGGGGGTCTGGAACAGCGGCTCCTCCTCCTTGGACACCGAGGTGACCCGCGTTTGCGCGAGCTCCTCCAGGCTGATCGAGGTCAGGTCGCGCTGGTTGTCAGCCAGTAGGGGGACCGCGGAGGCCAGAAAGGCGAGAGGCCAGAGCCGGGCCGGAAGAACGGGAGACCGGCCGTTCCGCCCCGGGGTAGACACATGAGCCATGGTGCTGAGCTCCAGGTCCCGATGCGCTATTCGTAGCGCCGATATGCGTTTAACATCGAAACGGTGAGGCACATCATACCCTCATTTACACAACGCGAGATGAAAATAGCTAGAATTGGCGTTGAGGGAGGGCTGCGATTCTATGGAGGCTAAGGTTCGGCTCCTCCACCTCGAAGATAACCCGGCCGATTCGGAGCTCCTGGAGCTGGCGCTCCGCCAAAGTAGCCTCGACTGGGACGTGGTGAAAGTGGACTCCCGCGATGCCTTTGTCGCCGAGCTTGAAAAGGGTGGCTTTCACATTGTCGTCTCGGACTATAGCCTTCCGTCATTCAATGGGCTGGAGGCTTTACGTGAGACGAGGAAGCTGAGCCCGGAGCTGGCCTTTCTCCTTTTCACCGGCTCCCTTGGAGAAGAGCGTGCGGTCGAGGCGCTCCGAGCCGGGGCTACGGACTTTGTCTCGAAGGAAAGGTGGGATCGACTCGGCCCCGCTCTGCAGCGGGCGGTAAAGGAAGCTGAGGAGCGCTCGGCCCGAAGACAAGCCGAGGCGCAGTATCAGCTTCTGTTCGACAGCAACCCGCATCCGATGTGGGTCTTCGACCGGGAGACGCTGGCCTTCCTCGCCGTCAACGATGCCACCGTCCAGCAGTACGGCTACTCGCGCAGCGAGATGCTCGGCATGACCATCAAGGACATCCGTCTGCCCGAAGAGGTTCCCGCGCTGATGGAGGAGCTCGACGGCTCTTCGTGGCCGGGGTCGAACTTTTCGCGCGTCTGGAAGCATCGCCGGAAGGACGGCTCAATCATCGACGTAGAAACCGGGGCCAACCCGATTGCCTTCCAGGGCCGGCAGGCGGTGCTCGTCCTTGCCCACGACGTCACGGAGAAGAAAAAGCTCGAGGCCCAGCTTCACCAGGCCCAGAAGATGGAGGCGATCGGGCAGCTCGCGGGCGGCGTGGCGCACGACTTCAACAACCTCCTGGGCGTCATCACCGGCTATACGGAGCTGCTCCTGAAGGATCTCGGCACGCAGCACCCCGGCCTCCGCCGGGCGGAGCAGATTCAGAGGGCAGCGGAACGGGCCAGCGGCTTGACCCGCCAGCTCCTGGCCTTCAGTCGGAAGCAGGTGCTCGAGCCGAAGGTGCTGGATCTAAACGCCATAGTTCTCGATGTCGAGAAGATGCTGCAGCGGCTCATTGGCGAGGACATCCAGCTCGTCCCGGTCTTCGCCTCGGACCTGGGGCGCGTCAAGGCGGATCCGGGACAAATGGAGCAGGTCATCGTGAACCTGGCCGTGAACGCCCGCGACGCCATGCCGCGGGGGGGTAAGCTCATTATCGAGACCGCGAACGTGGATCTGGACGGGAACTACTCCCGCCTGCATGCCGAGGTAAAGCCCGGTTCCTACGTGATGCTCGCGGTGAGCGACACCGGGCACGGGATGGACGCGGACACGATGTCCCACATCTTCGAGCCCTTCTTCACCACCAAGGAAGAAGGCAAGGGCACGGGGCTGGGTCTGTCCACTGTGTTTGGGATCGTGAAGCAGAGCGGCGGCCACGTCGCCGTCTACAGCGAGGTCGGGCGGGGGACATCCTTCAAGGTCTATCTCCCGCGGACGGAGGAGCCGGGGCGGGCCCTGTCGGCGGGGACGGTGCGGGTGGAGATGCCGTCCACGGGCTCAGAGACAATCCTGGTGGTGGAGGACGCGGAGGCGCTGCGGTTGTTGATCGCGGAGATCCTGGAAGTGGGGGGCTACCGAGTTCTCCCCGGGGCGAGCCCGGAAGAGGCGCTGGCGGCCGCCGAGGCCCACGACGGCCCGATCCACCTCCTGCTGACGGACGTGGTCATGCCCGGGATGAGCGGGCGCCAGGTGGCGGACCGGATCAAGGCCTCCCGTCCCGCCGTAAGGGTGATGTACATGTCGGGCTACACGGACGAAGCCATCGGTCAACACGGCGCGCTCGAGCCCGGCACCCACTTCATGCAGAAGCCGTTCACCGCGGGCGCCCTGCTGCGGAAGGTGCGCGAGGTCCTGGAGGCCTGAACTCCGACCCCGCTCGCAGGAGACGAGCGGTCTCGGCAATGCCGGCTGGTCCGGGCCCGCGCGTGAATCGCCGCCCGCTCAGCGGCCGATGGCGGCGCTATCGGGGGCACGGTGGTCGGCGCCTCCCTCCAGCAGGTCCTCCTTGGCGTCGTAGACGACACCCTGAGCCGCCCCCTGGGGCTGCTCGCTCTCCCGGGCCGCGTGGCCCATCCGAGTGAGGAGGGCCAGGGTATCCGGGGAGAGGCCGTAGCGCTCGTAGCGGAGGACGTCCGGTAGCCACTGATGGTGGAAGCGGGGGGCGTCGATGGCCTCCTGGATGTTCATGCCGAAGTCCACCACGTTCAAAGTGGTGAGAAGGACGGTGTTGATGATGGTCCGCCCCCCCGGGCTTCCGATGACCATGAAGACCTTGCCGCCCTTGGCCAGAATGGTGGGGGTCATGCTGGAGACCATGCGCTTGCCAGGGGCGGCCAAGTTCGGCGGCGTCCCGATCAGCCCTTCCGCGTTGGTCAGCCCCGGCCCCGCGTTGAAGTCTCCCATCTCGTTGTTCAGGAGGAAGCCCGCCCCCGGCACCACCGCCTTCACGCCGTAGGAGTCCTCGAGGGTGTAGGTGAGGGCCACCGCGTTGCGGTCGGCATCCACCACCGAGAGGTGGGTGGTCTGCGTGCTCTGCGCCTGCCATTCGAAGCTCTGGGGCGACGAAGTCGAGGCCCGTTCCGCGCGGATGGTCCGCCGCAGGGCGGTCGCGTATTCCTTCGAGATGAGGCGGGCGAGGGGCATCCCCGGGTTGAACTCCGGATCACCGAGGTAACGGGCGCGGTCGGCAAAGGCGCGGCGCATGACCTCCGTGATCAGGTGGACGGTGGCGGCGGAGCCGAAGCCTTTGGCCGCGAGGTCGTAGCCTTCGAGGACGTTCAGCATCTCCAGAAGACAAGCGCCGCCCGAGCTGGAGGGGGGCATGGTGAGGACCTCGTAGCCGCGATAGGTGCCGCGGAGGACCTCCCGCCGCCGGGGAGCGTAGGCCTTCAGATCCGCCTGGGTGATCAGGCCGCCGTGGGCCTGCATCTCCCTCTCGATGAGCCGCGCCGTCTCCCCTTCGTAGAAGCCCTCCCGGCCCCGGTCCGCGATCCGCTCCAGGGTGCGGGCCAGGTCCGCTTGTCGCAGCAGGTCGCCCGCCTCGTAGGGGGTGCCGGCACGAGAGAACTGAGCCACCGAGGCGGGGTAGAGCTTCATCTCGGGCAGGACCTGGCGCAGCGAGCGGGCCAGGCCGTCCGTGACCATGAAGCCCTCCCGGGCCAGGAAGATCGCGGGCTCCAGGAGCCGCGACCAATCAAGCTTGCCTTGCTCTTTCCAGGCCAGGTGCAGGCCCGCCACCGTCCCCGGCACGCCCACGGAGAGGTAGCTGTGATGGTGCCGGTCGGCGTCGTACTTCCCGTCCTGGAGGAACATGGCGGGGGAGGCGCCGGCGGGGGCGGTCTCCCGGAAGTCGTAGGCGACCGCCTCCCCCCCCGCCCGCCGGTACACGAGAAAGCCCCCCCCGCCGATGTTGCCCGCGGCGGGGTGGGTCACGGCAAGGGCGAAGGCGGTGGCCACCGCCGCATCCACGGCGTTGCCTCCCTCCATGAGCACGTCCATGCCCACGTGGGAGGCGATGAAGTTCTGGGAAGCCACGATTCCGGTCCGCGCGCGCACGGGATGGCTCGCCGCGGAGAGGGTCACGGCGAGGACGCAGATGGACAGCACGGGGGCGAGGCGCAATCTCACGGGGGTTCCTCCTTTTCCCAGACGGGCGAGGCTATCACCATCCCGACCCGGCCCGGAAGCCCCGGGGGGTGATACCCTGCCCGCCGGAGGTGAACCCGTGCTCACGATCGCCCTCGGCCTGGCCGCCGCCCTCGCCGCTCCCCCCGCCGAGCCCCGCACCCTGCGCCTGGACTACGTCCATAGCGGCGGGGCCACCGAAGAGCGCTTCGCCCTCGACGGCTGGGTCCGGGAGGGGCCGTGGCCGGGACGGCCCGACCGCGCGATCGACGACACCAACCTCGGCCCCTACTTCTTCGAGGTCGTGGACCGTGCCCAGAACCGCGTGCTCTACTCCCGCGGGTTCGCCAACATCTTCGGGGAGTGGGAGACCACCCCCGAGGCCAAGGACATAGCGCGCGCCTTCCACGAGTCGCTGCGATTCCCGGAGCCGGCCGCTCCCGCACAGGTCGTGGTCAAGAAGCGGGGAAGAAACGGAGCCTTCCGCGAGGTCTGGTCCGTGCTCGTGGACCCCCAGAGCCCCGCCATCGACTCCAGCCCCCCCTCCCCGGGGGCGAAGGTGTGGACGGTCATGAAGAACGGCGAGCCCCGGGACAAGGTGGATCTGCTCCTGATGGGTGACGGGTACACGGCGGGGGAGATGGAGAAGTGGCACCGGGACGCCCGGCGGATGGCGGACCTCCTTTTCGCGGTGTCCCCCTTCAAGGAGCGCCGCCAGGACTTCAACGTCTGGGCGGTGGACACCCCTTCCGACGAGAGCGGGGTGGCGCGACCCTCGGACGGCGTGCACCGCCGATCCGCCCTCCGCGCGGGCTACGATGCCTTCGGCTCCGAGCGCTACGTGCTCACCTTCGACAACAAGAGGGTGCGGGAGGCGGCGGCGGCCGCCCCCTACGAGTTCGTGGAGATCCTGGTGAACGACCGCAAATACGGGGGGGGCGGGATCTTCAACCTCTACGCCACCGCGGCCGCGGACAGCGCCTGGACCCCCTACGTGTTCGTGCACGAGTTCGGCCACCATTTCGCGGGCCTGGCCGACGAGTACTTCACCTCGGACGTGGCTTACGGGCCCGCGAGCGAGCGGCCCGAGCCCTGGGAGCCCAACGCCACCGCCAATCCCCAGGCCGCAAAGTGGAAGGAGCTGCTCACCGCCGGGACCCCCCTGCCCACCCCCTGGGAGAAAGAGGCCTTCGAGGCGGTCGAGAAGGAGATCCAGGGCCGGCGGCGCGAAATCCGGGCCCGGCACCGGCCGGAGGAGGAGATGGACGCTCTCTTCCGCGAGGAGCGCGAGCGGGTGGGGAAGATCCTCGCCGCCGGGCCCCACCCGGCCGGGGTGGGAGCGTTCGAGGGCGCGCTCTACGAGGCCAAGGGCTACTACCGGCCCCAGGCCGACTGCATCATGTTCACGCGCAGCCAGGAGTTTTGCGCGGTCTGCCGGCGGGCCATCGAGCGCGTGATCGACCTCTACGCCCGCCCCCCGGGCCCTCGCTGAGTTGGTCGGGCGGGGGAGGGTCGGTGTAGACTGCCCGCTCATGGTCCGTGGCCCCATCTCGCTCGTCGCGCTTCTGGCCCTCGTTCCCGCCGCGCGGGCGGGCGAGGTCCCCGGTGCCGTCGTCGTCCTGGATGTGGCCGGCGCCGCGCCCGAGGGCCCGGCGGCGGGCGCCAACCCCCCGCGCTTCGTGCTCTTCGAGGACGGCCAGGTGTTCGTGGGAGGGACGCAGAGGCTGGCCACGGGCCGCCTCGAGCGCGAGGAGGTGAAGGAGCTGGAGAAGCGGATCGCCCGCGTGCGCAAGATTCCCGGGCTCGGCTCCCAGGTCTCCTTCGGCGCGTCCGCGTCCCCCCGCTACCACCTTCGCCTCGGCAAGGAAAAACCCATGGACATCCTGGCCACCGGGGATCCCGCGTCCGCTCCCCCCGGCCTGCGGCCCCTGGCCTCCCTCGTCCAGGATCTGGCCGCCTTCGCGCACGACAGCCTGCGCGCCTACGAGCCCGCCGCCTACGCGCTTTGGGCGCGGGAAGGGGCGCTCATCGGCGGCTGCCGGAGCTGGGGCTTTGCCGTGCCCCTTTCGGAAGCCCTGGCGGGGCCGAGGAGCGTGCCCGCGGCCGCCGCCGCCGACTGGCCCACGGGCGGCGCTCCCGCCTCTGTCTGCGCGGGGAGAAGCAGTATGTCGTGACCCTGCGCCCCTTGCTGCCAGGCGAGAAACCCTAGCCGGGATCAGAAACCGTTGTAGACTGGTCGGGGAGGCCCCGCGCCTTGCTCGACTTGCTCCTCGTGGCGCTCGCGACGGTGGCGGCGCCCCCGGCCCCGATGACCAAGGACCAGGCTCTCGTGCTGGCCAAGCAGACGCTGCACTCGTCCGCCGAAGGCGCGATCGAGGTGGTGGCGGTCACGGAGATGGAGTGGCCCGACCTGGGCCTGGGTTGCCCCGAGAAGGGGGAGGCGCACTCGCCCGATCCCACCCCCGGGTTCCGGGTCCTTCTGAAAGCCGGCGGCCGGATCTACCGCGTCCACGTGGGGGCCGGCCGGGCCCTTCTTTGCGGGGCCGGTCTGGGCGCGGCCGCCGGGCTCAAGGCGGACGAGCCGGGTGGAGGCTTCGGGGAGCACGAGGCCGCGGTCAGCCCCGATCCCCAGGACCCCGCGGGCCAGAAGCTGGTGACGCAGGCGAAGGAGGGTCTCGCCCGCCAGCTGTCGATCCCGCTTTCCGCGATCTCCCTCTTGAAGTTCAAGGAGGTGGTCTGGCCGGACAGCAGCCTGGGCTGCCCGCGGCCGGGCCTCATCTACACCCAGGTCCTCCAGCCCGGCTTCCTGATACGCCTCTCCGCGCGCGGCCGCGCCTACGAGTTTCACGCAGGAGCGAAGGGCGCCCCCTTCCTCTGCTCCGAGCCGCGGGTCCCTTAACGCTCGAAAAAAACGGCGGGCCGGATCGAGTCCGGCCCGCCGCGGACGGCGCCCGCCCCTCGGTGCGCGAGGGGCGCTCCTGTCACTTCGTGACGGCGCCCGTGACGCAGGCGGTCGAGGTCCCAAAGAAGATGCTGCCCGTCATCTCCGCGCAGTTCGTCCAGGCGCCTTCTTCGCCGGCGCGGGCGGTGAAGGACACGGTCTTGGTCTCGCCGGGGGCGCCGGGGGTGCTCGTGATCCGGACCTGGGTGCTGCTCGCCACGGGGAGCGTGCCCGTGCCGTTGGAGTAGAAGTTGGCGCCCCGGTTGCCGAACTTGTTCTCTGCCCCCACGGTGAGGAATCCGCCCTCGCCCGACGTCAGCTGGGGTCCGTAGACGAAGCTGATGTCCTCCACCCCATTGACGCCGATCCACACCTGGAACGAGTTCCTCTGGGCGTTGCTGCTGAAGTTCGGCACCTTGTCCCACTCGAAGACAACCCAACTTTGTACTCCGTTGCTCAGGCTTATCGCCCGCATGGCGCCCCCCCGGGCGGGGGTGGCGTCGAGGTCGGTCCAGAAAGGCGCAAGGACGTTGTTGGGGGGAGCGGGGTCGGGGAAGTGCTGGTTGACGAAGCGGACGTCGCTCGCGGTCCCCCCGCCCACGACCAGATAGCCGTTGCTGACCATGCCGATCTGGGTATACGTGTCGCCGGCATATCGGAACGCGGGCAGGGAGAAATTCGCGATCGTCTCGTCGCCCATGCCGGGAATGGGCGCGACGCCGAAAAGGCTCAAGGGCAGGTACCCGCCGGCGGGGGAGTCGCTGGCCGGCGACGCGTGGACGTCGGGCGGGGTTGCCCCGGCCAGGGTGCCGTCGAAAGCGAGCCGATGGGAACCGTGGGCTACGGCCCCGGTTAGGCTCACCAGAGAAAGCCGCTCGGGCAGGCGGTCCTGGAGGTGGACCGAGGCCTGGTCGAACGTGGTGTTGGTGGCGGTGATGGTGCAGGTGGTGGTGCCCTGCTCAGCGAGTGTCGTCGCGTCACAGGACTGGGCGAACGTGACCACGGCCTGCCGGCGGTCGAAGGTGATCGGGAAATGCAACTTCCGGCAGCGGTTGTCGCGGTCGTCATGACGGTCGCCGTCGTCGTGTCGATCCCCGTCGTCGCGTCGGTCGCCCTCGTCATTGCCCTCGCGGTGGCCGTCCCGGTGGCCTTCACGGTCGTCCTCGCGGCCGCCGCAGCCATTCTCCAGGAAGAGGGTGGCGTGGCGGACCGCTCCCAGGGGCACCGCCCGCGCGTCCACCGTGATGTCGAACGTGGCGTGGCCGCGCGCGGGCACCATGAGCGCCTCCGGCACCCGGACCGTGACGTCGGCGGGGGCGTCCACGCTCAGGAACCAAAGGCTGTGGTGCCGGAGATCGCTGAACACCGTCCGCGGCACCGTCACCCGGCCCGGCATGACGGGCACGTACAGGCTGGGGTAGTTCACGACCGAGAGGTTGCTCTGGAAGGTCACGAAGTCCTGGGCGGGGGCGTCGAAGGTGAGGCCGGGCTGGCCCGCGTTCCGAAGGTCGATGCGGCCGGAGCCGAGGTCGAAGGAGTCGGCGGGCGTTATGCCGTCTCCTTTGACCAGGCCCGCGGTCAGGGCGGTGGTCATGATCGCGGACTTGATCTGGCCCGGTGTCCAGTGGGGGTGGAGCTGTTTCAGGAGGGCGGCCGTGCCCGCGACGTGGGGGGTGGCCATGGAGGTCCCGCTGATGATCTGGAAGAGCTCGCCGCTGGGGGCCCCGCCGACCGCGGCCGGCTTCGGCGTCTGGCCGGCCAGGATGTTCACGCCGGGCGCGGTCACATCCGGCTTGCTGACGCCCAGGGTTTGGTTGGGACCGCCCCGGGAGCTGAAGTCGGCGACGACGTCCCCCTGGCCGGTCAAGCTGGACGCGCCTCCGGAGAAGGTGCCGGCGTTGTTCGTGTGGGAGCCCAAGAAGGCGAGGAGGGCCGCACCCTGCGCGCTGCTAATGTGGACGGCGGGCAGGAAATGGACATCGGCGTCGGTATCGTCGGGGGTCGGGGTGTTGTAGAGGATCATCCCCGCCGCGCCGCCCTGGAGTACGTTGAAGCCCTTCGCCACCCGGGCGTTGATGCCCCGTTGGCAGACCACGATCTTGCCGGTCAAGCTCCCGGGGGCGGCGGGACTCAAGCAAAGCGCGTTCGAGTAGGGGGGGGCGGAGGCGAGGACGACGGGGGCGGCGGACGTGATCGGGCCCATGACGGAGGCCCCGGTCACCGTGAGGGACCCGGTGCCGTCGGAGTTGATCGTAGCCGAGCCCTGGAAGACGCGGTCGGTGGTGCTGGCGGCCACGGTCGTGACCCAGGGCCCGCGGTGGTCGACGGTGTCCGCGCCCGGCCCGCTATTGCCGCCCGCCGCGGACACGAACACCCCCGCGCGATAGGCGTCCAGGAAGGCGAGCTCGACCACGTCCGAGTACGGGCTCTGGCCGCCGCCGATGGAAAAGCTGATGATGTCGACACCGTCCGCGATGGCCTGTTCGATGGCGGCCGCGGAGTCGGAGTTGAAGCAAAGGCCTGCCCCCGTGGAATCGGTGAAGCAGACCTTGTAGACGGCCACGTGGGCCCGGGGCGCGATGCCCGAGACGTGGGCCAAGGTCGGTCCGCCGAACCCGGCCGCCACCCCCGCGTCGCCGGCGGCGGTGGTGGTGGTGTGGGTGCCGTGGCCGTTGTTGTCGCGGGCGGAGCGGAACTCGCCGGGGAGGGGCACCATTCCCGAGTGGTCGAAGGTGGCCATGAACCGCCGGGCCCCGATCAGCTTGTGGTTGCACGCGAAGGAAGGGTCGTTGGGGTTGGCGGACCCGAACTGGCAGGTCGTTCCGTGCCACTTCGCGGGCGGGGCCGGGTAGGTGCCGTCGTCGGCCAGGGAGGGGTGCTCGGGCCAGACCCCGGTGTCGATCATGCCCACGATCACGCCCTCGCCGGCGCGGCCCGGGCCGCCCACCTGTCCCCAGAGGGTGGGGGCCCCGATGAAGGCGGGGCTCCGGTCCGTGCTGAGCGGCACCGCCTCGTCCTCGTATATGGCCTGGACCCCGGGCAGGAGGCCCAGGTCCTTGACGTATTGCCTCGGCACGGTCACGGCCACGCCGCCCAGGACCTTGCGGAAGCGATGGGTGATGCGGGCGTTGGGGATGGACTGGTTGACGTTCGCCTCGAACTCCTGCTCTTTGGCGATCAGGTGCCGTTCATAGGCGCGGGCGGCGTCGGACTCGAAGTCCAGGCGGGTCGCGCCCGTCACCTGGGGGCTGGTGGCGGCTAGCCCGGGGATGCCCCCCTGGTAGGCGGCCACCGAGTCGGCCTCGAACTTCACGATCACCCTGGCCATGACCTCGTCCGTGCTGCGGACTTTGACTCCGGGGAGGGCGTAGACGGAAAGCGGCTCCAGCGGAGTCGCCGTGAAATCATCGGCCCCTCCCGTCGCAGGCAGGGCGAGAAGGGCCGCGAGAACAAAGGGCCCGGGAAGGGCGGAGGCGTACCTTTTCATCGCAATGGGCTCCTTGGATCGGGTTCTGGGCGCGCTCCGGGCGCGCCCCGGATGTGCCCCGGGCGGGCTCTCAGTCAGGTCTGCCGCAGCGTGACGGCAAAAGGTCATAACCGCGAGGGAACTCTTATGCTCGACGGGACAGCCTCGGAAGTCAAGCGCTGCCGGCGGTGCCGCCAACGTGCGCATCGCCCAGGTAGACACTTCTTGGTTTCCAGAGTGAACGGATTGCACCCGCCGACAGGGGTCGGGGTCAAGTCCCCGGGGTCCTTGACGCCCTCCCCCCAAGGCCTCCACCCGTGCTATAGTGTCGTTCGGAGGAGACGATGACCGATCCGCGGCGGGCGGGCCGCCCGTGAGGCACGGCCCGCGACACCCGCGGCGCCATCGACACCCCCATCGACACGACCGGCCCAACGGACCCCATCCGCAGAACCAGGGGCCGAGAGGGCCGAGGGACCCCCGACAAGCTCCGATCCCCCTGACCGGCCCGACGGCGCCGGTCGGCGGAGTGGCCGAACTCACGGAGGGAGTCGGCGGGTTCTTGAGGCAGGCCGCCCAGAACTACCTGTCGCATCGCGACGACGTTGTGGTTCCGGCGCAGATCGCCCGGGACTACGGTTTGCGCGACGGCACGGAGATCGAGGGCCTGGTTCGTGACGGGGGCAACGGGCGCCGCACCCTAGTTGAGGTCCAAAAGGCAGGGGGAATGCCCCCCGAGCAGTACCGTGCCCTGCCCCATTTCCAGGACCTCGTATCCGTGAACCCCCACGAGGCCTTCCACCTCGCCGCCGAGCAGGCAGAGACCAGCCTGCGCATCATCGACCTCATCGCGCCCATCGGCCGCGGCCAGCGGGGCCTCATCGTGTCCCCCCCCAAGGCGGGCAAGACCACGCTCCTCGAGCATCTGGGGCAGGCCATCGCCAAACACCACCCCGAGGTCCACCTCATCCTGCTCCTCATCGACGAGCGGCCCGAAGAGGTCACGCACTTCCGCCGGGCCGTGAAGGCGGAGGTGCTGGCCAGCTCCTCCGACTCCGCCTCCGACGCCCACATCAAGCTGGCCCGCCTGGCCATGGAGCGGGCGAAGCGGCTGGTGGAGGCGGGGCGCCACGTGGTGATCCTCCTAGACAGCCTGACCCGCCTGGGCCGGGCCAGCAACCGCGAGATCGGGCCCGGCGGCCGGACCATGAGCGGCGGCGTGGACAACCGCGCCCTGCAGTTCCCCCGGCAGTTTTTCGGGGCTGCCCGCAACTGCGAAGGCAGCGGCAGCCTCACCATCCTGGCCACCGCCCTCATCGACACCGGGAGCCGAATGGACGAGGTCATCTTCCAGGAGTTCAAGGGGACGGGGAACATGGAGCTGATCCTGGACCGCGCCATCGCGGACCGGCGGATCTTCCCCGCCGTGGACGTGCTCAAGTCCGGCACCCGCCGCGAGGAGTTGCTCTGCTCCCCGGAGGAGCTGAAGCAGCGGCACCTGCTCCGCCGCGCCCTCGCCGATCTCTCCACCATCGAGGCCGCCCAGTTCCTGATCGACAAGATCCAGAAGACGCCCTCCAACGCGGCCTTCCTGGGCACGCTCGTGGCCCCCGCTCCTGTCCGCCGTTTCCGCTGAGGTCCCCCAGGGAGGCCCGTCATGCTGGTCGAGCACCACGGTTGGCATTCGCCCTGCTTGGGCCAGGAGATGGGGATCCAAGTCTACGGGCACTACGG
>Ga0210409_10005720_pt1 | contig 13029 bp, 10 predicted proteins | sample IncBWH17MmetaG_FD_161649 | JGI IMG/M metagenome (GOLD analysis project Ga0210409, IMG submission 161649) | Forest soil microbial communities from Barre Woods Harvard Forest LTER site, Petersham, Massachusetts, United States - Inc-BW-H-17-M | ecosystem: Environmental > Terrestrial > Soil >...
CTTCGTCTGCGCAGTTAAAGAACTTGTAAAAATGCTCACAAAAAATATTAAAAGGATTATGTATCCAGTACGTAGCGAATATTTGAATTGGTTCATATGGATTAAGTTGTCTGATTTGAACAGTAAGGTAATAATGGCTGCACGGTTCCAATTTGCATGATTTACTGATATCCCGGGTTTTGATCACTCTTTAATAATGGGTTTAAATCCATAGCAGATTGCGGTATTGGCAATAGCAATAAACGATTATCCCATGTTTTTTTAACCACAGGATACCCACTAGGTGTAAATGTTTCCCGGTTCATGACAGTTGAACAATAGGCTCCACCATAACGACGCAGGTCATAAAAACGATTTCCTTCACCCGCCAGTTCTATCCTTCTTTCATTTCGAACAAAATCAAGTGCAGCATCCTTTGACATAGATACAGGAACATTCCGCATTCCACATCTATCCCGCAGGTCATTTAAAACTTTTTGAACTTCTGAGTCCCAACCTACATTTTGTATACGGGCTTCAGCAAAGGTCAATAAAACCTCTGCATACCTGATGATTGGAAAGTCATCGGCCGACCAGCCCTCACCTGGATAGGCCTGATAAGGCGTTAAAGAAACCAGTTTACGCCAACTGTAACCACTCGACGATTCATTTCCGTTATTCACATAGGAAGGATCCCAACGGTAATAAAATGGTCCAGAAAAATCGGTTTCATGCCAACCTTTAAAAGGAAACAGAATGGACGCATATAAACGGCTGTCTCTATTGCGAAACTCGCTCATATAAGGATAACTCTTTAAATTCATGGTCGGTACCTTAGCGATATATTGCACCTGATCCATACCACTAACCACAGTATTCATCGCCTCAAAATTGGTTTTCCGGGTTTGTGTGGAGATAAGTGGTCTAACCGTTTGACCATCGATATCCCAATATGCATCCACCAAATCCTGAACGGGTTTAAGAGAACTATAACCTGATACCAGCTGGCTGGGTCTAATATAGGTATAGCGTGTAAAATCACTTTGGTTTATATCGTCCATGTAGCCGCGGGTGACCACATATTCAGGATTATCCGGTTTTGCATTTGCACCATGCCATAGGGTTTCATAGCTAAACATTCCTTTTATAAATTTATTCTTATCAACCCCGTTGGCATCGAAATCAATAAACTGGTCCATTTCATCGGCCTCTTTCTGCTGCGCAGCATTTAATGCGCTAACGCGGAATAAACTATGTTTCCCCTCAGATATGACCAGGCCCGCAGATTTTTCTGCTTCTGCAAAATTGCCAAAATATAAGGCTGCTCTTGCCCTTAGTGCTAAAGCACCCGAACGGGTAATGCGTCCTTTTTCTTTTAAGTACCCACCTGCATAATCCTGAGGTAAAAGATCTGCAACCTCTGCCAATTCGTTTAAGATAAACTCATGTACTTTTGCAACGGGGTCACGTGGTACAGCTGGTGCGTTATAAGGTAGTACCGTAGTGACCAAGGCAACTTTGCCGAAATAAGAAGTGAGCGATAAGTAAGCAAATGCGCGGATGAACCGAGCCTCCGCTTTCATTCTTGTACGTAATGACTCATCCATTGTGCAGTTGTCTACTTTTTCCAAGAAATTATTCTGAATGCGGATACCACTGTAACTATACCCGAAATTATCTCCGGCACTTATGGAATTAAGTTGTATAGACTCATACGGCCCTTCCCAGGTTTTTTGACTATGACCATTATCTGTTGCCAGTTCAATATAGCCATCCCAACCAGGAAGCTGACTGTAACATGCATTTAAACCCATCCACGCATCTTTCTCCGTTTTCCAAAAGCTTTCTGCGGCAACTTCTGAGGGTGGTATAACATCCAGTTTTTTACAAGCTATTAAAATGCTAAGGAACGATACGGCAATTATTATTTTATTTAATAAGATTTTCATAATTCAAATTTTATCTGTTTTCAACCTATAATGTTAAATTAATACCCACTGAAGCGGTTTTAATTCCAATTCCTAAAGACCTTCCACTGGCTGTTTCCGGATCAAAATCCTTCATTTTATGGTCGGCGCGAATGGTAAACATGTTTTCCAAATTCACAAAGAATCTTGCCGATGAAATACCATACTTCTTAAGTATTCTATCGGCAATTTTGTACCCTAGCGAAATGTTTTTAATGCGGAAATAATCGGCGTCAAATAATGAATATTGTGAAAATTGGTTATTATAATTATCTAATGTACCACCGCCGTATATGCGTGGATAAACTGCTTGTGGATTAGGGTTCTCTGCCGTCCATCTCTGCAGGTGAAATGTTCTGGCATTGCCACCTAGAAAAAATGGTACAAGGGCGTCATTCTCAAAAGCAACCTGCGCTCCGCTAATTCCCTGTCCAAAAACAGATAGTTGAAAGTTTTTGTATTCCAGGCTTATGTTTGCACTATAAGTATATTTAGGTACATCAGCTCCGAGAACCACCCTGTCATCTCCTGTAATATCGCTTTTCCAAGCTACATTCGATCTTTGAGGAACATATTTGATATCGCCCGCATTAGGAATACGACCCATTTTATAATACTCTCCTTTATCAATTTCTGCCTGGGTATAGAGTCCATCAGTCACGTATCCATAATAAGACCCCATTGGCTGACCAACTTTATAGATATAATTGATCTTATCACCTCCACCATAAATTGTATTGTCAGATCCACCTAAATTGGTTATGCGGTTCGTATTCACAGACATATTCCCACCAATTGTGTAATGGAAACCGCCCACCTGATTTTTGTAAGTCAATGCCAATTCCAAACCTTTATTTTCTACTTTTCCTATATTTTGTGAAGGTCTGACGGAGACGCCCACTTCAGCTGGAACATTGTAGGCCAACAAAATATTGCTGGTATTTTTAATATAATAATCAAGGGAGAGACTTAACTTTTGATTTAATATTTCCAAATCAGCGCCAAAGTCTGTTATCGCAACTTTTTCCCAGCTTAAATTAGTGTTTGCAGGTTTTGATTCTGATATACCGGCTACAACCTGACCTTCAAAATTATAGCCAAGACTATTGTTATAGCTTTGGAAATAGTCATAATTGCCAACATTATTAATATTGCCCAATACTCCGTAAGAACCTCTAAACTTTAAAAGGTTAATCCAGTTTACTTTTTTCAAAAAAGATTCCTCGCTAATGAGCCAGCCTGCCGAAAACGAAGGGAATACGCCCCATCTCGAGTCTTTATAGAACCTGGAAGATCCATCTGTTCTGATATTTCCCTCAAATAAATAACGACCCAGATAACTGTAATTAATGCGCCCGAAATAGGAATTGAGGTTAAACTCATATAAGCCCCCGCCATTGGTGATATCCGGACCGGCTGATGAGCCAGCACCCAGGTCTGTTAAGTCATCCGTGGGAAAGTTTTTACGTGAAGCAGATAAGCCTTCATATCTGTTATGTTCATAAGATGTTCCGCCTAATACGGAAAGGTCATGCTTGTCATTCTTCCAGTTGTATTTCGCGGTAGCAGTGTACAGCATTCTCATCGTATTTGACCACGATAAATTCATTTGGTTTATTGTAATTCCGGTACCCGGAATTTCAGAACCTGTTATAAAATTATGGACATTATTCTGCAAGCCAGTATAATTTTTATTTTTGATCTCTGTACCGGTATAAGATCCTTGTCCACTAATAGTTAAACCTTTAATGGGCTTCAAATCAAATCCTAAGTCAATAATTGTATTGGCAGAATTGTTATGTGCCCAGTCATTCTTGTTTAAATTGCGTAAAGGGTTGTAATTGATAAAGCTTTGCGATGCTATTGTTCCTCCGGATATTGTTCCCCATTCTCCATTAGACTGGCGGGCTACCATTGTTGAGGGTACATATTGCATCTGGTAGTCTGAAGTAGCGCCATTATTCCGGTCATTTTGGCTTCTGATATAAGAGACGTTGGTATTTAAGGTTAACCAGTTGGTTACATCAGAGGAAAGCTTCGTTTGAAAGTTGTAACGTTTGTTATTCTGGCCTGGCATAAACTGGTCATCATAAAGATAGCCAAGACTTGTAAAATAACGGGTCTTGTCTGTACCACCACTAAAATTTAAGGAGTGCTGTGTGGTGATGGCCGACTTATCCAGTACCAGATCGAGCCACTTTGTATTCGGGTAGTAATCTGGTTTTGAACCATCCTTAAACCATTCTATTTGCTCATCCGTATATAATGGCGCAAGACCCCGGTTTACAAGCCCTTCATTATAAAGTTTGACATAATCCCAGGAATTTAACATATTTGGGCGATAGGTAGATGATTTGGAACCCACAAATGCATTATAGGAAACATTTAGTGCACCTTTTTTTCCTGATTTGGTGGTCACCAGCACTACTCCATAAGCCGCACGAGAACCATAGATAGAAGATGAAGCGGCATCTTTCAGAAAAGAAACCGATTCTATACTATTTGGATCCAGATTTGAAAAAATTCCTGCATCTGAAATTACGCCGTCAATAACAAACAATGGAGCAGAGATTAACAGGTTACCCCTTCCACGAAAATTAATGGATGGTGTTTCATTTGGGCGGGAAATAATGGTCACACCAGGAACTTTACCTTGTACAGATGTCAGTAGATTGGTATTTGACCTGTCTTTTATTTCATTTACGCTGATAGACGAAACCGATCCGGTTAAATTCACTTTTTTCTGGGTACCATAAGCAACCACAACAACTTCATTCAGTTCCTCGTTTGTCATTTGCAATTTGATGGATAAAGACGTTTCGTTGCCAATGGTTACAAATACGGTGGAGTAACCTACCATTGAAATTTCTAAAATATCACCTTTTTTAGCATCAATTCTGAACTCACCATTTACATTTGTAGAAACGACCTTATTGGTTTCTTTTACTTTAACTGACGCTCCTGACAGGGCTAATCCATCATTGTTCAGCACTTTACCATGTATGTCTGTTTGAGGGGATTCAATCTCCAAACTTTGAATCAGAGAGTTTTTCTTTCGCTCTACTATAACGGTCTTACTGTCAATTTCATAAATGAGCGGTTGTTTACTAAAAATTAGCTTTAAAACTTCCAAAAGTTCGGTATTTTTTACTTCAATGGTTACCGAATTTGTATTTTTGAGCAAGCTCTCTGTATAAAGAAAATTATAGCCACTTTGATTTTTAATATCTCTAAAAATTGTCTTTAAGGGTACATTTGACCTGGATAGGCTTATTTTTTGAGCATAACCTGCGGCACTTACCCGCATAAGGGATGCTATTATTATAACGGTGGTTAATCGCATAATTAGTAATATTTTGTGGTGCAGGCAATGGGATATGCCAAGTTTCCTTGTATAATTTTTATACATTCGTTTAAGATTTGGTTAGATGCAGTTTGCCCCTTTGTCGTCGAAAACTACGGGCATTCTGCGGGTTGGTTGATTTTCAATTAATTGTTTCCAAACTGTAACCAGAGGTGTTAACAGCACTTCTGGTTTACTTTGCTTAGTCTTTAGCTTTTCTGTCGTAAATTTTTTCTCATGATTTTGTGAATTATTAATTTGAATACTCTGTTAATTATTGATATGACTCTACTTGATTCTTTACTATTCGGCAGATTTCATAACATATATTTTTCTGTTCTCAATTCTGAATTTAACTGCACCTGTACGTTCCAACAATTCCAGAACTTTAGACACCTTATCAAATCTTGAGACACCCCCGCCAAATTTTTCTGAAGATTTTTCTCCCACATAAATAACTTCCACATTATACCAGCGTTCTACCATTTTCATTACATTTTCAATGGAGGCACTTTCAAACATAAATTCATTGTTCTTCCAGGCCAGATCAAGGACTTCATCCGATGGGCCAATTTGAAAATTCCCTTTTTGTAAAAGAGTTGCCTGTTCCCCTGGCTTTAAAGTTTGAGTACTAATGTGATCAGATACCTGCACACTTCCTTCTACTAATGTGGTCTTTGTAAGAGGCTCGTCCAAATAAGCCTTTACATTAAAATGTGTACCCAGAACTTTGACTTCCTGTTTATCTGTTTTTACAATGAAGGGGTGGTTTTTATCCCTTGTTACCTGAAAATAGGCTTCTCCTTCAAGTTCTATCCGACGATCTTTCATTTTTGTAAATGAGGCAGGATATTTAATTACTGAAGCCGCATTTAGCCACACCTCACTTTGATCCGGCAACCGTACCCGATAGGTTTCTCCTTTCGCCGTAGAAAGCGTATTGATTTGACCTGGTTCGGAATGGACAGGATCTTTTACCTCATACAGAATCTGACCATCAGCAGTTTTCGTTATGGTTACTCCAGATTCTTTTGCCAGCTCCCCATTCGTTGCCGTACCCAACTTAATCGTTTTGCCATTGGCTAAAGTTAGCGTAGCGCCGGTTGAACCGGGATCCAGGTCGTTGTCATAAGTAGATGCATATTTTTGGCTGTCATTTTGTTTATCAAAATAAAATAAACCGACACTAATAATTAATATAATCGCCGCGGCAGCAGCAATCCTGGGCCAAAGCTTAACTCGCTTTACAGGAATAGGCAGTTTAGCATAAACCTCCTCCTCCAGTTGATCAAGTTTTTCAATATTGATCTCTTCTGATTCAGGTGTCCATTTTAAATACCAGGTTTCCAGCAGGGCCATTTCTGACTCACTTATTTTTCCATCCCTGTATTTAGTAAGTAGTTCTTTGATGTTCATTTGCATAGATCCATCGAATTAAATGGGCTTTAAAACTATAGACGGTTGAACATATAGGTATGGGGGTAAAAAAATAAAAATAATTTACAGCTTTAAAAGACAAATTAGCCATGCAAGCAACCCAAGCTTAACTCTTAATATTCTTAAAGCATTTTTCACATGACTTCTCACGGATTGTTCATTCAGGTTTAAACGTTCAGCAATTTCCTTATGACTTAGATTTTCATTCCTGCTGAGCTCAAAAACTTGGCGCATTTTTGGCGGGAGACCTTGTATTTCATTATTGATCAATTGCCTCAACTGGCTTTCCCGAACCATATGATCCGTAATACAGTCTGCAACATCTATGTTTTGAGGAAGCTGAGAAATATATTTTGATTCAAGATTTTTACGTGAGATCAAATCAAATATTCTATTCCGAACAGCAGCATACAAATAATTGGAAATATTTCGGTCAGGTTGCAAGGACTCATGTTTGTACCATAGATGAGTAAAAAGCTCTTGAATTATGTCTTTAGACTCATCCTCGTTCTTTAGTCGAACGAACGCATGCTTAAATAACAGTTTAAAATAACGCCTATATAATTCAGTATAAGCCGCATGATCTCCAGACCTCAATAGGTCAACAAGTTGCTGATCTGTAAAATCATTGTATATATACATGGCCGAATATCTCTGTACAATTTACTAAATGTTAAAGCAAATGTGTATAATATTTTCTAAACCGACACTATTAATACTATCATCGTATTAAAAATTTGTTTTGCATTGAAAAAGCTGTATCCTCCCTATCCCAACAGATACATTCGCAATTTTCTTACGGTTAAAGCTAATTATGCTTCTGTGCCATTACCTATCTGGTTAAATGCAAGTTTCCCAATAAAGAATAACTAGGTAGGTCAGTATACTAATAATTAATTGTAAGAGCAATGCTGCTGCAAAACCGAAGTGCTGCATACAAAGCACATAAAGACACGAAATCTTACATCAAGTTTTCTGTTTGAATGCCCAGGAAGTCATTGCGTCTATAACAACCTCCAGGTCTTCTCCGGCTGGGGTTAAGCGATAAGTGACATATGGCGGCACAACAGCCTTGGCTTCGCGCAAAACCAGGTTGTCTGCTTCCAGTTGTTTTAGATGTTGTATGAGTACCTTTTCTGTTATCGCAGGAATTGCGCGTTTTAACTCGCTGTATCGTTTGCTGCCAGAAAAGAGATGGTATAATATGATGGGTTTCCAGTATCCTCCTATCCTTTCCATAACATAGGTAACCGGACACTGTTCTAATGCAAACCTCTTATTTTCCTGAATGGTTGAATTTTCTTTGATTGCTGTCATGACACATACCTTGGGGTAAGTACTTGTATAAAAGTAAGTACAAATATAGCTTTGTATTATAAATTATTAAAGCAATCAAGATATGAAAATTACAATCGCTGGTTCTCTTGGCAATATCGGAAAACCATTAACCGAAAAACTAATAGCTGCCGGACATCAAGTCACGGTAATTAGCAGCAGTTCAGACCGCATACAGGATATAGAAGTTCTGGGTGCAGAGGCAAGTATTGGCTCGGTAAGTGATGCCCTTTTCCTCAAAAATGCATTTACAGGTGCAGATGCTGTATTCACTATGACCCCTCCTAATATGGGTGGCAGTAATGTTATTGCCAACATGGCGGAAGCTGGAAAGGCTTTTGTTACTGCAATAACAGAATCTGGAGTAAAACGTGTAGTGATGCTGAGCAGTATCGGAGCAGATTTAGCACAAGGTACGGGCCCTATTATCGGACTTCACCATATTGAACAATTGTTCCATCAAATAGACAAAGTCTCTGTTACATACCTTAGGGCGGGTTATTTTTACACCAATTATTACAATGATATTCCAATGATTAAAGCAATGGGTATTATGGGCGGTAACCTATTTGCCAATACGATAATTCCATTGGTACACCCTAAGGACATCGCCGATGCAGTTGCAGAAGAATTAAAAATAACACCTGCAGGCCAAAATGTAAAATACGTTATAAGTGACGTAAAAAGCCCTTCTGAAATTGCCGGAATTATTGGAGTAGCTATAGGCAAACCTGATCTTCCCTGGGTTCAGTTTACTGATGAACAGTTCTTACAAGGGGCGTTACAAGCTGGTTTACCTGAAGAAATGGCAAAATTGTATATGGAGATGGGCGCCAGTATCCGAAGTGGGGAAATTCCAAAAGATTGGGTTGATCAAGGTTCGGTTGTCACTGGGAAAATCAAATTTTCAGAATTTGCTGAAGAGTTTGCTCAAAAATTTTGATGGTAGCGCATCATCAAAGTTAACGCGCTGTTTAAAAAACCACGACATGCTATGCTTATACAGACTGTCGTGGTTACGACAACTTTATTCGTTTGATTGGTTGATAATTATAAGTAATAACTGAAGGTGATCAGCAAAGGATTTAGAAATGTATAAACAATAATAAATTTAGGTTTGTTAGGTATACAATAATTCTATATCGCTATGACAACATTTAAAAATCCCCACATCAAATATCCTGTACCCCCTTTTCCTAAGCAAAAGCAGGAAGTTCCCGGTACAGATCACGCCTTATCGCCTAAAGCTGACCATGGTGAAAAATCCTATGTAGGTTCAGAAAAGCTCAAAGGAGCTAAAGCAATTATTACTGGCTCCGATTCTGGTATTGGACGTGCAATTGCTATCGCTTTTGCCCGTGAGGGCGCAGATGTAATTGTTAGCTATGGATATGATTCTGAAGCAGACGATGCAAAGGAGACCGCAAAATGGGTAGAACAGGCAGGGCAAAAAGCAATCTTATCACAGGGTGATGTCAAAGATCATGAGTACTGTAAGAAATTAGTGCAGCTGGCAGTTAAAGAATTTGGACAGTTAGATATATTAGTAAATAATGCGGCTTTCCAGATGGGACATAAAACACTAAAAGAAATTCCTGTTGAAGAATGGGATACAACTTTCAATACCAATATCAGGAGTATGTTTTATTTGTGCAAGGCTGCCCAACCAATTATGAAACCGGGAAGTTCAATTATTAATACCGCATCTGTAAACTCATATCATCCCAACGCTGTTCTTCTTGCCTATGCGGCAAGTAAAGGCGCTATACAAAATTTCACAGCCAATCTAGCTCAAATGCTTTTAGAACAGGATACTGGAATCAGGGTAAATGCCGTTGCCCCAGGGCCAGTCTGGACACCCCTTATTCCTTCTACAATGCCAGAGCCAGAAAATTTTGGCAAGGAAAGCCCAATGAAACGACCTGCACAACCAGTTGAAATAGCACCGGCTTATGTTTTTCTTGCATCAGAACAAAGTAGTTATATTGCTGGTGCGACAATAGCAATTACTGGTGGTAAGGTTGCTATATAAGGATATATCTGAGTTCAATTTAGCGATCTGTATTCATTTGGCGTCATACCTGTTTTTTGTTTAAAAAGCCTGGTAAAGTGTTGCTGATACTTGAAACCCAGTTCATTTGCTATATCATTTATGGATTTAGAGGCATCAAATATTTTAACTTTTGCCTCGTCCATCAATTTGGTCTGGATATAATCCAGGGCAGTGTTACCCGTTTCCTTTTTGATCAGGTCCCCAAAATAATTTGCTGACAGATATAGCTGTTCCGCGCACCAGGCTACGGTAGGCAAACCTAGTACTTGCGCCTTATCCGACCTAAAATAATCATTCAGCAGGTTTTCAAAACGAACCAGAATATCTTTATTTACATTACTACGGGTAATAAACTGACGGTCATAATACCGCATACAGTAGTTCAGAAATAGTTCGATGTTTGACACGATGAGCGTTTTGCTATGTTTGTCGATATTCATTTCTATTTCTGTCGAAATTTTTTCGAGGCAGTCTACAATTGTTTTTCTCTCCTTTTTCGACAGATGAAGCGCTTCGCTTACTTCGTATGAAAAGAAAGAATAATCCTTGATTGTCTTACCCAAGTGGGTACCCTTTATCAGATCTGGATGAAATATGAGCGCGTATCCAGTTGGCTTGATCAGTTTTCCGTTGCTGTTCACTCCGTAAACCTGCCCCGGGGAAATAAATACCAGGGTTCCATCATCATAATCATAGTTCTGGCATCCATAAACCATATCACCACAATTAATATCTTTTAGGAATACCGCATATATTCCCATATAATACCTGTAGTACTGAATGGCTGGTACCTCATCAAAATTAACCACGCTTACCAGCGGGTGCAATGTATCAACCTTTAAATAGTTGTTGTATTGTTTAACCGTATCTATTCTTTCAACGTGTTCCATCACCTATAAAATTACCATACAAATTTAGCAAACCCCACTGCCATTAAGGCTGTTCAGAGGTAAAATCAGTAAAAGTGGTAAAAACATCTGTATTCTATATAAAGCAGTCTGCCACCCGCTTACGAACTTTGTATAATGAAACAGATGGAAGATAAAGTTGTTCTTATTACAGGAGCAGCACAAGGTATCGGATTTGCCACAGCAAAGGCATTTGCAGAAGCAGGCGCACTGGTAGCCCTGGCTGATTTTGATAAAGATTTGGTAAACAAAGCCGCCGACCAGTTAAGGGCAGGCGGTTACAAAACACTGGCTATTGTTTGTGATGTTTCGGATGATGCGCAGGTTAAGGCAATGGTTGACAAAACAGTTGAAACATTCGGAAGATTGGATGCCGCATATAACAATGCAGGTATCCAAAATGTACTGGCAGACGCTGCTGATCAGACAAGAGAAGATTTTGACAAAGTGATAGGCGTAAACTTGCGCGGCGAGTGGAGCTGCATGAAATACGAATTGCAACAAATGAAAAAGCAGGGAAACGGGGCTATAGTCAACTGTTCATCTATTGGCGGTATTTTAGGTGGTGCACAAAGAGGGACCTACCATGCCGCTAAACATGGTGTAATTGGGTTGACTAAAAGCGCCGCTTTGGAGTATGCTTCCAAAGGTATACGGATCAACTCCATCTGTCCAGGTATTATCCATACACCGATGTTAGATGGTATGTTAAACAGTGGCCAGACAGAGGTTATTGATGCAATGCTGAAAAGTGTTCCTGCCGGCCGTTTAGGAAGGTCCGAAGAAATAGCCAACGCCGTGCTTTGGCTTTGCAGTGATGCATCAAGTTTTGTAATAGGTCATACCCTGGTGGTGGACGGCGGTTACAGTATTCAGTAAAAAACTTTAAAACAGATATGGAAATGCCTATCATTTCGGAACGCCGTACATTAGGAAAAGGAACTGCCGCTATGGAAGTTTCGGCATTGGGCTTTGGTGTCATGGGAATGAACTATCACCGCGGCATGCATCCAGATGAAAAAGCGATGATAAAACTGGCTCACCAGGTAGTTGAGCGTGGTGTTACCCTTTTCGATACCGCAGAAACCTACGGTCCGTTCATCAATGAAGAACTGGCGGGCAAGGCACTTGCAGAATTTAAGGGCAAGATTGCTGTTACAACTAAATTCGGGTTTAATTATACGGGAAACAAAGTAAACGAAGCTCCTGCCGGACTAAACAGCAGACCTGAACGCATTCGTGAAATGGTGGAGGCGTCGTTGAAACGTCTGAAAATTGATGTGATAGAATTGCTCTACCAACACCGTTTTGATCCTAAAGTGCCCATTGAAGATGTGGCAGGAACGGTAAAAGACCTTATAGCCGAAGGAAAGGTAAAAAATTTTGGACTTTGTGAGGTCGGGGCAGATATCATACGCAAAGCACATGCTGTACAGCCTATTACCGCTATACAAAGCGAATACCATTTGATGTGGCGTGAAGTAGAAAAGGAAGTCTTGCCCATATGTAAGGAACTGGGTATTGGTTTCGTGCCTTACAGCCCTTTGAACCGTGGTTTCTTAACCGGGGCCATTAATGAATATAGTAGTTTTAACTCTGGTAACGATAATCGCAATATCCTGCCAAGATTTACTTCTGAAGCGATACGGTCAAACCTTAAAATAGTAGAAGAACTGAACAAATTTGGTCGTACCAGGGGCATTACCATTGCACAGGCAGCCTTGGGGTGGCTGTTGCAAAAGGCTTCTTTTATCGTTCCCATTCCGGGAACGACCAGGCTGTCGCACTTTGAAGAAAACCTGCGTGCCGCCGAATTTACTTTCACAGCACAGGAATGGAATGAACTTGAAAAAAGCGTGGCCAACATTACCATTGTTGGCGACCGTTATCCGGCTTCCGAACAAAAGCAGGTACAAAGCTAGCCCAGTTGATATGAAAGATCTAATCTTAAAAGAAATTATAGACAATACTTTAAAAAAACTGAAACCGATGTTGCTGGTTATAAGT
>Ga0210409_10005721_pt1 | contig 13025 bp, 13 predicted proteins | sample IncBWH17MmetaG_FD_161649 | JGI IMG/M metagenome (GOLD analysis project Ga0210409, IMG submission 161649) | Forest soil microbial communities from Barre Woods Harvard Forest LTER site, Petersham, Massachusetts, United States - Inc-BW-H-17-M | ecosystem: Environmental > Terrestrial > Soil >...
CGGTGTTTCCAGGCCGCCTTGCGCTTGTCGGCGAAGGCCGCCATGCCCTCCGCTCGATCCTCGAAGGCGAAGGTGGCGTGGAAGGTGCGCCGCTCGAAGCGCACGCCCTCGGCCAGGGTCGTCTCGAAGGCGCGGTTGACGGCTTCCTTGGCGACCATGGTGACGGGCAGCGACATGCCGGCAATCTTCTCCGCCGTCGCCAGCGCGTCGTCCATGAGTTGGGCGAGCGGCACGACGCGGCTCACGAGGCCGCAGCGCTCGGCCTCGGCGGCATCCATCATGCGGCCGGTGAGCACCATGTCCATGGCCTTGGACTTGCCGACGAAGCGTGGCAGGCGCTGGGTGCCGCCGGCGCCGGGGATGGTGCCGAGCGTGATCTCAGGCTGGCCGAACCTGGCGTTGTCGGCGGCGATGATGAAGTCGCACATCATCGCCATCTCGCAGCCGCCGCCGAGCGCGTAGCCCGCGACGGCGGCGATAATCGGCTTGCGGACCTGGCTCACCTTCTCCCAGCCGACGGTGATGAAGTCCTGCAGGAAGACGTCCTGATAGGATTTCTCTTTCATCTCCTTGATGTCGGCGCCGGCGGCGAAGGCCTTCTCGCTACCGGTCAGTATCATGCAACCGATCGTCCGATCGGCTTCAAAAGCGTCGATCGCCAGCCCGAGTTCGCGCACAAGATCGGCGCAGAGCGCGTTCAACGCCTTGGGCCGGTTGAGGCGGATGATCCCGACTCGGCCCTTGATTTCGGTCTGGATGTTTTCGTAGGCGGTCACGTTTCCCTCCCCCAACCTTGCGTTGGGATGTGAGCGCCGCTCTTAGCTAGCGCTGGCAGTGCGCGCAATAGAAGGTCGAGCGGCCGGATTGCACCAGGCGGCGCACGACCTTGCCGCAGCCGCGGGTCGGGCAGACCGCGCCCTGCCGGTCGTAGACGTTGAAGCGTGTCTGAAAATAGCCCAGCTCGCCGCCCGGCTGCACATGATCGCGTAGGGTCGATCCGCCATCGTCGATCGAGCGCAGCAGCACCTGTTTGATGGCAGCGACCAGCCGGTCGGCGCGTTCGCCCTGGACAGTGTGGGCCGACCGACGGGGCGAGATCCCGGCCAGGAACAACGCCTCGCAGGCGTAGATATTGCCGACGCCGACCAGGGTCTTTTGATCGAGCAGGGCGGCCTTGATAGGGGTGCGTCTTCCTTTGAGACGCTGAGCCAGCGCGGCGCCGTCGAAAGCATCGTCGAGCGGTTCGGGCCCCAAGCCTTTGAAGAGCTTGTGCCTGGGCAGCGCCTCGTCGGCGGCCAGCAGCATCAGGCCGAAGCGGCGGGCGTCGTTGAAGCGGACCTGCCAGCCCTCCTCGGTGTCGATCACGACATGATCGTGCCGTTCGAACGGATGTTCGGCGGCACTCGCCGCATCGTGCAGCGTCATGCGGCCCGACATGCCGAGATGGGCGATCAAGGTGTGGCCGTCATCGAGGCGGAGCAGTAGGTATTTCGCCCGGCGGTCGATGCCCAGCACCCGACGGCCCTCGACGCGCTGCGCGAACCGCGCCGGCAAGGGCACCCGAAGGTCGCGCCGGCGCTGGACGAGGCGAACGATGCGCCGTCCGACCAGTCTCGGAACGAGGCCGCGACGGACGGTCTCTACCTCGGGAAGCTCGGGCATGCCGGCGTGCCGCCCTTACGCGCCACGATGGCCGAACAATGCAGTCCCCACCCGGACATGGGTGGCGCCCAGGCGGATGGCCGTCTCGTAGTCGGCGCTCATGCCCATGCTGATCTTGGCGAGGCCGTTGCGTGCGGCCATCTTGGCCAGCAGGGCAAAGTGCAGGGCGGGTTCCTCGTCGACCGGCGGGATGCACATAAGGCCGACGATCGGCAGTTTATGGGCATCGCGGCAGGAAGCGACGAAGGCATCGAGCTCGGCCGGCAGCACGCCCGCCTTCTGCGGTTCCTCGCCGGTATTGACCTGGATATAGCAATCCGGTCGGCGGCCCAACCGCGTCATTTCCTTGGCGAGCGTGGCGGCCAGCCGCTCGCGGTCGACCGATTCGATGACGTCGAACAGCGCCACCGCCTCGCGCGCCTTGTTGGTCTGCAAGGGGCCGATCAAGTGCAAGGCGAGGTCGGGATACTCCGCCTTCAGCGCCGGGAATTTCTCCTCCGCCTCCTGCACGCGGTTCTCGCCGAATACGCGCTGGCCCACGTCCAGAAGCTCGCGGACCCGATCGGCGCCATGGGTCTTGGAGACAGCGACCAGGGTGACGGCAGCCGGATCGCGTCCGGCGGCGCGTGCCGCGGCGGCGATGTGCTGACGAACCTCGGCCAGACGGTCGGCGCCTGCGGTCATGCGTCCAGGCTCAACCGTGCGGCCATCGCCTCGGCATTGTTGGGATCGGCGGCCAATGCGGCGTCCAGGGTCTCGCGTGCCTTGTCGCGCTCGCCCAGGGCGGCGAGGCAGGTGCCATAATGACCCAGCAGGCGGGAATCGCCCGGCAGTCCGCGCAGCGCATGTTCGTGCAGCGAGCGGGCCTCGGCGGCCCGGCCGAGATCGAGCAGGACGCGGCCGAGGTTGGTCAGGACCATCGGATCGTCGGTCGAAAGCCTAGAAGCGCGTTTCAGCGCGCGCCGTGCCTCGTCGAAACGCTTGAGGCCGCGCAGCGCCAGCCCCTGGTTGTTGAGCGCCCGCACGTTGTCGGGCGCCTCCTTCAGGTAAGGCTCCAGGGTCTCGAGCGCTTCTGTGAAACTGCCGCGCTCGATGTGGAGATAGGAGAGCTGCAGGACGGCATCGGGGTCGAGCGGATTGTGGCGCAGCGCCCGCTGAAGAACGTCGACGGCTGCGTCCCCTTGGCCAGTTGCCGCCTGGGCCAGCGCCAGGGTCTTGAAGCCTGCCATGAAGCCGGGATCGATCTCGAGCGCCCGCTCGATCGGGCCGATGGCGTCGGCAGGCCGGCCGGCGAAGTGGAGCACGAAGCCCAATATGTGGTTGAGCGCGGCGCTGTCGGGCGCCAGTTCGAGCGCCCGGCCGGCTTCGGCGATCGCCTCGTCATGAAGGCCGAGCGCGCCGAGCGCCAGCGAGCGGTCGCCCAGGATCTGGGCGCGTCGCGCGCCATCCTCGCCGGCATCGACCAGGGCCAAGTCCAAGACCTCGATCGCCGAGGAATGGTGACCGAGGCGGTAGAGGGCGTAGCCCAGCATGTTGCGCGCCCGAGCCTGCAGCGGCTTCAGGCCCTCGCCGCCCTGTTGGATTCCCTGATCGACATTGGTCACGAATTCGATCAGCTCGCGCTCGGCGGCGGCGAACCGGTTGAGGTCCATATAGACGGACGCCAGCGCCAGGCGTGCTTCGACATGGGCCGGCGAGCGGCGAACCGTGTCGCGAAAGCGCCGCGCCGCCTCGTCGAGACGGCCCTGCCGGCGCGCCACCAGGCCGAGATTGTAGGACAGCATCGGCTCGTTGGGGTCCTTGGCCAGCGCCTTGCGCCACAGTGCTTCGGCATCGCCGAGCGCGCCGCGCTGCGACAGGCAGACCGCAAGGAAGTGCAGGATGTCGGGCCGCTCGCCGTGGCGGGCCAAGGCGGACCGGAACAGCGGCTCGGCACGGTCGAACCACCCGGCTCTCAGATATTGCAGGCCGGTCTGCAGATCGGGATCGGGTTGGGGTTGCGTCGAGGACGGCGGTCGGGTCGCGAGGGCCATGGCGCGCTGTGTAGACCCGCCTCGCGGCCAAGGCTACACGAAATGCCGTGGTCAAGGATGTCGATCTGTTCGCGGCGGCGATGGGCGATGTGAAGCCGCTCGCCGGCCGCAAGCGCGCGACGCGGTCTATGGCGAAACCCCCTCCGGCCCTTCGGGCCACCTCCCCCGTCAGACGGGGGAGGGTTGGGGAGGGGGAAAGACGCGAGCAGGATTTGAGCGTCGACGATCAGAATTTCGACCGCGACACCGCCCGCGCCCTGGGCCGCGGCAAGCTCGTCCCGCAGGCCTCGCTCGATCTGCACGGCATGACGCTCGCCGCGGCCGAGCGTGCTGTCGCCAATTTTCTTGATGCAGCGGTGGCGCAGGATCTTCGGATCATCCTGATCGTCACCGGCAAGGGCGCGCGCCTCGAGGGCGGGCGCATGCTGGGTGGACGGATCCGCGCGGAGTTCGTCGGCTGGCTGAACCGCGACGACAATCGCAGCCGGGTGCGCGGCGTGCGGCCGGCGCACCCGCGTCACGGCGGCGCTGGCGCCTTCTACGTGCTGCTGCGCCGACGTTCGTCGGCCAGCAACCGCTCCTTACGCGCGACGCCCCAGCGATAGCCGGCGAGCGCGCCGCGTGCGCCGACAGCGCGATGGCAGGGGATCACTCCGGCCGCCTGGTTGGTGGCACAGGCCCGCCCGACGGCGCGGGCCGCCGTGGGCGTGCCGATGCTTTTTGCGATCTCACCGTAGCTTCGGGTCTGGCCGGGCGGGATCTGGGTCAATGCCTTCCAGACCTTCCATTGGAAGGCCGTGCCGACGATATCGAGCGGCACGTCGGCCGCGTCGAGCGCGGAGGGTTTGCGGCCGTAGAGGCGGGCCAGCACGTTCTTAACGCGTGGCCCGAGGGCACGGTCGTTACGCGTGATGTCGGCGGCCGGGAAGTCGTGCTTCAGGTCCTTTTCGAGCGTGTGGTCGTTGTCGCCCAGGAACACCGCGGCGATGCCCTTCTGCGTCGCCGCCACCAGCACGCGGCCATAATCGGAATCGACCGTGGTGTAGTCGATATGAGCCCCGACGCCGCCCTTGGCATAGGTGGCGGGCGTCATGCCGAGCGCCTTGTCGCTCGTCTCATAGACGCGGCTCGGCGAACCGTAGCCCGCGCCATAGAGCGCGTCGGCCACCGACTCGCCCTCGCGCAACGCCTTGCGGAAACGCTGGCGCTTGCGCGCCACCAGCCAGTCGCGCGGATTGACGCCCAGCTCGGCGATGAAGCGCTTGCTGAGGGCGCCGCTCGACAGGCCGACCCGGCGCGCCACCTCGGCGAGCGAGGGCGGCGTGTCGGCGTCGGTCGAATCGAACAGCGCGCAGGCCCGGGCAACCGGCTTGCTGAGGCCGAGGTCGGCCTGCCAGTCGCGTGGCTTGCAGCGCTTGCAGGCGCGAAAGCCCGCGGCCTCGGCCGCATCGGGCGAGGCGTGGAACGTCACGTTGCGGCGCAGCGGTGCACGGGCCGCACAAGACGGCAGGCAATAGACCCCGGTCGTCCTGACCGAGAACCAGAACCGCCCGTTGTAGGCCCGGTCACGCCGCTGAACGGCCTGCCAGCAGGTCCCCTCGTCGGGAAACGTGTCGGGAAGAGTTGAGGTGGCGAGAGCCAAGGTCGGAAGGGAAAGGGAGTGTTGGGTCATGGCTGCATTAAAGCACCATGACCCAACCTGCTCTATCCGGCTGCCGCCGGCAATTCCCGAGCGGTCGCGAGGGACCTCTTAGGACCAGAAGCTCTTGGAAGCCTCGAACCGCGCGGTTCCGCGGTCGAGCCCGATGTCGCGCAACAGGCGCTCGTCGAGCTGGGCCAACTGGCGTCGCGAACGGGCGAGTTCGGCGCGGGTCATGACGTTGTCGATCCCGACCACGACCGCACCGGCCAGCCGCGCCATGGCGCGGCCAAAGGTGAAGGGAGAGGCTTCCGCGCGGGCGATTTCCCGCACGCTGGACAGGGTCGACATGACTTAGCTCCGTTTGAGGCGACGGGGAACCGAAGGGTTTTCCTTGAGCCTCGTTTCTATAGGGTATTTGCGCTACGATGCCTCGATATTCAAAGGACGAAACCTCGGGTGAGGGATAGAATTTATATGAACGGGTGCCTTAAATGAGCCGCTCTCAGCTGCCGCTGAATGCCCTGCGTGCCTTCGAAGCGGCGGCCCGTCACGCAAGTTTCACCCATGCCGCCGAGGAATTGCATGTCACCCAGGCCGCCGTCAGCCACCAGGTGAAGGCGCTCGAGGAGCGGCTGGGCGTGGCGCTGTTCGTGCGTCGCCCGCGCGGGCTCGAGATCACCAGCGAGGGCGAGGCGCTGCTGCCCGATCTGCGCGATGCCTTCGACCGCATGACCAACGCGCTGGAGCGGGTCGGCCGCAAGGCCAATTCCGGCACGCTCAGCGTCAGCTTGGTCACCACCTTCGCGCTGGGCTGGCTGGCGCCGCGCCTGCATCGTTTCCAGTCCAAGCATCCCGAGATCGAAGTGCGCATGACGACGACGCAGCGGCGCATCGATTTCGCGCGCGAGGATTTCGACTGCGCCATCCGCTTCACGGTCCAGCCCGAGCCCGAGCTGCATGCAACCCGTCTGTTCTCCGACGTCCTGACGCCGCTTTGCGGCAAGCGCTACAAGGACAAGCTCAGGACCCTCGACGATCTAAAGCGCGTGCCGTTCATCGACATGACCTACGATCCCGAATGGGCGATCTGGCTGCGCGCCGTGGGCATGGGCGACTTCAAGCCCAAGCGCGTGCTCACCTTCGATTCGACCATGATCGCCGTGGAAGCGGCGATGGAAGGAGCTGGCGTGGCCGTCGGACCGCCCCAGCTTTTCCGCGAGGAGCTGGCCTCGGGGCGGCTGTTCCAGCCCTTTCCGCAGATCGTCGACTCGGGCAAGGCGTGGTGGTTCGTGTGTCCGCCGGCCTCGGTCAACCGGCCGAAAACCCGCGCGTTCGAGGAGTGGCTGATCGAGGAGCTCAGCGCACCACAGACGCGGTCTGGCCGAACGGCCCTTGTCGCGAGCGGGCGTCGCTGATCCCAGCCGTCGCATCGACCGCCCGCGCGCGGATTGTTGCTGGACCGAGAGAAATTCGGCCTGCACCGTGCGTCCTGGCGAAAGTGGCCGGCTCGAGAGTGCAGGTCATGCCGCCTTCTCGAGGCACATCGTGATTTTGTGGTCATTCCGGGTGATCCAATAGTAAATGTCAGTCATGCCGGGTGCCGGCTCGGCTCGACCTAAGAGAAAAACTAAGGGAGGACGCAGTTTGCTGAAGTGGCTCCGTGGCGCCCCCCAAGCGGCTCCGGCCGCGACGCGGGGATCGATCGAAATTCGCCGCCCCTGGGCACGCCGGTCGTTGGAGACGCCTGAACGAGCGGGCGGCTTTTTCGTGCTCACCAACACGGGTCAGGAACCGGATCGGCTGGCCGGGGCCAGCAGCCCGGCGGCCGAGAAGGTCGAGATCCATGCCATCAAGGTAGTGGGCGGCGACATCGGCATGCGCCCGCGCTGCGACGGCCTTGCCCTTCCCGCCGGCGTCACGCTTACGCTCCAGCCGCGCGGCTATCACCTGCTCCTGATCGGTCTCAGGACACCGCCGATCCCGGGTGACGGCCTGCCCGTTACGCTGATTTTTGACAAGACCGGCAGCATCGACGTCGAGCTCCTGGTCGAGGCGCCGGGGCCGGTCGGCGCGGAAGTCCTGGTCGAGGAGCGTCAGCGCGGATAGCGGTGCTGTCCGCCGAACGCGTCCTCGATCAATAGCGCGCCGGGATCGTCGCCGAGGTAGCTCGGGCCGATCGGCACCTTGCCATGGCCGCCCGGTACGTCGAGCACATAGGTCGGCTGGGCGAGGCCCGACAGCCGGCCACGCAGCGCCTTCATCAGCGCCTGTCCGCGCTCGACCGATACCCGGAAATGGCCGGTGCCGCGCACCAGGTCGGGATGATGCAGGTAGTAGGGCTTCACCCGCGCCATCACGAGGGCGCGCATGAGCTGGTCGAGGGTTTCGACCTCGTCGTTGACGCCGGCCAGCAGCACCGTCTGGCCCATCAGCGGAATGCCGGCATCGGCCAGCCGTGCCAGCGCCGCGCGCGTCGCGGGGCTGAGTTCGCGGGCATGATTGCAGTGCACGCCGAACCACAGCGTGGCGCGCCGGGGTTTCAGCGCCGCCACCAGCTCGCCGGTTACCCTGTCGGGATCGACGATCGGCACGCGGCTGTGGATGCGGATCACGCCGAGGTGCCCGATGGCGTCGAGGTTGGCTAAAAGCTCGGCCAGGCGGCGGGGCGCCAGCATCAGCGGATCGCCGCCGGTCAGGATCACTTCCCAGATTTCCGGACGTTCGCGGATATAGGCGAGGGCGGCCAAAAGCTCGGCGGCCGACAGTGCCTCGCCGCCGGGCCCGACCTTTTCGCGACGGAAGCAGAAGCGGCAATAGACCGGGCAGACGTGCAGCGGCTTCAGCAGCACCCGGTCGGGATAGCGATGCACGATACCCTTGACCGGCGAGCGCGCTTCGTCGCCGATCGGGTCTAAAAGCTCCTCGGGCGACAGTTCGGTCTCGGCGGTGCTGGGCACGAATTGGCGGGCGATGGGATCGTGCGCGGGGTCGCCGCGATCGATCAGCGCCAGCATCTCGGGCGTGATGGCGATCGCCATCGATTGGGCAGCCGCCGCCAGGCGCGGGTCGGGCGTCAGCAGCCCTTCGCGTTCCAGGGCTTCGAGCGTGCGCAAGGTTTGCATGGCGGCGCTCAATAGCTTGAAACGCAGCTTCCAACCAGTTCGGAAAACCACCATCATTCGGGCCGAAAAAGGGCGGGCTGGGAGGATACCGATGGCTGTGGGGCGACGTCCCATGTTCGGCGAGCAGCAGCGCTTCATGCTATTCCTGATCGCACCCGCCGCGCTGCTCCTGGGGTTGTTCCAGGTCCTGCCGATCGCGATCGGCGCCAATGCCAGCTTCCGCGACTGGGCGCTCTACAATCCCAAGAAGACGTGGGTCGGGCTCGACCACTACCGGTCGGTGATCACGGATCCCGCCTTCCTCGAAGTCGTCCTGCCCAACACCTTTATCTTCATGGTGCTGAGCGTGGCGGGCGCGCTGGCGCTGGGCCTCGCGCTGGCGCTGCTGCTCAACCGGCCGTTCCGCGGCCAGAAGATCGTGCAGACCGTGCTGCTGGTCCCGCTGATGGTGGCGCCGGTGATCGCCGCCATCATGATGCGCTGGATGTTCAACGACCAGTTCGGGATCGTGAACGCCGTGCTCGAAGGGCTGGGGCTGGAGGGCCAGCCGTGGCTGGTCGAACGCTGGAGTGCCTTTGGCATCATCGTGCTGACCGACATCTGGCTGTGGACGCCCTGGTTCACCCTGCTCCTGCTGGCCGGCCTGCAGAGCCTGCCCAAGGAGCCGTTCGAGGCCGCGGCGATCGACGGCACCTCGACCTGGCGCGTGTTCAGCCACCTCACCCTGCCGATGCTGCGGCCGGTGATCGTGGTCTGCGTCGTGATCCGCGCCATCGACGCCTTCCGCACCTTCGACATCGTGTGGACGCTGACCGGCGGCGGGCCCGGTCGGTCGACCGAGCTGTTCAGCCTCTACGCCTACGTGCTGGCCTTCCTCAGCCTGGATCTCGGCCGCGGCTCCGCGGCGGCGATCATTGGCGCTCTCATCATCCTGGTGGTCGGTGTGGGGCTCTATCGCCTCGTCGACCGCATCACCAAGGCCTGAGCCGATGGCGATGGTCCGCCAGCCGCTGATGTTCGCCCGCCTGCCGGCCGGGGCGCGGCGCGCGTTGTTCGCGCTGGCCCTCGCCGGCGCCTGCTTCGCCTTCGCCTTTCCCGTGCTGTGGCTGATCCTGACGTCGCTGCGGCCCGAATCGGGCGTCTACTACGTCCATCGCGGCACCGAGTTCACACTCGGGAACTTCGCCGAGGTGCTGCTCGACGACCGGTTGGTCCAGGCCTTCGTCAATTCGGCGCTGATTTCCACGCTGGCGACCTTCTTCTCGCTGCTGGTGACGGTCTCGAGCGGCTACATGCTGTCGCGCTTTCGCGGGCCGGCCTCGCGCACCTGGTTCGGCACCATCTACGTGTTCCGTTGCGTGCCCTACATCTCGTGGGTGCTGCCGCTCTATTTCGTGGCCCAGAGCTGGGGCATCTACGACACCTATGTCGGGCTCCTACTGCCGCACATCGCGGTGCATATCTGCTTCTTCTCCTGGCTGATGAAGGGCTTCTTCGACGGCATCGACCCGTCGATGGAACATGCCGCCCTGATCGACGGCTGCACCCGTTGGGGCGCGTTCGTGCGGGTCGCCCTGCCGTCGGCCATCCCGGCGATCTCGGCGTTGGCAGTGCTATGCTGGCTGTTCACCTGGAACGAGTTCCTGTTCGCCTTGATCCTGACGGGCAACCGCGTCCCCGTGATCACCGTGGTGATGGCGCAGTTCGTCACCGAAATGGGCTTGCGCTGGAACCTGATGGCCGCGACCGCGGTCCTGGCGCTGGTGCCGGCCTTCCTGCTGGCGCTGTTCGGCCAGAAGTACGTGATCCGCGGCTTGCGGATCTAAGAAGACGACAATCACAGAGGAGGACACGATATGGACAAGACGAGACGAAGGGCATTAACCACCATGGTGGCCGCGGCCGGCCTGCTCGCCGCCGGCGGCGCCAGCGCACAGGCGGTCAAGGAACTGCGCATCGGCTACCAGCCGAGCCCCATTCAAGACGCGTCGATCGCCATGTTCGAGACCTGGGGCGCCAAGAACGGCATCAAGATCGTCAAGGTGCCGAATTCCTACGGCGTTTACGTCGAGAAGATGACGGCGTCGCTCACCTCGAATTCCGACCAGTATGACGTGATCTGGCACAACGACGACTGGGGCCAGCTGTGGGCCCACCTGCTCGAGCCGACCGACGACATCCCGGGACTGCAGTTCGCCGAGAAATGGGGCATGGACAAGGTCGTGTTCGGCAATGCCCAGGGCCAGAACACCGTGGTGCCGATGGGCCAGACGTTCAGCGTTTTCTTCTACCGCAACGACCTGGTGCAACCCAACGAGGTGCCCAAGACGCTGGACGACGTCGTGGCCATGAGCAAGAAGCTGCAGGCCGCCAACAAGGTGAAGTGGGGCTATGTCGGCGCCATGTCGATGAACAACAGCTGGTTCAGCTGGTTCTGGTCGATGTGGGGCAACAACTGCGACGTGCTGATGCCGTTCTACGAGCGCGACAACAAGGTGCTGGCGCAGAACGGCTGGAAGTCGAGCATGAACGAGCCCTGCATGAAGGAGACGGTCGAATACTGGTGGGATGCCATCAACACCCACAAGATCTCGCCGCGCGGCATGCCGGCCTACGACCGCAACGAGGCGAACGCCATCTTCATGTCCGGCGACGCCGCTTTCACCGTGGCCGACTCGCTATGGTGGGGCACCTTCAACGATCCGGCGAAGTCGAAGGTCGTCGGCAAGGTCTCGGCCGCGCGGTTTCCGCTCGGGCCACACCGCCAGAAGAACTTCGCCTGGGACGATATCTGGGGCTGGGCGATCCCGAAGTCGATCTCGCCCGAGCGCAAGGCGCTGGCCAAGCAGATGCTGGCCGCCATGATGGTGGACGAGGAGGGCCAGATGAAGTTGTGGAAGGCGACCGGCGCTCCCCCGCCCAACACGCAGTTCTGGGACAAGATCGCGGCCCAGGATCCCTTCATGAAGCTGTTGAAGGAGGCCGCCCTCGACTCGCCCGACAAGGTGCGCGGCGCGTACTACTTCCCGCAGTGGCCTGCGGTGCACAAGGCGTTCAACGACGCCGTGACCAAGGCCGTCACCGGCAAACGCGAGGACATCGCCAAGGTGCTCGCCGACAGCGCGCCGCTGGTCACCAAGGCGGCGCAGTAGACAACATGATCGCCTCCCCCGTTTTACGGGGGAGGCGGCCCGAAGGGCCGGAGGGGGAAGGCCACGGTATGGGCGCCGGCAGGTTTCAGATCGGAAATCTTCAAGATTGCCTTTGGGGCTTTCCCCTTCCCGTACTCTCCCCCGTATGACGGGGAAGGGAGATAGAGTGTTCCATGGCAGCGATCGTTCTCAGCAAGCTCAACAAGCATTACGGCGCCGTCTTCCACGCCGTGAAGGACGTCGATCTCTCGATCGCCGACCAGGAGTTCGTGGCGCTGGTCGGCCCGTCGGGCTGTGGCAAGTCGACGACCTTGCGCATGATCGCCGGCCTCGAGGACATCTCGAGCGGCGAGATCCGCATCGGCGAGCGGGTGGTCAACCACCTGCCGCCGCGCGACCGCGACGTCGCCATGGTGTTCCAGAACTACGCGCTCTATCAGCACATGAGCGTCTACGACAATCTGGCCTTCGGGCTGCGCAACAAGAAGATGCCCGAAAGCGAGATCAAGGCGGCGATCGACCGCGCCGCCGAGATGCTGGGCCTGCACGATCTCTTGAAGCGCAAGCCGCGCCAGCTCTCGGGCGGCCAGCAGCAGCGGGTGGCGCTCGGCCGCTGCATCGTGCGCAATCCGCTGGCCTTCCTGTTCGACGAGCCGCTCAGCAACCTCGACGCCAAGCTGCGCGCCCAGATGCGCATCGAGATCAAGCGGCTGCACGCCCAGCTGCCGACCACCTCGGTCTTCGTGACCCACGACCAGGTCGAAGCCATGACCCTGGGCGACCGCGTGGTGGTGATGCGCGACGGCCGGGTCCAGCAGGCCGGCACGCCCCTCGTGGTCTACCGCAATCCGGTCAACAAGTTCGTCGCCGGCTTCATCGGCGCGCCGGCGATGAATTTCCTCGACGTGGTGATCCGCAAGGAAGGCTGCACGCTGGTGGCCCAGTCGCCGGCGGTCAAGCTCGCGGTGACCGAGCCCAGCAGCCGCGCGCTCGAGGCGTGGCAGGGCAAGCGGGTGATCATGGGCGTGCGGCCCGAGCATCTGGCGCTGGGCGACGGCGTGCTGAGCCGGAGCTTCGCGGCAAGGGTCGAGGTGGTGGAGCAGCTCGGCTCGGAGATCCTGCTGGAGACGCGGGTGGGCGAAGCGCGCGTCACCGTGGCCCGCGTCGCGCCCGAGACCCAAATCGCCGCCGGCGACCAGGTCCGGCTGTCGGTCCAGCCGGGCCGGCTACATTTCTTCGATCCCGAGAGCGAAGCCGCAATCACAGGATGAAGGGCACGGAATAGAGGGTTTCGGCCTCCTTTTTGCTCTGCTCCTTTTGCTCCGACCGGGGCAAGGGAGAGGCCATGCCGACCGATCTGGGAGCCATCGCCGAGCAGCGGGGCATAAAATATTTCCTGATTTCCTTCACCGAT
>Ga0210409_10005722_pt1 | contig 13024 bp, 7 predicted proteins | sample IncBWH17MmetaG_FD_161649 | JGI IMG/M metagenome (GOLD analysis project Ga0210409, IMG submission 161649) | Forest soil microbial communities from Barre Woods Harvard Forest LTER site, Petersham, Massachusetts, United States - Inc-BW-H-17-M | ecosystem: Environmental > Terrestrial > Soil >...
CGCCGCACCAGCTTGCGTGGACGCTTGCCCCCGGGGGTCAGAACCAAATCGTCAGGTTGATCGCTCATTTTGTGACTGGCCTAAAGCCACCCTGGAACGCTTTCAACGTAGTTAAAATACAGTAAACGTGTCGAGCCAGCCCAAGGCGACCACCACCGACCGGAACTATATTTCAGTCAGGGCGATGGTCTCTGCTAACAATACGCATCGGCTATGCAGATTCTTTCAAAAAATGTGAAAAATTCTCAAGGCGGCCCAAACCGATTCCGGCGCCAGTCCCGGTCAACCTGGGCCAGCGGCTCAACATGCACTCTGATTCGCGCGACGTTGAGCTCTCTCGTTCAGCCCGCTGAACGCGGGCTGCGACGGCGCAGCGCACCGTCCCTACCTTATTAAGATACGTCCGCAGTCGCCGGATCCTCTTGGTTCGACTTGACACTCCGGGCGGTGGTTTCCACAGTACGCACAGCGGGTGACCGCAGTATGGCCTTATTTGTGCGTGATAAAGAGAAAGATCGGTTTTACCTGCTCCCAGGAATGGGTGGTAAAAACCTGCGGCGAAAGCGGAGGAAGATTCTGCAATGGTCCATCATCGCCGGCATATTGACTTCAGCCGCCCTGGCGTCCCTGTTATATCTCATCAGCAAATCCGGGCATTAGGTGTGCGGTTTTCAGGATGAAAGGCAAGGTTTTCAGAGCGCTGGCGGAAGCGGCGCAAAGTGGCGAACCCGTCGCGTTGGGGATCATTTCCGGCGTCAAGGGGTCGAGTCCGCAAAAGCTCGGGGCCAAGGCACTGTTTTACACCGATGGCCGTATTGAAGGAACGCTGGGGGGCGGTTGTCTCGAGGCCGAGATCCAGCAACGCGCGCTCCAGTCGCTCAAGACCGGTCAGGGAGCGACGTTTGATTTGCTCCTCGATCATGACTTTGGGTGGGATGACGGTTTGATTTGTGGCGGAAAAGTCCAGGGCGTGATCCTGCCTAACGTGCAGAAAGCGGGTCACGCCTTCTGGACCGAGCTGGAAGAAAGAAAGCGTTCGCTCAGTTGGGGAGTTCAAAAAGATTTCTCAATCAGCCGGGTTCCGGAGCATTCGCTTGCCTCCGAATGGCTGTACCGGGAAACGGTGAGTCCACCCTGGGACTTTTGGATCGCGGGGGCCGGCCATATCGCCCAAGCGGTCGCGCCGCTGGCCGTGCAACTGGATTTCTCGGTCACTGTGTTCGATGATCGGCCGGCGCTCACCAATCACCAATTCTTCCCTGCCGCGGTGGCGTTGAAATCGGACGGCTGGGACAAATTACTGGCCACACCGTTGTCCGGTCGGCCTTGCTTCGGTCTGATTGTTACGCGGGGCCACCGCCATGACGCCCTGGTGCTGAAAGACTGGATTCACAAACCCTTCCAGTTCCTGGGGATGATCGGTAGCGCCCGCAAGGCGCGCACCATTTTCGAACATTTCATCGAAGAAAAAATCGCCACGCCCGAACAACTCAAGCGCGTGGCTTGTCCGGTCGGGATTAAGATCGGCTCGACCAGCGTCATGGAAATCGCGGTGAGCATCATGGCGCAGTTCATCGATAAACGAGCGCAGATGGGGAGCGGGCATTGCTGCCCGCAGCAATCTTCGGAGGGTTCCCGCGTCAGCAGTCCTTTTTAACCGCGGATTTCACGGATTTCACGGATGAGAAAGCAATCCGCGTTATCCGCGTCATCCGCGGTAAAATTGCCGGTGCTACAACTCGCTACCCTTCTCAATCAGGCCCTAAATTCTCTCGAAGTAGCGGGATTTTTCCCAGTCGGTGACGGCGTTGTTGAAGGAATCGACCTCCAACCGGGCGTGATGGCTGTAGAAATCCACGACTTCAGGACCGAAGGCTTCGCGTGCCAAAGACGATTGTGAGAATAGCGTAGTCGCGTCGGGCAAGGTGGCAGGAAGACGCGCAAGCTTCGGATCCACATAGGCGTTTCCGACATATTCATTGCCGCAATCGAGCTTCTCGTCGACACCTGCTAGGCCCGCGGCAAGCATCGCCGCAAAGGCTAAATAGGGATTGGCGTCGGCGCCCGGCATGCGGTTTTCGATCCGAAATGCATTACCTTCCCCTACGACACGAAAACCCACCGTGCGGTTGTCGACTGCCCATGCCATCCGAGTGGGTGCCCAACTCCCCGGCTGATAGCGTTTGTAGCTGTTGATTGTCGGAGCAAAGAACAGGCACAACTCAGGCGAGTACTTGAGCAGGCCACCCAAAAATTGCCGGAACAGGTTCGAACCATCAGTCGAATAAGCCTCATTCGGGTCGGCGGATGATGTCCGACGAGCGCCTGCCTTTTTCTCGGGAACGGCAAAGAGATTGCGGCCATTTTTCCACAAGCTCATGTGAATGTGGCACGAATTTCCGGCTTCGGTGGGGGCGTATTTGGCCATAAACGAAACGCATTTGCCGCGCTGGTCCGCTATCTCCTTGACGCCCTGCTTAAACAAGACGTGAAGGTCCGCCATGGGCAAGGGCTGGGCATAGGTGAAATTGATTTCATGCTGTCCGCGGCTCCATTCCCCTTTGCTGCTTTCGATCGGAACACCGGCCATGGTCATGCCGTTACGGATTTCGCGCATGAGCGGTTCGTCCCGGGTCGGCTGCATCAGATGGTAATCGATACGGTAATCGCTCGAGGGTTGCAGTTCCCGGTAGGCGCTGGTGAACGCGGAGTGATAGCTTTGGTTGAACAGATAAAACTCGAGTTCACTGGCGCAAAAGCAGGTAAAGCCGCACCTGGCCACCCGGTCCAGTTGGCGTTTCAAAACCGAGCGCGGGGACTCCGCCACGAGACTCCCGTCGTGTCTGAGGTGGTCACAGAGGACCAGCGCCGCACCCGCTTGCCATGGCAAAACCCGCAGCGTTTCCAGATCCGGCTTTAGGCTGAAATCGCCAAAACCCCGGTCCCAACTGGCAACTTTGAACCCGTCCAGCGGGTCCATCTCCAGGTTCACGGTCAGCAGGTAATTGCAGCCATGCGTGCCGTGTTGAGCGATGGAGTCGACAAAGACATCCGCGCGAAAGCGTTTGCCCACCAACCGGCCAAACGGGTCCGGCAAGGCAACGATGACCGTATCGATTTTTCCGGCGCGAACCTGCGCCTTGAGTTGTTGCAGGTTCATTCAGTTCTCAGCGATGTACACGTTCTTGAGTTCGGTATAGCCTTCCATGGCCGTCATCCCCAGGTCGCGGCCAAGCCCGCTGCGTTTGAACCCGCCGAACGGAGCTTCCACATGGACGCTGCTATGAGAGTTAATGCTAAGGACGCCGCTCTCGACGGCGCGCGCGACGCGAAGCGCTCGGCGCAGATCGTTGGTCCAGACCGAGCCGCTCAATCCATAGGGGGAGGCGTTGACATCCCGCAGCATTTGGGCCTCATCATCGAAAGGCGTGAGGCAGACCACCGGCCCGAAGATTTCCTCGCGCCAGCAGCGGTCGGTTTTGTTGACGTCCAATAAAACTGTCGGTTGCAGATAAAAGCCTTTGCCGGCCAGCCGCCCGCCGCCGCAGGCGAATTTGCTACCGCGCGCCCGCGCATCGGACAGGTACTCTTCAACCGTGGCCCGCTGGCTTGCGGAAACCATAGGGCCCAACTGGGTTTCAGGCTTGGAGGGGTCTGCTACGACCAGCTTTTTCGTGGCCGCCAGGAAGCTGTCCACGAAGGGTTCGAAAATCTTGCGCTCAACGAAGACCCGGCTTCGGGCACAACAGTCCTGCCCTGTATTGGCAAACACACTCATGGGGGAGGTTTCGGCGGCGCGTTGCCAGTCGGCATCGGCAAATACAATATTGGGTGATTTGCCGCCTAGTTCGAGCGAGATGCGTTTGATATCGCGTGAAGCCAGCTCCATGATCCGCTGGCCAACGGAAGTCGAGCCGGTAAAAGAAATCTTTCGAATTAAAGGATGCGTCACCAGCGCCTCGCCAATCGCGCTGCCCGCTCCAGGCAGAACCTGCAGCACGCCGCTCGGCAGGCCCGCCGCATGAGCGATTTCACCCAGCGCCAGGGCCGTCAGCGGTGAGAGCGTTGCCGGCTTCAACACAACGCAGTTGGCGGCCGCCAGGGCGGGCGCGGCTTTCCAGCAGGCAATGGGGTAAGGGAAATTCCAGGGAACAATGCAGGCGACCACGCCCATGGGTTGGCGGAGCGTGAAATCGAAGCCGCCCCGGGCTACCGGCAGGGTCTGGCCGCCGAACTTACTAACGGCCCCGGCGTAAAATTCAAAAACACGAGCGCCCAGACCCGCTTCGTCACGCGCGTCGCTGATCGGCTTGCCGATGTGAAGGGTTTCCAATTGCGCAATGCGCTCGACGCTGTCGCGCAACGCACGCGCGACGCTATACAGGATATCGCTTCGTTTGCCCGGTGCGAGATCGCGCCACCCAGATTCCCAGGCACGCTGCGCGGATTCAACCGCCGAGTTAACGTCCGTCCCGTTTGCGCTGGCGACTTCCGTGAAGCTCTCCTCATTTGCCGGGTTAATCAGCGCCAGCCGGGCGCCCGAGGCTGAATCGCGCCAGGCGCCATCCACGAATAATCGAGTGGGGAGCGTCATAGAACTTCCAGATAGAGATTGCGAAGATCCTCACGGGTTACGGGGACGGCATTGGTCTTGTGGCAGGGATCGTCCACCGCCTGGGCGACCAAGGCATCGAGTTGTTCCGCCTTAACGCCGTGTTCACTCAGCCGCGTGTTTAAACCCAAGTCGGCCAAAAATTTCGTGAGAAAAGCAATCGTCGACTGGTCCGCGTCCGAATCCTTGGCCTTGACTAGCTCAAGCCCGCAGGCGATGCCCACGCGGCGGTACAGGCCTGGCTTTCGCGCCGCACAGAATTTCATGCCGGCGACCAGGCAGAGGGCGTTGGCCAGTCCGTGATGCATACCGCAGATCGTCGACAAGGGATGTGCCAGGGAATGGACAACGCCAAGATCTTTCTGAAAAGCCACAGCTCCCATCGCCGCCGCCACCAGCATTTTCCCCCGGGCATCAAGATCCTTGCCGTTGTGGTAGGCGCGCAGCAGCGCTTCGATAATCAGACGGATTCCCTCCAGTGCGATGCCGTCGCACATTGGATGAAAAGCAGGGCAGGTATAGGATTCGATGCAATGCGTCAGCGCATCGGCTCCGGTGGCCGCGGTCAATTTGGGCGGTAGCCCGGTGGTCAGTTCCGGGTCGAGAATGACCAGCCTGGCGAGCAGTTCGGCATTAAAAAGCACGGCCTTACGCTGGGTCGCATCCAAGGTGATTACGGAACTGCGGCCCACCTCGCTCCCAGTTCCAGCGGTGGTCGGAATGGCAACGAAGGGGGCCAGACCGGACCAATCGGGTTCGTCATAGAAGTGTTCCAGCGCGAAGCCCGGGCGTTTGGCCAATAATCGCGCGGCTTTGCCGACATCCAAAGGGCTGCCCCCGCCAAGTGCGATCACGCTGTCACAGTTGTGCTGCCCAAACAACGCCGCAGCTTCGCGCACGTCATTCTCGACCGGGTTCGGATGGACTCCCGAGTAAACGAACCAGTTTGCGTTCTGACGATCTTTTCCCAAGACTCGCGCCAGGGCGTGGAAAGCCTCGGTCGGAAGCAGTCCTGGGTCAGTCACGACCAATGGGCGATGGATTCGCAACCGCTGGAGTCTTTCCGGCAACTCGGCCAAAGCGCCAGCCCCGAACACGGTTGGGGTGGGGAACGAAAAGACGGTTGTGCTCATTTCGGTTCGGGCGTCATGGCTTGCGGGCCGGTTTTGATGGCGAGTCTTGTAAGCCAAAAACGTGGTCAAGTCAATGGAACCGCGAATGCAGAAAGGAGGACAACCGCGAATGGACGCGAATGGGGAAAAGAGGAAGGAACCTAAAGAAAGTAGCTCGGTGATGAATCGGGGCGGCGAATTTGAGCGAGCACAGAAAGAGTTCGGCACGACTCGGATAAATTAGAGACAAACGGCGTTGATCGGTATATATTCTGGCTTGTGAGCCCCGAACAAGTGTCCTGGTTTTGCCGTGCCTATGCACATTGCCTATTTGGGTGGGCCACGACTGCTATTTAACTTTTATCCCATGCGCATTCTCAATTCAGTTCGCCGAGGTTCCTTGCGGGAGCGGGCGGCCTTCACTCTGATTGAACTGCTGGTTGTCATCGCCATTATCGCCATCCTGGCGGCGATGCTGCTGCCGGCACTCAGTCGAGCAAAGCTCAAGGCCACGACGGCGACCTGCTTGAGCAACCAGAAGCAACTGGCATTAGCCTGGATTTTGTACACCGATGACAGCCAGGACATACTGGTCAATTTCAACAACACCGACACTGTTAACAACGATGGCGTCAACCAGAAGCCATGGCGCTATCAGCCTCCCTCGTCGCCGGCGCCAAGCCTGCCGGTAATTCCCCCGGAAGCCAACAGCATGCCGCCCCAGCAAAAGGAGATTTTCCTGATGCAGCAGTGCGTCCTGCAGGGCGCCCTTGCCCAATACCTCAAGGGTGCCAACGTCATTCACTGTCCCTCGGACTCGCGGTATAGACGCCCTGTGGGCCAGGGCTTCTCGTTTGGCAGTTATGCGGGGGTCACCGGCTTCGACGGACAAGCCTGGGCCAATTTAACGCAGCCGAAAGTCCTCACCAAACGGGCGCACCTGTTGCACCCGGCTGAACGAATTCTGTGGATGGAAGAAAACGACCCGCGCGGAGAGAATTGGGGTACTTGGGTCATTGATCTTGAAGGCACGCCCGCCAATGATTTCGCCGGCACCACCTTTATCGACTCGCCGGCAGTGTTCCATGGCAGCAGCAGCACCTTCAGCTGGGCCGATGGGCATTCTTCGAGCCGCCGCTGGCTCGACGCTGCCACTATCAAATACGCCGGTGACAGCGATCCTTCCGGCAGCAAATACGGTAACCCGCCGTCGGCAGCCCAAACCAAGGAGGATATCTCCTTTGTGAAACACGCGTACGTTTCGAAGGATAACCCGTAGCCTGTCGGAGATACTAATACGTCACAGAGATCTGCGCCGATCCAAGCGACGGTGATAGTTCGACCCAGTCATCATGAAACCTGGTCCAGGGCTTTCCGTTGAGCATGACCGAGCGAATCGGTTGTTCGTCCGGTGTTCGGAAGCGCAAGCGGATCTCTTTGGGGTGGTTGCGCCGCGGGAGGTCCACTTCGCACCCAATCTGGCGGTCTCCGCCAGTGTACAGCAGGCTCATAGGACCGAAGTAGGTATGGGCGTTGTGCAAACCGCATTTTTGACCGGACTTGAGCCAATCGCGCGGCACGGCTTGGCCCAGGATTAATTGGTCGCCGTCTTCGCGGACAAAGATCTGACGCAACCAGCCGCACGCATTGGATTCGTCGGAGCTTTTGAAATGATCTCCGCGCCAATCGCCCATCTCTGGCAGGGCGTGCTCCGTATTCATGTGGACGTCGGGGAAGTGGCTGACCGCAATGGCATTGAACATCGCGCGTAACGCGTTTTTGACGTCGTCACGATAGAGGTAGGGCTCGACATCCAGCAGCAGACAGGCCTGCATGGACATGCCGCCCCGGCCAAACCAATAACGGTCAAAACCTTCCAAGGTATAGCCGTATTGATTGGAGAGAAACAAGTTGTCTTCGTAGTCGTTGAGTATCCATCCGCCCGGCAGGGAGCGAGCATCGAGTGCGCGCGTGATGAGCAGATGCATTCCTCCTTCGAGTGTTTCACAAATCCAGCCGAAGCTGCGGCCGCGCCGCTGAACGTAGGAAGGGATGTGGGCAACCGCGGTGCCATCGCGCAATCGCACAACAGGAGAGCGCTCCGCCGCTTTTCCGAAATTAGCCAGCAGATTTGCGTGGTACGCGTCGGCCTGTTGACGCACGCGTGCTGCTTCCGGGTGGTGAATCTCCTCCAGGGCCCAGGCGGCCGAATCCAAGCCCCGCCACGTGTAGCAACTCGTCGACAACCACGTCCACCAATCACCGATGTCTTCCAGGCTGCCGGCGGGCAAGAGGCCGCGCGACAGGTCATTGCGATCCCCGGTCCGTTGGGTTTCACGGATGATCCAGTCGGCCGCGGCCAGAATGCCGGGAGCCGCCGAACGGAGCCAGGTTTGGTCGCGCGTGAAGCGATAGTGCTCGGCCAGCATCCAGAGGATCCATCCATGGTGTTGGTTGTAGCCGCCGGACTCATAACCTCCGGCTCCGTACAGAACGCCTTCCTGCGAAGAAAAGTCACCAGGCAATCCCACGGTGCCCTGGTAATGCAACCATGCGTCCAGGCACTCCTGGGCCTCGCGATGATATCCGCGGCGGTCCAGGTCAACCACCATCATGCATGACTCGTTGCCGTAGGCGCCGTAAGAGAAGGAGCCGACCCGGGCGAAGCGGCGCGAGCTGTTGGGCTCGCGCTCGCAGTTGATGAGTAGATGACTGGCATCCGCTCTGAAGAAATCGTTGAGGACCGGTTCAGGGCTGATGAGCTGCGTGCCTTGATCCATTCGACGACGCCAATAACCCGCTGTGTTGGTCCATTCCTGCTCGAAATCCAGGCGAGCTAACTCCTCTTGTTCATATTGTTGGCGAAGCAAAAGGTAGGGAAGCTTAATGAAAACGGTTTTCGCCTCGCCCGCCGCCAATGTCCAAGTCCAGACCAGGGTATCGTGGTTGGTCATCGGAAGCTGATCGGCGATGACTTGCCCGCGAAGGCTCTCTCCAAACCACAGCAATCCCTTATCGTCGATTCGCAGCGGTCGTTGCGCATCCCCAGCGGAGTAGCTGAGAGGCAGCGTCGCCGTCTGGGCCGTGCCCGCGATGTTGGTAAAGACCATCCGCCCCAGGAACACCACCAACGTGTCTGCCGGCGGCACCGAGCCGGCGGGCTTGGCCCCGTCGAGTCCGGTGACGAATGAAGTTTGAATTGTCTTCAATCCATCTTTTTCCCAAACCGTTTCACAGATCGGCAGGGCGCTCTCCTCAAGCCGGCGAGCGCTTGGTTGGGGATAAGGACCAAAACTAACCCGGACCGGCGCAGGCTCGAGTTTCAGTCGAGGAGTATCCTTGCCCGGGCGAGCTTCGAGGTAATTATCATTTAATCGGAAACGCACGGTGCCGTCGGCCTGAAGCAAAAACCGTTGGCGACCGCCGTCCAGACCCAAGGGAAAATAAATATGTGATTTTTTGGGAGGCATGCCGTTCCACGCGGATTTCCAGGTTTGCTCGGGCTGTTCTTTGACACGGTCGTAAAGTGTCTTGGCTGCAGAGGCTTTTTGGCTCGCGGCTATGGCGGCGTAATCCCGGGTGTCACCCGCGGGTAAAACCGCGACACCAAAACTGGGGAGGAACAAGGGCCCTTGTTTCAGATCATCGGTAGCAAACGTGAAAACGTCCTTGCCATTCCGAATGGTGATCAGTGTCCGATCGAACGTATTAGGATCCGGGTTGACGGTGCAATCAGCTCGGATGCGGGTTTGGCGAGCGTCACTCTGGTTCTGGTTGATCGCGCCATTAAAAGCGGTCACCACGAGGACGGCTGCTGGTGTGCTGTTCCAGGCCAGCGTGGCGCTGCGGGTTTCGAGCGTTGAATCGGTGAGGGCTTCAATCCGTTCGATTTTCGGCAAAGGGGCATCGGAGACCACCCGGATTTTCAGTGTGAAACGGAACTCCGCCGGATACTCTTTGAGTTTGGGAAACTCCTTCGCATTGACCGGATTGAATGTAAACACAAGGGATGGCCCCTCGGTTTTGATCTGGGTGTCCGCTGTCCGCCAACCGCCGCGATACCAATTGCCAAGCTCCATCCAACCCACATCGCCGCCCCCGGGCGCACGGTCCTTGGGCAAGTGCTGTTCAGGCCAATGACTGCCCCAGTACTGCAAATGCACCTGATCGGGTGGCGGGGCATTGTCCCCAAACTTAACCTTCACCGTGTGGATTTCGCGTGGATCCTCCCAGATTAGGCCGGTCCCATCGGCTAAAGGCTGGGCGAAAGGAGCGGCGTCGAACGAAGCCGAGAATGCTTGGGTTACGAGGATCATCAGACCGAGAATCGCCAAGGGACGGCATTTGTTGGCACCTGGGAGCGCCGGCGTCTCGCCGGCGCGGCCGTCCTCGCGAAAATAAACGCGCCGTTGGGACGCCGGCTCTCCCAGGCACGGTTCATGAGGAGCCTCGACGGCCTTGTTGCCGTGCATTGAGACCACGAACCCAAAGGTCCCCATCACCCCAACCCTCTCCTCCGCCGCGGTGGAGAGGGAGTAGCGAGGGCCGGCTTTGGAGGATTGGGGCGGCTGTGGAGTCATCCGCAGTCCCACATTCAGCAGGTTCATCGAGAGCCTCAATTTGCGTTCGCACATGCATTGGGACCATGAACGACGAACGCGCCAAAGTGCTTCTCCCTCTCCTCGGGGGAGAGGGCTGGGGTGAGGGCGGAATTGCCGTTCACGGTTCATGAAGAGGGGGCTTTTGGGTTAAGCGTTGCTTCTCGAGCGACAGAGACTGTGGATGAGCCCAGTTGAAGGCGATCGTCGCCGAAGGCATGAAAGACGCGAACCTGGCGAGATTTGGAAAGGGATCGCCCATCCAGGCTGCGCAAGGTAAACAACGGAGGCGCGGAATCGTATTCCAGACCGCCCCAGTTCCGGGCATAAAAGGCAACGAAACCGGGCGATTCGACCAGGAAGCCCCAGGCGGGCAGGCGGACCGGCTTACCGGCTGCCGAGTTACAAGAATAATCGGAAGCGCCAAAGTTGACGGTGACATTGACTTGCTGCGGGCCCTCGCCGAAGACAGTGCGTTGGACAGCGCGGTCGGCAGTTAAGAATTCATGGCGCGTCATCTGGAGCCGCGCAGTCAGTTCATTCAAAGGCGAGAGGATCTCGTAGGTATTCTTAATGAAGCGGTCGGTGACATGCAGGCCGGCTGCCCAACCGTTTTGAGCGTGGGTAAACAGGTCCGCCGCGGCCTGCGCTGTTGGTTGCGGGGTTTCCGTTTGCTTGAGTTCTAATTTCTTCCAATAAAGATGCCGCGGAATGGAATGATAATTGAGGGGCCTGGCCAGGCTGATGTGCTGCAGGACGTACCGCGCAGCTTGTTTTGGGTCGTAGCCGTACTTGCCATACATAGCAATGCAGTCGCGATAGACCAGATCGAACAGCGGCACGACCGTGGCGCCGAGCTTCTCCGGAAGGCCCGCGTCGTGGTAAGAGTGTCCGCTGACACCGGTGAGGCCCTCGAAGAAGTCGCTGTGCGGGATGGCCCATTCGCGTCCGCACTCGCTGCCAAAGACACCGAACACTCCACGGGCATAGTCCGAAAGCGCTTGTTTCCATTTGATATCATCTGCGCGCGTCAACGGATGTGCCGGATCAAAACATTCCTGCAAGCCGGCCGCATAGGTGGTGTCGATGAAATAGGCGTTGGCGTTCGAAAGCTTTTTGACCGCCGGCAGGTTTTGCGGGCGTTCAGCCAGTTCCAGGGCCATCTTGGAGCAGGTTAAAAACGCCATTCCCCCGGCCCAATGGCCGCCTCGCGCCAGTTTGCCGTCGCGGGTTTTCATGATGAAGCGTTCATTCCAGGAAGGCGAATCCCGGTAGATGTCCTGGTAATTGTCATGCAGGCAGAAGAGGTAACCTTGTTCCATGACCCGTCGCGCACAGTCCGCGAACGCTGAATCTCCACCGCATTCAGGAGCGGTCGGCAGGATATCCGGATGCTGATTATCGTACCCGCGGTGGAGCCAGCCGCCAATAGTGAAGAGCACGAGATCCAGCTTGAGGTCCTGTTTGAGGTGTTCGGCCACCTGGGCGGCTTCTTCGAAGGTCCAGTTTACTCGCATGGATTCCTCCTTGGTGCTGTCTTCGTTCATGCGGCGATCCAACGTGCTCCACAGCTTGATATTGGCCGCTCCGAACAATTTGGCCCGTTCCGGGTTTTGCTTGAGCTTTTGGTCCCAGGTGACAAGCAGGCCCTTATCTTTTGCGATTTGCCGATAGGCCTTGGCGACGGTAACGTAGTCGCCTTTGCCAAGAAACCTGATGCGAAAAGAGCTTGCGGATTTGGACAGCGCCAGTGACGCAGCGATTCGTTGGCGGTTTCCTTGAGAACCCGCTTCGGCGATTGTGCTTTTCACATCCACGGCCACGTAGGGATCGTCCCAGGTCACCAACACGGCAGTGCCGCTTTGAACCAGGCCGATCATTTCCATGTGGCAACCTTCGTAGGCGTAGGTATCGAAACGGTGGTCGAATTTTACGCCGCTGTCGGCCGGAATTAAGAGCCCCTCGCGCACGGGCACAACTACGTAGCCTTCGCCCGAATCGGTAGCCGCCAGGACATAGGCCAGCGGCGAGATGCTTTCAATCTCCAGGCCGGGGTCAGCGTCGTATGTCAGTTGAAGGGTATGTTGATCGTGTGAAGCCTCGAGTCGAACGCGTACAGCCGCGTTGGGTTTATCCGGAAGGGGATGAAAGGTGGCGACCGTCGCCGTTTTCTGACCGGCGGCAGTCAAATCGCACCGGGTCAGCGGAAGGCGCATGCTTTTGCCTTCGGCTCGGATGGTGATCGTGCCAAAAGGCGCATCAGGTTGAGCCGACCCAAATTTGGCCTGCGTTTGCGGATCCAGGATTTCGCAATGGCCCGTTGACGGTGTGATCGTCAAACGGAAGAACCGCGTAGCAAGTGAGATGGCGGTGGACGGGCTCTTGGCAGCAAGGGCGTCGGTAAAGCCGATCCAGATCACAGCCAAAATCAGCCAGATCGCCAGAGACTGCCTCCTGAGCGTCCGTGCCCAACGCGCTGCGGAATGATGGGTAGCGCAGACTTGTAGTCTGCTGTATCGCAGGCTTTCAGCCTGCTGGGCGCAGGACGAGTTCTGGCGTCCCAACGCTTCGCACGCCTGCCGACTGCAAGTCGGCGATACAGCAGACCAGAGGTGTGCGCTACGCGGCAAGCGGCTTTGTTCGATGGAGAGCATTCCGGGGAGCAGAGTGAGGGTTCATGATCTGATTCTGAGTGTGAATTG
>Ga0210409_10005725_pt1 | contig 13019 bp, 11 predicted proteins | sample IncBWH17MmetaG_FD_161649 | JGI IMG/M metagenome (GOLD analysis project Ga0210409, IMG submission 161649) | Forest soil microbial communities from Barre Woods Harvard Forest LTER site, Petersham, Massachusetts, United States - Inc-BW-H-17-M | ecosystem: Environmental > Terrestrial > Soil >...
CCGAGATGGCCGACGACCTGCTGTCCAAGTACGTCGAGCCGAGCCTGCACCAGCCCACGTTCGTGATCGACTATCCGATCGACATCTCGCCGCTCGCGCGCACACACCGCGACGAGGACAAGCAGGATTTCGTGGAGCGCTGGGAGGCGTTCGCCGGCGGGATGGAGATCGCCAACGCCTTCACCGAGCTGATCGACCCGGACGAACAGCGGCAGCGGTTCACGCAGCAGCGACGGCTCGCCGTGATCGACGAGGACGCCGAGACGATGCCCTACGACGAGTCGTTCGTCGAGGCGCTCGAGCAGGGCATGCCGCCGACCGGCGGCGTCGGCCTCGGCATCGACCGGCTGGTGATGATCCTCACGGGACGCTCCTCGATCCGCGAGGTCGTGCTGTTCCCGGCGATGCGCGACTGACCGCACCGGCCCCGGCCGGGGCTGCCAATACGGTTTTCCCCTGCACCTGAGGGCCAACGGCGCACCCGCCGATCAAGCCGCGTGGCTGGCCTGCCGATGACCCGGTTAGGGCAGTGGGGCCGGTTGGTAGACTGGCCTGAAGCGGTATCCCGACCACGTATTGCTCAGGCGCCGTACTCGCAGGAAGGAATCACATCATGTTCGAGCGATTCACAGAACGGGCCCGACAGGTGGTCGTTCTCGCGCAGGAGGAGGCGCGAACGCTCAAGCACAACTACATAGGCACCGAGCACATCCTCCTAGGGCTGCTTCGCGAGGAGGAGGGTCTCGCCGCGCGCGTGCTGGAGAGCCTCGACATCACCGTTGAGCGGGTGCGCGCCCAGGTCGTGCGCATCGTCGGCTCCGGCGAGGAGGTCACGTCCGGGCAGATCCCGTTCACCCCGCGCGCCAAGAAGGTGCTCGAGCTTGCGCTGCGCGAGGCGCTGAGCCTCGGTCACAACTACATCGGCACCGAGCACATCCTGCTGGGCCTGGTGCGCGAGAACGAGGGCGTGGCGGCCCGCATCCTGCTCGACTTCGACGCCGACTCCGAGAAGATCCGCAACGAGGTCATCCGCATGCTCTCCGGTCCCGGCGGGCGTCGCCAGGGCCAGTCCGGCGGCGGCTCCGGGTCGGGCGCTAGCGCAGCCCCCGGAGAGGGTAAGAAGTCCTCCAAGCTGCTGGACCAGTTCGGACGCAACCTCACGAAGCTCGCCGCCGACGGCAAGCTCGACCCCTGCGTCGGGCGCGAGACGGAGATCGAGCGGATCATGCAGATCCTCTCGCGGCGCACAAAGAACAACCCGGTCCTCGTGGGCGAGCCAGGCGTCGGCAAGACGGCGGTCGTCGAGGGGCTGGCACAGCGGATCACGAGCTCCGACGTGCCCGAGCTGCTCAAGAACAAGCAGATCTACACGCTCGACCTCGCTGCGCTCGTCGCCGGCTCGAAGTACCGCGGCGAGTTCGAGGAGCGGCTCAAGAAGGTGATGAAGGAGATCACCCAGCGCGGGGACATCATCCTGTTCATCGACGAGCTCCACAACCTCGTGGGAGCCGGCGCCGCCGAGGGCGCGATCGACGCGGCGTCGATCCTGAAGCCGGCCCTGGCCAGAGGCGAACTTCAGACCATCGGCGCCACCACGCTCGACGAGTACCGCAAGTACCTGGAGCGCGACTCGGCGCTCGAGCGCCGCTTCCAGCAGATCCGCGTCGAGGAGCCCACGATCGACCAGACCGTGGAGATCCTCCGGGGCCTGCGCGACCGCTACGAGCAGCACCACAAGGTGCAGATCACCGATGAGGCGCTGCGCGCCGCCGGCGAACTCGCGAGCCGTTACATCTCCGACCGCTTCCTGCCCGACAAGGCGATCGACCTGATCGACGAGGCCGCCTCGCGGATGCGCATCAAGTCGATGACTTCGCCTCCGGCGAACCGTGAGCTGGAGTCCGAAGTCGAGACCACGCGCCGCGAGAAGGAGGCGGCGATCGAGGCCCAAGAGTTCGAGAAGGCTGCGGCGCTGCGCGACAAGGAGCGCAAGCTGACGAACAAGAAACGCGAGCTCGAGCAGGAGTGGGAATCCGGCGAGTCCGGCGACCGTCCGTCGATCGGCGAGGAGGAGATCGCTGACATCGTCTCGATGTGGACCGGCATCCCCGTGTTCAAGTTGACCGAGGCCGAGACCCAGAAGCTGATGCGGATGGAGGACGAACTTCACAAGCGCGTGATCGGGCAGCACCCCGCGATCGAGGTCATCTCCAAGGCCATCAGGCGCTCGCGGGCGGGGCTCAAGGACCCCAAGCGGCCGACCGGATCATTCATCTTCCTCGGACCCTCGGGCGTCGGCAAGACCGAGCTCGCACGCACGCTGGCCGAGTTCCTGTTCGGCGACGACGACGCGCTGATCCGCATCGACATGTCCGAGTACATGGAGAAGCACGCGGTCTCGCGGCTCGTCGGCTCGCCGCCCGGCTACATCGGCTACGACGAGGGTGGCCAGCTGACCGAGGCCGTACGGCGCAAGCCATACAGCGTGCTGCTGCTCGACGAGATCGAGAAGGCGCACCCTGACGTCTTCAACATCCTCCTGCAGATCCTCGAGGACGGACGCCTGACCGACGCCCAGGGGCGCACGGTCGACTTCAGGCACGCGATCGTGATCATGACCTCCAACATCGGCGCGGCCGAGATCGCGCGCAACACGCCGCTCGGCTTCGCGGTCTCCGACGACGAGACGGGCATCACCTACGAGGACATGAAGAACCGCATCATGGGCGAGCTCAAGAAGGTCTTCCGGCCGGAGTTCCTCAACCGCATCGACGACGTGATCGTCTTCCACAAGCTGCAGAAGGAGGAGATCAAGCAGATCGTGGAGCTGCTGCTCCTGCGCATCCGCGAGTCGATGGCCGAGCGCGAGCTGCAGCTGGAGCTGACCGAGCCGGCGAAGGACCTGCTCGTCGAAAAGGGCTGGGACCCGGCGATGGGCGCACGGCCGCTGCGGCGGGCGATCCAGCGCTACATCGAGGACCCGCTCGCAGACTTCGTGCTGCGCGAGCAGCTGACGCCCGGGGCGACGGTCGTTGTGGACCCCGCGCCCGAGAACGACGAGGGCGACGTGCGGCTGACGATCGTCAAGCCGAAAAAGCAGAAGACGCCCGTCGGCGTCGGCGCTGAAGGCGCCGGCCCGGAGGAGCTCACCGAGGGCGAGAGCACGCCCGAGGGCGAGCCGGCGACCGAGTAGCGGGCGCAGCAGCTTAGCCGTCCCCGCCGGCCCGTAGGGTTGGGCCGATGCCCCGGACGACGATGCACGTGTGCTCGCAGTGCGGCTTTCAGTCGGCCCAGTGGCACGGCCAGTGCCCCGGCTGCGAGGCGTGGAACACGCTCGTCGAGGAGCCGCTTGGGCCGAGGAGCGTAGACGGGCGGCCCGGCGCCGGGCGCGCCGGCCGGCGCGGCTCGGCGCGCGGTCTTGCGAGTACGGGCGCGAGCCTCGTGGCCCGGCCCCTGCGGGAGGTCGGCGCCGCCCCGATCTCGCGCATGGCCACCGGCATCGGCGAGCTGGATCGCGTCCTCGGTGGCGGGCTCGTCCCCGGCTCGCTCGTGCTGCTCGGCGGTTCGCCGGGGATCGGCAAGTCGACGATCACCAACATGGTGCTCGGCAACCTGCAGCGGGCCGGTCATCGCACGCTGTACGTCAGCGGCGAGGAGTCCGCCGAGCAGGTGAGGCTGCGCGCCGAGCGGCTCGCGCCCGGCGCGCTGGAGGTGCCGGTCCTCGCGGAGACCGATCTCGAGATGGTGCTCGACGTGCTCGCGGCGCAGGCGCCGCACGCATGCGTGATCGACTCGGTGCAGACGCTGCACGCCCGGGAGCTGTCCGGAGCCCCTGGGTCGGTGGGGCAGGTACGCGAGGTTGCGGGACGCATCATGGAGCTGGCGAAGGCCCGCGGCGTGGCGGTGATCCTGGTCGGCCATGTCACCAAGGACGGGGCGCTGGCGGGGCCTCGGGTGCTCGAGCATCTCGTCGACTGCGTGCTGCAGTTCGAGGGCGAGCGTGAGCGCCCCTACCGCGAGCTGCGTGCGCTGAAGAACCGCTTCGGGTCGACGAACGAGGCCGGGCTGTTCGAGATGCGCCAGGGCGGGCTCGTGGAGGTGCTGGACGCCTCCGCGCGGTTCGTCGCCGAGGCGACGCGCGCGCCCGGCAGCGTGGTGCTCGCGGCGATGGAGGGATCGCGGCCGCTGCTCGTCGAGGTCCAGGCGCTTGTGGCGCCGTCGGAGCTCGAGCAGCCACGGAGGGTCGTTTCCGGCATCGACCGCAACCGCCTCGCGCTGGTGCTCGCGATCCTCTCGCGCCACGGCCGCGTCTCCACGGCCGGCTCGGACGTGTTCGTGAACGTCGTCGGCGGGGTTCGCGTCGATGAGCCTGGCTGCGACCTGGCGGTGGCTCTGGCCGTGGCGAGCGCCAGCCGCGGGGTGCCGATCGAGGCCCGACCGCCCGCCCACCGGCCCGCGCCCCGGGCATGCTTCGGCGAGCTGGGGCTGACCGGGGAGCTGCGCTGGGTTGGGCATCCCGAGCGTCGCCTGGAAGAGGCCGTCAGGCACGGTTGCAGCGGGGTGATCGCTCCCAAGGACAGCGGCGGGGACGCGTTCGAGGCAGGCACGCTGCTCGAGGCGCTGGCCGAGGCGCTGCCGTCGCAGGAGCGGCGTCCGGCCCGCGCGGCGTGAGGCGGCCCGGCCTGCGCGAGCGCCCGCGGAGCGGCCGTAGGTGGCGCTAAAGCAAGGCTAAATGCCCTAGAATGTAGGACCGTGGCACCAAGATCCGGCGAAGATTTCGACAATGAAGTAAGGCCGGATCCGGGGTTGATGAGGGCCCTCGAGATGATCGCGCCCGGGACCGCGCTGCGCGAGGGGATCGAGAGCATCCTCCACGCGAGGACCGGCGGGCTGATCGTCATCGGCGAGCCGGAAGATCTCAGCTTTCTGAACTCCGGCGGGATCAAGCTCGAGATCGACTACACGCCCGCCTTCCTCTACCAGGTCGCCAAGATGGACGGCGCGATCATCCTCAACGCGAACGCTACGAAGATCACGATGGCCAACGTCCAGCTGATGCCGGACCCGACGATCCTCTCCCATGAGACCGGCACCAGACATCGGACGGCCGAGCGTGTGTCGAAGCAGACCGACGCGCTCGTGATCGCGATATCGCAGCGTCGCGAGGTCGTCTCGGTGTACGTCGCCGCCACCAAGTACATCCTCGAGGACATCCCGATCGTGCTGGCCAAGGCCAACCAGGCGCTTGCGACGCTCGACAAGTTCCGCACGCGGCTCGACCAGGTCTCCACACGGCTGACGGCGCTCGAGTTCGAGGGCGGAGTGACGCTGCACGACGTGCTGACGATGCTGCAGCGCTCAGAGCTGGTGACGCGGATGGCGGTCGAGATCGAGCGCTACATCGTCGAGCTCGGCAGCGAGGGACGGTTGATCGAGCTGCAGCTCGAGGAGACGATGGTCGGAGCGGCGGCCGAGAAGGCGGCGCTCATACGCGACTACCTCTCGAGCTACTCCGACGAGGCTTACGCGGCCGCGCTCGAGGAGATCGGCCGGCTCCCGCACCAGGACCTGCTCGACTTCGGCCGGCTGGCCGAGCTGCTCGGCTACGACCGCAAGCTCAACACCCTCGACTACCCGGTCTCCCCCCGAGGCTTCCGCGTGCTCGGGCGCATCCCGAGGCTGCCGAAGCTGGTTGTCACGCACATCGTGAGCGAGTTCGGCGGTCTCGACGAGCTGCTCGCCGCGACCGACGCGGAGCTGGAGGGCGTGGAGGGCGTGGGAGAGATCAGGGCCAAGGACATTCGCGAGGGCCTGCGCCGGCTGCAGGAGCTCAACCTGGTCGACCGCTACCTACAGACTTGAACAAGGCCGTCCCAGTCGGCCGCAACGAAGGAGGACATCATTCCGCAACAAGCAATCGAAGAAGAGACCATCGCAGAGGATCTCGTCGTCACACGCGAGGTCGAGCACATCGAGTTCGAGCTCGGTGACCATGTCGTCTATCCCCACCATGGTGCGGGGAAGGTCTTGAAGAAGGAGGAGATGGAGATGCTCGGCGAGCGTCGCGAGTACCTCACGATCAAGATCCTTCACAACGACATGACCGTCAGGGTGCCGACCGAAAATGCGGCGCTCGCCGGCCTGCGCAGGGTGATAGACGAGGAGACGGTGAAGAAAGTTCTGGACGTGCTTCGCGACGATGTCTCGGAGATGCCGAAGAACTGGAACCGACGCTTCAAGCACAACCGCGACAAGATCAAGACGGGAGACATCTACGAGCTGGCCGAGGTCGTCCGCAACCTCTCGCTGCGCGAGAGCGAGAAGGGCCTGTCCACCGGCGAGAAGCAGATGTTCACGCGCACGAAGAAGATCCTCGCCTCCGAGCTGATGTACGCGCTCGACAAGGATGAGGAAGAGGCCGAGAACTATCTCGACGAGCTACTCGCCGACTCGGCCCACAGCCAGATGGCCGTCGCCGGCGCCAAGTAGCGAGGCTTTCGCGCACGCGGCAACCCTCGCGCTTGGATTGCCGCGTGCGCGACAGCCCCTTCTGAGATGACCGTCGCCCTGATCGTGGCCGCCGGGCGCGGCGAGCGTCTCGGCGGCGATCGCCCGAAGGCGCTCGTCGAGGTCGGTGGCCGCTCGCTTCTGGGATGGAGCCTTGAGGCCTTGCGCGCGGCCGAGGGCATCGATCAGATCGTGGTCGCGCTGCCGTCCGATAGCGTCATCCAGGAGTGGGGCGTCGCGGGTCAATCGCGGCCGGAGGTGGTCTACATCGTCGGCGGAGAGACCCGCTCCGAGTCGGTCCGCAGGGCACTCGCCGCCGCGCTCGACGGCGAGCCCGTGCTCGTCCACGATGCGGCCCGCCCGCTGGTGACCGCCGAGCTTGCCCAGGGGGTGATCGCCGCTCTGCTGGCCGACCCGTCAGCCGACGCGGCGATCGCCGCCAGCCCCGTCACGGACACGGTCAAGCGGGTCGGCCGCGATGGCGTCGTGCGCGAGACGCTCGACCGCGGCGAGCTGTGGGCTGTGCAGACGCCGCAGGTCTTCCGCCGGGCAGCACTGGAGCGAGCCCTCGACGTGGAGCCGGAGGTGCTGGCGGCCGCGACCGACGATGCGTCGCTGATCGAGCTCGCGGGCGGCAGGGTGATCGTCGTGCCGGCCAGCCCGGAGAACGTCAAGGTCACGACGCCGCTTGACCTGGAGCTCGCCGAGATGCTGCTGGCGAGGCGCCGGCCGCCGGGCGCCTGAATCCTGCTTGAATCGGCACGCCCGATGCTCACCGACTATCACCTGCACCTGCGCACCGACGATCCTGAGGCGAGTGCGGCCGAGTACTTCTCGTCCGCCAACGTCGAGCGCTACCGCGAGGTGGCGAGCGAGCGCGGCATAGCCGAGCTGGGGGTATCCGAGCACGTCTACCGCTTCCGCCAGGCGCTCGCGGTCTGGAAGCACCCCTTCTGGGAGCAATATGCGAAGGACGACCTCGACCAGTACTGCGCGTTCGTGCGCGAGGAGACCGACCTGCGGCTCGGGATCGAGGCGGACTTCGTCCCCGGCGGCGAGGATCGAATGGCCAATCTGCTCGAGGCCCGAGACTTCGACTTCGTGGTCGGATCGGTCCACTTCCTGAGGGAGGGAGCAGTCGACATGGACGACTACAGCGTGTGGGATTCGGGCCCCACCCGCCCCCGCAGCGCCGAGGAGGTCTGGCGGCGCTACTTCCAGACGATCGGCGAGAGCGCCCGCAGCGGCCTGTTCGACGTGGTCGCACATCCCGACCTGGTCAAGTACTGGGGTGACAGCGCCCGCCGCCCAGATGGCGACCTGCGCCGCTACTACGAGCTGGCGATCGACGGGATCGCCGAGTCCGGGATCGCCGTGGAGCTATCCACGGCCGGGTTGCGAAAGCCCGCCGGTGAGCTCTACCCGGCGCCGGCGTTCCTCGAGATGGCCGTCGAGGCGGGCGCCCGCGTGGCGCTCTCCAGCGACGCTCACCGCCCCGAGGACGTGGGCGCCGACTACGACCGTGCGCTCGCCCTGCTCGAGCAGCTCGGAGTGCGGGAGCTGTGCGTGTTCGACCACCGCAGCTGCCGCGTCGAGCCGATCGGCCCTCCTCCGCAATGACGCTCACGGGCATCGGCTACGACTCGCACAGGCTCGAGCAGGGGCTCAGGCTCGTGATCGGCGGGGTCGAGATCCCCGGCGCCCTGGGCCTCGAGGGACACTCCGACGCCGACGTTCTCGCGCATGCGGTCATCGACGCGCTGCTTGGCGCCGCGGGTCTCGGCGATATCGGCGAGCACTTCCCCGACACCGACGAGCGCTGGCGTGACGCGGACTCGATCGGCCTGCTGCGGGCGGCGGTCGCGATGGTGGCGGCCGCGCGGCTCGTGCCGGTCAATGTCGACTGCACCGTCGTCATGGAGGCGCCGAAGCTGGCCCCCCACCGGCAGGCGATCCGCGAATGCCTGGCAGCGGCGCTCGGGCTCGAGGCCGGGCGGGTGAACGTCAAGGCGAGCACCGGCGAGGGGGTGGGCTTCGTCGGCCGCGGCGAGGGCGTCGCGGCGCTGGCAGTGGCGACGCTCGAGAGCGAGGTTTGAGCGTGCGCGAGATCCTCGTGCACGACACGCGCACCGGCGCGCTGTTGCCGCTGCGCCCGCGAGACGAAGGCCGAGTTGGCATCTATGCGTGCGGACCGACCGTCTACAGCCGCATACACATCGGCAACGCACGCCCGTTCGTCATCTTCAGCCTGTTCAAGCGCTTCCTCGAGCACGAGGGCCTGGCGGCCACGCTCGTGATCAACGTCACCGACGTCAACGACAAGCTCTACGATGCGGCGAGCGCTCAGGGGCGTCCCAGCGCTGGGCTGGCCGAGGAGATGACCCTCCTCTACCGGGCCGACACGGACGCGCTCGGCCTCGGGCGGCCCGACCACGAGCCGTTGGCCTCGGAGACGATCGGACCGATCATCGCCTACATCGAGGACCTGATCGCGGGCGGCCACGCCTATGCGGTCGACGGGGATGTGTACTTCAGGGTCCGCTCGGACCCCGCCTACGGCAGCCTCTCCCACCGCCAGCTCGACCACATGGACCAGGGCGAGGACGTCGAGGGGGCCGGTCGCAAGGAGGATCCTCTGGACTTCGCCCTCTGGAAGGCCCACAAGCCGGGGGAGGACACGGTGTGGGAGTCGCCCTGGGGTGCCGGTCGCCCGGGCTGGCACATCGAGTGCTCGGCGATGGCCGAGCAGCTGCTGGGCGTCGGCTTCGACGTCCACGGTGGCGGCTCGGATCTGGTCTTTCCCCACCACGAGAACGAGGCCGCCCAGACGCGGGCGGCGAGGGGCAGCGAGCTCGCTCTGCTGTGGATGCACAACGGCATGATCCAGTTCACGGGCGAGAAGATGGCCAAGTCGGTCGGCAACATCGCACCGCTGCACGAGGTGCTCAAGCGCTACGACGCCGCGACCGTTCTGATGTACATCATCTCCGGCCACTACCGCCAGCCGCTGGCGTTCTCCGACGCGGTGCTCGAGCAGGCCCAGGCCAATGTGAGCCGCATCCGCGAGGCCGGCCGCCGCCTGTCACCGGGCGAGTCTCCGCCCGATCTGCAGCGGCTTCGCGACAGCTTCTTCGACGCCCTCGCCCGCGACTTCAACACGCCTGAGGCGCTTTCGGCGCTCAACGAGTGGATCCGCGAGGCGACGGGCAGCGCCCGGGAGTCGGTCGGCGACTCCCACCTGCGCGAGATGCTGGGAGCGCTCGGGCTCGAGAGCCTGCTCGCACCGGCCGCAGAGCCGCCCGCTGAGGTCCTCGCGCTCGCCGAGCAGCGCGAGCAGGCGCGCGCCTCGAGCGACTTCGAGGCCGCCGACCGCCTCCGCGATGAGATCTCCCGTCTCGGCTGGGAGGTGCGCGACGGCCCCGGCGGCTTCGAGCTGCTGCCGCTGTGATCCTCTACGGCCGCAACCCGGTCAGAGAGGCGCTCCGCGGGCGCCGGGCCGCGGCCGTAGGAGAGGTGTGGGCCACCCCGGGTGCCACGCGGGAGCCCTGGCTTCAGGGCGTGCCGGTCAGGACGGTGGCCGCCGAGGAGATCGAGCGCCGCTGCGGCTCGCCGTCCCATCAGGGGATCTGCGCCGAGGCGGGGCCCTACCTCTACGCCGACGGCGATGAGCTGCTCGCGGGCGAGAGCCCGCTGATCGTCGCCCTCGATCAGGTTCAGGATCCTCAGAACCTCGGCTCGATCTGTCGCACCGCCGAGTGTGTCGGGGCCGCCGGGGTCGTGATTCCGGAACGGCGTGCCGCGGAGGTCACGGCGGCTGTCTGCAAGGCCTCGGCCGGCGCCGTCGAGCATCTGCTGGTGGCGCGCGTGCGAAACATCGCCGACTTCCTGGCGGACGCTCGCCGCGCCGGATGCTGGTGCTATGGGGCGAGCGCCGCCGAGGGCTCGCCCGAGCGCGAGCCCGTTCCCTACGACGCACCCGACTACGCGGGCTCAGGAGTGGTGCTCGTCCTCGGCAGCGAGGGCAGCGGGCTGCGCCCGCGGGTCGCCGGCGCCTGCGACGAGCTGATCGCGCTGCCGCTGCTCGGAAGCATCGAGTCGCTGGGCGTCAGCGCCGCCGCGGCCGCGCTTCTGTACGAGATCTTGCAGCGGCGCGGCGGCGGGGGTTGACAAGGCTTCATAACTGTGCAAGGCTCGCGCCAGCATAACGCTGAACCTAAGGTTGAGAAGCCTTGGGAATACATAGCTTTGGCGCCGGGGGAGGAGTGCGCCACTGAGCAACTGGGGGCCTGGCCGCATTGCGGCGCTGTCCCCGAGAAAGGACTGCTCGTGGCACGAATCTCCCACACGTCTAACTCTGAACCTAAGGTTGAGGATTTATTCCTCATTGCCCTCGCCAAGCAGGGTGACCGCAACGCATACGACCGCCTCGTGAGGCGCTATCACGGCTTCGTGCGGTTGAAGGCCTCCTCCTACTTCCTCGCTGGTGGGGACTCGGAAGATCTCATCCAGGAGGGGCTCGTCGGCCTGTACAAGGCGATCCGCGACTTCCGCACCGACCGCGAGTCCAGCTTCCGCAACTTCGCCGAGCTGTGCATCACGAGGCAGATCATCACGGCCGTGAAGACGGCCACCCGCAACAAGCACACGCCGTTGAACCAGTACGTGTCGTTCTCCTCCTCTCCCGCCGGCGCGGGCGATGACGTGCCAACGCTCGATCAGATGCTGCCCGGACCCACGGTGCACGACCCGGTGAACCAGGTCATCTCCTCGGAGGAGCTGCGCTCGCTGGTGGGCTGCCTCTCGAGCGCGCTCTCGGAGCTCGAGAGCCGGGTCCTGTCGCTGTACCTCGACGGCTACTCCTACGAGCAGGTGGGCGACCGCCTGTCCTGCGACACGAAGACCGTGGACAACGCGCTGCAGCGGGTCAAGCGCAAGGTGGGCGCACACCTGCAGTCGCGGGCGGTCGCGGCCTGAGGCTCGGGGGCCGCGCTCACCCGGCGGCCCCCTCGCGATCGCTGACGTCGCGGCTTGGCCGTCGGCGACAGCTACGTCGCCTGGCAAACCACTGGCGGCGTTCTCCCGGTAGCCTGCTTGACATGGCTGCGCTCGTGAGTAGGACGGCGCTCGATGCGCTGATCGATCCCAAGTTTCAGGCAGAGCTTCCCGAGGAGCTACGCGACGCCATCAAGCTGAAGGTCGCTGAGAGCACACGGCAGGGCGACTACGGCGAGATCGCGCTCGGGTCCTCCGCCAAGGCGGTTCGCGAGGCGGCCCAGCGGCTGAAAGCGAAGCCTCGCGTGTCAAAAAAGCTCGCGGCGGCGCTGCCGGACCTCGCACGGATTCCCGGCTACTGACGCTCGGGCGTGCCGTTAAACGCCTGTGGCCGCCCCCGGGGGAGGGACGGCCACAGAACGTCATGGAGGTGCCTCGATCGGGCTATTGCCCTAACGCGGCGTTTTCTCCGCTTTGATCACCGGGTGAAGCGTCGGCGGTGACGGAGCCACTTCGATGGTGAACGTCGTGCTCGAGGTGCCCTGGTTTTCAGGGTCGCCCGGAACGTGGATGCGGTAGACCTGCTTACCGACCCCGAAGAAGACCCGCGTTATCGAGTACGTCCCGGATGGGGTCAGAATCGGTTCGCTGACTTCAGCAACGTGGAAGCCGCCGCCGAACAGGTTTTCACGCTCGAGGTAGACCGTCTTGCCTTTGTGCGCGGGCGTGACTGTGCCCGAGAACGTCAGCTGCTGGCCGGCGAGGACTTTCGTCCCCGAGACGCCAGCCGTGAGCAGGTATTTGACGCCCTCGACGACCACCGCCGAGTTCAGCCCGCCACCGGATACCCGGTAGAAGGTGTTGATCAGCGGCGTCTGGACGAATTTGTATTCGCCGCCCGGGCCGGCCACGGTCGTCGGCCCCGGTGAGAACGTTTTGATGCCCTTCGCGTGCGACAGCAGCGTGATCGTTTTACCGGCGCCGCCTTTGAGCACGCCTTCGATCGTGATCGGCGCCCCGTATTTGATCGGGTCTTCGCTCGATTTGATCGTCAGGTTCGGGTTCTGAGTCTGGTTGATCACATAGGACCCCAGCACATTCGAGGTGCCACGCACGTCGAAGATCCCGTGCGGCCGCACGATCGCGCGGATGTTCGCCTCACCCGGAATGGTGAACGTGTGCAGGAAGGTGAACACGCCGCCGGCTTTGACGACACCTTTCTGGATCACGCCCCATTCTTCGGAGCTGGTGGCCTGCTCGCGCTCGAGCCAGACCTCCGCGCCTTCGTCAGCCGGGTTCACTTTCCCGGTGAACGTGACCGTATGTTTTTTGCCCGTTTCGAGCGGGGTCGCCGGGTTCGGGCCTTCCAGCGTGACCGCCGGTTCGACCTTGACCTGGCGCGTGTTGCTGCGGTGCACGGGCGCGCGCACGTAGAACCAGCTGTCAACCGTGACCGTCGGCGCCGGGATTTTGTAGAAGCCTTCCGTCCCGGTGGTCGTGGTCGCGACGGCTTTGAAGGT
>Ga0210409_10005726_pt1 | contig 13018 bp, 8 predicted proteins | sample IncBWH17MmetaG_FD_161649 | JGI IMG/M metagenome (GOLD analysis project Ga0210409, IMG submission 161649) | Forest soil microbial communities from Barre Woods Harvard Forest LTER site, Petersham, Massachusetts, United States - Inc-BW-H-17-M | ecosystem: Environmental > Terrestrial > Soil >...
CGGACGTCTATAAGCGCGATCTGCAAATCGAAAAGTATTTCATCGGGTACCTGCTTCACCCCTATGTGAGCCTCTATACGGGGCGCGGTTGCCCCGCCCAATGCACGTTTTGCCTTTGGCCGCAAACGATCGGCGGCCACAAGTACCGAGTGCGTTCGGCCCAAAATGTCGCCGACGAGATGGCCTACATGAAGCGCCTGTTCCCGCAGGTGAAGGAGTTTTTCTTCGATGATGACACTTTCACCGCCAATCTTCCGCGCGCGCGAGAGATTGCCAAGAAGCTTGCCCCGCTGGGGCTGACCTGGTCGTGCAACAGTCGCGCCAACCTGGACTACGATACGATCAAATCCTTCAAAGATTCCGGTTTGCGGCTGTTCCTTGTGGGTTACGAGAGCGGCAACGAACAGATCCTCAAGAATATCAAAAAGGGCGTGACGATGGACGAAATGCGCGCCTTTACTAAAGCTTGTCATCGCGCCGGCGTGGTGATCCATGGAACCTTCATTCTCGGGCTTCCGGTGGAGACCAGGGAAACGATCGAGAACACCATCCGGTTTGCCCGGGAGTTGGACGTCTTCAGCTTGCAGGTCAGCCTGGCGGCGCCGTATCCGGGAACCGAGCTCTTCGAGATGGCTCGTCAGAACAGCTGGTTTGTCAAAAAAGATAAAACTGACCTGGTCGAGAACGACGGGTTCCAACAAAGCGCGTTGGAATATCCTGGCCTGAGCAAAGACGAAATCTTCGAAGCGGTCGACCGATTCTACCGGTCCTATTACCTGCGCCCTAAGCCAATCTTGCGCATTATCAAGACCATGCTGGAAGACAAGGATGTGTGCGTGCGCCGTTGTCGCGAAGGCTACGAGTTTTTCAAGAGCCTCAGGCAGCGCAAAGTAGACTTGGAAGCCTCACGCACCTCGGCGGTTCCGGCCACGGTCTAGTAGCGCAGACTTCTGGGCGGACGCTGGTTTCGGGCTGAAAGCCCGCAATGTTAAAGCCTGAGCTGAAGCGAAGCGGAGGCGCAGGAGGACAATCAAACCACTTGCCTTGGTACCCGCCCTGGTGAAACATTTCCGAACTAAATTATGGGACACGTCAAATTGCACATTCCCGGGCCGGTCGAGGTTAGCGAGAAAACTTTTCGGGCTTTTTGCCGGCCAATGATTGGCCACCGTGGCCAGGGTTTCAAAGATCTGTACGCGAAAATTCAGCCCCAGTTGCAGCAGTTGCTCTCGACACGGCAATTGGTTTATATCAGCACCTCATCCGCGTGGGGTGTCATGGAAGGCGCTATCCGCAACCTGGTGTCGAAAAAAGTGCTTAACTGCATGTGTGGCGCCTTTTCTGACAAATGGCTCGATGTTTCCAAGCGTTGCAGCAAAGACGCCGAAGCGCTCCAGGTGCCGTGGGGCTCGCCCATTCGTGCTGACGAGGTCGACAAAAAGCTGGCCACCGGCCAATTCGACGCCCTGACCATCATCCACAATGAAACCTCCACGGGTGTCATGAGCCCGTTGACCGAAGTGGCCGCGCTCAAGAAGAAATATCCTGATGTCATGTTCATTGTAGACTCGGTCAGTTCCATGACGGCCGTTCCGCTCAAGTTTGATGAACTGGGGATTGACGTGCTGCTGGCCGGAACTCAAAAAGCCTTCGCTTTGCCGCCGGGGACCGCCGTGTTCGTTTGCTCTCCCGCCGCGCTCGCCAAAGCGGCCACCATGAAGGACCGCGGCTATTACTTCGACTTCGTCGAATTCCAAAGAAACGCCGAACAAAGCATGACTCCGAGCACTCCCAGCATCGGGCACGTGCATGCTCTGGAATCCAAGCTCGACGATATTTTCGCCGAAGGCCTGGAGGCGCGCTACGCCCGACATCGCCGCACCAACCAGATGACGCGTGACTGGGCTGCCAAGCATGGCTTCATTCCTTTCCCAGAAAACGGCTTTGAATCCATCACGCTGACCTGTATCAGCAATGGCGCCAGGCGGGGCGGACGAACGGTCGATGTGCCCAAACTGCAAAAGCTGGTCAAAGATGCCGGTTTCCTCATCGACGGCGGCTACGGCAAGATCAAGGGCACGACTTTCCGGATCTCCAACATGGGAGACGAAACCGAGGCCAGCATGGGGCAGCTTTTCGCCGCCATGGACGACGCGATGCAAAAGCTCTGACGCTGCACCGAGGTACGGACGACGCGCCGCACTGCCATTGAGTTTGGGTTACTGCTGCGCGGACGCGGTCTCCCTCTCCTCCTTTGGAGGAGAGGGCTGGGGAGAGGAGGCGGTTTACATGCCTCGCCCATGAGCGTATTTGTTTTCCCACGGCCGAAAACTCGCGTCACTCGGAAGTTGGCAACCGCCGGCTTACGGGTTACAACAAAGCCCACTAATGCATGCCGAGCGCCGTCCGAACCTGACAGAATGAATCTGCCGAACAAGCTGACGATTTCGCGGTTCATTTTCACAATCGCCTTTCTGGCGGTGATGTTTTCACAAGGGCCTTATCACCAAACCATCGCCCTGGCTCTGTTCATCGCCGGCGGGATAAGTGATTTTCTCGACGGCTACATCGCGCGCCGACACAAGCTAATCACCAATTTCGGCATACTCATGGATCCGCTGGCGGATAAAATCATGGTCTGCTCTGCTTTCATTGCTTTTGTCGGATTGAACCTGATGCCTGCCTGGATGGTGGTCATTGTCGTGGCGCGGGAACTGGCGATTACCGGCCTGCGGTTGCTGGCCGTTTCAAAACAGGTCGTCCTGGCCGCCGAGGGCTACGGCAAACATAAAACCATCTCACAAATCGTTGCCATCATCTCCATCCTGATCGGCGTTAGCTATCAACAATGGGGCGAAATAGGCAAGGCCATATTCGGGGCCAAACTGTTCGGAGCGCCCTGGCTTCACTGGCTCACCGAGATGGCCATCTGGGCTGCCGTGGCGCTGACTTTCATCTCGGGGTGGCTGTACCTTTGGAGAAACCGGGCCCTGTACCTGGATGATATGTGAGGCTGTGGATCGCTCAAGGTCTTGGGGTCGGCCGAATCCCCGTTGCGCCCGGAACGTTTGGCTCATTTTTGGGTTTGGCGTGGTTTTGGCTTTTGCTCCTTAGCGGCCACCTATGGACCATGGCGCTGGGCATTGTCCTCAGCGTGCTTCTATCGGTTTGGCTCTGCGGATTTGCTGAAGAATTCCTTCACCAAAAAGATCCCGGCTCGGTTGTTTTCGACGAAGTGGTTGCGGTGCCGGCGTGCTTTGCTTCCTGGATCGGCCTGCGCTTTTTGAAGACCGGTGCCGTGCCCGGCGCCGATTATTTCTTTTCAAAATCCAATTGGTTGCCGGTTCTTGGGGTCGTGGCCGCGTTCCGGCTCTTTGATATTTGGAAACCCTGGCCAGTCCGACAAAGCCAGAGCTTGCCGGGTGGTTGGGGCATCACGATCGACGATCTGTTGGCGGCCCTCTATGTCAACCTGGTTGTGCTGGCCGTCGGTCTATGGCGAGGGTAGCGGCGTTGGTGTGAAGACCTGTGTCATTTTCAATCCGGCTGCCCGCGGCGAAAAGGCCAAACGTTTCCGCCGTCACCTCGATGAGATCGGTTCCCAAACCACGCTCAAGCTGACAACGGCGCCCGGCGATGCGCAGCGACTGTCGGCCGAGGCGGTTACCGAGGGATTCGACACCGTTGTGGCTGCCGGCGGCGATGGCACCGTCAACGAGGTCCTCAACGGGTTGGGCGATGCGCCTGACGGGTTTGCGCAAGCGCGGTTGGCGGTGTTGCCGCTGGGCACCGTAAATGTCTTTGCCAGGGAATTGGGATTGCCATTGAAGGTGATGGCGGCGTGGGACTCAATCCGGCGCGGAGGCGAAACTCAGATCGACCTGCCTCAAGTTGAGTTCAACGCCAACGGCGCGCGGCAAAAGCGGTACTTTGCGCAATTAGCCGGCGCCGGATTGGACGCGCGCGCGATCGAGTTGGTGGAATGGGATCTGAAAAAGCGGATTGGACCCTTGGCTTACGTGATCGCTGGTCTACACGCGTTGCGGGGGAAACCGGCAAAAATCCAGGTCGAGGCGGGAGCCCCGGCAATTACCGGCGGCCTTGTCCTCATCGGCAATGGCCGGCTTTACGGCGGCCCATTCTGTCTTTTCCCCGGGGCTGATTTGCGGGACGGGCTCCTGGACGTTTGCGTCTTTGAGCGCGTCAACTGGTGGACCCTGGCACGGTGCGGCCCGGCGCTGCTGCTGCGCGGCAGGCTGCCTCGCTCTGCCGTGCGGGTGTTGCAGGCCGGGAGTATCGTCCTATCGAGCGCAGACCGCACGCCGATGGAAGTGGACGGTGAGTTGGTGGGTCATCTGCCAGCCACCTTTTCGGTGGCCAAGTCGAGACTCAGGGTGATTGTGCCTTGAGGATCACGTCAGCCGCTTCCAGTAGCCCAGGCGGCCGGGGTTCCAGGTGCACACGGCGATGTCGCCGTTGGCCAGCCAGATCGCGTCGTGCGGATGTTTGAATCCATGTTCGCCGAGCAATTGGCCGACTTCGATGACCGAGACCACCTGATTGTCTTTGTCGAGAATGATCACCGGGCCGTTCAAGTCAGGTACCAAGACGAAATCGCCCCAGATATCGGCGTTGCAGGGAGCGGTGATTTCCTTGGCTTCGATCGTGCTATGATAAAAGCCGCTCGAGGTGAAGTACTCGAGACGCTTGTTGCCGCGGTCGGCGGTGAGCAAGAGCTTGCGCCGCGGATCGAAGGTGATGCCGTGCGGACAGTTGAGTTCACCGTGGGCTGAGCCAAGTCCACCCCACGACTTGCCGGCGTAGATGCCGTCATTGGCCTTGAGAGCGTGGATCATGCTGCTGCCGTATCCATCGGCGATAAGTACTCGATCGCCCCCGGGTGGCGCGACGGCATCGGTCGGTTTGTAGTTGCCCATTTGGGGCGACCATTTTTGGGTCCAGAGGACACGCCCATCGAGCGTGGTTTTGTGCACGGTCGCATCGTTGTTGGCGTGGTATAAAACGGCGTTCCCATCCTTATCGATGTCGATGTTCAGGCCATGGGGAACACCATGGGCCAGGGCGTTGTCCGAACCCAGGAGCACCGGGTTTGTTCCATCCGGGGCGAAACGCACGAGGCAGCGGGTCTGTTCCTCGACCTTTTCGGGCTCGAAGGTGAAGTAGATATTACCCTGCGTGTCGCGACAAAGGCCGTGGCCGTTTCTCATCCGAACCTCGTCGGGCAACACGAGCTTATCCGGCACATATTCGTAGCGAAAGTCGCCGCGGCCGCTGGTTACCGGATGATTGAGAGCAGGCGGGGTTTGACCGGCCGTCTCGAAGGGGGCCTCGTTCACGAAGTGATGCGAATGGGCGCGTGGTGTGAAGGCGACAGCAGCGAGCGAGGCGCTGGTCTGCATGAAGCGGCGTCGGTTCATTTGGTGGTGGCTTGGGCTTCTTTTTTGGGTTCGAGTTTCGCCAGGTACGGTGTCGGATCCTTTTGGAACTTGGCTTTGCAGTCGTCACAGCAAAAGGCCACGACGACTCCGTTGTGAATGACAGTTTTTGAAGGATCGACCGGCTTGCCAGAAACGGGGCACACGGTATTGATGGCGGCCGCATTGGTCGTAGTGGTGGTCGACGTGACCGCCGGCAGGATGGTGCCCAGATCGACGGAAATATGCGCGTCTCGGATTTTCGCGTTGAGCTGCTCAATCTCCTCCTGCCAGCGTTGCAATTGATCGTGGTCGGTATGCGCTTCCACAAAGGCTTTGCCAGCGTCCGGCGTGACCTTGGTCTGCCAGAGATAGATCTGCTTGAGTTTGGGCAATTCCTGCAGTTGCTCCAGACCGGCATCGGTAATCTCAGTGCCGTAAAGGTTCAGGTACTCGAGTTGGTTAAGCGCAGCTAGGCGCGCCAGGCCAGTGTCGCCAATCCTGGTCCGTTCCAGATGCAAACGGGTCAGGTTAGGCATCGCGGACAACTGGGCCAAACCGGCGTCGGTGACCGCAGTGCCGGCGAGGTCCAACCAGCGCATATTGGCGCCCACCGATGCCAGCTTGGCCAGGGCCTGATCATCGAAATTCGTGCCCGCGATGCTTGCATTGCACTGAAGCCATTGGTCCTTCGGTGAAAGTGTGGTAATCGCGATGCTCATCTCCTCGGCCAGACTGGCGGTCTGGGGCAGGATATCTTTCAATGGTTTGGGGTCGACTTTTTTCTCCACTGGCGCCGGATATCCACAGCGGGCCGCCAGGAGCTGGGTTATCCGAAGGGAAGTTTTTAGTTCGCCAATTTTTTTATCGGCGGGCGCTCCAGCGTCGATCCACCATTGCAGCAGAGTCAGCTCTTCGGGGGTGGGTTGGGGCTTTCCGTCGGGGGGCATGTGGTCCTCATCGGTGGCAGGTAAACGTAACCGCTTGACTAGCTCGCTGTCGGCGGCTTTACCGGCCACCAGCGCGGGACCCGATTTGCCGCCCTTGGTCAGGCCCTCAAAAGAGTCCAGGCGCAAGCCGCCCTTGGTCTTTTCAGGGCCGTGGCAGGAAATGCAGTTTTGCCTGAGCACCGGTTGAATGACGCTCGGGAACGCCGTGAGCTGCGCGAGCTCAACCTGGTTGGTCTTGACCGGCATGACTTTGGGCTGACCGCCCAACCAGGAGCGAATGGGCGACGGAGCGTAGCGCACAAAGTAATCGGTGCCGTGGGTGAGCGAACCGCCAAAATGGCCCGCGACTACCAAGCATGCAACGCTCGGGAAAAGGCACCAGCGATAGGCGGTCTTTAGATTCACGCGGTACAATATTCCCGCAATGGCACAGGTTGCGGCCGTGCTGATGCCGGTCCATTTGTGCCACGTCAAGAGCTTGTCCTGGTAACCGCCCGCCTGCGATAGAAGCCAGCCGCACAGCGCGGCGATCGCGGCGGCGGGCACCGCCAAGGCCAGAATCAAGCCCGCGTTGGAGTTGGCGTATTTAAAGCGTGGGAAGAGGGCCAAAAACTCAAGCACCGCCACCAGCAAAATCAGTCCGATCGGCAAGTGCACCAGCAGGGGATGCAGATGACCGAAGAATAAAACGTTATCGGACGGTTGGCTCACGCCAGGATTCCTTTCACGGGAAAAGCCGGAGCTTCGGTCCCCGTGAGTTTCTGGTCCAGGCCTTGGAAGTTGTAAGTCAACCGGTTGTGATCGATGCCCATGAGGTTAAGAATCGTGGCGTTGATGTCGCGGATATGCACGGGGTCACGCACGATATTATAGCTGAAGTCGTCCGTTTCGCCATAGACAGTTCCGCCTTTGATACCGGCGCCGGCCATCCACATCGTATAGCAGCGCGGATGATGATCTCGGCCGTAGTTGTCGTGGCGCAACTCGCCCTGGCAATAAACCGTGCGGCCGAATTCCCCGCCCCAAACGACCAGCGTTTCATCGAGCAACCCGCGTTGTTTTAGATCGAGAATCAGGCCCTTGCAGGCGTGATCAATGTCGCGGCATTGGAGGGGCAGGTCGCGCGGCAGGTCTCCGTGATGATCCCACTCGCGGTGCAGGATCTGGACAGCGCGAACGCCCCGCTCGATCAGCCGTCGGGCCAGCAGGGCGCTGGCCGAGAACGTGCCCGGCTGGGTCACTTCGGGCCCATACATATCCAGAACGGATTTAGGCTCGTTGGAAATATCGACCAGTTCCGGGATGGAAGTTTGCATTTGGAAAGCCATCTCATACTGGGTAATTCGGGTCTGGATTTCCGGGTCGCCAAAGCGGTTGAAGCAATCGCGGTTGAGTTTTCCCAGGCCGTCGAGCATGGTGCGCCGGGCGGCCGCATCCACTCCGGGCGGGTTGTTGATATAGAGAACCGGATCGCCGCTGGAGCGCAAGGCGACTCCCTGGTGCTGCGAGGGAAGGAACCCGGCGCCCCACAGGCGCTGGTAGAGCGCCTGTGCGTCCCGCTTGGCCGACCAGCGTGGTGTCATCACGACGAAAGCAGGCAGATTCTCCGCTTCGCTGCCCAGTCCATAAGAAAGCCAGGCGCCGATGCTGGGCTTTCCGGGGATTTGGTTGCCCGTCAGGATATAAGTCGAGGCGGGGTCGTGATTGATGGCTTCCGTATAGACCGTCCGGATCACCGCCAGATCATCCACGATTTCCGACGTGTGCGGCAGCAATTCGCTGACCATAGTCCCGCATTGGCCGTGGGGCGCGAACTTGTAGATCGAGGGCGCGATGGGAAAGCGCTTCTGGCCGGACGTCATGGTCGTGAGGCGCTGCCCGTTGCGGATCGAATCCGGCAGGTCGCTGTCGAATAGCTCGCTCAAATTGGGCTTATAATCCCAGAGATCAATCTGGGACGGCGCGCCGTTCATGAACAAGTAAATTAAACGGCGTGCCTTGGGAGCAAAATGCGGCATCCCGGGCAAAGGCGGGTGGCCGCCACCCGTGCGACCCGTGGCGGCATTGGCCCGGAACAAATCCGGAAACATGAGCGAAGCCAGCGCGATGCGGCCCGCCGCCAGGCCGGTGCTCTTGAAGAACGCGCGGCGGGTCTGGTGTTGAAGGAAATTGGGTAAAGAGTCCATAGCTCTATAAAGATGAGAGGGTAAAACAGTTCGTTAGTTCCTTGTCAGGACTTCGTCCAGGTTCAAAATCAGGTTTGCCACCATGGTATAAGCCGCCAGTTCGGTCGGCGGCACGTCGTCGGGCACGGGCGATTCACCTACGGAAATGGTCTTCTTGGCGGCTTCCGGATCCGCGCCGTAGTGGGCCTTTTGAGCGGCCAGGGATTCCTCGAGCACATTGCACTCGGAATCGCAAGGTGAACGGCCGGTTGCCAGCTTGAACCCGTAACGCAGCCGGGCCGCCTCCTCGGTTCCGCCTTCGTGCATCATGCGATAACCCAAATGCCGAGCCGCTTCGAAGTACTGGGGATCGTTAAGGGTGATCAGCGCCTGGAGCGGAGTATTGGTGCGCTCGCGCCGGGCGCGGCACGCTTCCCGGGACGGCGCGTCGAAGGTAATCATCGTCGGGGGCGGCGCCGTTCGCTTCCAGAAAATGTACAGGCTCCGCCGGTACAGGGCGTCACCGTGATCCTGCGTGTATTTCTCGGTGTTGCTGGTAGTATAGCCCACGGCTTCCCAAATGCCCGGGGGTTGGTAGGGGCGAACGCCACGGCCGCCCATCTCCAGATTGAGCAGGCCTCCAACGTACAATGCTTCGTCGCGTAGTTCCTCGGCATCCAGCCGGAAACGCGGTCCCCGTGCCAGCAGGCGATTTTCGGGATCGATTTCAAACTGGTGCGGTGTGACGCGGGAATCCTGGCGGTAAGTCGCGGAAGTAACGATGAGCTTGACGATGTGCTTCGCGTCCCAGCCGCTGCCCATAAACTCGGTCGCCAGCCAGTCCAGCAATTCAGGATGCGAGGGCCACTCGCCTCGGGTGCCGAAATCCTCCGCCGTTTTCACAATCCCGATTCCGAAGAACTGCTGCCAAAAGCGATTGACTGTCACCCGGGCCGTGAGCGGGTGTTCTGGTTCGACCAGCCACTTGGCAAAGGTGAGGCGGTTGGTCACATCGCTCTTGGGCAGTGGCGGCAGAATTGCCGGGACGCCGGGCCCAACCGGTTCGCCATGTTTATCGTATTGACCGCGGGTGAGAATCCAGCTCGGACGGGGCTTTTCCAATTCCTTGGAGACCATCGTCGCGGTGATCTTCTTGTCTAATTCCTCCCGCTTCATACGGGCCGCTTTTATGTCCGAGCGGATGGGGTCCAAAAGCGATTGAGGATCCTTGTATGCGGAGGTCAAAAAGTAGTCCCGCAGTTTGTCCTGATCGGCCGACTCCAGTTTGTCAGGTTCCTTTTTGAGGATTTCCTTGATGTGCTCTGGAGCTTCCGATTTATCGCCCAGCCGCCGTTCGATTCGGGTCCAGGCCGCGAACGAGATGGCAGGGTTTTGAGCCGGATCATTCGACGAAAGCAGGCCGGCTTTATCCCAATACGCCGTGCCATCGAATTGCGTGAAAGAAAGACCGCTCACTTTGGCGCCCGGTTTGAGATCCAGGGCCCTGGCCTCGACCTCCAAGCGAACCCATTTGCCCGTTTCCGGCAGAGAGCCCATGTCCAACTTTTCGGGCGTGTTCTTATTGCCGTAGGGGATGGCGTCCAAATCACCCCAATTGGCGCGATGATCCCAATTATGACTATGGTACTGGAGCATGATCGCCTTGGGAGGATCTTTGGGGTCCAGGTAAACGTAGGCAAAGACCTTGTCGCCGGCCTGAATGGTCAAGGGTTCCGCTCCCTCCTTGAAGTACACCTGGTGAAGTCCCTTGGCGGAACTGCGAAGCGAGCGTTGGCCGCTCAGGACAGGCCCTTCATCGTGGGAGACCCATTTGGTAGCCTGTTCCTGCTCGATCTTAGCGTTCGGGGGAAAATCATCCTCGACCCACACGAGTTCCTTCGCCTCCGGTTTGGGCCGGTTGGTGATCGTGGCTGGATCGGTGTAGTCGAGCGTAGTGATAGCCTGGTGCAGCTTGGCGTCCAGGTCCTTAAGCTGAGTATCGAAATCTGAAACTTCGGTTGCCTGCTCCGGCGTGGGCAGTTGCATACCTGGCGGCGGCAGCAAAGCGTTTCCGTCCATCGCCTTTTCCGAGATGTTGTTGAAGATCGCGAAGACCTCGTAGAACTCCTTCTGAGTGATGGGATCCAATTTATGGTCGTGACAGACCGCGCACCCCATCGTTAAGCCCATCCAGGCCGTTGAGGTGGTAGCCACCCGATCGACCGCGTAGCGGACCTGAAACTCTTCATCGATGGCGCCTCCCTCGCTGGTGGATACATTGCAGCGATTAAATCCCGAGGCGACCTGTTGTTCCCGAGTTGGGTTCGGTAGCAGATCTCCGGCGAGTTGCCAAATCGTGAATTGGTCGTACGGGAGATCGCTGTTAAAGGCGTTCACCACCCAGTCACGGTACGGCCAGATGGCACGTTCGTTGTCCAGGTGCAGTCCATGAGTGTCGCCATAGCGCGCCACATCCAGCCAGTAACGGGCCATCTGTTCGCCATACCGTGGCGAGGCCAGAAGGCGGTCCACCACGCGTTCATAGGCGCCGGGTTCTTGATCGGCCAGAAAGGCATCCACTTCGGCGGGCGTCGGTGGCAACCCTGTCAGATCCAGCGTGACCCGGCGAAGCAGCGTCTCTTTGTTAGCTTCGGGGCTGGGGTCCAGTTGTTTGGCTTCGAGGGTTGCCAGGATAAAACGGTCGATGTCATTCCGAGGCCAATCGGTTTTCTTGACCGCCGGTGGGTCGGGGCGAACCGGCGCGACAAAAGCCCAGTGTTTCTGGTACACCCCGCCTTCCTGGATCCACTCCCGCAGGATGGGAATCTGTTCCGCCTTGAGCTTTTTGCCCGAGGTCGGCGGTGGCATCATGACTTTGGGATCCGTCGAGGTGACGCGCCGCCAGAGTTCACTGGCTGCCAGGTCCCCACCCTTGATCGCCTGGTGACCATGGTGCAGGGCCGTGGCGCCTTCGGGAATGTCCAGGCGCAGGTCGGCTTTGCGCTTCCCGGAATCGAAGCCGTGGCAGGGAAAGCACGTATCGGACAGAATGGGCCGAACGTCCCGGTTAAACAGGACATGCCCTTTGCCGGTCTCAGCCGCCGGGGCAAGGCAACTCGCGCCTGCGACGGCAGCCAGACCCAGGCCAAGCAAAAATGAACGTTGACCGAGCGTTTTTTGTGTCATGCGGGCGGCGATCGCTGCATGGAAGTATGGGGGCATATTTCGTCCTGCCACCTGCCCAACCAGCCTTAACAAAGATAACCTTGGAGCAACATTCGACAAGATGAATTTTGGGATTAGACGCATTTGAGCCACGCCGGATTCAGGCAAAATCCCTCGAACCGGTCGGGGTCCAAACGTTTAGAAGGTTGCCGGTTGCCAGTCGGCGTTCCCCGTGCGGCACAGTTTGTCAGTCAAACACTGACACGGCAAACAGAGGGGTACCGATTCCAATCAAAGGAGTCCTTTGGCCATGCTAGGGGGCCATGCGCAAAAGCATCGGTCTCCTTGAGGTTCTGGCAGTTATCGCCGTTGGCTGGGGTTCCTGCCTCGCAACCGAGCGCACGTCGGAGTATTCGGTTCAAGTGAGCGCGATCGTGCGGGCCAACCCCCCGCAAATCAAGCTATGTTGGCCCCAGGACGGAGGCACTGCGCCCAGCGGTTATAGGGTCTACCGCAAGGCGCCGGAAGACTCCTGGTGGGGACGCGGACTCCCTTTGCCACCGCAGGCGACGTCTTACATGGACTCAGATGTCCGCGTGGGCGTCGCTTATGAATATCAAGTAGTAAAGACGGCGCCGCTCTACGAGGGATACGGCTACGTGTGGGCCGGCATTGAGATTCCCATGGTGGAGGACCGAGGCAAACTGCTGTTGGTCGTGGATCAGACCTACGCCGCTGATCTGACCAATGAACTTGCCCAACTCGAGCAGGATCTCACAGGCGACGGCTGGTCCGTGGTTCGCCTGGACGTCGAGCGCGAGGATTCCGTGCCGGCGGTCAAGAGCCTGATCAAAGCCCAGTACAACGCGGATCCCGCGCGCGTCAAATGCGTCTTCCTTTTCGGCCATGTGCCGGTTCCCTATTCGGGCAACATCGTTCCGGACGGTCACGCGCCGGATCACCAGGGCGCCTGGCCCTGCGACGGCTTTTACGGCGACATGGACGGCCTCTGGACCGACTACTCGGTCAACGTTACGGTCGCCAGCGACCCGCGAAACCGTAACGTCCCGGGCGATGGCAAGTTTGACCAATCGACCTTCCCCGCCCCGCTTAAGTTGATGGTCGGCCGCGTGGATCTGGCCAACCTGCCGGGCCGGCTCTGCTCCGGCGGCCCCGCAACTTTTCCAGGCGAGCGTGAACTGCTTCGCAATTATCTCCACAAAGACCACGGGTTTCGGACCCGGCAGTTTGATTTGCCGCGCCGGGGAGTGGTCGGAGATTACTTCGGTGTGCGCGACGGCGA
>Ga0210409_10005728_pt1 | contig 13018 bp, 15 predicted proteins | sample IncBWH17MmetaG_FD_161649 | JGI IMG/M metagenome (GOLD analysis project Ga0210409, IMG submission 161649) | Forest soil microbial communities from Barre Woods Harvard Forest LTER site, Petersham, Massachusetts, United States - Inc-BW-H-17-M | ecosystem: Environmental > Terrestrial > Soil >...
GTGAGCAATCAAAAGAAAATGATCAGCAAACTTGACCGCCATGTCTTCGAAGAATGGGTCGTGAGCTGCCAGTTCCGTGCTGATTTCTAACATGTTCTGGCAGAACAGTGCCACCCATGCAGTGCCGTCAGCCTGCTCGAGATGGCCACCGGTGGGCAGTGGAGAGCTGCGGTCGAAGACTCCGATGTTGTCCAGCCCGAGGAAGCCGCCATCGAAGAGGTTCTTGCCAAAACGGTCTTTGCGATTGACCCACCAGCTGAAGTTCAGCATCAGCTTTGAAAAAGATCGCTTGAGGAACTCCAGATCGCCCTCGCCTTTGAGAGCCTGCTCAGTACGGTAGAGGAAGATCGTGGCCCAGGCATGGACGGGCGGATTTACATCGCTGAAGTTCCACTCATAGGCCGGGATCTGACCGGTTGGATGCAGGTAGGAGACCCGCAGCATCAGGTCGAGTTGTTCTTTCGCGAAATCCAAGTCAACCGTGGAGAGCGCAACGGCGTGAAAGGCCAAATCCCAAGCGGCATACCAGGGATACTCCCACTTGTCCGGCATCGAAATGATGTGCCGGTTGACCATGTGGAACCATTCGCTGTTTCGCATCGTCTTCTGCCCGGGTTGCATCGAATCGATGCCATGCTCCACGAGCCACTTGTGGAGGTCGAAGCCGAAATACTGCTTGCTCCAGAGCATACCGGCCAGCGCCTGTCGCATGACCTGGGCCTCATCTGAGCTGACACTCTCTGGCGTGATGCCTCGATAAAACTCGTCTGCCTCACGCTGACGAAGCTGCATGGTTTGAGCAAAGCCGCTAAAGGGATCGCCTATTGCGGCTGGTGCTAAGTCAGTTAGCCGCAGTCGGATTGTGGCCGTTTCGCCCCCACCCACGCTGATTTGGTAATGGGCGACAGCTTTTGTTCCCGTGCTCAGGGGGTTGGCGGCATCCTGCTTTCCGTTCACCACGTAGTTGTTAATCCCATCCTTGACATACGGCCCGGCATTGGGCGTGCCAAATATCCGCTCATTGTTGGTCTCATTCTCGGTGAACAGCAACGCACTATCTCCCTCGCAGTACAGATAGCGCTCACCCAGTTGGGTGTGTGATGCTGCCATCAGCGCGCAGCCATTCCTGGCTGTGATCTGTTTTAAGGACGGCTTCAGCGTGTCAGGCCACGACGTCCATGTGTTACGAAACAAGAGAGTCGGCAGGACGTGTAACCTGGCTGACTCCGGCCCGCGATTGGATACGCTGATCTGGATCAAGATGTCCTCTGGTGTCTGCTTGGAATACTCGACGAAGACATCGAAGTAGCGATCGCTGTTGAAGACGCCCGTATCCAGCAACTCGTATTCCATATCGCCGCGGTTGCGCCCTTTACTGGTAGTAACCAAGTCCCCGTAGGGGAAGGAAGCCTGCGGATATTTGTAGAGGTACTTCATGTAGGAATGGGTCGGCGTGCTATCGAGGTAGAAGTAATACTCCTTAACATCCTCACCGTGGTTGCTTTCGCTGTTCGTCAGCCCGAATAAGCGCTCCTTGAGGATTGGATCTCGACCATTCCATAGGCCAACGCTGAAGCAGAGCAATTGACTCTCATCACTGATCCCGGCAAGACCATCCTCGCCCCAGCGATAGGCACGGGAGCGTGCCTGGTCATGGGTGAAGTAGTCCCAGGCATTTCCATCCTGGCTGTAGTCCTCGCGAACGGTTCCCCACTGCCGCTCACTGAGGTAGGGTCCCCACTTCTTCCAGTTAGATGTGCCCTTGCTGGCTTCCTGCAAGCGGATCTGTTCTTGTGTCATGGTGGACTCCTTAAATTCCTTATGCGGATTTGGCTGATGCTTGGTCAGTGGTCCTGGTACCCGGCGCGGATACTTTGAGCAACCCCTCCATTCCAGCCTCAGTCGGGGTGGAAGGAGCAGCCACGAAAATGGCCTGCGACGGAAGTGCAATTTGAACTCCGGCGGATTCCGTGCACTGCATGATGCGGAGTAGCAGAAACTCCTGGATCTCAAGAAAGTGGGACCAGTCGCGCGCGAAGATGTAAGCAAAGACCTCCACGTCGAGAGACGAAGCGCCGAAGCAGAGGAAACGTACGCGCACTGAGTCGAGCTCGACCTGCCGACTTTCCTTCAGAAGGCTTCGAATGCCGTCGAGGACGGTGTGCATTTGCGGCGAAGTGGTCCCGTAGCGCAACGAGACTATTGGGTGTAGCCAGAATTTGTCGCGTACCGAGAGGTTCTCGAGGGTCATGTTTGCGATTTGTCCGTTGGGTACGCTGATCATGCTTCGATCCAGAGTGCGTATGCGGGTCGAACGGAGGCCGATATCATCGACTGTGCCCAAAGTAGTGCCCACCCGTAAAGTGTCTCCCACGCTCACGGTTCGGTCGAAGATGAGGGATACACCGCCAATTACGTTCTCCAGTGTCTTCTGAGCGGCCAGAGCAATCGCAATGCCGCCAACGCCAAGTCCAGCCAGGGCGGCAGTTGGTTTCACTCCGAAATGGTAGAGGGCCACGAGTACGCCCGCGAAGATGACCAGCCCGTCGACCACCCGGCGTGTAAGCCGTAGCATCAGGGTGGCTCCCGAGAGGTTACGGCTTCGAAGACGATGAGCGAGGTAGTTTTCACCGACGCCGTTCAAAAGAATGATCAGCCAGACGAAGCCCGCGATGGCAATGAGACTTGCAGTACTGAACCAGAACTGCCGGGCGATCAGCGGGAGACTTAGTTTGGTGAGCAGCCAGCGAATGACGACCGCCAGAAGCAACAGGCGGATGGGTTTGGGCAAGACCTCGAGATCAGGCAGATCCGGCCTCTTGTAAAGACGACGGCGGAACAGACCGACGAGACGGCTGAGGGCACGGTTCAGCAAAGCGGTGAAAAAATAGAACAGTGGCATGCCCACAAAAATGGCGACCCAATGAAACAAGCGTATGCCGGCGAATCGAGTATTCAGCAAGAATTCAGGTAGAACTCTATCCATCGATACGACGTTGATCTCGCCATACAGGTCCGGAATGGCGTCCAGGGTATCGCTTGAAAACAGCCATATGGGCCCGGTCTTCCCGTGATCCGCGCGTTCAACAAATATGTCCACATTGTGGTCATCGCTGACGATGATTCCTACTAGCTCTTGGTCGGGCTTCAGCGGATTTGACAGCGAGCCTTCGGGCTGGTCGCTAATCTGATTGAGCCGAGCAGGCAGGCGACGGTCGAGCACGACAAAGAGCTGGTAGGCGAGAGCCGCTGCGTCTCTCCCGCGAAGTCCAGTGTTCAGATACTGGGCGGCAAGTTCGCTGTCCCCCTTGCGGGTGGCGCTTAGGAAACCCAGAACCGTGCCTCGGGGGGTGGTACGGCCTAGAGTGTCTTTAGGAGCTTCGGGTTGAGCTGCAGCCGGCACGGAGGCAGGTGGTGGGCTGAGTTGTGCCCATGCAGGGAAACAGAGCCTGAGGCCCAGGAGAAGTAAGCAAGCGCCCATGCCCAGGCGCATTGCGCGCTTTTGTGGCGAAAAGAAAAGTCGCCGCATTTCACATTGGTGGATCAACACTGCCTCTGCTATGGTCCCTGGTTTTCGGGAGATACTTTTTACGGACCGGGTCCCTTCCAATTCGGACGGGAACACTCCGCTCACCTTTCAAATTCATCATCGATGCATGCCATTCATTTCTCAGTCCGCGCACCTGGCAGAACTAGTTCCAGTTTGTCCTGAAGCGGAACGATCGTCCTGCCCGGCTGCATAGATTCTGTGATCCTTTACGCAGTGAGGCTATGCTTGGGAAGAATTCGCTACTACTGTCAAATCTGACAGAACGGAACAGCTGAGCTCGCTTGTGCTTACCATGACGCCTCGAAGCCGGCGATGGGCCCCTTCTGAGTCAGGCGTATGCCGATCTCATTGGTCCCCGTGTCGATTCTCAGCCGCGTACCCATCTGGTAGCCAAGGTTCGCCCGCCAATGACTGCTCACCGATATATCGGCAGTACCGCGCGCTGTCATGAAGTTGCCGTAACCAAAAAACGACATGCCTTGGAACGAGCCATCCAGCGCCAATCGCCCGGTATGAAAGGGGTACCACCGGACACGAGGGCCCACGATTGGCAGAGGCGCGAAGAAGGATCCCGAGGCAGTTTTCGTCTCGGTTTGGCCATTGACGGTCGTCGTCCCCCTGAGATCAGCCGATGTGTTCATCAGGTAGACCTCTATTGCGATCGACAGGGAAATACGGTTCCTCCGGATGATGTCGTATTGGTAGCCCGGAGCAAAGGCCAGGGATCTGATCTCGGCGTTCGTCTCTGTCCCGACGTCGTATGTCACTCCCTGAAATTCAATGGTTCGGTTGAGAGTAACCCTTCGAGAGTTCTTGACCGGGTTGACGCCAAAGAGTAGGTGGTGCTTTCTCTTAAACCTCCAGTTAGCCGTCCCGGAAAAAGTCGAGTAGTCACCGAAGCCGAAGTCTCTGCTGAGATCAAACGTTCCAGAGTTGGCCTTGCCTGTCAAGGAGCCGGTTGGTCGGGAAAACCACCATACGGCGGTCGTACGGAATTTGTAGACGTCTAGGTCTTCGCCTGCGGCAGCCCAGGCCAGAGGATTAGTTGCGAAGCATAAAAGTAGAGCCACCAGGGAACGTCTGATACAACTCTTATCGAGGGACATACACGCGTGACTCCATAGGACGAAGTGGGCATTCCATGTATAAGTAAGCGGCGTGCAGGCTTCCAGACACTGTCAAAACTGACAGGCAGAACAAAGCCGTTCCCTCAGGGGATGGGTTCTAGCGAGGTGGTGAAGTCGTGAAGACCGCCCTGTGCGGGTGGAGAAGGTAGTCAATCCTGCACTCCCGAGTGTGATTTGCCTTAAAGGGGTGCGTAGCCGATGCTGACGTTTCAGTCGGACGCGAGCATTGAGGAGGAGCGAACGAGTCGTCGTGTACGGCATGACTCTAAGACGTGGTTCACCGGATATGAGGTGCACAGCTTGGGAATCGGGAATCCCAGCAGTGTGTAGCTTCCCCACGGTTCCCGCAGTGCCGGGTTCCTCGGCGTTGCACCTGTGACTGTTGTGTGCGGCAGACTATCTTCCGTAATCTCCCACATAGGCAAGAATCAGGCCAGCCGAGGCCGTGATACAACAAGTAAACAACAGGTAGTAGTAGGCCTTAGTAGGTTTCGCCGGCGTCCCGCCTACCGCCTTTGGAAACGAAGGTCCCCTCCAACAAGACCTCTCTGATCGCACGCAGAAGATCGCTAGCCATTTTACTCTTAAAGACGAATCCGTTAGCCCCTGCAAGGATAGATGCATCGATGAATTCCTGATCTTCGAATCCTGTCACCATAACAATCCGACATGGACAGGTCAGGGTCCTAAGTCGCCGAACCACCTGAATACCGTCCAGAACCGGCATTTGGATATCGAGGAGAAGCACTTCGGGTTGGAGTTCCAGAACGGCAGTGATTGCGCTCTGGCCGTCACGGACGACCCTAAGCACGTCGCAGTGCGACTGCACAATGCGGGATATGGTTCGCGCCATCATCTCGCTGTCTTCTGCCACGATCACACGGGGCCTCCAGAGCCACTCACTCACGGTCATTTAAGTCCTTCGGAAATTGGCGGGGGTGCGTTGAAAGGAGATGGTCCCGCCAGAGATATGGGCAAAACTGTAAACAACAGATGTAGCACAGGACGGTGGCGAAGTTCCCTGCGCTAGCGCAATGATGAATTGGACGATGGTGGGCGAGGCTGGGGTCCGACGAAGCTATTTCGTGAGAAGATTCTCCGGGGCGTGAATGCGGATCCAGCCGCGCTCTTTTGCAATCGTGCCCTGGCGTACCCATTTGCTAAGCAAGCGGCTAGCGGTGAACACGCCCACATCGGCAAGGCCGCCCAGTTGCTCGTTGGTAATGTCGATGTCAACTCCGTTTGGATGAGTTCGTCCAGCGCGGTGTCCAAGCCCCAGGAGAGTGTCGGCTAACCGCTGCTCTGCCGTTCTAGTGGCAATCCTGGAGTGACGATCCGCATAGGCTGCCAGATAGCCCAATGTGATGCGAAGGGCGTTTTCTGCCAGTTGTGGGTAGACACCGGAAAGCCCACGAACGGCTGAGTGCTTCCATACAAGCAGCTCGCAATCCTTGAGGGTCTCCGCCGTACCGAGATAAGCGGGCGGATTTTTAAGGAGTGTACCGAGGCCGAAGACATCCCCCGGCGTGAGCCAGAAAAGCAAGACCTCCTCGCCCTTCGAGGTCACGTGATAGTACTTGGCGCGTCCCTCAAGCAGAAGGAACAAAAAAGCGGCGCGCTCACCGCCATGAATAATGACTTCTTTACCTGGCACGCTGCGCTGCTCAGCAGCATGCAGGATCAGCCGCTGGTCGTGTTCCAAGAGGCCAGCCAGAAACTTTGACTTCGACGACCTCGTGTCCGCATCTGTGCTTAAGAGGGTCAATAGCGCTTTCCGAATAGGGGCACCCTGGATTACTGGCGCGCCCGCTACTGTTTCTTTCCTAATAGTGAGATACTACGGCCGGGAAGCATGTAAAACTGGCAAATATACCAGATGCACAGGACGGTCCCTTGCGTGCATTGCTCGGGGCTATTTATCCGTATCAGAAATAATGTCCAGTTTCTCGAATTCGCTCACAACCAGTTTGACCAATCCGTTGATCACTTTGTGCGCTGAGCTGGGATTGAAGGTGTCGCTCATCCCGGTCCATACGAGTGCGCCGTCCGTTCGATGACTGCATACAGATTGGTTTCGACCCGCACCTTAGTTTCTTGCTGCAAGTAGCCCGGCGAATAGACGACAGGATAAACGGTCCCATAGAAGCCGTAGAAAGAGTTGTTAATACGGAAGGAAGTAGGCTTGACCCGGGAACATAGGTAAGGTCGGTATCGACTTTCACCAGGCGGGAAACCACGACAGCGTCGATGTGGAAAGCCTTCATCTGAGCGCGCAAATAGGTCAGGTCGAGTTGCCCAGCCCTTGGCCGGAGCAAAATATCCGTGCCCGCGATGGCTGTGATGCTGGCCGCGCGATCTTGCCGGCAAGCGCTACTTCAAAATTCGTTCGCGTCTGCAAGTTGTTGCTCATGCCGATCACCAGGATGGTTTTGAAGTGCGGGCGAGCATAGTTCGGATTGTGCCAACTGACTCTCAGCTTGGTTGATGCCCATGCCCCAGCGGTCACGACTAGCAGCAACACAACGGTGATGAGCTTCTTATTTCCCAAGTAAAATTCTCATTCGGCGTACGGCGAGCACGCCCGTTATTTGTCGACTGGTCGGCCATCTTCTCGGGGCACCACCGGCCAACTTCCGTCCTACCCTTGTTGCTGCTCTCGCTACCCGATTTCCTGCATCCGCGTTCGTACTGGCTAAGTTGAACGGAATACTTGGCCCAATTGCTTCGGTCATTTGGCTTGTCTTATCTTCGGAGGCATACTGCTCGGCTTGTACACCAAGTTGCCGGGAAAACATGTCATGGCGTTGCAGCGTGCCGCGGTCAAACCCACCTAAGCGGACACCAGGGAAAAAATCTGCTCTCTGTAGTTCGCAATTTATAGACTGGGGACAACATACGCCGCCTGCTCACCGCTGGTAGTTCTAACAGTTGTACCGGCTTGGGATAGCAGGCATTCTCTTCGCGTTAAGCGGAAGGAATAGACAAATGCGTATTGTCGTTGATTTGAATCGATGCCATGGATACGCGCAATGCGTCCCGCTCGCGCCGACTGTCCTCAAGCTGACCTCCTCGCCGCCGCACACCTCGGCGGCCGAAGTGGGTGGCCCCGTGGGCGTCGGAGGCCGGAAAGCCTGCGACGTAGAACACATGTTGCATCTGGCGCTCAGCCAGTCAACCCGGGCTTGCCGGACAGCCTCTAGGTCCGCGGCGAAATTATGTGTTCCCGGATGGCATACTGCACCAGGTCGGCGTTCGTTTTAAGGCGTAAGCGTTCCATGATCTTGTACTTGTGAAAAGCTACCGTCCGTGGAGTCAAGTTCAAGATATAGCCGACTTCTTTCATCGATCTTCCCTCCGCCAGCAACTGCAGGACCTCCCGCTGCCGATTCGTGAGTTGCTCCTGGCCCATGTCCGAGACCCGGGTTTCAAGAAAGAATCCCTCCACGTCTTTCGTGACCAATGGGGATACGTACAACTTGCCCTTCAGCACTTCGCGCACAGCGGTTACGAGTTCTGCCGTGGCCGAGGTTTTCAGCAGGTATCCGGAAGCTCCGAACCTGAATGCCTCGGCAGCGATACCTATGTCGGGATTCATTGTCAGGTACACAATCCTGACCGTACGCAGCAACCTCTTAATGCGCTTGCCGGCTTCCAATCCATTCAGCAACGGCATGCCGACATCAAGGACGATAATGTCTGGCTTGAGCTCTGGAACCGCTGTTAAGAGCTCCTGCCCATTTGCCACGATCCCAACCACTTCGAACTCCGGTTCCAGCAGCTTTACGCACGCTTCCGCGACGAAGGTGTGATCATCGGCGACTAATATTCGAGGACGCTGGCTAGGTGTCATTCTGCGTCTCCGCAGCATTCGGCATCTCAAAAGACGGCACTGGACGAGTCATAGCGAGAGCACGCTGTCTGGCGGGGTCGACTCTCACCTGCAAGCTGATCGAAGCGGTAACGCTGAACCGGACTCGACCCAGTGATCAGTGCTTTCAACCTGAGGGTTGCACATACTAATAATGTGACTACGGCCATGGAAGTCTACCCGGCGGCCATTTCGCTCCACAGCGCGGATGGTACGCACGCCGCTACAGCGTACAACTGTCAGAACTTACAGCGCGAGAGAGTCTCGTTGCAGTCCGAGCCGAGTCGCATGGAGTTCTCAGTTAGATGGAGGGAAGGCGTCCCGAGTGGACTCAGGCTGCACGACCCTCGAGTCTCGCAGGGACGGGTGCTTGCCCAACCGGATTTACGCGAACCAAAGGGACTAATGACGATGAACTGCCGCTATTAATAGTCGAAACACCGCGGCGGAGCTCCCTACTCAAACCGTGCGACTGCGAATCAGTACGGCGGGGCAGCCCGCGGAGATTCCATTTCCACTCGGCAGGCGAATGTACGGCAGAATCAGGTCCAACGAGGCGCCGGACGGCAGCCCGGTACCATGGATCGTGGCGCGGGAGGCAGAAGCCCCTCCACGCGACCTGCTGGGGGGAGGCGCGAGTAATATGGGCGCGAACCGAGCCGGCGGAGGCGACCGCGTCGGAAATCGGCAAGTCTCCAATTCCCCGAGCGCCAAAGGTAGAAGCGCGCGGAAGCAGCGGCGGTGCAGCACGCGCGAGTAGCCAGCGGGGCGCTTCCAGCATGGGGGCTTCCCGAAGTAGAGGTGGCGGCGGGGGGAGGAGAAGATGAGGGGGGCCTATGAACTAAGGAGAGAGCCATGAGAGCAGGATCGAAGAACCTCGCCACACTTACCACTCTGAAAGCTGCGCTTTTGGTCGCCCTGTCATCCACCGCGGCTCTGCAGTCGCATGCGCAGGGCCGCTTGAGACCTACCGCATCCGCTTTCGTGCAAACCACTCAGTCCGGCTTTGCGACGCCTCAAGAGGCGGCTGCAGCGTTAATCAAAAGCTGCGGCAGACTACGACCTGCCTGCCTTGAAAGCAATGTTTGGTCCGGATGGCGAAGACTTGGTCAGCGCGCCCGATCCCGTCCAGGACAAAAGCCAGATCACTGAGTTCGTGGAAGGGGCGCAGAAAAAGAATTCAGTGGAGATCGATCCGAAGAACCCTGGCCACGCAACTCTCGTGGTAGGTGAACAGGCTGGCCGCTCCCCATCTCGCTGAACCAAGAAAGGCACGAAGTGGTACTTCGATGCAAAGGCCGCGCGTGACGAGGTTCTGTACCAACAAATCGGAGCGAACGAACTGGATGCGATCGAAATTTGTCGTGGATATGTTGAAGCTCAAGAGGAGTACGCTTCGACCATTCACGATGATTCCTGCATCAATCAGTACGCGGAGCGAATTATCAGTACACGGGGCAAACAAGACGGGCTGGCTTGGCGAAACCCAGATGGCAGCGCCGGGGGACCCGTAGGAGAAGGAGTCGCCAAAGCGATAGAGGAAGGCTACGCACACAAGACCGAGCCCTACCATGGCTACTATTTCAAAGTGTTAAAGGGCCAGGGCTCTGCTGCACCGCTGGGGCAGCTCGATTACATGATCGAGGGAGTGACGATCGGTGGCTTCGCGCTGGTTGCATGGCCGGCTGTTATTGAGTCACGGGGATGCAAACATTCATGGTCAGTTACAACGGCATCGTTTGTCAAAAGGAGCTGGGACCGGATCCTCCAAGATCGCAGCGGCAATGGAGCGCTACAACCCGGATAAGACCTGGCATCGCGCCGATGACGAGTGGTGATCTGCAATCGTGTGCTGGTTGGGAAGATCAAACATCATCGGCGTCGACAACCTGCTCGGATTGCTTCGGTTTTAGTCTGGTGTGAAAGCAGAGCTGCGTTATCGAAGCTCATCAGCAAAACGAAACAGGCTATCACCACAGGCACCGGACCATGCGGCTCATCCCAGGCGTCCTTCTTCAGCAGAGTCCTAAACCACGCCCCCACCTTTGTTTGTGTGATGGATGGGCCAATTGCTAGAAGTCGGATCAGTCTGTGGCGGTGCAGTTGGTGTCTGTGGATGGTCGCGAATGCTCCCAGGTTACTTGCTTTCCAGTACCACTCTGTCATATAGCGGCTGAGTCGGGCGCGCATCGTGCCGGTACAGTTTCCCGAATTGTTCGATTTCTGCCGCCGTAACCGTTACCGGATGCTTCAGCACAAACCAGGTTACGTCCTCACTACAGGGCGGTGTGGTCAGCGAGCCGGAAAACGTGTAATAGCCGCGCTCCGCCGGCAACAGCTTGTTCAGATCGATCCGAACGTTGTCCAGGATTTCTTCCTTCTCTTTTTCCTTGGGCAGGTCGTTCCACAATTCGTGAACCAGCGGATTGTCAACGCCCTTCTCCAGCAACACCGCCACTACCGCTAAGTGGCCTTCCGGGTCGGCATGGACCAAGTGCGCCACCATATCAAACTGCTTGCCGTGCATCTTTTCCTCGCTCGGCCGGTGGAAATGAAACTGTTTCAGCTGGTATTGCTTGTCGCCGACGTGAAGAGAGCTGCCAGGTGCGTAATTGATCATGATGGTGTGGCCGTTGTCGATGATGTGCAAGGGGGATTGCGTGTAATCGAACTGCAGGGTCGGCAGATCGGCCTTCTGCGCACTGCTGATGTCAATCGGTGACTGGCGATGGCCGTTCTTGCAGGGGGCGAATTCCGGCATTAAGTCGCCCCAATGGCTTGGTCCCCCGTCTCCGTCATATCCCCAACCGTGGCCGGCCTTGTGATGCTGTGCAGGAGCGAGTGTTGTCCAGGCTGCTGTCAAAGCCAAGAACACGATCAGAGCGCAGTGGCGAATCTTAGGGAGCATGTCAGTACCTCGGAAGTAAGAAAAGCAGAACTCTTGGACGATACTCGCCAACCGCAGAAGTGGTCGGGTGGCCAAGCGGCGCCGCTATCGTCGCTTTCGAAGTCATGCCGAATCGTACCAACGCGTCTGAAAGGAAGGTCTCGTATATCGGAGAGGGTCCCCCGGTTGGAGGCCGCAGACTCGCCTTGAATTCGCTCAGGCACTGTCGAAACTCCAACCATCTCTCTGTCTCATCCTTCATGAGAACCTTTGACAAGCTATACAAGCAAATGTTCATAGCCGACTTCGATCGGAGATACCTTACGTCATCAAACGCCACCGCGCGAACTGGCAAAAATGACAGCTGCCAACTGATCTGTTTACATCAACAATTAATTTTGGAATCTGTCTGGCCCACCACAGACAGATACATAGCCTTGTGTTTGCCCGTGATTCAGGAGTCATCGCCGTCACGGCCAACGAGGATTTGGGCGTGGACCTACAATGTGTAAAACAAGCGCAAAGATGTTAGACCGACTCTGGCCGCTTGTATTGTTCAACTTCTGGACGAGAAGAATATGCCGGGCGGAAACATCGGGCGTACCTTTCTGGATGTTATGGCTGTCCTGCTCGCTTGGCGAGGAGACACTTTGCGATTCGCTGCTGTCACCTTGACAGCGTGTCTTGCGGCGAGCCATCTGGCCGTTGGGCAATGGGTGGGAGAGCAGAGAGGTTGCTACGCAGACTCCATCGCCGCGAATCCGAACCGGCCCACGGTGGCGAATCCAGCCGACATCACGCAATATGGTGTGTTAGAACTGGAATACGGCTGGGATCGGCTATGGCCTGTAGCCGGAGTCCAACAGGCGTCTGTTGGTGGCCTCTTGAAATTTGGGATCCTCTGCGACGTCGAGTTACGTTGGAATACGGTCTCATTTATGACACAGACGGACGCGACCGGTAATCACCCGAGTTTCGGGGACAATTGGCTTGGCCCCCAGATCCGGGTTTACCGGCAGACCCAATGGGTGCCAACGCTTGCCTTCGGCTACGCTATCAAGATACCCTCGGCCAGCACGGAAGCTGGCCTAGGGACCGGTCTCGTGGATCACGCGTTTAGCTTTTTGACGAGCAAAGACATCGGACAATTTCATTTCGATTTCAATGCTACTCAATTTCTGATTGGACGACCGAACATGCCCGGCTTTGACAAGAATCAGGAATTGAACCTGGCGTTTTCACGCATCATCCACGGGAGTCTCCAGTTCACAGGGGAGTTTTATGGTGAGACCCGAATTAACCAAACCTTACCAGGGTTTGCGTCCTCGCTGTGGGCGCTGACATACACAGTGGTTCCGCGGTTGGTGATTGATGGCGGTTTTGAAGCGGGACTCACCTCCGGTGGGCCGCATCGGCACGCGTTCTTAGGAGTGACCTACTCGATAGCAAATCTCTACCCCGGATCGCGACGAAAGCGATCGAGCTATTCAAACGATCGATAAGAAAATCGACTGATCGGATCTGCTAGTGAGTCCGTAGAGCCCCAAAACGGCTGTGGCATTGGCTGCAGGTCCCACCCTCTGATG
>Ga0210409_10005729_pt1 | contig 13014 bp, 12 predicted proteins | sample IncBWH17MmetaG_FD_161649 | JGI IMG/M metagenome (GOLD analysis project Ga0210409, IMG submission 161649) | Forest soil microbial communities from Barre Woods Harvard Forest LTER site, Petersham, Massachusetts, United States - Inc-BW-H-17-M | ecosystem: Environmental > Terrestrial > Soil >...
ACGCCTTGCGGGTCGGCAAACATCTCATGGAGGGCCTGAAAACTTTGCAAGGCGGCCATGCCCTGATCGGCGATGTGCGCGGCTCGGGGCTGTTCCTCGGGATCGATCTTGTGCTCGACCGCGAAACGCGCGAGCCTGCTCCATTGCAAGCCGGATATATAGTGAATCGCCTGCGCGATCGCGGCATTCTTGCCGGGACCGATGGACCGCATCACAACGTCATCAAGCTGCGTCCGCCGCTGGTATTCTCCGGTTCTGACGCGGATCTCTTCCTCAAAACACTGGAAGCCATCCTGCAAGAAGACGCCGCGCAGCTTTCTCGTTGAACTGGCGCCTTCCTTCCGTTCGCGCCGCTCACCGGCCCCGTCAATTGCGAACTGCCCACCGCAGACGAACCGGTGCACATTGATGACATCGTGGAACGGTCCGGCTTGAACTCTTCCGAGATTCTGGCTACGCTTTTTGATCTGGAGATGAAAGGCGTCATCCGGCAGCTGCCGGGCAAACAGTTCAGCAAAGTCTTGCTGTAGAGGCAGATAGGAGATTGCCTGGTCTGCCCCGGGGCGGGCATCAAATCCGGGAACGCATCCGCAAGGGCAGTCGGCGCATCAAAATGGAGACCCCGTTGGGATTCGGGCCGAGCGCTTAAGGTAGCGAGAAGGACACACGCCGCGCGGTCAGCCCTCACTGCAATACATTACGGAGTTACAAAGGCAACATGGCCCGTTCGCTGGTTATTGTGGAATCGCCTGCGAAGGCGAAAACGATTAACAAATATCTGGGGCGGAATTTCACCGTCAAGGCCTCCATAGGCCACGTGATGGACCTGCCCAAGAAAACGATAGGCATTCGTTTGCCCGGCGAAGAAGAGGGCGGCAAAAAGAAGAAAAAACGCAAAACGAAGAAGGGAACGAAGGCAACAAAAGCTCAGGAAAAACCGGCTGGGAAAATAATCAGCATCGATGACGACAAGATCTTTGAGCCGACCCTGCAGATCATCGCGGGCAAGGGCAAGGTTATTAATGATCTGAGGAAAGCGGCGCAGACTGCCGAAGCGGTTTATCTGGCGGGGGACCCGGATCGCGAAGGAGAAGCCATTTCGGCGCATCTCGCCATGGTGCTCTCCAAGCCTGCCAAGTACATCGAGCAGGAACCCAGCGTTTCGCGGTTTAAGAAGAAAGACGCAAAACCCGAAGAACCGGTTAAGAAGGAAGAAGAGAACGAAGCAAAAAAAGAAGTTGTTGCCATCGATCCGAAAAAGATTTTTCGGGTTACCTTCAACGAAATTACTCCCAAGGCGATTCGCGCGGCGTTCGATAAACCGCGGCAAGTGGATACGAATCTGGTGGATGCGCAGCAGGCGCGCCGCGTGCTCGATCGAATTGTGGGCTACAAAGTTTCTCCGATTCTCTGGGACAAAGTGCGCCGGGGGCTTTCCGCGGGGCGCGTGCAGACTGTTGCGCTGCGGTTGATCGTCGAACGCGAGCAGCAGATTCGCGCCTTCATCCCGCAGGAATACTGGACGATTCACGCGGCGCTCGATGCCGGGCAGCCGCCGCTGTTTGAAGCCAAACTCTTCAAGTACAAGGGCGAAGACCTCGCCGTCCTGAACCAGGAGAGCGCGGACAAGATTGTCGCCGCGGTAAGCAAGGCCAAGTGGCAAGTGGCCAGCGTTGCGCAAAAGGAAAAGAAGCGCAATCCGCCGCCGCCGTTTACGACTTCCAAATTGCAGCAAGCGGCCTACAACCGGCTGCGTTACACGGCCAAACGCACGATGTCGCTGGCGCAGAAACTCTATGAAGGCGTAGAACTGGGTGAAGAAGGCTCGGTCGCGCTGATTACCTACATGCGCACGGATTCCGTGAACGTCTCGAACGACGCTTTGATTCAGGTTCGCGAGTTGATTCCGGAGCGCTTCGGCTCGAACTATCTTCCGGAAAAGCCAAACTATTACAAATCGAAAAAGGATGCGCAGGAAGCACACGAAGCGGTGCGCCCCACGGACGCCATGCGCGCGCCGGAAGACGTGCGCAAGTATCTCGACGAAGACCTCTTCAAGCTGTATCAACTGATCTGGCAGCGATTTGTTGCCTCGCAGATGCTGCCGGCGATCTTCGATCAGACGACCATTGATATTTCGGCTGGCGACTACACGTTTCGCGCTACCGGCACCGTGCAGAAATTTGACGGCTATCTCCGCGTCTATCAGATGCCGGCCTCGATCGCCGACCGTGAGGACGACGAAAAAGATGACGAAGGCGAAGGCCGCGCGCTTCCACAGGTTGCGGAAGGGCAAACCCTGCGCTTGGATAAAATTCGTCCGGACCAGCATTTCACCGAGCCGCCACCGCGATTCAACGATGCGACATTGGTGAAAGAACTCGAAGAAGACGGTATCGGGCGCCCTTCGACATACGCATCGATCATTTCAACGATCGTCGAACGCGAATACGTCACCAAGAATCAGGGACGCTTTTCGCCCACCATGCTCGGCGAACGCGTCAGCGTCCTGCTGGTTAAGAGTTTCGAAGACATTTTTGACGTCACGTTTACCGCGCGGCTCGAAGAAGAGCTGGACGAAATCGAAGAAGGCAAGCTGCCATGGCGCGAAGCCGTCAAGGAGTTCTGGGAAAAATTCGTCATTGACCTCGACAGGGCTGGCGACGAGATGCTTTCCTACAAAGCGGGCATCCCCACGGGGAAAAAATGCGAAAAGTGCGGCCAGGGCGAATTGCTCGAACGCATCAGCCGCCACGGTTTCTTTCTGGGCTGCTCGCGCTATCCCGAATGCGATTTCATTCAAGACCTCTCGCCGGAACTTCCCGAAGAGGCCAGCGGCGAACCCAAGACCGAGTACTGCGACAATTGCGGAAAAGAGATGGCTATCAAGCGCGGGCGCTTCGGCACTTTTCTCGCCTGTACTGGTTACCCGGACTGCAAAACGACGCGCCGCCTCGTCCAGGGCACGCGCATCGCGCACCAGCCCGACGAGCCGCTCGCTGAACTCTGCACACTTTGCGGCAAAAATCTGGTGAAGAAGAGCGGCCGCTTCGGGGAATTCATTGGCTGCTCCGGCTATCCGAAATGCAAGTACACGCGCCCGATCACCATGGGCATCAAATGTCCGAAATGCAACGAAGGCGAATTCGTGCGCCGCGGCAGCGCCGGCAAGGGTGGCCGTGGCAGGCCGCGCGTGTTCTACGGCTGCTCGCGTTACCCGGATTGCGATTTCACTTCGCCCCACATGCCGATCGCCGAACCGTGCCCGAAGTGCGGAGCGCCGTTCATCGTCGAAAAGCGCAGCAAAATTGGCACGGTGCACTCCTGCATCAAAGAGGGCTGTGATTGGGAGAAGCTTGTTCCCGAAGCTCAGCCGCAAGCCCAACCGGAGGAAGCTCCGGTGCCCGTGGCCGCCAAGTCTTAACCCACCTGCATCCTAAGAAACAACGACGTGATTCTGCTTTCCGCGGATTTGTGCGCGCCTATACTGTAGGCGGGCCATCCCCGGGGAGCCGTAACTGCGAATGAAAGAAGCGATTGCGAAGTATCTCGAATATCTTCAGTCGGTGAAGAATTCCTCGCCGCACACTGTTCTGAACTACCGCAAAGACCTCGAACAATTTCTCGCGTATTTGTCGCCCCCGGGGGTGCGGCCGCCTGCACTCGGTGGCGTCACGCACTCGATGATTCGGGAATTCGTCGCGCATCTCCACGAACACGGCCTGGCAAAAAGCTCCGTAGCGCGAAAGCTGGCTGCCCTGCGCTCGTTTTTCAAGTACTGCGTACGCGGAGATCAGTTGAAGGAAAATCCGGCGCGGCTCGTTCCGACCCCAAGGTTGCCGAAGCGCATCCCTTCAGTGCTTTCCGCCGAAGAAATGAATGGCTTCCTCAACCAGCTTGGCGGAGTGGGTGAACCCGGTCCTTGCGGGCGCGCGTTTGCGAAAAAAAACGCCCAGCCAAACCGTTCCACTCGGGTCGAAGCAGGTTTGCTGCTTCGGCGCGACCGGGCGCTGCTGGAACTGCTCTACGCGGCAGGCCTGCGCGTCAGCGAACTCACCGGACTCAACCTTGCCGACGTGGAGCAAAGGGAACGCATCGTTCGCGTCCGCGGCAAGGGCAACAAGGAGCGCATCGTTCCTTACGGGGCCAAGGCTCAAGAAGCTCTGGAAAAATACTGGCCGCTGCGCGAAAAACTCCTGGATCAAACGGATCGGGCGAGCAGCCGAAAAGACCAATACGCCGAAGCCGTATTCCTCAATTATGCTGGCCGCCGCCTAACGCAACGCTCCGTCGGGCGCATCGTCAAAAAATACGTGCGCATCGCCAATGTCAACTGGGATCTGCATCCGCACTCGTTGCGCCATGCATTCGCGACGCATCTGCTCGCCGATGGCGCGGACCTGCGGGCCATTCAGGAGCTGCTCGGCCACCAGTCACTGTCGACCACGCAGAAATATACCCATGCCTCCATCCGCCAGTTGATGGAGATTTACGACAAGGCGCACCCGCACGCCTGATTTGTGCATCTATTCCAGTTTGCCGGGTGCGAAGTGTGAGATACGCTTGGGAGCCGTCAAAGTTTGCATATGGGACTGCGGACCGCCTTCTCAATCATGATTTGCTTGTTCGGAGGGGTGGCCTATCCGCTGCGCTCCAGCGCTCAGGGGAACTACGAAATCCAGGTGTATCCCTACGAAACCGTCGAGCCGCACCACACCATGGTGGAGCTGCATTCCAATTTCACGTTTCAAGGTTCCAAGTTTACCGAGGATGGCACCCTTCCGACCAACCACCAGTTGCACGAAACCATTGAGATCACTCACGGTTTCAATGATTGGTTTGAGACCGGCTTTTACATTTTCACTTCCGCCAAGAGCGGCCAGGGTTGGGATTACGTTGGCAGCCACATCCGGCCCCGCGTGCGCATCCCTCCCAAGTGGCACTGGCCTGTCGGCGTCAGCCTCTCGAACGAAATAGGCTGGCAGAGCCGCCGCTACTCCGCGGACACCTGGACGTGGGAGATCCGCCCTATCGTGGATAAGCAAGTCGGCCCGTGGTACTTCTCCTTGAATCCCACGTTTGACCGCTCCTTTCATGGGCCTGGCGTAAACGGAGGACTCGTTTTCTCTCCCAATTTCAAGTTCAGCTACAACTTCACGAAAAAAGTCGCGGGCGGCGTGGAATACTACGGTTCGCTGGGTCCGGTCACGGGATTCGACCCCGTCAGCCAGCAGCAACAGCAGATCCTTCCTGCGATTGACTTGAATCTTTCTCCCAAGTGGGAAGTCAATTTTGGGCTGGGTGTGGGAGTCACGCGTGCGACCGATCACTTGATTGCGAAGATGATTCTCGGCTACCGTTTCGATTTCTGAAGCGTATAAGGGAGAGAGTCGTCCGGAGTCCGCCATGAGCTATCATGTCGCGCAAATCAACATTTCCCGCCTCGTTGCCCCGCTGGACGATCCGAAAATTGCCGAATTCGTCGGGCAACTCGAACCCATCAATGCGCTCGCGGACAAAGCTCCGGGCTTCGTCTGGCGGCTGCAATCGGAATCCGGCAACGCCACGGACATCGCCTACAGTGACGATCCCTTTGTGATCGTGAATATGTCCGTCTGGGAATCGATCGAGACTTTGCGCGAGTTCGCCTACAAATCAAATCACATGCAAGTGTTTCGCGACCGCGCCAAATGGTTTGAAAAAGCCGTCAAGCCCGGCTATTGCCTGTGGTGGATTCCGGCCGGCCGTATCCCCACCGTCGGCCAGGGCCGCGAGCGGCTGGAACATTACCAGATGCACGGCCCCACGCCGCATTCCTTCTGGTTTTCGCAGCAGTTCCCTTGCCCGGCCGACGAAAGCGTCTGCCTATAGCACCCGATGAATCGCCCAACTGAGCTGTTGAAGCCCATCCTTACCGCTCATCTTTTTCCAAGACTCGACGGAATGTTGATCGAGCTTTTCCGTTCGCTCGCGCCGGAGGATTGGGAGAAGCAGACAGTTTCTCCGAAGTGGAAGGTCAAGGACGTTGCCGCGCACTTACTGGACACGGCACTGCGGGGAGTCTCCATCGCCCGCGATGGTTATCTCGCTGAAGCCCCAAGGATCAGCTCGCCCGCGGATTTGGCGGCGTTCATCAACCGCTTGAACCACGAGGGCGTAACCATCTATCGCCGGTTGAGCCCCTCCGTCCTCACTGCTCTGACGGAAGTCGCATGCAAGTTCCTTGCGGAATATCACGCTTCGCGCGATCCGCATGCGATGGCTCCGTACGGCGTGAGCTGGGCCGGCGAGGATAAGTCAGCAAACTGGTTCGATACCGCGCGGGAATTCACGGAGCGCTGGCACCACCAGCAACAGATCCGGCTCGCGGTGAACAAACCCGGCATTATGACTCGCGAGCTCTATTTTCCCGTGCTGGACTGTTTTCTGCGCGCCCTACCGTTTACGTATCGCCGCGTTTCCTCCAAGCCGGGAACTTACGCTCGGTTCGTCATTTCAGGTGAATGCGGAGGCAGCTGGTATTTGTATCGGGGCGGAGAAAGCTGGCAACTCATCGAGGAGGCCCTCGGCGAAGAAATTTCCGTGACGACCATTCCGCAGGAAATCGCCTGGCGCATTTTTACCAAGGGCCTCGACCGGCAAACCGCGCTATCCGAGGTGCATGTCGCCGGAGACATCAACCTGGGTCAGCATGTTCTCCAAATGATTTCGATCGTCGCGTAGGAATCCACTTCTCATCTGACGCTTCTCTTCCTGTCACGTGCCATCAACTGTTGCCCTGGAAAAAGTCGCTTGCGGCCGAATTGCACTCTCGCCAGGCATCATCTTCGATATGCGGGCTGTGCTGCCCGGAAGCTATAAATCGCATCATGGCGCGAGGAAGCGCCTGCCGCACGCGGTCCATTTCGCCGGGCTCGGTGCGAGGATCGCGGCTGCCGTGCAAAAACAGGGCCGGCACATCCAATTCGCCCAGCCGCCCGTCGTAAAGATCCTCATCCGGCCGCGCGACGCTGTCAGCAATTTGAAACCATGCTCCACAATTGCGCCGCAAGACCGTTTGCCAGTCTGTTTCTCCATGATCCTCGGCGAGCAGCCTGCGCGTTTCTTCGCTTAAATCTTCGGGATGCGCTGCGAATCGTTCAAAAAAAGATCGCGATGCGGGTTTTCTTCGGAAGAAGTGGAAGGCCTCAAGAATCAAGCCCGCACAGCGGCCCGGCGCCGCCAACCCCGTCATCGCGGCGATCACTGCCCCGTCACTGTGGCCCCAGAAGTTGGCGCGCTTAATCGCCAGTGCGTCGAGAAAAGAAAGAGTCTCTTGCGCGGCGCGCCGGTGAAAATCAAGCGGCATCTCGCCGGTGACCCGGGTGGAGTGCCCGTATCCGGAGCGATCGGGAATCAGAATGCGATACTCACTTGCGAACGCCGCGATCTGGCGGTCAAAGGGATAAATCCCGTATCCCCAGCCGCCATGAAGAAAGACGAGCGGCTTCCCGCAGCCAAACTCCCGGTAGTGGATTTGAACGGGACTCGCGCCAGGCGCATGAGGCGAGCGAGAAAACTCAACAGCGGGCACTCAGTCTTGCCTCTTTCGGGCCGGACTCGCACTGCACGGCGCGGCCATCTTTGCGGTTCGATTCACGGCCCGTACCTTACGACATGGAATGACCGGACTCAAGCTCTGTAAAATGAAAGCGGCTAGCAGGGGATGCTGCCAGCCGTTTCTCTCTTCAAATGTGCGGCTTAGACTGTTTTACCGGTGTCCGCCTCCGTGGCCGCCACCGCCATGAAATCCACCGCCGCCGTGGAATCCACCACCGCCGCCATGGAAGCCACGATCTCCGCCACGGAATCCGCCGCGATCAAAGCCACCGTGCTCAAAACCGCCGCGCCCACCGAAGCCGCGTCCCCGGTCAACGAAACCAGGTCGTCCGTAAAAACCTCGTCCAGCGAACCCGCGGCCGTAGAAGCCACGGCCATAAAAACCGGGACGTCCGTAAAAACCATGGAACCACGGACCGGCGCCAATGAACACGCCACTCACAAAGTAATCAGGACCGTAGTAGCCGTAAGGAGCGCAAGCGTACGGGTAATAGCCGTAATAACCGTAGGCGCAGACCGGCGCGGGTCCTACGTAACCCGGGCCCACTCCAATTCCAACTGCAACTTGCGCATGCGACGGAGCTGCCGCCGCCAACGTGCAAATCGCCAATAAAGCAAGATATTTTAGATAACGCATCTTTTTTTCCTGGCCAGAGTCCTGGGACTTCTATTCGAATCAACAGGATCCGGGCGATTCCAGGTAGCCCCGGCTTACCCGAAGCACCTGTCTATTAGAACTCCAAAACGGGGAAAAAGTTGCGGCCCCCGCTTCCCTGGCAAATTAGGACAATTTACAGCTTTCGAGCCGCCCACAATAACCGTGTTTGGGCGCACGACAAGAGAGTGATGGGTCATGCAGCTCTTTGTTCGGTTCTGCGTTCCCAGAAGTCCTGAAAGCGACCACTCAGCTTGGCACAGCGGAGAGCGATGATGGCGTTGGAGCCATCAATGGTCCAGTGCATGCCAGCGCGTTTGAGCCGCGTGCCGATAGCCACCTTGCATCCAGCTTCGACCACGCCAGTGGAAGTACACAAGCCTTGAGCATGGAACTCCGGATAACGCATGCGGTGTCGGTTGGTCTGGAAATAGTGGAGACAGCGGCGAGCGTCTTCGGAACGGGATACCTGGCGCCGGATGGCGGTGAGTAGAACCCGGAATTTTCCGGTATCCAATTCTTCCTTGCGGCGTTCCGCCCACTGAGAAGCTCGTGGCGTAGTAGGACCGTACAGAGCTTTTCCGAGATCGCTCAAGTGTTGTTTGGCATGGAAACGATCGACGATCTGAAGGGCCTCCGGAAACTGATCTTCGGCGATGCTCCAGATCCATGGAGCGCCGTCGCCGAGCACCGCACTCCGCGGCGCTTGGCAGAAGCGGCGGCGTGTTGCTTCTCTCCAGACGCGCTGGGCGAAGGGAGAGCGTGTGGGAGCGGTATCCAACGCGCAGGCACTCTCCAAAGCCGCTGAATACGTGACCGATCCTTCATCGCGGATGGGCGTGCCTTCTTCATCGAAGGATTCCGCGCTCCAGATGGTGCAGAGCTTTACTTCGCCGGTCTTTGCTGATCCATCTGGTTGCTTGCCGGTGCGGCCTAGGAGTTCCTCCGCTCTTAAGGCGATCCCGGTTCCGTCCATGCCCAGGTACAAGGTCTGCGGTAGAGGAAGAGCCTCGAGAGGTTCGGTGTGCAGGCGTTCATCTTTGGCGATCTCTTTTCCCAGAGCTTCTGCGGTTCTCTCCACCTGCTTGGCATCCACGGTCACACCGGCCAGTTCCGTCAACAGTTCGCTACCTTCTTGGAAGCTAACCATGGCCCCGACGGTACCCAGCATGCGCGTGAGGGCGGGAGACAACGAGGTGTTTTCTATACCCAGATGCTTGTCGCGAGGACAGCACCCGTGGCCGCACGCGGAGCAGTGATAGTAGGCTCTCTCGAGTCGCAGCGGACCGAGTACGCTTTCGATTTGCTTGGCGCGACGCCCGGCATAGCGGGCTTCACTCCCACAAGAACAATCCACAAGTGCACGGGCTTGATCGGAGTGGTCGGCGTTGAGGCGTTGCTCGACCGCCTGGCCGGCCAGTTGCAAAACCTGCTGACGAACCGCGACTTCCAGGGCTTCGAAATCCAGTTTTTCGACCGCCTGGCGCCCCAGCAGGGTCTCAATCTCTTGCACCATGTCTATGGCTAAAAGATCGGCGAAGAGGTTTTTTTTTAGCCGCGCTTGCAGGGAGCGCTGCCGGATCTCGCAGTTGGGCAGAGCAGATTTGCTCACTGACGGCGATGAGTTCCCGCACCAGGTTACGAAAGCGACGGTATTCAGCGAGCTGCGCCCGGGCACGTTCCACCGCGGGACCCTGGGGAATCACTTGGGTGACCGTTTTTCCACCGCGGCGATGAGTCAACGAATACGAAGGACCGTGTCCCGGGGAATCTTTCTGGGCGCAGTGGCAGTTGGGCTTGCCACACTTACGGAAACGCGCGGTCAGAAAACCAGGACGCAGATCGTCGATGCCGGCCAGACTAGCGGTGAGTTGATCGCGTTTATCCCGCAGTGCTTTTAAGGAAGTGGTCATGGGTGCCTCCTGTCTGACAGACATTATACCCTGTCAGATTCAGAAAGAAAACCCCAACCAGACCTTATCAGACTTCTTTCTTAGATTCTGCTGTCGTGCGCCCGTTACCAGTCGCCGCCTTGACATGGGTGTGGAGTCGGCCTACACTACGGAGTTTTTAGATGGTGCCGAAAAGCAAGTAGGGGACGGGACCATCGTGAACAAGACCAGGGCAGGCAAAAGAGCATGAATAAGGGCACAGACAAGGTCAAGGCAGGCATGGACAAGAAAAGGCTCGACTACTACAAGAAGAAATTGCTGGCGCGGCGGGAAGAGTTGATGAAGACCATCGCGCGGACGCAGGAAGAGGGCCGCACGGCGGACGATGATCCGACGGTGGACCTGGCGGACAAGGCGGCGAACTCCTATACAAAGGAGTTTCTGTTTGGGATGACCAACACGGACCGCACCATCCTGAACATGATCGATGCGGCGCTGAAGCGCATCCAGGCCGACGATTACGGAGTATGCGCCAATTGTCAGGAAGAGCTGCAGCAGAAAAGGCTCGAAGCGGTACCGTGGGCGAAACATTGCATCGCTTGCCAGGAGAAGATGGAGCAGGGGTTGTTGCAGTAAGGGGCAAGGGGAAGATTGTAAGTACGGATGCAGGGACCGCCACGACAGGGCAGCTTCAGATAGCTCGATTACTCCGGGGTACATTCCTTCTCTAATTACAGAAAAAAAAGAGCAGATTTCTGCTGGCGTGGCGGACGGAAACACCTCGAACGGATTCGCTGCCGAACGGCGGCGTGATGTCGGCAGCTGGCTGGTCGCGGAACGGCTGGCGAAAGGGATGAGCGCTGAAGGGCCGATCTGGTGGTTCCGGTACCACTCCACCGGCTACGAGAACGCGAGCGAAAGTACAACCAGGCAGCGTGGCCTCGAAGCGCTTGGCGAAAAGGCTCCGATTGCCGCATAAAGCCGTGCTGCTGATGCGGACGCGGGCCCGACCGGACAAGCAAGTACTGAGTTTTGTGGAGCGTTGGGGGTCCGTTCGTGGCGCTTTTGCCACACGTCCGGGCAGCCAGGTTGACAATCTGCGCGTCTTACTGGTAGATGATGTATTGACAGCGGGAGCGACGCTGGAGCTAAGTTCTGTAATCGGGCTGACCGTCGCACGAGCCGTCGGAAACCCCCTGCCCAGCACCAGACAGTGGTAAGATATAGGTAGAAGAAGGCGCGATGGGCGCAAACCGGCACATGTCGGTGGACTCCCGGGGGCGCTACACCCCTGAAGCTTTGGGCGAGGTTACGCCCGGCTCCGAAGGTCCCACAGGCAGTAGATCCCACAACTTGCTTTCGACCCGCCGGGCATCACTGATGCAGGAACCGGTGCTGGTGCTGAACGCAACGTACGAGCCAATCAATGTGACGGCGGTACGTCGCGCGATGGTCTTGATGCTGAAGGGTGTCGCGCAAGCCGAAGAAATGCACAATGCGGAAGTGCATTCGGCGGCGCATGCGCATAAGGTGCCCTCGGTAATTCGCCTGCTGGCTTACCGGCATATTCCACAGCAAAGCCGCGCGCTATCGCGGAAAAATATCTTGCTGCGCGACCGCAATACCTGTCAGTTCTGCGTGCGCGTGTTTCCAAGCTCGGAATTGACACTGGACCATGTTATGCCGAGGTCGCGTGGCGGGCGGTCCACCTGGGAAAATCTGGTGGCCTGCTGCTACCGGTGCAACAACAGCAAGGGCGATCGCACGCCGGAAGAAGCTGGGTTGAAACTGGCGCGGAAGCCCCGGCCATTTACGCTGCACACCTCCCGGCAGCTGATGCGGCTGATCGGGCATCGCGACGAACGGTGGCGTAAGTATTTGTTTTACTGAGATTTACGCTACTAAATCGATTTTTTGAAAAAAGTCAGATAAAGAGGAAACCTTTTTCGCTGGCAGCCCTCTAACATATCAATACCACTTCGAGGACACACCCCGGGAGGCGGTTAGGGCAATGCCCTAACCGCTTCTCTCCTTTTACGGTCTTTTTTCTCTGCGGATGAATCTAGAGTGATTCCTTGCGGCTGGATTCCGGAAAGCTTTCTAGGGCTGCCTCTTCGCTCGGAAATTCCGGGAAAACCTGGTAGAGCTGGGTGATCTTCAGAATTTCCTCCACTTTCTCTGACAAGCCGACCACTTTCATTTGTCCGTCCGCTTTGACGACGGAAACATAAACTCTGGCGAGTTCACCGATCCCGGAGCTGTCCAGGTATTCGAGGCCGCTTAAATTCAGGACGATGTTTTTTCTGCCCTGCTTCAACAGCCGGGAAATCGCGTCGCGCAGTGCGCCAATCTCGAACGAAGTCAGGCGTCCCACTACATCAAGTAATGAAATCGGACCTGCTTGACGAATGGTGACTGAGAAGTTGGTTGGCTGCACGGTTGGTGCCCGATCTGCCGGGGCAAGCATTTTACCCGTGGGACAAAGGTTCCGTGCGGATTATTTTCAGGACAAACAAACCTGGTGTGGAAAATACGGGCGCTCGAGCCTTGCTACTAGGAAGATCGTCCGTGGTGGGATGGAACCGCAGCGCCGCCGCCACGAGCTAAACGGGTGGTGAACCTGCTCGAGACAATAGTCCCTTAGGATTGCTTGGCAGTCCGTAACTTCAACGCCCCAGGAGGAGCCGTTGCGCCAGCGGCTCCGGAAGGCGGGCGCCGCGCATGCGCTCCTGGACGACGGAAACATCGTAAGGCACGCGCCAAAATTCGACGACCTGGTGTTCCAGATCGGCGACGGCAAAAGCCGCACGGGGATCTCCGTCGCGAGGCTGCCCGATGGAGCCGGGATTCAGGAGATAGCGGCGAGGC
>Ga0210409_10005730_pt1 | contig 13012 bp, 5 predicted proteins | sample IncBWH17MmetaG_FD_161649 | JGI IMG/M metagenome (GOLD analysis project Ga0210409, IMG submission 161649) | Forest soil microbial communities from Barre Woods Harvard Forest LTER site, Petersham, Massachusetts, United States - Inc-BW-H-17-M | ecosystem: Environmental > Terrestrial > Soil >...
CGCTGCGAGCGATGCTCCGGGCCTCGCCGGCTTCTTCGCGCCGCCGCAACACGACGAGCAAGGCGCGATAGCTTTTCTCGGCGCGCTCGAGCTGACCATCGTCGCGAGCGAGCTCGGCCAATGCCCGCAAGATGTCGGGATTTTGCGAATCCACCCGTGCCGCGGCGTCGAGCTCGACGAGAGCCCGCGCCCGGTTGCCCATCGCAAGCTCGAGTCGAGCAATCTGATAATGGACCGGCGCGCGCTCTTTCGGTCGCCTGCCGCCGAACGCGTCCACCATCGACTTGAGCAAGGTGCGCGCCTCGTCGAATCGTTCGCTGCGGGCCAGCGCGTCGGCCAAGAGCAGCGTTGCGTGTTGGTCTTGAGGGGTCAGATCTCTGGCTTGCTCGAGCAGGGGGATGGCCAGTTGCGGCTGGGCGCAGCGCTCGGCATACAGAGTTGCCGCCTCGAGGAGGCGCGCCATGCGGGTCGATTTGTCGCTCGAATGAGCGGCGCCATCCGCCGTAAGCGCCGCGAGCTTTTCCCAATTGGCGCGCTCGCGGTAGAGCGATGCCAACTTCGCCCGTATGGATTCGGCCTGCGGGGCCTCCGCGAGAGACAGCGCGAGGCGCTCGGTCGCGAGGTCGCCCTCGCCGGCGCCGAGGAGCGCGTCGGCGAGTCGAAGGGTCGTGTCGACGCGCCGATCGGGGTCGACCACATTCAGGAGACGCTCTAGCCACTGCGCCGCACCGCGATGGTCTCCTCGAGCAACCGACAAACGACCGAGCGCGTCGAGCGAGGGGGGATGGGGAGTGAGCCCGGCAACGCGCGTGTGGTAGGTCTCGGCCGCGGCGGCATCACCCAGTCGCTCCTCGGCAAGTATTGCGGCTCGCCACCAGAGCTCGGTCGCTTGTTCGACGTCCCCAGCGTCTTGTGCGCGCTGAGCCTGTTCCAGCAGCAGGTCGCACAGCTCGGTCGCGTGCGACTCCGTGTCGAGGATCTCGGCCAGCGCTTTTACGGTTGCGACATGGCGCGGGTCCTCCTCGAGGTTCGAGCGCAGCATCGCCGTGGCGCGCGAGGTTTCGCCGAGCTCCACGAGCAACCGAGAGGCAACGAGACGAAGGGCGATCCGCGCACCAGGATCGCTTGCGACGGCAATTTGCCGTTCGCGAAGCGACAGCAGGTCGCGCGGTCGTCCGTGGGACGCGTAGAGCGAGGCGAGGCGTTCCGCCGCATCATCGTCGTGGGGGTCGTCATCGAAAAGCAAAAGATAAAGCTCGATGGCGCGCTGTCCGTCGCCGAGGCGATCGACGGCGATGCGAGCGGCTCGTTGCCGCATATCCCGCCGCACGCCCTTTTCGAACGGGAGCGCACCGCCCTGCACCAGCACGTCGACGACAGCGCGGTCATCGCCCTGCTCCGTGTGGAGCTGCGCGAGACGTTCAATGGCCCATTGCGCATGAACTCGCTCATCGGGGGCATCCCGCGCGCCTGCGCACGCGAGCAGATCCGTCAGGATGTCTCGAGCCAATGCGGCATCCCGCACATCCCCGGCGACTTCTGCCGCCTCGTGGAGCAGCGTCGAGTCGCCTCCCCGAGCGCGCGATAGGCGAAGCAAGGTGGCGATGAGCGGTCTCCCGCCATGTTGTCTTTGCAGCTCGGCCAGCATTGTGAGCAGAGCCGGATCGGACTCGTCGTGCTCGAGCGCGCGCTCGACCGCAGCCCGCGCCGCATCCAGGTTGCCGACGTGGTCTCGATGCCACTCCGCGACGCGCGCTTCCAGGTCACGCGCAGCCTTGCCCCGTAGAGCCGACGATGAGGTTACGCTGGTCAGCGCACGCGTCGCCTCGCTCCACTGTCCCGATTCCTCGGCAGCCCGCGCATACGCGTCGAGCAGTTGCGCCACAGCGGTTTCACGAGCTCCGGCGACATCGACGACCGCGCGTGCGCCGACTTCCCACTCGTTGATCCGGCCGGCCACGCGTATGGCTGCGCACCCCATTTCGACGTCGGACGCTTCGCTCACGACCTGCAGGTACGCGGCAAGTGCGCCCCGTGGATCGTCCAGCCGCGTCTCGAGAGTCACGCCGGCTCTCGTACGCAAGCGGGCCACGAGGGCCGCATCGCCCCTGGCAGCCCCGTCGATGGCTTCTCGATACGCGTCGACCAGCCGCTGCCACGCCTTCGCCTCGTCGGCGAGGCGCGACGCATCGCGTTCGATCCCCTCGTCACTCGGGACGATGAGAAGCGCGCGGCGAACGGCCTCGAAAGCCAGCGCTGGGTCCCCCGCGCGGTGCTCGGCGATCTGAGCGGCCTCCCGAAGCACCTCCAGTTTGTCCGAGTTCGAATTCGCTGCCAGGAGGCGCTGTTCCGTCAGCTCGAGGACGCCGCGCCAATCGTTACAAGCGCGCAGAGCATCGAGCAGCACGCGGACCGCTGGCGCACGAAAGCCCTCGTCGTTCGCAAACGAGAGCAGACCCTGGCGCGCGCCGGCGTTCCGCGGTTCGGCCGCCAGCGCCCGAGCATACGTCTGTACGCCGATGGCGCGCTCGTCGAGCTCCACGCGATACAGGTCTCCGAGCTGCCGCAACAACTCGGCGCCGGCACCACTGTCCGTGGTCTGCTCGGCGCCGCGCTCGAGCAGCTTTGCCAGCTCCTTCCAGCGTCGCGTCTTGCGCAGCAGCGCCGCAAGTGCGAACGCGACGTCCTCGGCGTCCCCGAAGTCCCTTTGGATCTCGAGCCACGCGGCGATGGCGTCTTTCGGGCGATCGAGCACGTCTCCCAGCAAATGAGCGACGCGCACCCGATCGGAGCGCCGGTGCTCGGCGGTCGCAGCAGCGCCGGCGCGCAACTCGAGCACCTCGACGAGCCGTTCACTGCCGGCGGTGCGCTCGAGGAGCTCGACGAGGTGATCGAGGGCTTCCCGGTCGTTCTCGGCGAGGACCAGGCGCCTTTCCCACAACGCGATCGCGCGCGCGTCCTGCCCCAGCCGGGCGGCCAATCCTGCGGCGCGTCCTAGCGCATCTCGCCGCGTGGTCGCGTCATGCTCGACGCTTGCGATGCGCTCGACGACCTCCAGTTGCTCCTCGTCCCGCCCCGACGCCTGCAACAGTGGTTCGAGCTGGCGGGCCGCCGCGAGCGCGTGCTCGTCGTCCAGTCGGGGCGTCGAGAGCACCGACGTAAGAAGCAAGATGGCCCCCGCCGCGTCCGCCACGCGATCCGCGCGCAGCGCCGCGGCTTGCATGGTGAGTGCGACGCGGAGACCCTTTTCATCGGATGCATCGGCGGCCGCCGAGAGTAGGTCGGCGAAGCGCGCCAAACGGCCCGTCCGATCGGCGAGTTCCGCGAGCTTCGCGCGCTTGGTCTCATCGCCGGGATCGAGCACTACTGCGGCGCCAAGCTGTTCCAGCGCGCTCACTCCGTCGCCGAGCCTTTCGTACACGTCGGCGATCTCCACGTAGCGCCGCATGCGCTCCTTCGGCGCGGTGACCGCTTCCAGCCCGACGAGGAGCATTCGCACGAGGTCCGCGTCACGTCCCGCGCGCGCGTAGTGTTCACGCAGCCATGCCGCGATTCGCTGTCGCACCGAAGCGGTCGGCGACGGCGGCGCCGACTTGCGCCCCCGCTTGGACTTCGGCGTGGGTCGCTCGCTTGCACGCGCAGGCGGCACCGTGGACCGGCGCTGCTCCAGGGTTGGCGCCGCGGCGGTGAGGATCCGTTCGAGTAGTGCCCCGATCTCCTGCGTCGCCCCGTTGGCGAGCTGTCGAGCGTTCTCCAATACCGGCTCGATGACATCGAACGCGGCGACGGGATCGCCGAGCCCGTCCAGCTGCAGCAGCGCGATGCGTCCGCGTGTGCGCTCCGCCTCGTCTCGTTTCAAGGAGGGAAGACGAGCGGTCAGCAGCGAGACGAGCTCGCGATGGCTCCCCTGCCTCTCATAGAGCCGTTCGAGCGCGCTGGTGAGCCTCGGCTCTCCGGGCTTCAGCGCGCTGAGCTGCTCGAAGTACTGAATGGCGCGCTCCGGCCGGTCCGCGAAGTCCTTCGCCGTCTGCGCTGCTTCCTCGAGCAGGAGCGCGCGCTTGCGGCCCGATGCGATTTCGAGCATCCGGTCGTAGAGCGCGAAGAGCTCGTCCCAGCGCTCGGATGCATCGAAGAGCAGCTTGAGCCGATCGAAGGCCCAGTCGTCGGTCGGGTTGAGGGCGAGAACTCGCTCGAGGATGCGCACGACGCGCGCCGGCTCATCGAACCACTCTTCGTGAAATTGCACGGCGCGCTCGCCGATTTGACGAGCCTGCTCGCCCGTCAGCGCCCGCGCGAGCACTTCGTCGTAGAGCGCCGCCATGTCCTCGGGTCGCGACAACGTACGCGCGAGCTCCTCGGCTCGATCCCAGAACGCAGGGACCTGTGGCATTTCGCGCGCTGCGCGTACTGCCGTCGCCACCGCGTCTTGCGCTCTGCCTTGGTCGCGCTGCAGATCGCACAGCTTTTCGAACCATCCGCGACGTGCCTCTGGCTCGTCCGCGTCGGCGGGAGCCTCCAATAACCGAGCCAAAATCTGCTCGCGGGTCGCCACGTCCTCGGTGGCGTCGCAGGCGCTTTCGAGTAGCTTCAGTGCTTCCGCTCGCGTCGTGCCGTGCGCAAGGAGCCGCCCCGCAAGTTCGCGCGCCGTCGGATCGTTCGGCACCTCCTTCAGGACCGCCCGAAGCGCTGACAGAGCCTCCGGCCAGTGCGTCGTGCTCGAGAGAAGCACTTGCGCAATCTCCAGCTCGATGGCCACGCGTGCGGTGCCCTGCGCGCGATCGCGACGGGCGCGCAGGGCGCCGAGCGCCACGTCTGCGTCTCCCGTTGCAAGCGCCAGGCGCGTCATCGCCGAGAGAGCCTCTTCGGATTCAGAATCGAGGTCGAGCACTCGACGGTAAAGCGTGAGCGCGCGCGCCGGGTCGGAGAGGTTGGTCTCCTCGGAGCGAGCCCACTCGAGCAAGCGCAGCGCGCGTTCGCCTTCGGGGGCGTGTTCTGCGCGCCATCCGAGAAGCCACCGACGATCCGCACGCCGATGGGGCGAATCCGGGTCGAGGTCGACCAGTGCCTCGAACGCGGCGAGGGCAGCGCTCACCTGGGCTCGGTCGATCGCTCGATCCTCCAAGAGCGAGCGGTACGCGTGGACTGCGTCTTCGACTCGCGCTGGGTCGCTGGAGAGCACCCGGGCGCGGGAAAGCATGAGGCGCCCGCGCTGCTCGTCATCGAGTGGGCGCGACGGGTCGGTGCGAGCAAGCGTGTCGTGAATCGCCTGGTCGAAACCGCCCACCATCCCGGCCTTGGTGCTCAGCTCCTCGAAGAGCGAAAGCACGTCGGCGCGTCCAGGCGCCAGCTCGAATGCGCTTGCAGCCCCACGGGCGGCGGCCGCGACGTCGTCGAGGCGCTCGGAGAGCACGCGCGCCGTGCGCATCCAGAGCTCGACTCGCTCCGCATCGTCGGAGCTCTGCTCTCTGAGCGATGCGTAGAGGCGAGGCATGTCGTCCCAGGACCCGATGCGCTCGCACAGCGCAACCAGTCGCGCCGTTGCGTCTCGGTCCTCCGGAGCCACTTTTCGGGCTCGCAAGTAAAGCCGGCGCGCTACATCGTCGTCTCCCGCCGCCTCCGCCAACGAGGCCGCGCGCTTCCACGTGCTCGCCGCCTCTTCCAGGTCGCCTCGGCGCTTTTCGTCGAGCTCCGCGAGTTGATCCAGCCAGCCAATCTGCTCGCGTGGATCCTGCGTCAGGTCCACTCGTCGCAGCAAGACGGACCGCTGGAGATTCGCATCGTCAATGGCCTGCGCCGCTTGTTCCACCGCATCGAGCTCCTCGGACCCCAGCTCGGGATCCCCGAGAAGACGCGCGCACTGCGCCCGGGCCAAGTCCGCGTCGCCTTGGGCCGCGGCTGCCTTGGCGAGCATGGCGCGCGTCGCGCGAGCAGCCCGCCCTTCGAGATGTGCGAGTTGGCCCTCGAGCAGGACACACAGGTCATGCCAACGGCCAGAGCGCGAATACAGCTCGCGCAATGCAGCGAGCGCTTCGGTGTCGTTGGGCTCGATGTCGAGCGCCGCGCGGTATGTTTCGATTGCAGCGCCGGTGTCCTTCAGGTCGTCGCGCTCGATGGCCCCGATGCGGTGCAGCAGTGCGACCTTCCCTGCCGCGTTGCTCCGTGCGAGCGCTGCGCGATAGAGAGCGACCCGCTCCGTTGGACTGCCTTGGTCCCGCAGCAGGTCGTCGATGCGTTGGAGGAGTTCGGCCGAATGCGGCTCGAAGGAGAGCGCGCGGCGATATAGCGCAATCGCGGCCTGAACCTCGCCGATGACGGCGTGCGCCTCTGCGGCTCGTTTGGCCAAAGCCGACAAATCATTGCTGTCCACTTCTCGCTCGCCGATGGCCTTGCCGAGGATCGCGGCTCGTCGCTTGGCATCCGTCCCGGCCGCCGCCGCGTCGAGCCGCGCCAACCACTCGCCGACGTCCGCGTTGTTGGCGACCGCGTCGGCGACCGCGCGGCCAATGATTTCGACTGCCCGCACGGGCTCCGGCCCCTCCGCGAGTTGCGCCGCCTCACGAAGCGCGCCAAGCCGGTCGCCAACCTCCGGCTCGAGTGCGCCGCGCAGCTCCAATACCTTGAGCAGGCTTCCGGCTACCCCTTGAGCCCGATAGAGACCCTCGAGAACACGCGCAGCAGCAAGCCGGTGGTCGCCCATCACCGTGAGTTTCTCGAGCGTCATTCGCGCGGTCTTGTCCCCCGCATCCAGGGCGAGTGCCTCGCCAAGCGCTTCGATGGCGCCACCGATGTCGCCCAGCCGCTGCATGCGGATGGTCCCCAGGCGCGTCATGGCGCGCGCACGCTCCGGACCGGTCGTCAGGGCGGCTTCCTCGACGAGCGCCTGAGCGAGGTCTGGCCATCGCCGCTGCGACTCGAGCAGTGGCGCGAGCAGCGCCAGCACGTCACGAGCGGGACCGAACCGATCCACGATCGCGCGGCAAGATGCGATGGCTGCGGCGGCGTCGCTGCCAGCCGTCGCGCGCATCTCGGCAGCGCGGATCATCCGCGCTCGCGCCTCGTGTGGATCCGGGGTGTCTTTGGCCTGCTCCTCGAGCAGGCGCGCGTGCTTTTCGGGGTCGCTGCCCCCTTCGTAAAGCGCCGCGAGCGCCGTCATCGCTTCCCCCCGCGCGCTCGTCGCGAGAAGTCGCTCGTACGCTGCCATCGCCCGCGCTTTGTCCCCGAGCTTGGCGGCCAAACGCGCGAGCCGCTCATCCGCCTCCTGGCGTTTGGACTCCGAGGTCTCCAGAAGCGAAATCCGTTCGAGCACTTCGGATAAAGTGCGAGCGTCTCCCTCTTCCTGGTGAATTTCAGAAAGGGCGTATGCCGCTGTCAGTTGCGCGTCCGGCGGAGAATCCGCAGTCCCCAGCACGACGGCGAGCGTTTGTTTGGCGCGCCGAGCATCGCCCGCCAGCCTGAGCATTTCGCCCAGTTGCGCGGTCGTTCTCGCCTTGACGTCGGAGTCCTTGACCAGGCCGAGCACTCGGGCGAGTGTCTTCGCAGCATCGGGATAACGCCCGAGCTTGCGCGCGAGCTCGACGTACTTCGTTCGAGCGTCCTCGTCGACCGCGTCGATGCCGAGCGCTTGCTCGAATGCTTCGAATGCACCGGCGGCGTCCGAAAGGCGCTCCTCCTTCAGCCGTCCAAGGCGAGCGAGCAGCATCGCGCGCTTCGGCCCACGTGTGTGGTCGAGCTCGATCAGCAGGTAACGCGCGACCTCCTGGGGGGTGCCGAAGATGCTACAGGCGTTGGCGAGCGCAGCGGCAGCGCGGCCGGCGAGCCCTTTGACCACCACGAGCCTTTGCGCGATCTTGCGACCTTGTTCGTTGGCCGGGTCGAGCGTCAAGAGCTGCTCGACGTGGGGCATTGCGCGCTCCGGCTCGTGAAGCTTATCGGCGTAGACGTCGATGATTCGCGACAGCAGCTTCATGCGCATCGCGTCGCTTGGCGGCGGGTCGGAAGACAGGGCCTGCTCGTTGAGGCGGGCGAGATCCCGCAGGCGATTCGCCTTGAGAAGCAAAGCCTCCAGCTGGTCCCGCGTCTGCTCGTCCCCCGGCTCGAGGCGCAACACCTGCTGCAGAAGCTCGATGACCTTGTCGTCAGCGCCGCCCGCCTGGGACAGGAGCTCGGCGGCTCGCCGAAGCAAGAGTGGCTGCTCGCCCCGCGCTCGATAGTGCGCGACGCTGGCGCAGACGTCGGCCAGCTTCTTCGTCTGTTGCGTCTTCTGCAGGATTTGCTCGATCTTGAGGAAGGAGAGCGCGTGCGTCGGTGCGAGCACGAGCGCGCGCTCGAGATAGGTCACGGCGCCGACCTCGTCGCCGAAGACATCGGCGAAAAAACAAGCCGCTTGGAAGAGAAACTCTGCCGCCAGCGCCGGCGGGAGCCCCTTGACGCGTTTGGCTTGGGAAGCGGTCTCGAACGCGAAGGCGAGTTCGCTCATGCGCCCATCGCGTTGCGATGCCGAGCGCAATCTGTCCCATGTCTGAGCGTCCAACGTGCCGCGCGCCATCGACACCAAAATGGCGTCGAGCACCGCTTCTTCGTTTTCCAGCTTTCCTTCGAACGTAAATGCTTCGGCGCTGTGCTGCGCGGATCCTCCGCGCCGAAGCGGCGGTGATTGCATCCTCGTGCCTCCGGCGGCGCACCGAGACGGCTACACCGCACCACTAGGATAACGTGGACGTAACCGCAAAAGGAACGCCTATGCCCAATAGCGATACTGAAGGCCGGAGTGGCACGGTGTAAGCGCCTTCACGTTGAGAAAAGGCGAACACCGAACAGAGAATGGAAATGAAAAATGCGCTGCTCGGGCCTAGAGCTGCCAGAGGACCAGTGCGGCGGCGGCGGTGAGTGCGAGGGCCGTTCCGTAGCAGGCGACCACCACGAGAAGGCGGATGCTGCGCAGTCCCAAGTCGACCAGTATGTAGCGGAATCGGTGCGCCCAGTGCCACATCGGCAGGCTGATGATGCCAAAGAGGACGATGCGCACGAGGGGGTAAGAGGCGAGTTCGCGCATGTGCGCATAGGAGAACATCTCGGCCGCTCCCAGGAGGCCCGTCGACGCTGCGATCCCGAGCAGGAAAATGAGGATAGGTCCGAACAGGGCGGCTACCATCCCGCCCGCCCCGAAGAGCGCCCAAACGATCGGCTCTTTCGATCTAGCCATGGCCGAGGAACCATACGACAAAGAGGGTGGCGACGACCCACGCGGCGTAGGCCGGCACCGCCATGCCTCCCTCGGAGATGCGCTCCTCGCCGCTGCGGATGACGATGGCTTTTCCCATCGCGTTGAAAAACGTGATGGTGTGCAAGAGCGCAAACGCGAACGCCACCGCGTGCAGAGGGATCATGGCGGGTGACCAGAGCAGGGCAAGGAAGGCATCGTAGTCGGCCTTCGGACCGCGCAGGTCGTGGAGCATCACGATGAGGAAGACCATGTAGAGCGCGTTGAAGAGGCTCGAGACCTCGCGCAACATGAAGACGCGATACGCGCCCCTCTTGAGGGTCATGTATTCGGACCACGACATCGCGCGTTTGGGCAGCATGCGAGCCTCGGCCATCAGCGCTTCCCCCGCGGGTAGAAGGGACCGAGCATGAACTCATTGGTCGCCTCCACTTTCGACTGCTGGATGGCGCCGGCGGGATCCACGTGCTTGGGGCACACCGTGCTGCACTCGCCGACGAACGTGCAATCCCAGATCCCATGCTCGCTGTAGACGACGTCCTTTCGCTTCTCCGTTGCCTGGTCGCGCGAGTCGAGGTTGTACCGGCGCGCAAGCGATAGCGCCGCGGGTCCGATGACGTCCTCTCCGTGGCCGTAGATCGGGCAGGCCGCGTAGCAAAGCATGCAATTGATGCACATGCTGAACTGCTTGAACGTCGCGAGCTGCTTGGGCGTTTGACGCAGCTCTTGGGCGAGCGAGTCGGTCTTCTCGCGGTGAATCCAGGGGTAAACGGACGACAGCTTCTTCAGAAAATCCTCTAGGTTGATGACCAGATCCCGCTCGACGGGGAAGTTGGCCAGCGGCTCCACACGGATGGTCTCCGGGTGGTAGTCCCGCAAGAACGCGGCACACGTGAGCTTCGGCACGCCGTTCACCATCATGCCGCAGCTTCCACACACACCCATGCGGCATGACCACCGATAGGTGAGAGACCCGTCGATCGTGTCCTTGATGTGATTGAGCGCGTCGAGGACGACCCAGTCCTTGTGAAAGGGCACCTCGTAGGACTGAAATGAGGGCTCCCCTCCCTTCTCGGGATGCCAGCGGAAGACCTCGAGCTTCACCGTTTCCTTGGGCTCATTTGCCATAGACGCGCGCTCCTGGAGCCCACTTCGTGATGACAACGTCTTTGTAAGTAATCTTGGGCGCGGCGCCAGCCCCGCCGGCATGCGCGAGGGAATGTTTCAGGAACGCCGTATCGTCCCGCTTCGGAAAATCGGTCCGCTGGTGCGAGCCGCGCGACTCCTTGCGGGCGAGCGCCGAGAAGCAAACGGTCGCGGCGATCTCGAGCATGAAGTCGAGCTCGAGCGCGCTCGTCACGTCGGTGTTGAACACGTTCGAGCGGTCGTCCAGGACGATGTCGCGGTAGCGCGCTCGAAGAGACACAATGGTGTCGCACGCCTTCTTGAGCGACGCCTCTGTGCGGTAAATGCCGCAACCCGATTCCATGGCCGCGTTCATCTCCGAGCGCAGGGTGCTGATGCGCTCCTTGCCGTTGGTCTTGCGAACGAGATCGCGCCCGATGCGCTCCTGCTCGTCCTTCGCTTGCGTCTGAAGAACCTCGCGCCGCGCGGCCTTTTGATCGGCCGCGAAACTCGCGGCGGAGCGTCCTGCGCGCGCGCCGAACACGAGCAGCTCGGTGAGCGAGTTCGATCCGAGTCGGTTTGCGCCGTTGATCGACACGCAAGCGCACTCGCCTGCGGCAAACAGGCCGGGCACCGACGTCGCCGCATGGATGTCGGTGTCGATGCCGCCCATCATGTAGTGCACCACAGGCCGCACCGGGATGGGCTCGTGGACGGGATCGATCCCGGCGTAGTTTTTGGACAGCTCGCGCACGAACGGGATCTTCTTGTCGATCTTCTTCTCCCCAAGGTGGCGCACGTCCAAGTGCACGACGTCGCCGTACGGTCCCTCGATGGTATTACCCTTGTCGTGCTCCTTCATGAACGCTTGCGAGAGGCGGTCGCGAGGACCAAGCTCCATGGAGCGAAGCTGCGGGTGGCGCGGGTCCGTGACATCGAGCGGCTTGCCCAAGTCGTAGTCTTGCAAGTACCGGTAGCCATTCTTGTTGACCAGGATGCCCCCCTCGCCGCGCGCCGCCTCGGTGATGAGAATGCCGGTGCCGGGAAGACCGGTCGGGTGGTACTGCACGAACTCCATGTCCTTCAGGGCGCAGCCGGCGCGGTAGGCGATGGCCATGCCGTCGCCCGTCTTGATGGCGCCGTTCGTCGTGAACGGGAAGATCCTGCCCGCCCCGCCCGTCGCGATGACCACTGCCTTGGCGCCGAGCGGGCGAACGCGCCCTGTTCTGAGCTCGAGGGCGACCACCCCGACGCAACGGCCTTCGTCGACGACGAGCTTGGTGACGAGCCACTCGTCATAGCGGATGATTTGCTCGTACTTCAGCGACGTCTGAAAGAGCGTGTGAAGCAGATGGAACCCCGTCTTGTCGGCGGCGAACCAGGTGCGCATGATCTTCATCCCGCCGAAGGGGCGCACCGCGACGCGCCCGTCGGGTTCGCGGCTCCATGGGCAACCCCAGTGCTCGGTCTGGATGAGCTCTCGCGGCGCTTCTGCGACGAAGGCTTCGACCGCGTCCTGGTCGCTCATCCAGTCCCCGCCGGAGATCGTGTCGTACGCGTGCGCTTCGAGACTGTCGTCCGACTTGATGACGGCGGCGGTGCCTCCCTCAGCCGCAACCGTGTGGCTGCGCATCGGGTACACCTTGGAGACCAGGCCGATGCTCAGCTTGGCATTCGCCTCTGCGACCGCGATGGCAGCTCGAAGCCCCGCCCCTCCTCCGCCGACGATCAAAACGTCGTGTTCGATGAGGTCCATGGCGAGAGGACCGTCTACGTGAATTCGCCCGTTCTTGCAAGGATGGACGGGGCTCGTCGACCCGCCATTCGCCAGACCAATATGGCTCGTGTCGCCCCTGCCTCCTGAGGCGAAGCGTCCGAGAATTTGAACAGGGAGACGGAGAGACGGGGAGGATTGTTGTGGTTGTCTTTCCGCACCAAATCTCTCTGTCTCACCGTCTCCCTGTGATCTCGAAACACGGACGGATCATGGACTCAGGGCACGGGGCCGCTTGTCGCGGCCATGCACTCATCGATACGCGCTGTCCGCCCCAAGTACGATTTCACGGAGTCGGAAGTCGACATCCTTCATTGGGTTACCCGCTGTCCGCCGACTGCGGGTGTCGGGCCTTTACGGCACCTGGATGCTACAGTAAAGACGCGCCCGCTTGGGGAAACGGCGGACGCGTAACTTACAATTGTAGGAGGGCTTGAACATGTCGACCGCCTTGAACGTGACGCGTGCGTCCATCGCCGCCGTTTTCGCGATTGTCGTCGCTTGCGGAGGATCCGGAGATACGTCGGTGACCTCCCTCGACGCGAGCATGGACTCGACTTCGTCGGGAGCCTCCTCCGGGTCATCGTCGGGCTCGTCCGGGTCTTCATCGGGGCGAGCCGGCTCATCAGGGTCCTCGTCGGGGCGAGCGGGATCCTCGGGGGCGTCAAGCTCGTCGGGGATGTCGAACTCGAGCGGCTCGTCGAGTGGGCCGACCGACGCGGGCTCGTCGAGCGGCGGCTCCTCGAGCAGCTCCGGCGCTAGCTCGTCGAGCGGCGGCGCGGACGCATCGACCCCCTGCGTGGACGCCGGCCAGTGCTCCATGCCGACCCCCTATTGTCGGACGGCGGCGGGGGTTTGTGTGGGGTGTCTGGGCGACGGAAACTGTAGCGGCG
>Ga0210409_10005732_pt1 | contig 13009 bp, 12 predicted proteins | sample IncBWH17MmetaG_FD_161649 | JGI IMG/M metagenome (GOLD analysis project Ga0210409, IMG submission 161649) | Forest soil microbial communities from Barre Woods Harvard Forest LTER site, Petersham, Massachusetts, United States - Inc-BW-H-17-M | ecosystem: Environmental > Terrestrial > Soil >...
TCGGATTCATTGTCGACCAACCTCTTCGCCTTCGTCACCATTTCGGGAATGTCATTGAAATACAGGACGGCTTGCCCTTCATTCCCGTAGATCGCCCGGTGTTCTTCAGTACCTTCGATCAGCATACAAGCTCCAACGGCCGGGATCTCAAACGTGCGCATGACATGCCCGTCCCGGTTGGCTTTGCGCACCAGGCAGAGAGCAACTTTAGCGGCCGCCGTAGCCCTGCGCAGCAGCGAGGGATCGGCCGAACCCCGGGCTTGCTTACGAGTCTCAGGAAATCGTTCCCAGTAGTTACCGTAGAGGCCGACCGACAGACCTGAGTCGATCAGAGCGCGAATCCAGGGAACCCTATCTGCATCCGCGCCTCCAACGAATAACACATCGCACGCGAGTGTCGCGGCTTCCTCCTCGGACGAGGCCTCTGGAAAGTGCAACTCCGGACCGTAGCCGAAGGGAACGTATTCGACGTTTCTGCAACCGAGCCCAGCCAAGTCCGCCAGATTGCTGCGGCGAGGAGAACAAATCAGGTCGTACTCGGGAAGAGCGTCTCGAAACCACCGCGACCCACTTTTCGGGTTCCAAGGATCGTCGGTAAGATAGTTCAGTCGAAAGATCTCCAGGGACCCAACACGCTTCAAACTTTGGCGGTCGACCGGTGCGAAGCCGGTCGTTAGCAAAACGTCGGGACGCCATTCGGTGCAGACGTCAACGACTCGTTTGCTGAACGCGCGGAACCGGACTGGCGTACGGTCCACCAAGTGCCAATAAAACCGCCGCGCCCATGCCGGTCCGGCCCACGCACTGCTGGACGCCAGCACTCTTACTTCCCAACCCATCCGCATCGCGGCCCGGGCCAAGCTCCCTCCAATATGGGTTCCGGTGTGCTCTCCGACGATACACAGGCGGACTGCAAGCCCATCGTGCGCCCCATTACACGCCCCACTGCACACCTGGTCCTGCGCTGATTCGAGACCGGCTAAAGAAGAAACTTGCCGCTGCATAAAGTGGGGCGTGCGATGTATCAAGTCAAGGACTAACCAGCACTAGGCTTTACGTGCAAAGGAGCACCAGGTGCAACCGTTTGCCCGAGAGACATGCGCTCGAAGTCGGTGGCAACCTCAGCCCAATCCCGGGGATGGTAGTTTGCATAGTTTCGCTCTACCATCTCGGCCAATTCCTGGCGGTGCGTGTCGCACCAGAACAGCCTCTGCGCAAAGCTCTCCGGCGACCGAATCGGGAGCACCCAGCCAGTCTCACCTTCTCGAATGATGTCCGGCCCGCCGCAATTGGCAGTAACCAGGATCGGCAAGGCGCTCGCCTGGGCTTGACTGAGAACGACCGCGAACCCATCCTCCAACGTGGGGAGGAAAAAGAGATCTCCGTCAGCATAAGCCCTGGGCAACTCATCCTGGGGTTGTTTAGGCATGACCTGAGCACGCGAACGGATAGCGGCCATGAGATCCCTGACCTCGGATAAGGCAGGGCCAACGAAGCGGAACTCGAACCGGTCCCCGTTATCGTGAACCAATTGGCCGGCATCCCACATTCCCTTGCGAAACGACAGAGTGCCGACGTACAAGACTCGCAGCCGCGCTCCGGAACGGATTCGTTCGCAGCGCCGCTGGACTACTTCCGCGCTGGGCCGAAACGCTTCGCAATTCACTCCCAACGGCAGGAGAAGAAGCTTATCCTCCGGAACATTGTGATCAAGAAAGCTCTCATATGCGAAGCGGGACAGAACGACGATCTTCTCGGCTAGCCGGTATTCCCGTTCTTCCCGCTGAATCATCCAGCGGCTTGGACGATCCACGGGCGTGCCCGTCCTTTGTTCCTCATCCTCCAAAATGCCCGCCTGCGTGAGAATGTGCGCCGAGCCTCGCATCAAAAAAGTGGCTCCATGGGTGCTCCCGTGTGCCCGCAACAATTCCTCGGAGACTCCGCTCCAGCAGTAAATGACATCCCATTGTCCAAGCCCGATTTGCTTCGCGGCCCAGCGGCCAAAAAGTGCGTGAAGAGTGGGTTCAGCGAAGCGGGACGCAGCCGGGCTATTCAGCCACCCCAGTCCTTTTGCCGCAATTCCGAAAGGCGCAAAACTGTGCACTCGGCTACCGCCAACGTCAAAGCGCCGCACAACGAACTCGGGATAGCTGGTGAAAAGCGTAACCTCATGGCCCCGCCTGGTTAGCTCACGCGCCATATCAAACGCTTGGAACCGCCCGTGCACTACAATCGCGATTTTCATGTCAGCGCTTACGCCAGGTCAATGGGCATCTAGGCCTGCAGCATTTCCAGGACGGGTTGGAAGACGCGCTCGTAATTCCACTCCGAGAGTATTCTCTCGCGGCCGCGCAATCCCATTTCCCTAGTTTCCTCCGGATGTTCACAAAACCAGCGAACCGCGGAGGCGATGCTAGACGGGTCGGACGGATCGCACGCCAGACCATACCCGGCATCCACGAACGTTTTTCGCCAGTCCGGCAGGTCGGGAACCAAAAGCGCGAGACCGCACGCCAGGTATTCGAAGGCTTTGTTGGACGCCCCCACCAGAGCTCCCAAATTGGGATCCGGTGTAGTCAGTGGTATGAGCACCAAGCCGATGTCGGCCCCGGAGCATGCCTTCATCAAGTATTCTCTCGGCATCGCACCCAGGTAGGAAAACCGGTGGGAAACCCCCAGTTCGCGGGCCCGTTCCTTCAGAGAGGTAACGTAACCAGCAGATCCGATCGTCTCATACCCAACTATAGACAGGGACACCTCGGCGGGCACCTGTTTGAGACTTTCGATTATGGTGATTGGAAGAAGCACAGACGAAATGTTGCCGTGAAAGTACAGGTTTGTACAGGGATCCTGCCTGCCGAACTCTGCAGATGCGACTTCACTCGTTAATGGACAGTTCCACACAACGCGCACCTTGGCACTGGGGTTGACCTTCACGAAGCTCTCCGCCCGCGATTCGTTGGGTAGGATACACACGTCCGCCCGTCGCGCAACACACCGACGAGCCCATTGGACAAGCCGGGAAAAGGTGTTTCCTCGTCTATCCTCGAATGCTGCTGGGGTGTCATGCTCGTGATACAGAACTCTCACGCCGGGAACAGAGCTAGCCACCAAGGCCGCCGGGCAAGCCAGACTATCGGAGGCGTAAACCCACCGCGGCCGCCAGAAAACCACCCAAGCGATCGCCCACAAACAAAAACCCAGAAAGTGTAGTTTCTGCGTCCAACCAGGCGGACAGGAACGCAATAATTGCACACTGACCTTGATATCCGTAGCGAAGTGCAGCTTATTCGACTCGCCCCGATTGTGAATACCCAGAAATACGATGTCCCACCCCCGTTCGGAAAGAATCTGAGCGCTGTGGCCCAGCGGAGGATACCCTCCGGGATTGGTGTAACAGATGTACAGGATTCTCTTATTTCGGGTGGTTCGCACGGCGGTCCCGGATCAAGAGATTCATCTCAGTACACGCCTTGAGGCGCGACCGACACATACCCTCTGGGCTCGCGGCTCGAAAGCAGGCCGGCGTACAGGCTGCTCATTTCAGACGCGACCTCAGACATCCGGCGCGGCGGGGAGACGCCTGTCCGGAGCCTCTGCAGGAGTTGCTGGTCTGAATACAACTGGGAAATAGCGTTTGCCCAGGAGGTGGCCGAGTCGGATTCCACCAGCAAGCCGTTCACTCCGTGGCTCAGAAGTTCCGCGATGCCACCGAGCCGTGAGCCAAGTATGGGGACACCCGCGGCGAACGCCTCCAGGACCACCATCGGACCGGTCTCCATCCCCTGCGAGGGAACGGCAAGTATGTCGGCGCCGCGGAGTTCGCTGGGGATTGCCGCGGCTGGCAATGCGGAATGGATGGTCACTCTGGAATCGCGCGCTGCCAGTTCCATCACCCTGCTGCCATAGGCGCTATCGTCCCCTGATGCTTTGACCACATAGGCGTTCAGCCGGCAGGCCACCCGCGGTATTCGTTGCAAAGCATGCAGCAGAACATGCAGACCTTTCGTGGGGTCTAAACGCCCGAGAAATACAATCCGCAGATCGGATTCGGATCCACAGGTGGCGGTGCGCTTCGGCTCATCAATATGTTGCTTGGGTTGTACCCGGACCTGGGTTTGTATGCCATCGGTTTGCGCCAGCCCCTGGCGGCAGAGCGTAACTTTTTCCGATAGAATCTGGTTGCGCGAGAGGACATCCATCACCCACCGGCACGGAGCAACGATACGATCCACTTCCGCCGCCAGGCTCCGAAATGCCGAGTGCCGAAGCTCCACAAGTTCTGTCATCCGGAGCGCCGTCCATGCGCCCCCGGAGAAACCATAATTCCCAACAACCCGGCCGGCCCGAGGCGGAATACTGGCCAGAATTTGTGAGATGCTTTTGGGCATGTGCAAGCCTTGAAGCGTACAGGCGGCGCAGCGGCGCACATCCAGCCTCCCGTCGCATTGCTCCTCGCCGAATCGAACTAAGGTTCCACGCTGACAACTCACGGTAGGAGTGTGATAAGTGAACACGGTGGGCAAGCCCCTGTCGGCCGCCGCGCGAATGAGCCGCAACGACGCGCCCGAGGTGAAGGCGTGAAGATGCACCAAGCCGGGCTTTTCCTCATCCAGGATTTGCCCAAACAACCGTGCGGATTCCGCGTCTCCTGCGCCATAGAGGCCGCGCAAGTCCAAGTCTTTCGAGCCTGCAAATCGGCGGACCCGGATGCCGTCCGACATGTACGCGGCAGTGGAGGCGCCGGGGGCGGCAATCACAGACTCGAATCCGTGCGAGAGCAATTCGCGCGCCAGCGCCGCCACGTAAACTTCGGTCCCTCCCACGGGATCGGGGTGGTAACAGTAAGGAATGTGAACCACCTTAGGCACGCGTGATACTCGCCCCCCGCAATACCGATTCCTTCATGCGGCGATACCTGGCTGCCACGTTTTCGGCGCGCCGGTAACCGAGAATCTTTGAGACCAGCCTCAAGTGCGGCGGCCCCTCCGGTGTGTAGCCAGGTTGTAGGCGTTCCAGATCCGAACATACGGCCTCAAACGTTTCCGGATCGTGCGCATGAGCCGCTCTGGCCACTTGACTATAACAGCGCGTCAGCGCGCGCCGCCGTGTCGGATACACTCCGCCGTGATCGCGCCACCAGGCTTCGACGTCCTGAGCGTTACGATAACAATCGCGGTTGAACGCGATCGGCGACTGGCGCGAAAGCGAATCGCCTTGATGCACCCGGTAATGGGCCATCAAACCCTGACAGTAGACGAACTTCCCGCCTCGCAACGCGCAGTCGAGCGCGAAACGCGCGTCCTGGATCACGGGCAGACCCAGGTTCCATCCCCCGACGCGATCCACGATGTCGCGCCGGAACAGATACGCAGCGGGTGGACACCAGAAGTCGAGGAACAGCGCGATCTCGGGATCGCCCTCGATCGCCCGCGCCACGACTTCGCCGAGCACGAACGCTTCGGGAGAAGGCATCAGCTTCTGCCAGTCACCATAAGCTACGTCGGCCCCTGTGCGTTCGAGCGCATCGACCTGGGCATTGATCTTGCCGGCGACGAGCAGGTCATCCGCGTCCAGGTATTGAATGAATTCCCCCCGCGCCAGGCTGGTTCCCAGGTTGCGCGCTTGACTGGCTCCCCGGTTCGGCGTGCGGACCAGATTCACTTCTGGGAACTCGCGTTCCACCAATTCCGCCGTGCCGTCCGCGGAACCATCGTCAACGACGATGACTTCGACATTCTCGCGCTTCTGCGCGCGGACGCTTTCAAGCGTCGCGGCGATCCAGCGCGCGGAATTGTAGGCGGGGATGATGACAGAGACCATCGTATGGACCTTGTGAAGCGCTTTCACGCAGCGTCAATGCGGCCGCTTGGTCAAACCTGCATACACCCAGCGGATTGATTTGTACACCGGGTTGATATATGGAAACAACACCAGAGCGATCGCGCGGACGTGGCCGCCCAGGTGGCAGCCAGGGCCGATGTGAGCGCCATCCTCGACTACGCAGTCATGATCGATAGTCGCCGCCGTGTTGATGATGACGTTCTCGCCAATCACAGCGCCAGGATTCACCACGGCGCCCGCGGCGATGACGGTGCCGGCGCCGACGGTAGCACTCGCCGCAATGGTCGCTCGCGGGTGAATTGCCGTTGCCAGAGTAAACCCTTTCTGCCGTGCAACCTCAGCAAGCTTTACCCGAGCCGCGCAATCCCCGATTGCCACGATGAGTTCCGCCAGACCTTTGGATCGCATGGAGTCGAGTTGTTCGCGGCCGCCCAACACTGGCGCTCCGCAGAATTCACCGCTGCTCCCAGAGGTAGTGTCATCGAGAAACCCGGCGATTTCGTAGTGGCCGGACAGCCGCAGAATATCGGCGACGACCGCTGCGTGGCCGGAGGCTCCCCAAACTAGCAGCTGCATAGCCATTTCTTCGGAAAGACCTGGCAAAAGAGTAAATGCTGTTCAAACCGCATCACATGTTTGCCGAGGTTCGTGGCGCGGCTGCCGACATCTCCATATGAGGGGCGTTAGGATCTCCACTGCACGACCCGCTGCCGCGCCCCTTCCGGAACGGTCCGTCTGTACCAAGCCGCCACGTGTTCCGCACTTCTGGCGCTGAAAAGGAGAGCGAGGATTTGGAACAAGACCGGTTCTTTTCGAAACCGCGGCCGGCCCAGAGCGTAGGCCAGCCGGAAAATGCGTTCCGCCTCAGCGTCAGCCCCTAGTCTAAGCAAGCGACACCCCGCCTCGGCCAGCCGTTCCACAAATTCAGGAAGGTACCGCGGTGGGAACTTAGTGTGGACGCTTTCGATAGAATCACCCAGCGAAGCCCAGCAGCTCACACGGTCCGCGCTTCTGGAGTGTTCCCTTAGGTCGATGACAACCAACGGCTCCGGAAGGATACGATACCGAATTTCTTGTGCCAGGAGGCGCAACTGGAAGTCATAGTCCTCCGATTGCGGCAGGTTCACGCGGTATCCCCCCACTTGCAATGCCGTACTTCTTAGATATGTACCGGCGGGAACCAAAATGACTCCGTGAATGCAAAACTTGACGAATTCCTCGGCTGCGGCTTCCCTGAGCCCGAGCACTGCGTCCGAGATGAGCGCGCCTTTGCGGATACTCGACACCTCCGTGTAAACTGCATCGATCCCGTCTTCCGCGAGCGCATTCTTGACGGCACGGCACCAATCCGGATGAAACCAGTCGTCCGCATCGTGAAAATGCACATACTGGCACGCCGTCGATTCCAGCAGCTTATTCCGCCCGTACGCGGGGCCGCGGTTCTCCTCCCCGCGAACCACTCTGATCCCCATGTCGTCGGGCACGTGGAGCGCAGCGGGATCTTGAGAAGCGTCGTCGTAGACCCAGATCTCGTTAACCGGGACCGACTGCGCCCTGACGGAATCGAGACAGCGTCGTAGCAACTCTCCTTCGTTGTGGTAGGTGATCAACACCGCAACCGTTGGGTTCATTTGAATACTCGGAAGGACCGCAGGCTCGACCGCTTTCATCGTCTAGAAAACGCCGCTGGCCACTACGACATGCGGGAGAGCAGGTAATTCTCCCGTGATTCCATCTCGCCGCTCGGGCGAGCGATATGACGGATGGAGTAACTCGTCTCATCCACATACTCGGCGAGCCGACGGTCCAACCATTTGCCTTCCGGATCAACCTCCACCTCGATGACAATTGCCTTCGGGGGGGCCTTTAGAAACGATTGCCTGGCGCCGCGCAGAACGTCGTACTCGGACCCCTCAACGTCTATTTTCATGAGCGTCGGGGCCTTGACTCCGCCTTCGAATACGAGTTGGTCGACTGAGACACACTGTACTTGCGTCGCAATCCCCGTTGGCTTCGTCATCAGTGACGATAGCCCGGTGTTCTGAAGAGGGCCGTGGTACAGGTCACGCCCCCCAGGCTCAGAGCCCAAGGCTATTTCGTGCAAAAAGGACTTGCCTAGTCCAACAGCGTTCAGGCTCACATTCCGATTAACTTTGAATATACTAATGGATTGGGTTCGAACGAATGGACTTCCGCAACGCGGGTGTCAAACAGCGACCGAATCGTAAACGTTCCGACGTGCGCACCGACGTCCCAAACCGTTTCGTTCTTCCCCGCAAATTGAAACAGCGACTCCCACACTTCTGGCTCGTAAAAACCTTTGGTCAGAACGAGTCTCTGCAGCCAATCGCGCTCGTCGATCGCTATCCACCCCCGGCCACAGTAAGGGATGGTGATTTCCCGATAGTTCATCGTAGTCCTGAGCCATCCCCACAACCGAAGTTTGGCGGGATGATCCGGTCCGAGATAATACTTTCGCATGAACCAGGATGGAAATCGGCCAAGGGCTTCCGCGGTCAACAATTGACCTCCTGGCGAACATTCAGATGCCACCGGCAGTCGAAAAAAACGCTACTCCAGCCAGCCGCTTCTAGTCTGCCGCTATGGTAAACGTCGGCGGGTTGCACGTCGAAACAAACAGCGTCTAGCACATGGTCGAACCGATGTGGATTGTGGTGGTCTCCAACGGCGCAATGCACCCAGTACCGGCCAGGCAAGAAGTTGGGCTTCTCGATCACCAGATCAATCGAGCCGGACGTCTCGACCGCGGGGATCGTCAGGTTCAGATCCGACGTATGGATCGCGAACAGGCAGTGGCCCCGACGCTCATATATCGCGACCGAAAAGACCGGCTCGCGAACGGTCATTCCACACCGGAAGTCCAGTCTTACGTTCAGCGTATCTCCCGGATAGATGGCATCGGCTGGGAGCCGAGCGTTGGATACTTCGGCGTTCACAAAACGGATCTCTCCCGAACCTGCGCGCGCACCGACTGACGAAAGATCGCGTGGTCCTGGTTCGCTATGGCTGCTAGAGAAGTAATTACGAACGGCCGCCGAGGCCTCGCCGTCGTAGACCACGACTCCCTGGTCGATTTGGATTCCGCGCGAACACAAGCTTTCGATTGCGGCCATGTTGTGGCTCACGAACAACACAGTCCTGCCTTCCTTGGCCACGTCTCCCATCTTTCCGAGGCATTTCTTTTGAAACTCAGAGTCCCCCACCGCCAGCACCTCATCCACAATCAGGATCTCCGGCTCCAGATGCGCCGCCACGGCGAATGCCAGGCGCACGTACATCCCGCTGGAATAATGCTTCACCGGCGTATCGATGAACTTCTCCACCTCGGCAAAGGCCACGATCTCATCGAACTTGCGCAGGATCTCGGCTTTCTTCATGCCCAGGATCGCGCCGTTCAGGAAAATATTCTCGCGGCCTGTCAGCTCGGGATGAAACCCGGTGCCGACTTCGAGCAGCGAGCCGACCCGACCGTGAATCTCGGCGTAGCCTTCGGTTGGCTCAGTCACCCGCGACAGGATCTTGAGCAGGGTGCTCTTGCCTGCGCCGTTACGTCCGATGACGCCGATAACTTGGCCGTGCTTGACTTCGAAAGAGATGTCCTTCAGAGCCCAGATCGTCTCGGGCGACGCCTTGACCGGGCCGTCACCGCGGGAAAGGCGGCCCAGGAGGCGGAAGGGCGCCGCCAGCGTGTCCGTCAGCGTTTCGCGGAGGGTACGGTATCTTTCGGGCGAGCCGATGCGGAACTGCTTGCCCAACCCTTCGACTTTAATTGCAATATCGCTCATTTGTGCTGAATCGCGATCTACGCCACATCCGCGAACGTGGATTCCATCCGCCGGAAATACATCAGCCCCCCGAACAGCAGCGCCGCTACGGCTCCGATGGAGACCCACAGCAGCGGACCTGGAGCGCCGGTCTGGCCCAGCAACGCCCAGCGGAACCCGTCCACCACTCCGGCCATGGGATTCAACCCCAGGAGCGGACGCCAGCGCGCGGGCACCAGGCTGCTCGGATAGGCCACTGGCGTCGCGAACATCCAGAACTGCGTGAGGAACGGAATGGTGTAGCGCACGTCGCGGAATTCCACGTTCAGCGCCGAAAGCCACAGCCCCACGGAGAGCGCCGTCGCCAGGGCCAGCACGATGAACAGCGGGAGCAGGGCGACGGCCCACGTGGGGACAATCCGGTAGTACAGCATCAGCACCAGCAGCACCACGAACGAGATCCCGAAATCCACCAGCCCGGCCAGCACGGACGATATGGGCACCACCAGCCTCGGGAAGTAAACCTTCTTGATCAGATTCTGGCTCCCCACCAGGCTGTTGGCCGATTCGGTCAGGGCGTAGGCGAACAGTTGCCAGGGCAGCAGCGCGCAATAAGCGAAGATCGGGTACGGAACGCCATCGGACGGCACCTTCGCCAGCCGTCCAAAGAAGACGCTGAACACCAACATGGTGAGCACCGGCTGCAACACCGCCCAAGCCGCCCCCAGAGCCGTCTGTTTGTACCGCACCTTGATGTCGCGCCACACCAGGAAGTACAGCAGCTCGCGGTATTCCCAAAGCTCACGCAAGTTCAGGCGCATCCAGCCGCGCGACGGCCGGATCATCAGGACCGGATTGGATGACGCGTGAGCCGTAGTCATGCCCGCGCCGGGCGCGACATCCTCACGCCGCCGGCCCTCCGACCATGCCAGCCAGCCGTTTCACCTCGCGGTCGAGTTCTTCCAACCGGCCTTGCAATTGGACGACTTTGCTTTCCAGCTTGGCATCGGGCCCGTTTCCGTGGCCATTGACGCCCAGCAGGCCGTGCATCGCATCGCGAGCCACTTCAGACACACTGCGAGCCCCGCGAGTCTGACAGATCTCGATCAGGCTCCGGTAATCTTCTTCGGAAAGCCGAAAACTGACTAGTTTTGAACGCCGTTTAAAAACCGCCATGGGAGTGCTCCTTGGCACGCCTTCATGCCACTCCAAAGAAGTGGCAGCCTTACATTTTCCAGGGTGTTGATTTGAAAGAGGGTACGCTACCGCCTTTTTAGTCCCACAGAGCCACTACTCTGGAGGGACGGCACGTCCTTATAAGGATGACGGAAGTGAACACATTTGTCAACAATTTGCATCACTCGACTTTCCCGAACCCGGTGGACTGGCCATTCGCAAATTGCCAGGACCTTCCTTTGAGTCCCACCACGCCGCGTAACGGCCACCCCGGTCGATCAGTTCCTGATGGGTCCCAGACTCCGCGATGCGCCCGGCTTCCCTCACATGAATGGCATCGGCGAGCCTCGCGGTCGTGAAGCGATGGGTAATCACGATGGCGGTGTGTCCAGCCGCCAGGCGCCGGAACCGGTCCAGCCAGTCGGCCTCCGCCCAGGGGTCCATGGCGCTGGTGGGTTCGTCGAGAATGAGGATGGGCGCGCGCCGCACGAAGGCTCGGGCCAGGGCGATACGCTGCCACTCGCCCACGCTCAGCTCGGCGCCATCCGCGAACCATTTCCCCAAGAGGTTGTCGTAGCCCAAGGGAAGGCGGTCGATGGCCGTATCGGCTCCCGCGGCCCGCGCAGCCGACCGGATCTCTGCATCCGAGGGCGGGTTCCTCAGATCCCCAAGCGCGATATTCTGAGCCGCCGTCGCGTTGTAGTGGACCGGCTGCTGAAACAGTACGGCGATGCGCCGCCGCAGTTCTTCTGTGGAAAGCTCACGTAGATCGATCCCATCCAGACAGATGCGGCCATCCTCGGGGTCGTAGAACCTGCACAATAGTTTGAGCAGCGTGCTCTTTCCAGCGCCATTTCGGCCGACGATCGCGGCGGTACTGCCCGCTGGGACAAATAAGTCAAAGTCATCGAGCGCCATGTTCGCGCTCCCGGGATAGCGGAACCTTACACGAGTGAACCGGATACCGTCGCGAAGCCGCTCCGGCGCGGGCTTCGGAGCCGGTGGACTGACGACCTTGGGGGATAGCGCCAGAAACTCGAACAGGTTTCCAAGAAACAGCATGTTGGCGTAAACCTGTCCGGCGTTTTCCAGCAGTGAGCGCAAGAGCTGCAGGCCCTGCTGGAACGCCTGGTAGAACAGCGCGAGCTCACCCAGCGTGATGAACCCTCCGATCGCGCGCCACACCATCCACACCATAGCGGCGGCCGTGATTGCGAGGGCGGCGGCGCCCGCGCCCAGCTCGGCCAGACTCTGTGCGCGCACCAGCGCTAGATGGTCGCGCCGGAGACGGCTCCGCATCGATTGGTAGCACGACTGAAAGTACTCCCCCAATCCGAACAACCGGAGTTCCGGGGCGTTCTCGCTGGCCGTCAGGAGCCAATCGTAATACCAGGCCTGGCGCTCATCCGCGGTGGCGTGAAGCCGCCATTGGTGCTGGCGCGCCGAGTACCTCAGCACCACCCACAGGGCCGGCAGTGTGCTGGTCAGAAGCGCTACAGGTAGCCACAGCCCATAGGGGATGAGCACGGCTCCCATGGCAGCCAGAGTGATTCCGTTCTGCAACAGGCTGCCGAGCGTCTCCAGTAGGGCCAGGGGCCGATGTGCTGCCTCTGCGCGCGCCCGATGCAGGTGATCGAAGAAGTCCGGTGTTTCATAGAATGCCAAGTCCGCGGCGGCGGACTGACGATGAATCAGCGTGCTGATATGGTCCTGTACCAGTTCCGCCTGCGCCGTGCGGACCCATTGAGACATGCCCCGCAGGATCCCCATCATCAGCAGGACGGCCCCCAGAAAAACGGCCGGCGCCACAGCCGCGCGCAAGGCCGCCGGATCGCCGTGCGTGCGGAACACCGGCACTGCACGATCCACCACCGCGCGAGTCAGGTACACGGTGGCCGCGGGCAGCAGTCCCTGAATCACCAGCAATGCCACCCACGCCGTGGTCCATTTGCCCGATGCTGTCCACACCAGAGCCAGTGTCCTCGGCAAATAGGGAAGTTGACCGGCGGCCTTCCGGAGTTTATCCCCGAGGCTGCGGCTGGTTTCCGGCATTCTGTCCATTATCGCGGAAGCATGTGCTGCCGAATTCCGCGCTAAGCCGTGTCGATGAGCCGGAAGGTTGGAGGGACCTGCGTAGGAAACCTGAGGGTGCGGAGCGCAGGGGTGGGGTAACCTACGTCGCGGTCGTCGAAAGCGCGGTTCGG
>Ga0210409_10005733_pt1 | contig 13007 bp, 7 predicted proteins | sample IncBWH17MmetaG_FD_161649 | JGI IMG/M metagenome (GOLD analysis project Ga0210409, IMG submission 161649) | Forest soil microbial communities from Barre Woods Harvard Forest LTER site, Petersham, Massachusetts, United States - Inc-BW-H-17-M | ecosystem: Environmental > Terrestrial > Soil >...
GGCACAGCGAACATCCAGATCTCCTGGAATGTGCGGCCGTTGCAAAGCTGGTTCGTCGTGCAGGGCACGGAAGGGGTGCTGCGGGCGAATCTATTCGCGATGTGGGTGACTCATAACCGGCAACTCCCGCTCCCCAAAGCGCCGGCGCGGGCACTACAAGCATTGAGCGAAGGACTCAGCATCTGTGCCCAGGTTCCGGCAAACATCGCTCGCTTCGCAACCAAGAGGATTGTCCAGTACGATGGCCTGCATTCCTTGGTGGCCGCTTTTTATCATGCGCTGCAGATGGGCGCAGAGATGCCGGTGCCGGCTAGCCGGGCGCGCTCTGCTGTTTACTGGACGAACCGCGTGTCTCAGGAAGCCGACGCCGCAAAATCCAAATTCCTAACGCAATTCCAAACTGAAGGGCGCGCCAAGATTCTGGTGACCGGGGCAACTGGCTTAATCGGGCGCCATCTGGTGCGACAGCTATTGCAAAAAGGGAACAGCGTTCGCATCTTCGTTCGACGTCAGCCGCCGCCTGAGTTCATGGACGATTGCAATATCGAAGTTTTCCTGGGTGATCTGGGAGACCCCGCCGCCGTCGACCGAGCTGTGGCTGGTACCGAAATTGTCTACCACGTGGGTGCGACTATGAAGGGCAGCGCGCATGATCATGAGCGCGGTACGGTCTGCGGCACGCAGAATATTGTTGATAGCGTCCTTCGCCACGATGTGCAGCGTCTGGTCTACATCAGTTCGCTCAGCTGTCTGCACGCAGCGGCTTCGAGCCGCGGCGCCGTAGTCACAGAAAATTGGCCAATTGAGGCATCTCCAGCAAAACGGGGAGCCTACAGCCAGGCGAAGACCGAAGCGGAAAGAATTGTCCTCGATGCCGTTCGGAAGCGGCATCTCCGGGCTGTATTGCTCCGCCCCGGAAGGGTATTCGGTCCGGGGATGACGCTGCTAACCCCCGAAGTCGCCCGCCGAATGGGGAAGTTTTTTGTCATCCTTGGCGATGGTACTCGCGAGCTGCCTTTGGTCTATGTCGAAGATGTGGTCAACGCTATCGTTTTGGCTGCCGAAAAAAGCAAATTCGACGGCAGGGTGTTTCACATCGTAGACCGAACTCATATCACCCAAAATCAACTCGTGCGCGACTACATCTTGGAGAACGCAAACGGCGCAAAGGTGATCCACCTTCCAGTGGGCATCTTATACGGGCTGGCGCTTGGTTTGGAGGTCCTATCCAAGATCTTAAAACGCTCGGCCCCGCTTTCCATTTACCGGGTCAAATCGGCATTGGCTCGCATGCAGTTTGATTGCAGCCGCGCAGAAAAAGAAATCGGCTGGCAACCGTGCGTTGGCATTGCCTCCGGCCTTCAGGAAACAATGGCGGCCGAGCGCGCCAACTCCAGCAACAGCATTCTTGAACGCGTACAAGCAAGCTGAACGGCTAAGTGGTATCTCTACATAAGCCCTTCCGCTGAGCGAGTTTAGACAGAGTTCCACCGTGTGCTTCGCACCAATTCATTTTCGTAAGTAGGACGTAATGAAAACTATGCTGGACACCTCCATGCACGTAGAAACCGGCAACGGCGCCATCTCGGGAGGACAAGCGCAAGCAAGACTAGTCGATGAGGCGCGATTTGCGGATCAAGCCTACGCGCGGTACGCGCATGAACTGCACCTCAACCAAACCTTCTTTAGGAAGTACGCCGAACCACAAGACGATTGGGACTGGCGACAATACGGTGCCAAGCTTCTCGGGTCCGTTAAAGATTGCCGTGTTCTCGACTATGGATGCGGGCAGGGTGAAGAAGCGGTCTATCTCGCCAAAATGGGTGCTCACGTGACCGCGATCGATATTTCTCCTGTTGGCATTAGGCTTACGAAAGAGCGGGCCAGTCTGAACGGTGTGGGCGATCGCGTCAATGCGAAGCTAATGCGTTGTGATCCGACCGAGTTCCCGAGTGAATCCTTTGATGTGGTCCACGGATTCGGAATTCTTCATCATATCGGTTTGCGTGTTGGCATGAAGGAAACAAAACGGCTTCTCAAACCACGCGGCCGCGGACTATTTTTCGAACACATGGGCAATTCCAGGCTGATTGAGCGGCTGCGTCCGACAGAAAAGGATTACACGAAAGGCGAGCGCCCCGTGACTTGGGATGAGGTCCAGGAGTTACGGCAGGAATTCTCCGTGATGGTGACAAGACCCTTCCACATCGCTGCTCGTTTACGCAAACGCATCGGGCTACTGAACCGGCCGGTGGTTAAACGTCTCGATCACGCCATACTCGGCGCCCTGCCTTTCATGAGGTACTTCGCAAGCGGCGTGGTCATTTATCTTGAGAAATGATTCCGGGCGTTTCCGCGTCACGCAATATCAAATGCCGGAGAACAATCCATGAGCTTTCTGGGAGATTTAGCACGGGTTCGCGAGAGACCTCAAGTCTACCTCCGAATTGTCGCTAGAACGATCTCGACGGACGGTCTCTTGGAGACGATCAAGAGCCGATTTCCATTCCGCCTGCCGGACCCTGAATTTCCCCGCATTGTAGCGCTGGAATTCACGAATTTCTGCAATCTGCGTTGTCCATATTGCGCCGCTCAGACAGGGCCTGTTCGGGGCCAACGCGGTTTCATGACCGACGCGACGTTTTCGAGAATCTCCTCGCAGCTCCGCGAATTCCCCCTGCAAACCCTGCGGGTTATCGGTGGCGGGGAACCCACGGCACACCCTCGGTTCGCAGAGTTCGCATTGCAATTGCGTGGCGTGGCGAGGATTTCAACGCTGACGACAAACGGCCAACTCTTTTCCGAGAAAAACTCACGACAGACGGCAACCTCTTTTGATATCGTCGAAATTTCCGTGGATGGCCGCGACGCGACGGAATACCAAAAATACCGAGTTGGCGGAAACTTTCGGAAACTCTTAAGTGGAATCGAATTGCTCCGGTCCGCTGCAGCTCAAGAGCGGTCTAAAATGGTGCTGCACATCCGCATCATGATTAAAGTTTCAGACGTCAAACGTGTGCCAGAGCTTCGCCGCTATTGGGAGCAGTACGCCGATTCCGTTTCCGTTCAGCACCTATTCGATAGAACTGGCAACAGTACAAACCTTTTCACTATATTGCCAAAAGTGGAAGGGTCGTTCCGCCAGTGCGAATATCCGTTTAAGGCAATGGGGATTTGCTGGAACGGCGATTTGCCTCTCTGTCCCGCTATCGAGGAGAGGTTGAGAGTGTCCGACGGCGGCTTGCTACTCGGCAATGTCAACAACGATTCGCTGCTCGAGATTTGGCGTGGTCCCTTGCTCCGACAATACCGCGAGGCGCATCGAACATGCCAGCCTTCCGGAGCTCCTCTTTGTGTTGGCTGCAACGACGTCTGGGGACAAACCAATGCAGGCGGTCGGCGGACATAACTTGAGACCAATTCTTGACACGGCATGCCGGAGACTTCTTAGGACCATGAAACCTGGGCGGCTTGTTGGCATTCACGCTCAACTCGTCACACGGTCTCACTGAGCGGGAAATGATTAGACGGATGACCAAAACACTAACACGAATTTATTGCCAGACCGGCCCGCTGTCGGTGATCGTCATACCCTGCACTGCGGTGGCCAGTGCCTTGGTCGAGCCAGCCGCCTTGATGGCTCCGCCCGAAGAGGTGATCCCCTTATTGATTACAAGACTATTGTTCGGATCAAGGGTGATCGTAAACGTGCCGCTCGAGGGATTCCCTGGAGTCGAATCGGCAACTGCCGGAGTCAATGCGCTGAAACCAGCCGCATCTCCAAGCTGAATGGTGTAGATGTTGTAGCTGACCACATTGCCCGGACTGGAGTTATTTGCCTCAATCCGATATTGCCAGCTGGCCGCATTGGCGCCATTCGCGTTCTCAGCGACGACAACGATTCTTGGAGCAGCTGGAACCAAGGCTGTATAAAACGCTTCCTGCGTGCCGTCAATGCAGGCGATGGTTGCGGACGCCACTGTCGGATTTGTTTCGCAGTGGCTCACGAACGTGGTGCCCGTCGTCGAGGCATCGCTTTGCAAGCGGTCCACGACCATCAGAACATTGATTCCACGGAAGTAAATAAGTTCTCGAACCGCTGAGACCACATGCGGATTCTGCCGGGTTGGATGCCCCGAATCGCACTGGTTGTTCTGGTAGACCAGCGTCAGGTCAGTTACGGCGAACGAATAATTGGGCTGTGTCTCCAGCCGCTTGACGACACCCGGGCCGTCAGAGCATCCCTGTACATTGATAGACGCCTGACCCCCTATGACTGGCACGTTATGCGCGAATCCCGCGAAGGTGTCGGAGGTTCCAACGCCGTTGTATCCAGCGACGAATTCGCTATACCCCGGCGTCTCTCGGATGATGTTGACACCTTTGCGGAACACCTGAAAAGTTCCTGCGTCCCAATGCCCATGGCCGCCGCCCCACGATTGGGCAGTGCCCATGTTGGTTCCGTGCGTTATGCCCATTTGCCAGAGCATCGACGTTGCGTTCGTCGTCCAATCACTGCGGGAATACATGTACTGGGCACCTGACGAGTAGTAATCGAGCGGCAAAGTCGAGTAAGCCTGCGACGAGCCGCCTGGATCGACGGACTTGTGAATGGGACCAATGGCCGGATTCACAGTAGAAATCCATTGACGGGCCAATTTGCCAACGGCGATGCCGGGAAACTCGTTCGCAGCTGCCTGCATAAAGTCGCCGTAATACTGGCTGGAGGCTCCGCATCCGCCGTGTCCATCTGGACCGTTGTGGCTCTGATATCCGCAACCAGCGCCGCTGACCCACAGTTCGTCGTCGCCCCAGGTGAACATATCCGTCATGCCGCGGCTGGTGGTGGTCGTAGGCATGGTGTTGTAGATGGTCTGGAGCACGCCAGACTTAAAGGCTGTCGTCTCGGTCCACAAATCGCGCCCGAGAATCGCGGAGGACGCCAGGGGGAACGCATAGTAGCCGAGAGAATATCGCCCGTACTCACCGCCACCCTCCTGGTTGTGGAGGGCGTAACCCGTGGCCCCGTTCTTTCCAGTTCCCGTCGGTGAGACGAAATTCAGAAGATCGTTCCACCGGTTCTGGATACCATACTGCAAATTTGCATGCGCGTTTCCGTTGTCGTTGTAGCTGGCGATCCCGAAGTCGAAATCGTTGCGGAACTGTCCGGCAAAGTAGTTACTGGCGGGCATCCCGACGTTGCCCCAGGTTTGGGTCGCATTGTCCTGATTTGCCTGCCAAGCGCTCCAGTTCGTGTCGATCGTGGATGCTTGTGCAGGAGTAAGGCACTGAGCCTTTCCACATCCCGGGGCCAGCCAGTCGCGAACCATTCCCGTGATCCACTCGCCTTCGCGCCTCATGTTGTCGCAGCCCGCACCGCTCGAACAGGTAGTCGTGAAGTTGGTGGCATCGGTGATGACTTGAGCGCATGCCCCTGCGATGTTCATGACGAAGCATGTGAAAGCCATATCTTGATCGTCGAGTGCGCCGCGAGAAAACGGCGTATTCAATCCGGCATAACCAGTGCTCGCTACCCACGCCTGCGCGGTCGTGATCCGCGAGGCCGTCCAAAACAGCCTTGGGTGACTTGCAGGAATCGTAAGTCCGTAAATCGAGTTTGTAGAAGTCGCGCTGAAGATTGATAAGGATGCTGAACCCGCCCTGGACGGATCCGCGGCACTAGTCGCTGTCACGGTAACTGTGTCTGGTGAAGGAACCGCCGAAGGGGCTGTGTACAGTCCTGCGCCATCGACGGTTCCGCAAGCCGCAGCAGTACATCCTGTGCCTTTTACAGACCATGTCACCGCAGTATTCGAGGTCCCCACAACAGATGCGTTTAACTGTTGAGTCGCCCCAGTTACGACCGATGTACTTGCGGGTATCACCGTGACGACAACCACGGGCACAATGGTTACGTTTGCTGACGCGGCTTTGCTCGGGTCCGCCACGCTGATTGCGACCACTTTAACGCTTGGTGGAGAAGGCGCCACTAGTGGCGCAGTGTAGACAGCCGCTGACGAGCTGGTTGCGAGTGTCCCGCAAGCGGAGCCGCTGCAGCCAGCCCCACTTAAATTCCACGTAACCGCTGTATTCGTTATTCCGGTCACAGTCGCTGTGAACGAGTCCGTGCTGGCGGTAGGAACAGAAGCAGTCGCCGGGCTGATGCTTAGCAAAACCGCAGCCGCCGCGACAATCTTGACGCTCGCCGAAGCTGTTTTGGTAGGGTTTGCCACACTGGTCACTGTCACGAGGAGGGTCGCAGGCGCGGGCACACTCGCTGGGGGCGTGTAAAGCCCGCCTCCAGAAATGGTACCACACGCTCCGCCGCTGCAACCTGCGCCAGTCACACTCCAGGTCACGGCCGTGTTCGAGGTGCCGGTTATTGTTGCTGCGAACTGTTGAGTGGTTCCTTCTGCTACTGTGGCGTTACTTGGGCTCACCTTTATTACCAGGGGGCCAGCGGGATTTGTGGGACCAGTGGCGTTCGTGAAACCTGCGCATCCCGAAAGGGACAAGCCACACAGTAGAACGACCGCTGACAGCGGCAGGCCGACGGCCCAAATTCCACGTTCTTTGGACATCCTTTGTCTCCACGACCGCAGTTAAGTTTCCGCACAAGAAAAATATCTTCGGACTCATAAAAGTATCCGTGACCAAGCGGAACGCTGTCTTTGCTCGGGGACAACATTTGGCAGCCGGCATTTGGGCTCCGGCTCATTCCTAGCCGCGTGCCGAAATGCAACACGCGCCCCCCATTTAAAGTGAATACAGGAGCAAGGCGCCCGATACATCTGGCCAACAGTCCAAAAAAGGGGAACTGCCCAATTCTTGCCCTTGGGTGTCCACAGTGTCTAAACGCTATGGCTTGGAATCAACGGAGGAGTCGACTAGCTGGGTCGGTCCATAAATCGTTATAAACAAAGGTCTTACGCAAGGACATCAAATCGCAATGATCTTCGGTTCCGTGGCAGAGACATCATCAACGAGTGTGCCGCTACGCTTATGACCGTTTACCAATCCGAGTCTTCGTAAAAGAATTTCTACCCTCTTCGAGTCGAAAGGCGAGTGGTTTTCCACGTACCACGCCTCTGCGCAGGAACTCGGAAGCCGAAGCCGCTCCAAGGACTGAATCCATATGTGTGGTATTGCTGGCATGTTCAATTTCGATGAAGCGCCCGTCGCTCCGGAATTCCTCCGAGGAATGATCCGGATGCTGGCTCATCGCGGGCCTGACAGTACGGGATTTCACTCGGAGAACAACGTGGGTTTGGCACACGCCCGGCTCAGCATCATCGATCTGACCGGTGGCCAGCAGCCCATGTGTAACGAGGATTCTTCGCTGTGGATCACTTTCAACGGCGAGATCTTCAACTACGTGGAACTTAGGGAAGAGCTCCGCAGCAAGGGGCATCGGTTCGCCACACGCTCCGATACCGAAGTCATTCTCCATCTATACGAAGAAAAGGGAGAGGACTGCGTCCAATACTTGAACGGCCAGTGGGCTTTCGCTATTTGGGACAATCAACGCCGCCGTCTTTTCCTATCTCGCGATCGTCTAGGCGTAAGACCTCTCTTCTATGCGCAAGCGAACAAGACTTTTATCTTCGGCTCTGAGATCAAAGCAATCTTCTCTCATCCAGGGGTCACGAGAGAAATCGATGTCAACGGACTGGATGAGGTGTTCACCTATTGGTGCACGATTCCTCCTACGACCCTCTTCCGGAATATCCACGAGCTTCCGCCGGGCCATTCGATGAGCGTGGATGCGCGCGGGGTTTCGGTACAGCAATACTGGGATTATCAATTCAAAAGAGCTCCGGAAGTTGTATCGCTGTCCCAGGAAAAGGCATACGCCGACGAGCTCCTCGAGCTCTTGATTGACGCGACACAAATCCGCTTGCGCTCCGACGTCCCCGTTGGCGCGTACCTCAGCGGGGGACTGGATTCAACCTTCACCACGGCGTTGGTCAAAAAGTTTACGAACGCCAAACTTCGGACTTTCTCTGTTACCTTCGACGACGCCGAATTCGATGAAAGTTCTTTCCAACGCGAGGCGGTGCGTTTTCTCGACACCGAGCACCAGGAAATCCGCTGCAGCAAGAATCAAATCGGCGAAGTATTTCCGGACGTCATCTGGCACACCGAGAAGCCGGTGCTGCGGACGGCTCCAGCTCCCCTGTATCTTCTCTCGCGGTTGGTGCGGAACAGTGGTTACAAGGTCGTAGTAACCGGTGAAGGATCCGATGAAGTGCTCGGCGGCTATGACATTTTCAAGGAAACCAAGATCCGCCGTTTTTGGGAATCGCAGCCCGACTCCAGGATGCGTCCAATCCTGCTTCGCCGTTTGTATCCGTACCTGCAAAACATTCAGAATCAGCCCGATGCGTACCGCAAAGCGTTCTTTCACATCAACGTCGAGAGAAATCTACAGCCGTTCTTTTCGCACATTCCGCGCTGGCAGCTTACCGCCAAGCTGAAGATGTTTTTCTCCGATGCTGTCCGGGCAGAGATTGCTGGAGATGATGACTACTCCAAAGTCCGAACGCAGCTGCCCGATGACTATTCAACGTGGGAAAGTTTCTGCCAGGCGCAATACCTGGAGACGAAATACCTTCTCCCCGGATACATCTTGTCGTCTCAAGGGGACCGCATGGCAATGGCGCACTCTGTCGAAGGAAGGTTTCCGTTCCTCGACTATCGGATTGTTGAATTCGCCTCCAGGCTTCCTGTCTCTCTGAAAATGAAAGTGCTGAATGAAAAGTACCTTTTGAAACGTTGTGCAACAGGGCTCATTCCCTTATCGGTTGCCAAACGGCATAAGCAGCCCTACCGGGCGCCGGAAGCGTGCAGTTTTCTCCAGCCCGCGGCGCGCGAATACGTGGAGGAGCTGCTCTCCCCCGAGCAAATACGGCGAGACGGCCTCTTCGATGAGCGCGCAGTGGCCCTGCTACAAGACAAGTTTCGCAAGGGCGCTGCTATCGGCATCAAGGACAACATGGGATTGGTCGGCATTGTCTCTACCCAACTTTTGGTGCATCAGTTCATAAATCACTTTGAAGGGAGCATGACATCACATGGCGCTTAACGACGAACTGAGAAAGTTCGTGACCAACAATTTCATGTTTGGCAAGCCCGGCAAAGACGTTGCCGATGACGACTCCTTTCTGGAGCGGGGCATCATCGATTCCACTGGCGTCATGGAACTGGTGGCCTTTCTGGAACAGCAATATGGGATCCAGTTGCAGGATCGGGACTTGATCCCGGACAACTTGGATTCGATTAACGGACTAGCGCGGTTCGTCGAAAGCCACCTTCAACCAAATTGAACAGGAGTCGTGATGCAGGTCGAATCATTTTTGGAACTGAGTGCGGCCAGAACGCCGGAAAAGACAGCCCTAGTATGTAATGGTCACAGGTTCACCTACGGGGAATTGGAAACGAGCGCCAATCGGCTGGCTGGTTCGCTGACCGTAGGCGGCGTGCAACGCGGAGATCGAGTCGCAATCTACCTTGAGAACTCGGTGGAAGCGGTCATCTCCATCTTTGCGATCTTAAAGGCGGGCGCAGTGTTTTTGGCCGTGAATCCGACGACCAAGGCGGATAAAGTTTCCTACATCCTGAATAACTGCCGCGCTGCGGGATTGATCACCGATAGAGCGAAACTCGGTAATCTCTCTGACACTGTGGCCGGCACTCCCCACCTTCGAGGAGTCTGGATTGCGGGCGGTATGCCGGGAGCGGAGCTCGCAATAGCTAAGCCGCTATTTAACCTGACTGCCGCGCTTGAGGACGGCAACTTGCCTGCAGCCCCACCAGCCAAGAAGTGCATCGACATTGACCTCGCTGCTTTGATCTATACCTCCGGCTCGACCGGGCGAGCCAAGGGCGTCATGTTGACTCACCTTAACATCGTGTCCGCGGCTACTTCGATCACCACCTACCTCGAGAATCGGCCCGATGACATCATTTTGAGCGTGCTTCCTCTATCGTTCGATTACGGACTGTACCAGGTGCTCATGGCCTTCATGATCGGCGGCACAGTGGTTCTGGAGCGCTCGTTCACATATCCGTATCGGATCATCGAGTTGCTCAACCAGGAGCATGTGACGGGATTTCCCATTGTCCCGACGATTTCCGTGCTGCTGCTGCAATTGGACCTTGCCGCTCACCGCTTCCCGGCGCTTCGCTACATCACTAATACTGCGGCAGCGCTCCCTACGGATCACATCCGCCGGCTGCGGCTTCTGCTCCCCGATGTCAAGATTTTCTCTATGTATGGCCTGACAGAGTGCAAGCGCGTTTCCTATCTACCTCCGGACCAGATTGACATCCGCCCGGCTTCGGTGGGCCGCGGCATGCCCAACGAGGAGGTCTACATCGTGGATGACACCGGCCAGCGGGCTCCGGCAGGCTCCGTTGGCGAACTCGTCGTTCGCGGATCGAATGTAATGAAGGGTTACTGGGAATTACCGGAAGAGACGGACCGCATGCTGAAGCCCGGGCCCCTGCCCGGAGAGAAAGTGCTCCACACCGGTGATCTCTTCCGAATGGACCAGGAGGGTTATCTCTACTTTGTTGGCCGGAAGGACGACATCATAAAAACCCGGGGCGAAAAAGTCAGCCCGCGCGAGGTGGAAGACGTCCTCCACGCCATGCCAGGAGTGGCAGAGGCAGCGGTTATCGGCATTCCCGACGAAGTGTTGGGGGAGGCCATCAAGGCTGTCGTTCGCCCGCAAGTTGGCGTGAGACTGACGGCTGCCCAGGTCATCCATTGGTGTTCGGTCAAACTCGAGAATTTTATGGTACCCAAGTTCGTTGAGTTTCAGGGCGAGTTGCCAAAGACGTCGACCGGAAAAATCAGCAAGCGGAAACTAGCGATGGCCACCGCCGCTCCTTCCGCCATGTCCATGACCTCGGAGCGATAAAAATGAGCGTGGCAACTGTCGCGTTCTCTGCTGATGTATTGAACATCGATGCCGCCGCAGTCTCGGCAAGCATCGAATGCGAAATTCGTGACATCGTTCTGCGACGATTGAACCGCAAGGGTGTGGTCATTGCCATATCCGGTGGAATCGACAGTAGCGTCGTTGCGGCACTTTGTCTGAGAGCGATTGGAAGCGCACGCGTGCTCGGCCTGATGTTGCCCGAGGCCGAATCGTCGCCCGACAGCCTTCATTTTGCAAGCCTGCTTGCGCAATCACTCGGTCTTCGAACGCACGTGGAGGACATTAGCGGCATTTTGACTGCGGCCGGCTGTTACCAGCGCCGTGACGAAGCCATCCGCAAGGTCATACCGGAATATAGAGCAGGCTACCAGTGCAAGATCGTCTTGCCTGATCAGCTCAATGCAAGCGCGTATCCGATTTTCTCGGTCGTTGTCCAATCGCCGCAGGGTGAACGCACCAAGGCTAGGCTGACTTTGGATTCATACCTTGGAGTAGTGGCGGCGACAAATTTCAAACAGCGCACCCGCAAAATGATGGAATATTACTACGCGGACCGCTTCAACTATGCGGTCGCTGGTACGCCGAACCGCCTCGAGTACGATCAGGGTTTCTTTGTCAAGAATGGCGACGGCTCGGCCGATTTGAAACCGATCGCTCACCTCTACAAAACCCAGGTCTATCAGTTGGCAGCGTACCTGGGCATACCGGAAGAGATTCAGAAGCGCCCTCCGACGACCGACACTTATTCATTGGACCAATCGCAGGAGGAATTTTATTTTCCGCTGCCCTACGACCGCATGGATTTATGCCTGTATGCAAAGAATCACGATCTCCAGCCCCAGGAAGTCGCTCCCGTAATCGGCCTGACCGCCGAACAGGTGACTCGCGTCTACCACGTGATCGATTCAACCCGCAGCGCCACGCGTTATCTCCATCACCCCCCAGCGCTCTGTGCCAAGGTGCCCGAGGTGCCGGATGAAGTCTGAAGCCGAATTGTTGACATCACGTCCCGTTCGCATTCTGCTTCTGGAGAGCGGCGTCGGACCGGGAGGGTCGATTAATTTCATCCGGGACTTTGTTCTTCACGTGGATTACTCAAGGGCACACGTTATTGCGGGACTGTATTTCCCAAATCCAAGCAAGACCCTTGAGGAACTTCGAACGCTCGGATTCCCAGTCGTCTTTTTCCAGAACACACGGCCGGAAGTCCCTGAAGCTGCCGCCAACAGCTCTGATATTTTCAACTCAGGTCCGAAGATTCTACGCAAATTGCGAACCGCCGCTAGAATTTTCTCGCGGTTCATTCGAGTTCAATTGCCAATGACATGGAAGGTGCGGCGATTCATTAAGCGGGAAGCGATCGATGTCGTCGTGCTGAACCAGGATGTGCACTTTCACGTCCCTGGTGTGCTCGCAGCCAAGCTGGCCGGCCGTCCCTGCATCTGTCGCAAGGCCGGAGGCATCGGCGAAGCCAGGCTACTGAAACGCTTTCTGAATCCCTGGGTGAATCTGTTCGTCAGTATCTCCAAGGCCACCGAGGTCGACCAGCAAAACACTCCTGGAACCAGAAAGCTCGTCAATATTTACGAAGGCTTGGACCTGCAACGGTTTGCATCTCCGTCGGCAAAAGGGGCCATGCGCGAATCATTGGGAATACCCGCAAGCAAGAGGGTGGTAGCGGCGATCACCAGGATTGTCGTAGGCAAGGGCTTACCGGAGTTCATCAGAATGGCCGCCACAGTGCTCCGACGCTACCGGGACGTGGTTTTCCTCATCGTCGGGGATGAAGGATCGGCCGGCCGCACTTTGACGCATGAACTCCGAGATCTCGTGCACTCTCACGATTTGGATGAAAGTGTGATTTTCACCGGGTGGCGCGATGACATCCCGGTTGTCATGCAATGCGTCGATGTCTTCGTGCATTGCCCGACCACATTTATCGAAGGGTTGGCACGGACCTGTCTGGAGGCGATGGCCGTGGGCATTCCGGCGGTTGTCTCGGAGAACGGAGGCATGCCGGACGCGGTCGTAAATGGAGTCACCGGGTTCGTGGTTTCTCCG
>Ga0210409_10005739_pt1 | contig 13002 bp, 13 predicted proteins | sample IncBWH17MmetaG_FD_161649 | JGI IMG/M metagenome (GOLD analysis project Ga0210409, IMG submission 161649) | Forest soil microbial communities from Barre Woods Harvard Forest LTER site, Petersham, Massachusetts, United States - Inc-BW-H-17-M | ecosystem: Environmental > Terrestrial > Soil >...
CTAAATCCTTTAGAAATAACCTTATTGCAGCTATTTTCACAGTAGTTGCCATTCTATTTATTGCATTCTTCAGCTTAAGATATTACACCAAACACGGACAAGGCTTAAATGTTCCTGCTTTAAAAGGGCTTTCCTTTAACCAGGCAGTTAGTAAACTGGAAGGTCTCGGACTCCGTTATGAAGTAGATTCCGTATACATTATGGATAAACCTCCGGGAATCGTGATCGATCAGGATCCCGACGCAAACACTTTTGTTAAAGACAACCGGACCATATACCTTACCATCAATACAGCCCAGGCCCCTAATGTTAAATTCCCTGACATCGAATCCAAATCCCTGCGGGAAGTTCAACCCACACTGGAAAGCTTTGGCTTGAAAATTGGTGATACAACCTATAAAGCTGATGTGGCCAGAGATGTGGTGTTACAAGCCAATTTTGGAGGAAGACCTTTAAAAGCAGGCGATGTTTTACCAAAAGGATCGAGAATAGACCTTGTATTAGGCGATGGCAGAGGTAATGAAGAAGTAGACATTCCCAACCTGCTGGGTTTAACTAAAGACGAAGCCAGGTTCTCCCTGAAAGGCGCTATGCTCACGTTGGGCAATATCACCTACGAAGGCACCATTACAGACAGTGCAAATGCCGTAATTGTGATGCAGACACCCATACTTTCAGACTCCTTAACCAAAGTAAAAATTGGCACGCCAATAAACATTACCCTATCAAATAAACAGAACTAGAACTCCATTTTATAATATATATGAGCAGCGAGAAAACGAATGCTACGCCGAAAACCAAAATTATTTTAGCCGTAGTTTTAATTTTAATAATAGTGGGTGGATTTTTTGGCTTAAAATTCTACAAAGTCTACTTCGCCCCTAACGTTACTGAAAAAGAAAAGTTTCTATACATCAGAACAGGCGACAACCTGGAAAACCTCGTAGAGGAGATCAAGAAAAAAGATATTTTGATAGACCTGAACTCGTTCAGCGAGGCCGCGGCAAAAATGGACCTGGCAGACCGTATTAAACCCGGTCGTTATAAATTGTCAAAAGGAATGAACAACCGGAGCCTGATCAATAAAATTAAATCGGGAAACCAGGATCCTGTTAAACTAAAGTTCCAGAACATCCGTCGCAAAGAAGAATTTGCAGGCTACCTTGCCAAAAACCTCGAGTCAGATTCCCTGGCCTTTATCCATGTACTGGATTCTGCTGCCCTGGTTGAAAAATATGGATTCAATACAGACAATATCTATACGATGTTTATCCCAAACACCTACGATATGTATTGGAATACCACTCCTGTTGAGTTTTTTGACAAAATGCAAAAGGAATATACTAAGTTTTGGAATCCTGAACGCAAAAAGAAAGCAGAAGCCTTAAAAATGACCCCAATCCAGGTCACTATTCTTGCCTCTATTGTAGACGGAGAAGCCATTTTCGACAAAGAAATGCCGATCATAGCCGGACTGTACATCAACAGATTAAACAAAGGAATCCTTCTGCAGGCCGATCCTACCGTGATCTTTGCCAATGGCGATTTTACCGTAAAAAGAGTAACAGGAGCTCTGTTGAGAGTAGACTCAAAATACAACACCTATAAATACGCAGGATTGCCTCCGGGACCAGTGATGATGCCAAGTATTAATGCCATCGATGCAGTACTGAATAAAGACAACAACGATTATCTGTATATGTGTGCCAAAGATGATTTCTCCGGTTACCATAATTTTGCTGTAACCAAAGAGCAGCACGAAATCAATGCGAAGAAGTATAGAGACGCCCTAAACAAACGTAACATATTCAGATAGTTTCGTAACAAAATAAGCCAACAAGAACAGATCTCTGATGTATTTTGTACATTGGTAAGATCATGATGACATATTAAGTTGAATTAATGGAATGGGTACACCGGCATTTATTAAAAATAAGGTTCTATGCCTTATTTATTGAATGGACCAAAGTTTATATACTTCCTGGGTTTAGCCCTATCCCGCTTTACACTGTTGCTTCTTTTTTCTTAAAGGAAATACAAAAAGAGGCTTTAGTCAATAAAGCCTCTTCCCTGGCTTATAATTTTATGCTGGCTATATTTCCCGGCATCATCTTCCTGTTTACACTGATTCCTTTCCTGCCCAATGGTTTCCAGGATCAACTCATGTCTTTAATTGAACTGATCCTGCCCCATAAAGCTTTTGATGCCTTTGAAACCACTTTAACCGAGATCATCAAGAAGCAGAATGGAAAATTGCTTTCCTTCGGTTTTATAGTTTCTGTATACTTTGCCACCAACGGCGTGCACAACCTGATGATTGCCTTTAACAAATCATCCCTTATTATGGAAACCAGGAGCTGGCTAAAAAGAAGGCTGATTGCCTTTGTGCTTACCCTGGTCATTTTTATTTCTATCATTATCTGCATTGGTGCAATGACCATTGGCGAGATTGCCCTGAACTATATAAAAAACGGTCTGCATATTAAAGGCAACTTTATGTATTACCTGATCCAGCTGACCAGATGGGCGCTTTTGGGTATTTTATATTTTGTCACCATTTCCATCTTGTATCGCTACGGACCTGCCCATGCAAAAAAATGGCGGCTTTTCAGTGCCGGCTCCTGGCTGGCCACCATACTCGCCTTTCTTACCATTTGGGGTTTCTCCTTTTACATAAACCATTTCGGTTCTTACAACAAAGTGTACGGTTCCATAGGTACCTTAATTGTAATTATGATCTGGCTTTACCTAAATTCCTTCATCTTACTGATGGGTTTTGAACTCAATGCAAGCATAGATCTGTCCAAAAGAAGCGTTAAGATCATCCGTCCGAACTTCAATTTGTTCAAAAAAACCTCTTCTACAGACTAAAAAATGGTACAGAATGATTTTTTTCTGACTCTGTTTTAACAAGTTATCAATTTTACGTTAAAAAATTAATATCATAATTTGCAAAACCAGACGGTATTTGTACTTTTGCGCCGGAGAGTTGGCAGAGTGGTCGATTGCGGCAGTCTTGAAAACTGTTGAGTGTAATAGCTCCGGGGGTTCGAATCCCTCACTCTCCGCATAAAGAGAATGATTTCTCAAACTCATAGGGTTGCTCGATATCGAGCAACCCTATTTGCTTTAAAAATAATAAGTTACATTTTAAATCTGGATTAATCTAAGGTGTTCTAAACAGCCCATCTTTATACGTGAGATTATCTTTGAACACCTCTCAAATCATCTCATGCTTCAGTCCAAGTGACGCATCCACATATACCTAATGCAGGTTCAACATATACGGCAATGCCGATAAATCGAAAATTTTGTCGCTGTTTACAGATTTTTCGTCCTTTTTAGGCTTAGGGAATGACCTTTTAGGTTAAGGCTTTGGTCATATTCTAGTTGTGATTGTTTCATAAAACAAGTATCAGAATTTCCAAAAATAGAACTACATTAGTAGTGCTTATCCTGGACAACACCTAAAATCAAATTTTTCATATCCTTCTCTAGTCGAGTGATCCGGCTACTATCGTTGTGGCATCATATAGTGTCTTTTTCTTACGATATTTTTAAATTTTCTGATCTGCGCAAATACACTGCGCAACAACTATGTTTCTTTGTTCTTAAATCATTCCTGTTTAACAGGTTAGTGATAGTAATAAAATGTAACTAGAATCAAAATGGAAAAACAACCTTTAAATACCGAAGTTTCAGAAGATGACTTAGCTAAAATATTTGAGTCTTTAGACGCTATGAATAAGAAGCTAAACCAAACTGCAATAGATATTTTCACAAACGAAACTAACAGTAAATTGCTTTCTAAACCAAGTCATTTTACGTTCTCCATTGTGCACAGGGCTATAGAATTAAACAAAGGTTTCCAAACTCTTGCCCATGCAAATAATTGGATAACCGCTATTAACCTGATCAGGCTCCAAGCAGATAATTGCATGAGGCTATTCGCACTATCGTTAGTGCGAGATAGATTAGACTTTTATAATCGCATCCAAAATGGAGAGCATATTCGAAATATTAAAGACGCGGAGGGTAATAAGATGACCGATCAATATTTGTCCACAAAATTGAATGATTTATATCCAGGATTCAGATTGTTGTATGAAAATACAAGCGGTCTAATCCATTTCTCCAACGAGCACATGAAAATAAACACTGACAGGATTGACGATGGGGATGAATTTATGATGTATATAAGATTGGCAGAAACCACGGAGTTTTCTATCAGCAAGAAGGTAGATTATGCTTTCAACATGTTTATTGTGAGTAAGGAATTGCATAGCCTTTTAAATGGTTATAAACTAAGTATGATAGATTTGATGAAACGATTTGATAACGAATAATATATTTAAAAATGAACTATCTAAAAAAACATATTGAATCCCTGTTTATCGAATGCACAGGCCTAGATGCAAACTTACGCGTTCTCGACAGCTTTGTGTCTTCAAGAGGCCAACAGTTGCAGGAGAATTTTTCTTTCCCAAATTATGAATTGATAGGAATGATCACCACTTACCGGGATTTATCACAATTAGAAGGTGGGGCTAATCTTTACGACACGAACGTTGGATATTCGCTAACTTCCGATAATCTGCCTACTGAAGTGACTAGGTTGTTGAGCTATATTGCTTGCCTCACTACTACTCAGGTGTTTGAAGTTTTTGAATCTTTTCTAAAAAATATCCTATCAGAGCTTATTACTCAGAATCCAAATCTCAGTCAGGTTCTGAAACTACCAAATACATACGCTACTTTTCAGGATGTAAGAAACGAAATCTCATACATTCAAGGCGCAGGTAATAAAGGGTTTATCAAAGCTTTAAGAAAAATTTCTCCGTTCTTCAAACAGCATGAATCAAATAATATCTGGAATAAAAATATGAGCCATTGGTTTGATCTTATTGCTAAAATACGAAATCTAGTCGTGCATTCAAGATTGGTTGTAAATCCAGAGTTTGAAGATTACATACACGAAGCACATAGAAAAACATTATTTACTCAGCATTTTACTATTTCAGAAAGCGGGAATACAAAAAAGATTGAATTAACCACATGTCAGGCTCATGCGATTACTCACTACCTTTTTGAGTACGCTCACCTGATTTATAAAAGTCTATCTACTGATTTCAATATTGAGCTAGACTTTGATTTTAAAAGGGTAGCAATCTAATCTTGTATACATTAACCAAATAATTACTTGATAATTTCTAGCTCCTTGAGAATATCGTTTTTGAATTTACTAAAAGGTCGTTGTCCAAAATGTGCTTGTTCCATTTCTGCACTAAAGGCAATACGGTATAATTCCTTTTGTGATATTTTGGTGCAACTTAAAACATATTTTTCAAGTATAGCCAGATAATTGTCTGAGAACTTATAACACATATCGAGCATTTCCTTCAGTTCGTTGGTATGAGTGTTATACAGTTCTTCGGTTTGCAAGTCCTGAAGGGTTTGAATCGCCTTTGCATCTGAGGATTTTATTAATATCCTTAAACCAGATGGTTCATTCTGATCAGGTTCGGACATTTGAGCAGGGCACGTTTCCAAGATGAACTGCTGAAAAACAGTGCAGATATGGTGTTCAGATCAACCGACAAAGGACAGCTCTACGGCGTTACCTATATCGATCACGCCAATAAAACTGTATTCAACAGCAGTGATTTGGATAAAGTATATAGCACAGAGTTTTTCATTATTCTAATATAAATTATTAATTTGTCCAAAAAACTATTAATAGCTCCAAAACCAAATAGAAATCGTATGAAAAGAGTAAAGAGTTTGGTTTTCCATACGTTGTTTGTCTCCGGCACTGATAATTTCTCAGAATATCTAATAAACATTATAAGTAATTTCGGTTTCGACGATAAAATTGGTTTTGGTTTATCACTAACTGATTTTAGTTATAATGTTATCACTATTAAAGTCATTAAACGCACTTCTACTTTTATTAATGATTTTGACAGCACTCAGAGTCAATTTGAGCGTAAACAAATCTTCGTTTTTACTGAGTTTAGTTTTTCTATTGATTTAGATCTTAATATTTTATATGTCGTAGGAGGTGTTTCGCATATGAATTGTGTGAAGTACCTTTTTCGCACAATTCTGACACAGGAATATGATCTTCAGCCAGTAAATCTTAATGGTTCGGCTTTCTATAAGCTCCTATTAGAAAAGAATATAAATACCACGATTGATCATATAACTATCAACCACTTTAATTTTAACAATGAACTCGTCGGTCGATTTTCTGGTTCCGTGATGAATAAAACAATCGGTCCAGAGCTTGTAGAGGCTTACAAATCAGATATTGTTAAGCTTTCATTCTTGATTAGAATCAATGAGAATGAAAGTTTTACTTTACAGATTTTCCCCAATGGTGCATTGAAGTTTTTATCCGACACAGATGAGTTCGACTTTATTTTAGATTTTTTAAAACAACTAATATTTTCAAAAAATGGCTGAAGATCAGGGCGTCAACGGGGACATCTGGAATGACCAGGCAAGCGCTTTATTAACACAATTTAATTGGGAGAAACTGGGTGATTCCAATATTGACTTACCTAATGAAGAAAAAGGAAAAAGCGGTGTCGACGGTCTTTTTACTTATGTAGACTCCTTAAAAGCAAACCTCAAAGAAGGTGTTATTGTTGAAGCGAAAAGATATAAGACTGATAGTTTTTCCAGTTCTTCATTGCAAACATGGATTACAGTTCTCGATAAAAAACTAACAAATCTAAAGAACTCTGAAGAATTGCGGGAAAAGTTTCCGATTTTGGGTGATATTCCGTTAAGAATGGGAGTCATTGTCATTTGGTTCCATAACCTTAATGACTATCATAGTTTCAAATCCACCTTCCTGAATTACCAAACTAATGTAAAATTGGGGCGTAAAAATCAACCGTCGAATAAAATCTATGTGCTTGAAAACGAAGCCATTTTGAGATTAGCATCCCTCCATTTAAGTATTAAAGAACTAAATTCGAAGGTAGACGATCGGTTTCAGTTCTATTATCCCTCTGTAGATTTACATCCAGCAAAACGGTCAAAAACATTGAATATTAACTATATGATTTCCAAATTTATTCTTGGAGATTTCACCGACAATGAGGGGGTAGAAAATAAGGTGGTCTTTTATTTTGGAACTCTTAGCATGGAAAGCTTTCAAAGGCTAAAACACGCTTTAATTTCTTACAGCTATATCGATAATGATAAGCCTTTAATCATTTTTACCTACCACAGAGATGACGAGGAATTTAGAAAAATAAAACCAGAGGTTTTAAAACATTTTAATAATCACCTAGATCTTAGAGAAATGGAAATATTAGGTAATCTACCAACATTTATGCGTTCGTAAAATGGCAAAAGTTAATATATACCCTACAAAATATGAATTGGTAGAAGTACTTACGTCTATAACCAATAGAGGATTCCTCAACACCTTTGCCCAAGAAAGAGGAATATTCATCACTCATGTCGATACAGTTGCATTGGCAAAAGAAATTTCAAATTTATTTCTTGACAATGATGATCTGGAGTTAATACGCAGAGAGGCGTATACTAGTAACACCAGTCACGCATTATCAGGATTTGTATTAAAATCAAAAGACAAGGGTTTCAATTTAAGAAATAATTACCAATGGCTATTTGAAGAAGGAAAGCAAAAAATAGAACAATCCCTTACCCAGCTGGTAAAGGTTAAGGGAACCGATATTTACAAGGGTTCAATAGAATATACAAGGAAAAGAGCTGGAAGAATGGAATTCCTACAAGATGAGGTAACTCATTTTGATTTTTACATTGAAGAAAAGGAGCCGGGAGTATGGCAGGTTGAAATCGATGGAAATCGTTCAACTGATTCGAAAGAATTAAAAGATCTGTTGGGAGAAATTCTTACACCAAGTACCGAAATATTAAATATTGAACAATCATTATTAAATACTGAATCATCAATCCTATATTTTGATAGATTGGCAACCTCTGGGATGTCAGATCAATGGAACTTTAAAACCGTAAGGCACCTCACACTTAGAGAAGGAAAATCTGGAGAAACAGGTACAATTGGCGAAGAGAATGAAGAAGTTGCTAACGCCGATGATCTTATGGGGATAACCCAAGCCATTCTTCAAGGTCAAAATCTTCGAGAAAACTCCTTTGTAAAGCAATCTGTGACGGGTGGTTACCGCTTTAATGCGATGACCTATGAGTTTCAACATGTAAAGGAACCTTATTTTATTCAAATAAAAGCTGAATTTAAAGGCAGACCAAAAGTGTTTGAAGTTACAATAGCCGACTATGAAGAAGTTGTGGGAGAAACTCCTACACGACAAAAAGTGAATATCCCAGAGGCACATAGTAAGGATATAAGATCTCAGTTTTGGAATAATAGCAAAGTGGTCTTCAATGACATTGTAAAAAGAGGCTAAAAACTAAACTATAAATAGAATTCGCCTTCGAAGTTTTTTCTAAAGATGCTTTATTTTTACACTTTGAAGCTGAAAAACAGAAATCATTAATCTTGTTTGTTGCCCAAATTCTGTATACCAGTATAAACTGAATGTCTTCAACCAGCAAGGGGTGTTTGTTTTTTAATTCCAATAGAAGGCATCCTTGGAGGATATATTTAATGACCATTCAGAAAACCATCTGTTCAGATTAAAAAAGATCAGATGGTAGTATACATAATTCATTGAATGAATACTGTTGTGGATATGTAACCAAAACGGGAGAAAACATGGGAATTCATGTATCCGCAGGAGGAGCTTATTGACGAGGAAGCCCACCGAAATTTCAACAAACTCAGTTAAAGTTTCAGGTCAAGGATCAATTCCACTTGATTAATTAAGAATAGAGACCTGATGTTCTAAATAAATGACAAATTAAACTTAAATAACAAATAAAGATGGAAGGATTAAACATCGAAAAACACCTCGCATTACAAAAACTATGGAACCTTGGCGTGAAAGAAGAAGTGATAAAAGATTATGATATTTTAATACTCCCTGAAAATATCGATCAGGATGGTGAACTTTATGACGCGCAGAATTCCATAACGTTAAGTAAGCTGCTAAAATCAGAAGGAATAAAATGTGCAAACTCATACGATCTGGGACTAAATCTGCCGACAACGGAGAGAAGAAGCAACGATATCTGGCTTGGACAACTTTACATCCTAAACGACATTATTCTCCCTACTGTCATTGGAGTAGTTACTGGTGTAATCGGTCCCCTTATTTTAGACTGGAAGAATAGAAAAGACCTACGTGAGCCAGCCGGGAATGTGCATGCGGACATCACCCTGATCAGACCTGAGGGAAAAACTGAAATACACTATAATGGTGAACCTGAGGCGCTGGTAAAAATCATTGAAGCCCTTAAGAAAGAGTCATGAAAGAAATGATAGCACAAAATGAACTGGAGAAATATTGCAACCAGCTAATAGTTTCCTGGAGGGATAGTTTTGGCCGTGAGAAATACGAAGACGCGTTAAAACTAACGGCAGATTTTATTGAAGAGATTAAACCCCTTTACCGAAGCCGCCCATATGGTGAGGGTGAGGAAGCAGGAAACAGTTATACTTACGCTTATATTTTCTTGGTACTGGCAAAAGCGTTTGAAGACATCACTGGCTTAGCCGAGTTGACCAGTGATAAGTATTGGCCGGAAGACCCTAAAAAAGCCGAACTGATATGGCAGGTATTATGGGATGCCAAGGAAAGGATGGACATCGTTAACAGCCATTGCATGGATCGAGACCTTTTTGAGGATTTATATACCCAATTAAAACAACTGGAGATTAGCTTTTACGATCAATTCGGCAAGGGTATTTACATGAGTCCGGTGATTAAGATTAAAAAAGCTATCTGTAGCATATGCAAGTTTAACATCAAGGCTTGTAACCACATCCCAGGAAATATTTATCACGGACATCCATGCAGAGAAATTGTAGATGATATGGAATTTACAGGTGTTGATATGGTCCCCTCGCCACATGACATGCGCTGCAGAATCTGGCCATGGAATTTCACTGAAGAAAATAAGTTCACGGCAAGGGTAATGAACCTAAACCAACTGGACAAATTTATTAATGAATAAATTTAAATGCCTTGCAGGTAATCAATTCAGATTCCCCGATCCTGCCATCTGTGTGGATAGCCGGTTGTTGTAATTTATCTATTATTTTTAAAAATCGGAAACATAAACATACTATATATGCCAGTTAGTCGCATAAGAAAGAAAAAAAGCAAAAAAAACAAACCCAAAGGTGTAAAAGTAGACATTAAAACACCTTCGATAAAAGAGGTCTTAACGCGAGTGGATGAGCGAGGCCTGCTTCCAGTTAGGGTACTTTGCGGAAATCTGGCAGACCTTTTTTTCAACATCTCCCCAGACTTCCTCAAAGAATTTGAGAACGAGGTATATAATGGTCTCAGCGATAAGATAGTCTACAGCATTCAGACAGAATACATCCGAGATGTAGCGCAGTTGAATAATCAACAGCAGATCGTATTATATGAGAATTTCAACCAATATTTATGGTCGATGACCTATGCCCTACTAGTATTATTCGATAAAGGTGTGCATGCCCCCCGTTTAAATGGCGAATTTTCTGGTGCATTTGCGGATACTCCGGAGGTTGCTGAAGCCTGGGACTTATTTCAGGCAGCACTTTATTTAAAGAAAGGCTATAACCGCGAGATATTTTACCATTTACCAAATCCAGAATTAAACAACGGAGAGGAATATATTTTAAAAGCTAACGCTGTTTATCTTGCAGCATTGAATTTTATCTTACTTCATGAATTTGGCCATCAGTACTATGGACACTACAGTTACTTTGAGCCTGGTGATCAGGCTAAACAGGATGAACATTTGGCAGATGATTTTGCTATCAATAAGATATCGGGACATTTTAATAGTAATAACGGAAAAACACTAAAAGCCGGCATTTTAGTGGGCACGCTTTCATTATTATTTCTGAGAAAAACTCTAGGGGGAGGAGCTTCCCATCCCAATCTCGATGTTCGCCTAAAAGTAATTATAGAAAAGCTGGAACTAGAAGAACTCGACAATCTCTGGGGAGTTGCTGGGCTAGCAATCAGTCTCTGGAGCAATGAATTTGGTCACGATGTTCAAATACCACCGGTTGGAGAAACCTATAAAGAACTATTCTATGAGATATTAGAAGATTTACCGAGATTTCAATAATCCTAGTAATGACAAATAAATTAACAAACTACATAGTATAGCTAATTGTAAATTCTCTACTAGTTATAATTACATTCGAAAATCACTTTGATGATAGGCAGAGAGCACACATCTGAGAGGTCCGTTTGCTAATCATTTTTTCCTTATCCTCCATTCGTTTCTTATTCTTATATATTTCTCTGATTATTCTGAAAAGTTCTTATAGGTGTTGCATTGCATCCTCCTGTGCCCCGCCAGAAAAAATTAAAGCCTGAAATCACAAGATTTGAGGCTTTTTCTTTTACAATCTAACCCACCGGGCTATCCGCCTGCCCATTCACTTTATTGAGCAGAAATATAGCCAGTAGGAAAAAGACCAGCGAGAACGCAGGCTGTGCAGCCTCCATAAAATCATAACCACTATTGCATTTCGCAATAAATGCAGAGACCATACAAATACAAAAGCCAACATATACCCATTCCCTTATTCTCTGAGGAGTTTGAGGAAACAGTAATACCACTGCACCAATTATCTTCGCAATAGTCAACTCTATCCGAAAATAAGCCGGAAAGCCCATACGTCCGGTAAAATCAGCCTGATGCGTTTCAGCAAACCAGGCAGCAAACAGCATATAAAAAGACATTAGCCCAGTCAACAGCCAGTAATAGAATCGTTTGTTTTTCATTTGTTTTCGTGTTTCAAATTAATTAGCCAATAATTGTTATTTGCCTAATAACGATTGAAACTATAAAAGGGGGACAACAAATAACTAATCCAGCCTATTGCCTACTTTAGTATAAATATGTAAAATCTAAAAAAGAAAAGCCCGCAAATTGGGAATTTGCAGGCTTTTCTTTTTATTAAATTTATAACTCTTTAAAGCGCACTAGATATAACGCTATTAATAAATTGCTTAGCTTCTTCTACTTTCTCCGGAAATAAAACTCTGTCTTTAAGTTTATCTGCAACCAAAGATAGTAGACCTGATTCCGTTACTGTAACCATTTCTGGTTCTGTTTCCTTAATTTCCATCATATAAAGTTACACTTTTTTTTAATTACAAGTACAGCATCATACTTCCTACCCATTACAAAACCCTCTATTTCAACACCTTTAACACTCTTAATGCCACCGAAAAACGTATATTCCTGAACAAGCTTATCATAGTTTTTATTTACATAACTACTGTAGGCATTAATTCTTCTATGCTGATTTTTACAATAAATATTTCCAAATCACATTTAAGATGTATTATTTCCCATTAATTAAATTCAAACATTTACAAGCCCTAAATAAACCGAAGTACTCACCTTATCACCCAGCGCATCTGTCAAATGCATCCAGGCATGCACAGCATCTCCTGCAAAATTCTTCGGCAATTTTAAATCCACCTGTTTTGCAGAACGCAGAACAGCATTTTCATAGGTTACAAATTCCTCCTTTTCCGGATTGTAAAGGATAAAAGTGACCAGATCAGTCCCTGCACAAAAAGCAGACTCAGGTCCATTCTCCCATTTTACGTGCAATACCTGATCAACCAGCACAACAACCTCTTTGACAAAAGACACCAATAGCTCGCCCCTGCTAAAAATGGCTTTAGAAAAGTCCAGGCTATAATTAGGTCCAATACCCGTTAAAACCTGCTTCATATGATAAGATACTGCACTGTTCATTGCCGTCTTTTCACTAATTAAAGCTTTATAACCAATCTTAATTAAATGCAAAACTGGCCGTAACCAACCACTTACTATAGCCAGCTTTAAACGCTGGTTCTTTTGTGCCTGCGTTGCCCGTTTTTTAGATTTATTTGGCAT
>Ga0210409_10005743_pt1 | contig 13000 bp, 9 predicted proteins | sample IncBWH17MmetaG_FD_161649 | JGI IMG/M metagenome (GOLD analysis project Ga0210409, IMG submission 161649) | Forest soil microbial communities from Barre Woods Harvard Forest LTER site, Petersham, Massachusetts, United States - Inc-BW-H-17-M | ecosystem: Environmental > Terrestrial > Soil >...
TGGATCTGGTGCAGAACGTCATCCCGAAACACATCAACTGCATCTTCATCCGCCAGTCGGAAATGCTGGGCCTGGGACATGCGGTGCTGTGCGCCCGTCCGGTGGTCGGCAATGAACCGTTTGCCGTTTTGCTAGCGGATGATTTCATGGATGTGGCGACAGGGCAGAAACCTGTGCTGGCGCAGATGACGGATATTTTCGCTGAAGAAAATTCCAGCATGCTGGCGGTGCAGGACGTGCCGCGCGCCGAGACCAAGCAATACGGCATCGTCAGCATCGACGCGTATAAAGCCAATCTGGAAAAGGTCAACAGCATCGTCGAGAAGCCGCAGCCGGACCAGGCTCCTTCGACCCTGGCGGTGGTGGGGCGTTATATCCTGACCAACAAGATTTTCGATCACCTGGAAGGCCTCGGCAAGGGCGCCGGCGGCGAAATCCAGCTGACCGACGGCATCGCCGAGTTGATGAAGACCGAGCGTGTGCTGGCCTACCGCTATGCGGGCCAGCGTTACGATTGCGGTTCCAAACTGGGTTACCTGAAAGCGACCCTGGCGATGGGCCTGAAGCATCCTGAAACCGGCGCCGAGTTTGCCGAGTACCTGAAACAGTTCAAGTAATCACACCGAAGAGCAGATCATGACCGTTCGCGAAATCCTGAAAATGGGCGATGCGCGCCTGCTGCGGCAAGCCGAGCCGGTGACAGCGTTCGGCACGCCGGAGCTGGAAAGCCTGATTGCCGACATGTTTGAAACCATGCATGCGGTCAACGGCGCCGGCCTGGCGGCGCCACAGATCGGCGTCAATCTGCAGCTGGTGATTTTCGGCTTCAAGAACAACGTCCGCTATCCGGATGCGCCGGCGGTGCCGGAGACGGTCTTGATCAATCCGCTCCTGCGTCCCTTGTCGGAAGAGCTGGAAGATGGCTGGGAAGGCTGTTTGTCGGTGCCCGGCATGCGTGGCGTGGTGCCGCGCTGGACCCAGCTGCATTATGAAGGTTTCGACCAGTCGGGCGCGCGCATCAGCCGCGACGTCGACGGCTTCCATGCACGCGTGGTGCAGCATGAATGCGATCACCTGAACGGCATCCTGTATCCGATGCGCATCAAGGATTTCACCCAGTTCGGCTTTACCGAAGTACTGTTCCCGGAACTGGATCCGAATCACGACGATTGAACGGCGTAGGGTGGGCACATCGTGCCCACGCGTGAACCCTGGTCATTGCGGGTCCACGTGGGCACAAAGAAGTGTCCACCCTACCAAGCGCGCATCGCCGCAGAAAAATCACTAAGCTATCAAAAATAAATATTTGATAGCAGTTATAATTGCAATTAAACCAAGGCCGGTGCATTGCCGGCCTTGCTGCTGTCGTAGCCATTGCTAGTACCCATCACTGCCTTGCATGGCGGCGCTGCCTGCGCCGCTCCTGTTCGTGCGCCTCCCCAATAGCCGCTTACTTCTATTCGGAAAGCTTGCCCATGCACCATGCAGTAGAAACCTTCATCCAGGATCTTGCCGTCATCATGCTGATCGCCGGCGTCGTCACGGTGCTGTTCAACCGTTTCAAGCAGCCGGTCGTGCTCGGCTATATCGTCGCCGGCGTCATCATCGGTCCGCACACGCCGCCGTTCTCGCTGATCACCGATGAGCGCACGATCCAGATCCTGGCCGAACTGGGGGTGATCTTCCTGCTGTTTTCGCTGGGGCTGGAATTCAGCCTGAAGAAGCTGGCCAAGGTCGGCGCCACCGCGTTTGTGGCGGCGCTGGCGGAGATTACGCTGATGCTGTGGGTCGGCTATGAAATTGGCATCTATTTCGGCTGGAAGCAGATGGATGCAGTGTTCCTTGGCGCCATGCTGTCGGTATCCTCCACCACCATCATCGTCAAGGCGCTCAATGAACTGGGCATGAAGCGCGAGAAGTTCGCGCAGCTGATTTTTGGCATCCTGATCGTCGAAGATGTGCTGGCGATCGGCATGATCGCCTTGCTCTCGGGCGTGGCGACCAGCGGCTCGGTGGATGCCGGCGACGCCATCACCACGATCGGCAAGCTGGTCTTGTTCATGATCGTGTCGCTGGTGGCCGGCATCCTGATCGTGCCGCGCCTGCTCGACTACGTGGCTAAATTCAAGAGCAAGGAAATGCTGCTGGTGACGGTGCTCGGCCTCTGTTTCGGCTTCTGCCTGCTGGTCATGAAAATGGAGTACAGCGTGGCGCTGGGCGCTTTCCTGATCGGCGCGGTGATGGCTGAATCGCGCCACCTGCACCAGATCGAGCGCTTGATCGAGCCGGTGCGCGACATGTTCAGCGCCATCTTTTTCGTCGCCATCGGCCTGTTGTTCAATCCTTCCATCCTGGCGCAGTACTGGCTGCCGATTGCCGTCATCACGCTTGCGGTGGTGCTGGGCAAGGTGGTCAGCTGCGGCCTGGCGACTTTCCTGTCCGGCCAGGATGGCCGCACCTCGATGCGGGTCGGCATGGGGCTGTCGCAGATCGGCGAATTCTCTTTTATCATCGCGGCGCTTGGCGTCAGCCTGAAAGTCACCAGCGATTTCCTGTATCCGACCGTGGTGGCGGTGTCAGCGGTGACCACCTTGCTTACTCCCTACCTGATCAAGCTGGCCGATCCGCTCTCCAGCCGGCTGGCGAAATCCATGCCGGATAAACTGTCGGCGGTGTTCGGCATGTATTCGACCTGGCTCGCCAGCCTGCAGCCGCAGGGCGACCGCGCCGAGCTGTCGCGCATCATCCGCCGCATCCTGCTGCAGGTGGTGGTGAACCTGGCGCTGGTGGCGGCGATCTTCATCATCGGCGGCTATTTTGCCCACGTACTGGGCGAGAGCATGGCGGCCTGGGTCGCGGATCCGCAGGTGCAGGACGCGATCGTATGGGGTGGGGCGCTGCTGCTGTCGCTGCCATTCCTGATCGCCACCTACCGCAAGTTGCATGCGCTGAGCATGCTGCTGGCCGAAATCAGCGTCAAGCCCGAATGGGCCGGCTCATATAACCATGCGGTACGGCGCGTGATCGCGGAAGTCATTCCGGTGGTTTCTATCGTCGGCATCATGCTGATGATTACCGCGCTCAGCAGCCGCATCCTGCCGCCGACCAATCTGCTGATCCTGGTGCTGGTGGGCGCCGCCGTGCTGGTATTGGTGCTGTGGCAGCGCTTCGTCAAACTGCATTCCAAGCTGCAGATCGCCTTGCGCGAAACCCTGGAACAGCAGCCGGACGAAAAACACTGACGATCTGGCATGGGTGATTGATTTAGGGTTATCGGCCAGCGATTGGTTAAAATAACGCTTTTATCTCTTTCAAGACATTGCCATGACTGCCATGACCCAGGATCAACTCAAGCAAGCTGTTGCCCGCGAAGCAATCAAATACGTGGTGGACGGCCAGATTGTCGGCGTCGGCACGGGCTCTACCGCCAATTTCTTCATCGACGAGCTGGCCAAGATCAAGCACCGCATCAAGGGCGCGGTGGCTTCCTCCGAAGCGACTGCCGCCCGCCTGCGTGCGCATGATATCGAGGTGTACGACCTGAACCAGGTCGCCACCATGCCGGTGTATGTCGACGGCGCCGATGAAATCACGGCTGAAGGCGCGATGATCAAGGGCGGCGGCGCGGCGCTGACACGGGAAAAAATCGTAGCCTCGGTGGCCGAGAAATTCATTTGCATCGCCGACGGCTCCAAGCTGGTCAAGGTGCTGGGCAAGTTTCCGCTGCCGATCGAGGTGATTCCGATGGCGCAGGCCGTGGTGGCGCGCAAGCTGGTCAAGCTGGGTGGTGAGCCGCGCCTGCGTTTCAAGGATGGGATTCCGCTGATTACCGACAATGGCAACGTGATCATCGACATGTTCGACCTGAAGATCACCGACCCGGTCGAACTGGAACGGCAAATCAACCAGATCACCGGCGTGGTGACGGTCGGCCTGTTCGCGCAGCAGGGCGCGGATGTCTGTCTGCTGGGTACGCCTGACGGCGTCAAGACACTGGCCTTCTAAGCTTTTCTTGCGGCGTAAAAAAAGCGAGGGAAACCATGTTTCCCTCGCTTTTTGCTGCCGACTATCCTGGTATTACATCAGAACTTGTGGCGCAGGCCGACGCGCAAGACGTTCTGGCTGCTATCGTCCGCCGGCGCGCTGCTGTATGCGCCGTTGATCACGCCTGGGTTGTTGACGTCGTTGGCGCGCTGGTTGCTGTACATGGCGTACAGGTCGGTGCGCTTGGACAGGAAGTAGTCGACGCCCAGGTTGAGCTGGGTAGTCTTGCCCTTGGTCGAGCCGGTAGTCTTGCGGCTGATGTCGGCGCGGTCATGGATCACGCTAGCCAGCAGGTGCAGATTGCCCGACAGAGCGTAATCCACGCCCAGATCGAAGATGTTGGCTTTGGTCGCCGTGGTGATGTTGACCAGGCCGGTGCTGGCCACGGCCGTCGCCAATGGACGCTTGGCCTGCGACCAGGCGCCGTAGATCTTGGCCGGGCCGGCTTGGTAGCTGGCGCCCAGGGTGAAGGTCTTGAGATCGGTATCGCCAGCCTTGGTTGGCAAGGCATCAGCCGCCAGCTTGGTCTGGAAGTAAGCCAGGCCGATGCCGAACGGGCCGTTGGCATAGTTGCCGCCGAGGCCGAATGCCTGGCCTGCCGAAGTCTGGCCGGCCACTTCGCCGAAGCCATAGAACAGGCTGCCGGTGAAACCGCTCAGGTTGCTGCTGTCGTAGCGGATCGAATTGTTGGTGCGGGCGCCGGAGACGCGGTCCAGGTTGTTGAAGTGGCCGCCTTTGACGCCGTTGCCGCCGAAAGTCTGCACTGAGGTGTACTTGTTGCCGATGTCTTCCAGGAAGTCAGTCTGGCGGCCGATGGTGACGGTGCCGAACGCGCCCGACAGGCCGACCACCGACTTGCGGTCGAACAGGGTGTTGGCTGTGCCGAATGAGCCGTCATCCGCATTGAAGCCGTTTTCCAGGTGGAAAATCGCTTTCAGGCCGCCGCCCAGGTCTTCCACGCCCTTGAAGCCGATGCGCGAAGTGGACAGGTCGCCGGAGTCGACGCTGAAGCGGCTATCGTTCTTCGGGCCGACCTTGCTGGTGTACGTCAGGCTGGCATCGACCACGCCGTAGATGGTGACATTGCTTTGAGCGTGTGCATTAGCGCCGATCAGGCCGAGAGCGGCTAGTGCGAATACGGTCTTTTTCATTTCTTCCCTTTGATATTTATAAGTAATTTATCCTGGTGTCCGGCGTAGGGTACCGCGCAACAATTAGTTACTATTGTTACTAACTGTTACTAGCTGAACGGGCTAGATATTACCTTTCCATAAAAAAAATGCACTTGTTTTTTGAAAAATATTTTCAATTTAATCGACGTTGCATGTTTATGTTGTTTTTTGACAGTGGTTTATGACATTTGTGACTAAGGATATGAATTATTTGCGTTAGCGTATAGTGATAGTTCGTCGCTGCGACCGGTGGCCGCCGTCGGAAAAGCGGCGCTAGCCTGCAAAGCGTTGCCGGCGGGGCTAAGATGGCGCATGGCGCGCCTGCGTCGTGATTTCCAGGCTCCCGGGGTTTGTCGTTCCATATATCAAAAAGGAAATGTCATGCTGAAAGCTTCAGGGTATGCCGCACATAATGCACACGCGCCGCTGGCGCAATTCGCCTTTGAGCGTCGCTCGCCGGGTCCCGACGATGTACAGATCGAGATCCTGTTTTGCGGCGTCTGCCACTCCGATCTGCACACCGCGCGTAATGAATGGCACAACACCGTCTATCCGACAGTGCCCGGCCATGAAATCGTCGGCCGGGTGGTCGCGGTCGGCGCCCAGGTAAAAAAATTCAAGGCGGGCGACCTGGCCGGCGTCGGCTGCATGGTGGATTCCTGCCAGCATTGTCCGAGCTGCGCCGAGGGCTTGGAGCAATATTGCGAAAACGGTTTCACCGGCACCTACAATGCCGACGACAAGCACAGCGGCGGCGTCACTTATGGCGGCTATGCCAGCAATATCGTGGTCGACCAGAAATTCGTCCTGCATGTCTCGGACAAGCTCAACCTGGCAGCAGTGGCGCCGCTGCTGTGCGCCGGCATCACCACTTATTCGCCGCTGCGCCACTGGAACGTCAGCAAGGGTCACAAGGTCGGCATCGTCGGACTGGGCGGGCTCGGCCACATGGGCGTCAAGATCGCCCATGCGATGGGCGCGCACGTGGTGTTGTTTACCACCTCGCCAGGGAAGACCGAAGACGCCTTGCGGCTCGGCGCCGACGAAGTCGTGATTTCCAAGGATGCCGCGCAGATGGCGCAGCATGCCAACAGTTTCGATTTCATCTTGAATACCGTGGCGGCGCCGCATAACCTGGACGCCTTCCTGAATCTGCTGAAACGCGACGGCGCCATGACGCTGGTGGGGGCGCCGGCGGAAGCGCATCCTTCGCCCAATGTGTTCAACCTGATCATGAAGCGCCGCACGCTGGCCGGCTCGCTGATAGGCGGCATCAAGGAAACCCAGGAAATGCTGGATTTCTGCGCCGAACACGGCATCGTCTCGGATATCGAATTGATCGCCATCCAGGATATCAACCAGGCTTACGAACGGATGCTGAAGAGCGACGTCAAGTATCGCTTCGTGATTGACATGGCATCCTTGCCTGCGGCTGCCTGACCTGGCCTAAGCGGCCCGCAGCAAGGTATTCCATGCCGGGCCGCCCAGGTTTTATTGCGTGAAACGAAGCTGCAGATCAGGCAAACAAACGCAGCACCACATTATTGATCACCGCGCCGCCGACGATCAGCCAGCCGAACAGGCAGGCGGCGAACAGCAGCGGCTTGATGCCGGCCGTGCGTATCGAGGAAAAATGGGTAGAAATGCCCAGCGCTGCCATCGCCATCGCCAGCAGCACATTGTCGGCATCGTTGACGTGCGCCACCAGTGCGGTCGGCAGCGCCGCCAGCGAGTTGAGCGCCACTACCGCGACAAAACCGAAGGCAAACCATGGAATCGCCAGGCGGCCAGCTTGCCTGGTGCTGCCGGCTTTCTCCGACCCCGCCGATTTCTTCGCCACATAAGCCGACAGCAGCATCAGGAACGGCGCCAGCATCATCACCCGCACCATCTTGGCGATCACCGCGGTATTGGCGGCATCCGGGCTGACCGCGCGCGCAGCCGCCACCACTTGGGCCACTTCATGTACGGTCGAGCCGGTGAAGATGCCGTAAGCCAGCGGCGAAGCCGCCAGGAACTGCCAATGCAGGTTCAACTGATACAGCAGTGGGTACAAGAATATTGCCAGCGAGCCGAACACCACCACCGTCGCCACCGCCACCGTCACTTGCGCCGGCTGGGCGCGCAGCACCGGCTCGGTCGCCATCACTGCCGCCGCGCCGCAGATCGAGCTGCCGGCGCCGATCAGCATGGCGGTATTGCGGTCCAGCTTGAACAGGCGGGTGCCGAGCAGCAGCGCCATGCCGAAGGTGGAGCACAGCACCAGCGCATCGATCAGTACGCCGCTGATGCCTACATGGCCGATATCCTGGAAGGTCAGGCGGAAGCCGTACAGGATGATGCCCAGCCGCAGCAGGTTTTGCTTGGAAAAATTCACGCCGGGGGCGCAGGCCGGGGCGATATGCCGGTAGCCCAGGTTGCCGACCAGCATGCCGATCACGATCGCCAGCGTCAGGGCGCTGAAGCCGTGCGCCTGCAGCCAGGTGATCCTGGCGGCGGCAGTGGCTGCGGCGGCAATGGCTGCGCTGAGCAGCAGGCCAGCCAGGAGGCGTGGTGTTTGGGTCTTGGAGGTTGGGGCTGTGCTTGCCAGGGTCGAGGTGCTCACTATGGGTTCCGATCTTGATGCAGCGTGTGCTGCCATGGAAACCACTATACCGAGCCGCAATTTAAAAGAAAAACGGATTAATTTTGTATAATCAACCTGTTTTGCAGGTAGATTGTGATTCGTTCTGCAATTTCTCGTTCTCTCGCCACTACCAAGGTCACCCAAGATGCGTCTCACCATCCGCCAATTGCAGATATTCCTGGCCGTGGCCCAGTCCGGCAGCACCACGGCGGCGGCCGATCAGGTCGCCTTGTCGCAGTCAGCCACCAGCGCCGCCCTCAACGAGCTGGAAAACCTGCTCGACTGCCGTTTGTTCGATCGCATCGGCAAACGTCTGATCTTGAACGACAACGGTCGCCTGCTGCTGCCGCAAGCGGCGCAAGTGGTGGATGGCGCCAAGACTATCGAGCAGCAGTTCCTGATGCCGGGCATGGCGCAGGGCGGCGGCCTGCAGATCGGTTCCAGCACCACCATCGGCAGCTACCTGCTGCCGTCGCTGATCGCGTCCTACCGCAATCAGCACAGCGAACTGCAGGTGCGGGTGACGATCGCCAACACGGCCGACATCGTCGCCGCCGTGGTGAATTTCGAGGTCGACGTCGGCCTCATCGAAGGCCCCAGCCATGCCGCCGACTTGCAGGTGGAGCCGTGGATGGTCGATGAGTTGCTGATCGTGGCTTCGCCCCAGCATGCCCTGGCCGCCGGCGACAAGAAACTGGGCGTGGCGCAGTTGCGCGCGGCGGAGTGGCTGTTGCGGGAACCGGGTTCCGGCACGCGCGAAGCGGTCGAGCAAGCCTTGCTGCCGCACCTGCATTATCTGCAGCAAAGCTATGAGTTCGGCAATTCGGAAGCGATCAAGCATGCAACCGCGGCCGGTCTCGGCATCAGCTGCCTGTCGCATGCCGTAGTGGCCGATTTCCTGCAAAGCGGGCGGCTGGTGGAATTGAAGACTTCGCTGCCGCGCTTGCATCGGCATTTTTACCTGATCCACAGCAAGCACAAGATCCTGTCGCTGCGGCTGATGCAGTTCCTGGCTTTTTGCCGGGGCTGGTCTTGAGTGCCTAGTGTCGTGTCCTGCCTCATCTGTCGGCATCTCGCTGGTCCTTGACCCGTATCGCGTCGTTGCGCCTCGTCGCCATAGCCCCGCTATGTCTCCTCGGCACGCCTAGCGCTACGGGTCAAGGCCGGCGCGATATACCGACAGATGAGGCAGGACGCGACACTAGGGATCTTCCTTCCTTTTTCAGATTTCTTCCCGGGGCCGGCTGGAGATTGCCTCCGGCTGGGGCGAGCGTTTCGCCTTGAAACGCATGCTGGCCGCGCTACTCAAAAATTCTTCACGCTACTGATATCAATACGGATATCGATTCCAATAAAAAAGTGATTAGTAAGACCCGCCAAGTGTTTTTACACTGGCTTCGGTATTTGTTCTCTTGGGAACGGCTTTGCAAGGGCATCCGGAGACAACTTATTTTCCATGTAGTAATATCTAAATAGATATCGAAATAAGGAAAAAATTCATTTGTTTGATATCGGTGATGTTCGTAAGATAGCGAGGAAATCCATCAGGAAAGGTCTATATTGACAGTTTCGGAATTGCTGTTTGGAAAATATGATGTCTTGCCAGCACAGCTTCCCGCGCAAACCGGACCCACCATGCAGTAGCAGTCGCTTCACCATGTTCTGACAGAAAATCAAAATAACTCAAGGAGACAAGCTGTGAAAATGATTAAAACGACGATTGTTGGATTGATGATAGGCATGTTCGGCCTGGTGACCCACGCCAGCGCGCAGGACAAGGGCCTGATCGGTATCTCGATGCCGACCAAATCCTCGGCGCGCTGGATCGCCGATGGCGACAATATGGTCAAGGTGTTCAAGGAAAAGGGTTACAAGACCGACCTGCAATACGCCGAGGACGATATTCCTAACCAGCTGGCGCAGATTGAAAACATGGTGACCAAGGGCGTCAAAGTCCTGGTGATCGCGGCGATCGACGGCACCACGCTGACCAACGCCTTGCAAAAGGCCGCCGACAAGGGCGTCAAGATCATCGCTTATGACCGCCTGATCCGCAATTCCAAGAACGTCGATTACTACGCGACCTTCGACAACTTCCAGGTCGGCGTGCTGCAAGCCAGCTATATTGAAAAGGCGCTCGACCTGAAGAGCGGCAAGGGCCCGTTCAATATCGAACTGTTCGGCGGTTCGGCCGACGACAACAATGCCTTCTTCTTCTACAACGGCGCGATGTCGGTGCTGCAGCCTTACATCGACAAGGGCAAGCTGGTGGTGCGCAGCAAGCAGACCGGCATGGACAAGGTCTCGACCTTGCGCTGGGATGGCGCGGTAGCCCAGGCGCGCATGGATAACCTGCTCAGCGCCTACTACGGCAACGCCCACGTGGACGCTGTATTGTCGCCATATGACGGCATCAGCATCGGCATCCTGTCCTCGCTCAAAGGCGTCGGCTACGGCACGCCCAAGCAACCGATGCCGATCGTGACCGGCCAGGACGCCGAGATTCCTTCGGTGAAATCGATCCTGCGCGGCGAGCAGCGCCAGACCGTGTTCAAGGACACGCGTGAACTGGCCAAGGTGACAGCGGGCATGGTCGATGCAGAGCTGAGCGGGAAAACCCCGGCCGTCAACGATACCAAGACCTACAACAACGGCGTCAAGGTAGTCCCTTCCTACCTGCTGAAGCCAGTCAGCGTCGATGCTTCCAACTGGAAGCCGGTGTTGATCGGCAGCGGTTATTACACTGAAAGCCAGATCAAATAAGAATCGAAGCCGTCGCTTCAAAGCGATGAGATCTTGTTTGGCCGGACCTTGCAGCGTCTCGTTGCAAGGTCCGTTTGTCAGGCGCCGGCGCCGCTGTCGTCGGCGGGTATCAGGTAAGGGAGACTCGGCTAGCAGCGCAGCCGGCTGACAGAGTTTCCCGCAAGTGAGGTAACACAGATGGAAACTATCCTGGAAATGCGCGGGATCGGGAAGACATTCCCGGGAGTCAAAGCATTAGACAATGTCAACCTGGTGGTACGCAGCGGAGAGATCCACGCCGTGGTCGGCGAAAACGGCGCCGGCAAATCGACCTTGATGAAAGTGCTGAGCGGGGTCTATCCGCATGGTTCTTACACCGGCGATATCCACTATCAAGGCCAGACCAGACAATTCGAAGGCATCGCCGACAGCGAAGAATGCGGCATCATCATCATCCATCAGGAACTGGCGCTGGTGCCCCTGCTGTCCATCACCGAGAACATCTTCCTTGGCAATGAGCAGGCCAGCCATGGCGTGATCGACTGGGAAGTATCCTACGCCAAGACCAAGGAGCTGCTGGCGAAAGTCGGCCTCAAGGAATCTCCCAGCGCCCTGATCACCAACCTCGGCGTCGGCAAGCAGCAACTGATTGAAATCGCCAAGGCGCTCTCCAAGCAAGTCAAGCTGCTGATCCTGGATGAGCCTACCGCCAGCCTCAACGAAAGCGACAGCGACGCCTTGCTGGATCTGCTGCTGGAACTCAAGGCGCAGGGCATTTCCTCGATCCTGATTTCGCACAAGCTCAACGAAATTTCCAAGGTCGCCGATTCGATCACCATCCTGCGCGACGGCAGCACCGTCGATACGCTCGACTGCCACAAGGAAGTGATCAGCGAAGACCGCATTATCCAGAACATGGTCGGCCGCGAGATGGCCGATCGCTATCCCAAGCGCAATCCGCAGATAGGCGAGACTATCTTCGAGGTCAAGCAATGGCGCGTGCATCACCCCATCCATCCGGAACGGCAAGTGATCAAGGGCGTCGATTTCCATGTCAGGAAGGGTGAAATCGTCGGTATCGCCGGCCTCATGGGCGCCGGCCGCACCGAGCTGGCGATGAGCATTTTCGGCCGCGCCTACGGCCAGCGGATCAGCGGCAAGGTTTTCTTGCGTGGCAAGGAAATCGATGTCAGCACGGTGCAGAAAGCCATCGACAACGGCATCGCCTATGTCACCGAAGACCGCAAGGGCTATGGCCTGATCCTCGACCAGGACATCAAGAAGAACATTTCGCTGGCCAACCTGAACGGCGTCTCGGACAAGAGCGTGATCGACGAAGGGCGCGAATATTCGGTGGCCGCGGACTACCGCCGCCAGCTGAAGATCCGCTGTTCCAACGTGTTCCAGAAAGTGCTCAATCTGTCCGGTGGCAACCAGCAGAAAGTGGTCCTCAGCAAGTGGCTGTTTTCCAACCCGGATGTGCTGATCCTGGATGAGCCGACGCGCGGCATCGACGTCGGCGCCAAGTACGAGATCTACACCATCATCAGCCAGCTGGCCAGCGAAGGTAAATGCATCGTCATGATTTCGTCGGAAATGCCGGAACTGCTCGGCATGTGCGACCGCGTCTACGTCATGAACGAAGGCAGTTTCGTCGGCGAGCTGACGGCAGCGGAAGCGTCGCAGGAAAAAATCATGCGCGCGATAGTAAGGAATGTAAAGAATGATGGAGACAACTGAAATGAACAACGATATCGTCGCACCGGCAGCCAGTGAAAACCGGGCCCAGCCCCAGCCCGCGCTGGACAAGAAAGAGTATGCCGGCTTCCTGAAAAATAATATGCGCGAATACGGCATGCTGATGTCGCTGATCGCGATCATGGCGTTTTTCCAGTACATGACCAACGGCACCCTGATGGAGCCGCTCAACCTGACCAACCTGGTGCTGCAGAACAGCTACATCGTCATCATGGCGCTCGGCATGCTGATGGTGATCGTCGCCGGCCATATTGACCTGTCGGTGGGATCGGTAGTCGGTTTCATCGGCGCGCTGGCGGCGGTGCTGATCGTCAACCTGCATGTCAACTTCGTCCTCGCCAGCATCCTGTGCATCCTGGCCGGCGGCGTAATCGGCGCGGCGCAGGGCTATTGGGTAGCGTTTTTCAAGATCCCGTCCTTCATCGTCACGCTGGCCGGCATGCTGGTGTTCAAGGGCCTCACGCTGGCCCTGTTACAAGGACAATCGATCGGTCCCTTCCCGGACGACTTCCAGATGCTGAGCTCGGGTTTCATTCCCGATCTGTTCAACGCCGCCGATATACGCATCACGTCCTTGCTGGTCGGCGTGGTGGTGGCGGCCATCATGATCGTGGTCAAGGTGCGTGCACGCGCCAAGCAAAGCAAGCACGGCATGGAA
>Ga0210409_10005744_pt1 | contig 12996 bp, 10 predicted proteins | sample IncBWH17MmetaG_FD_161649 | JGI IMG/M metagenome (GOLD analysis project Ga0210409, IMG submission 161649) | Forest soil microbial communities from Barre Woods Harvard Forest LTER site, Petersham, Massachusetts, United States - Inc-BW-H-17-M | ecosystem: Environmental > Terrestrial > Soil >...
TCGTCGCCGACGCAACGCCCAAGGCGAAGTCAAAGAAAGCGGCGGCGCCTGCGCCGACGCCTGGTCCCGTCGCCTCCGAGCCACCGCGCGTGTAATGGCGTGAAGCGCAGCAGCGTCAGCCTGTTCGAGGTGACGCTGCGCGCTTCAGTCGCTCGTATCGCGCGGCCGCCTTATAGCGATTGCCGCATCCCTCCGCGCTGCAGAAACGCCGCGCGCGATTTTTTGTCGTGTCATAGAAGAACGGCACGCAGCCCTTCCCCTCGCAGTGCTTGAGCCGCGAGTAATCGCCGGCCGCGTGGCCTAACCAGTGAAGTGGGGGTTGACAAGGTAGAGTGATCTGCCTAGCATCCGTGCATATTGGTAGGCAGAATGCTCCAACCCCTCTGAGGTGTCCCATGACGGTCCACTACCGCAACGCCGGCCCGGTCTTCTATCGCGAGGCCGGCGATCCGAGCGCCCCCACCGTGCTTCTGCTGCACGGATTCCCAACGTCCTCGCACATGTTCCGCGACCTGATCCCGCTACTGGCCGAGCACTATCACGTGGTCGCGCCCGACCTCCCCGGGTTCGGCTTCTCGGAGTCGCCCGATCGGTCAACGTTCGATCGCTTGGCGGCGATCATCGACACGTTCACCGACACCATCGGCCTCTCGCGCTATGCGATTTACGTGTTCGACTACGGCGCGCCCGTGGGATTCCGCCTGGCGCTCGCGCACCCGGAGCGCATCACGGCGATCATCTCGCAGAACGGCAACGCGTATGCAGAAGGCCTGAGCGTCGAAGGCTGGAACCCCATCCAGAACTACTGGCGCTCGCCGACCGCAGAGAATCGCACCGCGCTCCGCGCGTTCTTACAGCCCGAGGCGACCAAGTGGCAATACAGCCACGGCGTCTCCGACGCATCGCTACTCGCGCCCGAGGCGTGGACGCTCGACTCGGCCCTCCTCGCCCGACCCGGGAACGACGAGATCCAGCTCGACCTCTTCCTCGACTACGCGTCCAACGTCGCGCTGTACCCGAAGTTCCAGGCGTACTTCCGCGCGCACCAGCCACCGTTGCTCGCCGTCTGGGGAAAGAATGACCCGTTCTTTCTTCCCGTAGGAGCCGAGGCGTTCAAGCGGGATATCCCGAACGCCGAAGTGCGATTCCTCGACACCGGCCACTTCGCGCTCGAGACCCACGTGACCGAGATCGCCAACGCCATCCTGCGTTTCTTGGGTCGACACCTCGGCGGAGAGTCGGCGCTCGCGCGGGCTCACGCGCTGTACGGCTTCACACCCAACCTCGCCGTGGCGATGTCCGCCGACGGTGCGGCGCTCGACGGTTTTCTCGACGGAATGATCGCATTCAGTCACACATCGCTCGGCCCGCTCGAGCAGCAGATCGTGATGATGGCGGCGAGTCGCGCGAGCGCCAATGACTACTCGGTCGCCGTGCACGCGACAGCGGCGGCCGCGCTCGGGGCGTCACCCGATGTCCTACACGCGATCGCCGAGCGGCAGCCCATCGCCGACCCGAGGCTCGAGGCGATTCGCCGGTTCGCCGAGGCGCTCGCCGTCTCGCGCGGCAAGATCGCCGATGCCGATCGCGAGCGCTTTGTCTCCGCGGGCTTCAACGATGCCGCGGTCATTGCGGTCGCGTTCGGCGTCGCCGTCAAGACTTTCGCACACCACATCGTACATCTCACACACCCGGCGATCGACGCCGAGTTCGCCCCCGCGCTCGCGGGAGTCTAAACGTTCTTGACTTCGGTGACCAACTTTGGTGAGCGAGGCCTTAGCGCCTTCGGCGTGAGCAGGGGCAAAGAACGCCCCTGCTCAGGAGTCGATTGACGTGGGCTCATTTCCGGAGAGTCGTCGGCTTCGCGCGCATGTAAAGGAGTCGTTGAAGATTGACTCCCTGCTACACGTTCTTGACCTCAGTTACGAGCTTCGTCAGCGAAGCCTTGGCGTCCCCAAATAGCATGCTTGTCTTTTCAGCGTAGAACAGCTCGTTCTCGATGCCAGCGAACCCTGGATTCATGGAGCGCTTCATGACGATCACACTTTTCGCCCGATCGACGTTCAAGATCGGCATGCCATAGATGGGACTCCCAGGGTCGTTCCGCGCGGCGGGATTGACGACGTCGTTGGCGCCAATGACGAGGACGACGTCGGTCTTCTCGAACTCGCCGTTGATCTGCTCCATGTCATAGAGGCGATCATACGGAACGTCAGCCTCGGCGAGCAACACGTTCATGTGTCCGGGCATGCGGCCGGCGACGGGATGAATGGCGTATTTCACGTCGCCGCCGCGATGCTCGATCAGCTCGGCCAGCTCGCGCACCACGTGCTGCGATTGCGCGACGGCCATGCCGTAGCCAGGCACGATGATGACTCGCCCCGCGTAGGCGAGCCGCATCGCCGCATCCTCGGCCGAGACTGGCGTGTACGCCTGGCCAGCGGCGAGCGTCTTGGTCGTCTTGACCACACTGCCGAAGGCGCCGAACAAGACATTGGCGAACGACCGGTTCATCGCCTTGCTCATGAGGACCGAGAGCAAGAATCCGGATGCGCCATCGAGCGCCCCGGCGATGATCAGCACGTTGTTCCCGATCGCGAACCCGGTCGCCGATGACGCCAGCCCGGCGTATGAGTTGAGCAGCGACACCACCACGGGCATGTCCGCGCCGCCGATCGGCAACACCATCGACACGCCGATGAGGAGTCCGAGCGCGATCATTATGTAGAAGAGGTTCTTCTGATCCGGGTTGACGATCAGATACACGAAGATCCCGAACGTGACGGCGAACAACGTGAGGTTGAACGCGTTCTGCCCGCGGATCACGATCGGCCGGCCCGGCATGATCTCCTGCAGCTTGAGAAATGCCATGAAACTGCCGGTGATCGTCAGCGACCCGAACATCACCTCGAAGCCGAGCGCGGTCATCTCACCGTGTCCGAGCACGCCGCCCGAGTTGTAGTACTCGGCCACGCCGACGAGCGTCGCGGCGACCGCGCCGAACATGTGCGAGATCGCGATCCGTTGTGGCATCGCGGTCATCGGCACAAACTGCCCGAGGGGATAGCCGATCAGCGTCCCGACCGCGAGCCCGGCGACAATCCACTGGTATTCGACGATCTCGTGCTTGACGAGCGTCCCGACGATCGCGAGCACCATGCCGATCGCGGCTTGCTGCATCCCGCGGCGCGCGAACTCGGGTCGCGTGAGGCTGCGCAACCCGAGGATGAACATGACCGATGCGGCGAGGTACGTCGCCTCGATGAAGAGATCGCGAATAGGCATCGGCTACGGCCGCTTGCCGTCGGTGTCCTTGGGCTTGTGCTTGAACATCTTGAGCATCCGATCCGTGATCAGGAACCCGCCGACGACGTTGATCGTCGCCGAGGTCACGGCGATGAAGCCGAGGATGGTGCTCACGGGCGTCTCGTGCGCACCCGCCGCGACGAGCGAGCCGACGAGCGAGATCCCGGAGATCGCGTTCGTCGCCGACATGAGCGGCGTGTGCAGCAACGGCGGCACGCGCGTGATGACTTGGTAGCCGACGAAGGCGGCCAGCACGAACACGTACAGCTCCGTGATCGACGTCACTTGATGGCTCCGTTGTGCGCAATCAACATGGCTTTGGTGATCTCGTCCTCGGGGTCGAGGCGCATCTCCCCGTCCTTGATCAATGCCCCGAGCAACGTCACGATGTTCTTGCTGAACATGAAGCTCGCGTGCAGGGGCACGGTCGCCGGCAAATTGACCGCGCCGACAATGCGCACCCCATTCACCTCTATCGTCTCACCCGCCTGCGTCAGCTCACAATTGCCGCCGCTATCGGCGGCGAGATCGACGATCACGGACCCCGGTCGCATCGTCGTCACCATCTCTTTCGTAATCAATCTCGGCGCCGGCTTCCCAGGGATTTGTGCCGTAGTAATCACGACATCAACCGAGGGCACATGCGCAGCGAGCGTAGCGAGCGTGCGCGCTTGCTCATCATCGGTCTGCGCACGAGCATAACCGCCAGCCGCTTCGGCGGACTGCGTCACCGTGTCCGACGCGACGAACGTGGCGCCGAGCGAAAGAACCTGCTCGCGAGCCGCGGGTCGCACGTCGAACGCGCTGACGACAGCACCCAGGCGCCGGGCAGTCGCGATCGCCTGAAGTCCCGCCACACCGGCGCCGATCACGAAAACCTTCGACGGAATGAGCGAGCCGGCCGCAGTCGTGAGCATAGGGAAGAGCTTTGCCGATTCACTCGCGGCGACCAGAACGGCCTTGTATCCGGCGACCGTGGCCTGCGATGACAACACGTCCATGGACTGCGCGCGCGTAATCCGCGGAACGCGCTCGAGCGCCAACGCCGTCACCTGTCGATTGGCCAGGTACGCCTCTGGCCCGGCGCCGAAGAGGCTGATGATCACGACCCCGCTGGGCATCGCGTCGAGCTCTGCGTTACTGGGTCGCTGTACTTTAGCGACGACCTGCGCGCCGCTGAGCGGAGCGGTCACTATCTCGGCGCCTGCCGCCTCGTACGCCTCGTCCGGATACGTCGCCGCCACCCCGGCGCCACGCTCGACGCGCACACTGGCGCCGGTCTTCACGAGTGCCCTCACGCCATCCGGCACGAGGGCCACTCTTCGCTCGCCGGGCGCGGTCTCCTTGGGAACGGTCACCGTGATGGCCATTGGTCTTAGTTCAACGACTCCTTTACATGGTGCGCGTTGGCAGTCAACTCTCCGGACATGAGCCTGCGCCAATCGACGTTGTTGTAGTAGGGGCGCTCTTTGCCCCTGCTACAACTATCTTACTTCTTGTCGAGCCAGTCGGCGACGTGGCCGATGACGATATCGCGTCCGACATCGACCGTGATGATGTGCGTACCCTTATCGACCCACACCAACTCTTTCTCCGCGCTCCCCAATCGCGTAAACGCCTCCTCGGCAGCTTCCGGCGCGATCCTGTTGTCGTGATGCGACTGGATGAAGAGCACGGGAGCACTGACTTTTGGTTCCGCGGCATGCGCCAGCCCCACGACGCGCCGGAGCTCAGCCACGAGACGCGGGGTCGCCGCGCCATAGGCGAGATTTCGCTCCGCCTCGACCGGATCGGTGATCGACCGCACGCCGCCTCCCACCATGTACCGGACACCGATGCCGAGCACTGGGGCGCTCACGGCGATCATCGCCAACCAGCGCGGCATCGCCAAATACGGCGCGATCAGTACTAACGCTGGCAACGCCGGCGATTCCGCCGCCAAGATCGTTGCTAGGGCACCACCCATGGAGACACCCATCACGACGGTATGCTCGTGCTCGCCTTGCATGCCGGCATACTCTGCGCGAACTGCCGCCAGCCATTCCGCCGAACCTGTCTTCGCGAACTCAGCTATTGTCCTGCCATGGCCGGGCAGCAACGGAGCGCGCACGAACCACCCGCGCGCCGCGAGGGCTTCCGCGAGATAACGCACGGTTTGTGGCGTATCTCCGAATCCATGTAGAGCCAGAACAGCGCCACGATGGCGTGATCCAGGCGCCGGCTCAAGCTGAATAGATTCGGCGCCGACAACGACGCCGTCAGCACCACGCGGATGCTGCGCATCGATCGCGCGCGCGAGCCGCCATCCTGCCACTTCACGCAGGGCGGCAACGCCCGCGAAGAGGGCGGTGACGATAACGAGGGGAAGCATTGGACGGCGCGCAATCTATAACGAGCCGTCGCGAAGCGACCCTCAGAACCCTTGCGCGGCGGGCGCTGGACGACCCGGCTCCGTGACGAGCTCGCCGATAAGCCGCGGCGATTCCAGGGACCGTGCGACGAGGTCGGAGACCGACGGAATCATGATGCTCCCATTGACCCGCTCAGCGAGCCCATCCGCAACGAGCTTAGCGATGACGAGCGACACCGACTCCCGGGTGGCACCGACGAGCTCGCATAGCACCCGGTTCTGCGCGGCATCCAACACCATCTGTCCATCGCCGTCCATGAACATTTTCTGCCGGGCCAGTCGGCTCAAAACGGCCACCAGTCGCTGCTCGACGGACAGCGTCGCCAGCTCCCGCAACTTGTCTAGAAGCGTAGCATGCTCTGCCATAATTTGACCCAGCAGAGCAAACGCGTGCGCCGGATGTTCCCTGATGAACTCACGGAACCGACTGCGGTTCAGATGGAGCGTCTCGCTCTCATCGTCGGCCTTGGCATCAGTTACGTAAGTCGGCCCAGACCTTGATGTTGTGGCCATACCTTCGCTGCCGAACGTGCCACCAGCCGTCGCGACGGCGGGGATAAATCCGCGTCCGGCTTTTACCCGGGTCCGGAGTATGACACGGCCCTTGAGTACTACGAACAGCCCCTCTGCCTCAGATCCACGCTGGTAAATGTCAAACCCTGCTGGCCATGTCGCTTTTGCGCCGTACCCGCTCGCGACGGCCATCTGTTCGGCGGTCAACCGGGCGGTCTCGTAGTGCATAGGGTTCTGTTTGGTTGGGTCCAAATGCCCCCTGTCGCAATGTCCGGGCCGTCTGGACTTCTGCTGTCGAGTCAGCTTCATTTCTAATACAGACATGGAGCCGACGCCCCCGCCGTCTCGGCCTTCGTTCGCTCTGTTGGGTGCCGATGCGTTTTTGGCCGCGCGCCCAGCAACGCCCGTGCAGTTGGCGCATGCCTGCACGCGCGGCGGCTATGACGCAGCGATCCCCGCGAGCTGGGGCGATGAGCTGATCGCCGAGCGATGCATCGAGCGGCTCTCCGAGCGGACGCTGGGTCCCGCGGTGTTCTGCGCCTGCTCGTATGTGCGCGACCGACTGCTGGCGCCAGGTCCAGACCTGGCGCCCTTCATGCTCTCCTTCGTCGCGCCACCCGTGGCGGCCGCCCGGTATCTGCGGCAGCTCTACGCGGGGCGACCCATCGACATCACGTACGTCGGCGCGTGTCCATCCGCCGACGACGAAGCCATCGATCGGCAGGTCGCGCCCAAGGCGTTTTTCGCCGAGCTGCGCGGCCAAGGTATCATCCTATCTCAGCAGCCGACGATCTTCAACTCGATGTTCGCACCCGATCGGCGGCGGTGTCTCTCGCAGCCCGGCGGGCTGCCGACCCCGCAACTCCTCGAGCGTCAGAGCATGCCGCGCGAGCTCGTCGAGGTCGCGGGCTTCGAGTACGCCGCGGAGCTGGCCCAGCATCTCATCCTGAGCGAGCCCGTTCTCATCGATCTCTCGACGCGATCCGGCTGCGCGTGCAGCGGAGCCGCCGTCGGCATTCCGCCAACCGACGCGCGCAGCTCGGTCGTCGCGCTCGAGCCGCCTCGCTCGGCTCAGCCCATCGTCGAGCACGACCTCGAGGTAGCGGTCGATCTTCCGATCCCCGTGCCGAGCGCCGATCGCGGTCCGCCGCCGCGCGACGACACGCCACGCGACGAGCCACCCGGCCGCATGCCCAGCCGCGCGCCGGATCGCCACGAGCGGCCCGAGCGGCCCGTCGACATGGACACCGACGATTTTCCCGACTGGCCCGCGGATACCGTCGAGCGATATACGCGGCCGGAGGCGTCGAAACCCAAGCCGGCTGACCCACGCGGGTCGTTTCCGGAGCTCGAGGTAGAATTCCGCGCCGCGCCGACCTCTCCGGAGCCGAGATCAGAACCGAAATTGGAGCGGCGGTTGGAACCGAGGTTGGAACCAAGGCTGGAGATAGGCGGCAACTTCGAGGTGCAGTTCGACCAAGCATTCCGCGCCGCGTTCACCTCCGTCCCGCTCGCGCTCCCGATCCCGCGCCAGCCGGCAACGGAAACCTACGGTTTCCCGCTCTTCGACCGCGAAGTTCCACTGGTCGCCACGCTCGACGCACCGACGGAAAGCACCCGCCGGCGCCTGAACGTTCCGCGCACTCGCAGCTCGGCCGGCCGGACGCTCCCGCGCGCATACGTCGCGCGCCGCGGCGCTACACCGGGCGAGCTCGTCGTACGCACGACCCCGCGCACCCCGGCGCCTGTCGCGGAGCCCGTCGTGTCATCCGTCCCGGCACGCGTGCCCGACCCGACTCCGCCATCATTGCACGCGGTTGCTCGCGTGTCGACCCCCGCGACGACGCCGTCGACGCCAACGGGCCACATGCCGCTCTTCTCGGCATTCGCCGCGAGCGGCGTGCTCTCGGCCGCAACCGAGGGCAACACGGGCCAGACGCGCGAGTCGTTTGGCTTGAGAGCCGAGCCGCTAGCCGTACCGGCACCGGTACCGGTCGCCGACCGCCCGGTCCCGCTGCAACGCACGGTCGAAACCCCGCGCCGACGCAGCACGCCGATGACGCGCCCGCGTGTCGTGCGCCAACCCCGTGGCTTGGCGCTGCTCGCCCACTGGCTGCGCCAGATCCGCCTGCGGCACCTGGCGCTGCTCCTCATCGGCCTGATCACGATCGCCGCAGCCGTCGCCTTCGCGCTCGGCTACCTGCCCGAGCCAGGCTCCGCCACGGGCCCAGCGCCGACACCACACACGGCCCGGCCCGCGGCGAGCCCCGCGCCCCAGCGGATCTAACGCAAGGCCGCGCTCGCGTCGTCGAGCGCATGCGCCGCCGCGCCGAATCGCGCGGCAAGATCGGCGATCTCGCGATCGACGAGCGAGCGATCCCCTGAACGAATAGCCTCGGTAACCGACGGGAACTGCACGTTCGCGTACCCGTTATCCTCGTCAGCCGCGAAGATGAGATTCCGGTACCATGGCCGCGTCTTCAACCCTTCGGGCCGAGTCAACGCGCGCTCGACCCGCATGAGCGCTGCGTTCACTTTCCCCGAGACTGCCCCGCGCCCGAGCGCCGCGTCACGCGCCGTGGCGAATGCCTTGGCCGATTTCTCGAGTGTATCGATCGCGCTATAAATCGGCCCGAGCGACACCGCGATGCCTTTCGCGGCCGCGGCTTTGGCGAGCCCCGCGACGTCGCCTCGCATGGTCTGGGCATACTCGACGTAGTCATATGGCAGCACGTCGGCGTTCGCGACACGAAGCAGCATGGCCGCCGCGATCCGCGCCGCCGCCGCGTGGCGCACGTATCCGGGATCGCCGAACCGGGTCATCCACAGATAGTCGTCGTACGCCGAGTGATACACGCCGGTCGGCCCACCGAATCCCCAATCCATGATCGGCACGCCGAGGTGATTGTAGAACCCGGCGAAGTCCGACCCACCACCTGGATCGCCGAACGAAGGCCCAGCGGTGTCTCGCGACGAGTGACGCCAGGTGTCGTACACGTTTCCCGAATCCGGCGCGGGCGAGGGTACTTCGCGCAACACCGACCGCAGCGTCTCGCGGAGCGATGGCGAGCCGGTCGCGCCGAAGTTCGGGCCAGCGGCCGCGACGTCGAGATTGACGTACATGACGGCCCCGCGCGCGATCCGCAGCGAATCGTCCTCCACGTACTCCGTCGATCCGATCAGCCCCCACTCCTCGGCGTCCCAGGTCGCGAACACGATCGTGCGCTTGGGCCGATGCCCGGCTTTCACCTCGTCCGCGACCGCGCGCGCCGCCTCGAGCACAGCGGTCACGCCGCTCACGTTGTCCGCGGTGCCAGGTCCCCATGCATCGCGATGGCCACCGATGATCACGAGCTCGTCGGGATACGTCGTTCCGCGAACGGTGCCGAACGTGTCCCAGATAGTCTTGAACGCCGCGCTGCCGGTATCCACGCTCACCGATACCCGAGCCGCCACCGGTCCCGGTCCGACGTGATACCGGAATGGCAACCCACCCTGCCACGCCGCTGGCAGCTCGGGATCACGCGCCACGCAGACCGATATCCCCACGCCTTCACATGGCGCACCCTTATCACGCACGCCTCGCAGTAACTCGGCCGCGTTGTGATACGAGATCGGCACGACGGGAATGTGAGGAATGCTCATCTGAGAGACAGAAACCCGTTTGGCTCCGGGGTTACTCGGATATCCGGGAGTGGAGGGATCGCCGTTGTCGTTCATCACGCTGCCCCGCTGCACCCCTTGCTCGGGTCGCATGGGACCAGCGGGGAACACATCCCCTCTCGCAAACCCATCGTCTGCCGGATCCGAGTAAATCAGCAGGGCGGCCGCGCCATGCTTCTCCGCTTCCCTGGCCTTGATGCCCCGGAAGCTGTGCCCGTATCGCGCCAGCACGACCTTGCCCGCGACCGACACGCCAATCGAATCCAGATGGGCGTAATCCTCGATCAGCCCGTAGTTCACATAGACAACGGGTCCGCTCACGTCTCCGGCGGCACCATACCCGTTGAACACGGGAATCTGCGGGAACGCACTCGATGTACTGTCCCCGGCGACTGGCCCCTCGGCGAGCGCCAACTCGGTGGTATCCGGAGCGGTCCGCCAGACACGGACCGACTTGGGATAGGGCATGTAGACATCGTATGACCTGAACGCTGTCTCCAAGCCGTACTGCTTCATACGAGCCAGCACGTAATCGCGTGTCCGCGCCTGAGCCTGCGACCCAGCCATGTGCGGCTCGTGCGAGAGCGTGCGCGATATCGTATCGGCCGTCGCCGGCGCCGGCCGCGCAATGACACTGGCTTCCAGCGTGCGCTCGGCCGTCGCATTCGCGGAGGTATACCCGGTCATCTGCGCGCCGAGCGGCGCCGCCAGCACCAAGAGGCTAAGCGTGCATCGCATCGCGCACCCCCGTGATCACGAACTGGACCGCCACCGCGGCCAAGAGAAGTCCCATGAGGCGGGTGACAATGCGAATGCCGGTCCGGCCGAACCGAGCCATCAGTCGATCTCCGAGACGGAGTGAGAGCCAACACGCGAGTGCGGTGAGCGCAATCGATCCATACACGACGATATTCTGCGACATGCCGCGCGCCTGCCCGGCGAGCACCATCACGGTCGAGATGGCGCCGGGACCCGCGAGCATGGGCACGGCGAGCGGAGTGAGCGCGACATCATCCTTCTCCTGCCCCTCGACGATCTCCGCGGGCGTCTCCTGCGTCGTGCGTTGTCCGCGCAGCATGTCCATCGCCACGAGCCAGAGGATGAACCCTCCCGCGATCCGGAACGCGGGCAGGGTGATGCCGAACAGCTCGAAGATGTAACGTCCGGCGGCCGCAAAAACGCTGAGCAGCACGGCCGCGGCGAAGCAGGCGCGTCCCGCCGTTCGTGCACGCTCGTCGGGCGTCTCGCCGCTGGTGATCACGAGATATGTCGGGATCACGGCGATCGGGTCGACGATGAACAGAACTGACGTGAACGTGATGAGGGCGAACTGGAAATACTCGCGCACGCGCGAATTCTACAGCGCTGTGGGGGGAGGGGTCTACTCGTACTCCGAGAGTGCCGCCTCGATGGCCGCTCTGAGTCGCAGATCACGGTCTGGCGTATCTGGCAAGTTCCCGACGAGCCGCGTGAATTGCCGGACCATTTCGTCGCCGACGAACGAGGGCGGTCTACTCCGCGCGACGCCGAAGGCGTCGAGCGCACATTCGGCCAACCGCCGCAGAGCCGCGCGCGTGTCGGGGTCGAGCCCTTGAAGAACGGAAGGATCGCGAGGCACGGGCGGTGGCGTGCGCTGGCGATTCCGACGAGGCGCATCGACGAGCTCCCGCAGGGAAGCGAGGCGCACGATGAACGCGCCCGCCGTATGCTCCCGCGCCTCGACGATAACCCCACGTCGCCGCAGTATGGGGAAGAGCCGTAGAATCGCGTCGCGAACCACCGGTACGCCGTCCGTGCTCCCCTTACCGCGTCCGGTTATGACCAGCACCTCCTCCCCGGGCTCCGTCACCTGCCGCTCGCGCAACCACGATTCCGCGCGCCGAGCGGCCTCTTCCCCGCTCGGCAGACCTTCGCGCAGGTTGAGCGTACGCGCCGCGCCGAACCGCGCGGCGTCGAATGCGGCCTGGAGGCTACCGTCCGGCGGCTGCGACAACGGTGGCGTGATGCGGCGCGGACAGCGCTTGCCACAGGACGTGGCCGTCGAGTTTCTCGATCGGCTTGACGCCGAGCATCGTGGCGAGCGTCGGCGCCATGTCGACGACGCGAACGACGTTCGTGTACTTCCCGGGTTTGAAACCCGGGCCATAGAACAGGATCGGCACCCAGGCGTCGTAGTCGTAGACCGACCCGTGGGACGCCGAGCCGCCCGCCTCGCCCCAGTACCAATAGGGCTTGAGCGTCACGACGAGCTCCGGGGCCACGTCGTCCGGGAACATGTGGAACCAGCGACGGGCGATGAAATCGTGCACCGTGTCGCGCTGGGCGAGGGTCCTGACCACATCAATTCGCGCGACCCCAGGCAGAGCTTTCACGCTCGCCGTAAACACTCTCTCGAGTGAATCCGGATCGATGCCACCCGCGCGAAGTTTGTCTCTATCGACGTAGAGACACCCTTCCGAGAATCTCCACGCCGTGCTATCGACGCCATGGCGCGGCAGCGCCTGGCGAATGTACTCAAAAAATCCAGCGATGTTCACATAGCCAGCACCGGCATTGGGATAGCGCCCCGAGTGCACCTCGGGAAATGGCGCCACGCCGTGATCCGCCGTGAGCGCGAAGATCACCCGAGTAGAGTCGCGCATAGCGTATAACGAGTCGAGAAAAGCGCCGAGATAGCGATCGAGCCGAACGATCTGGTCGTGCAGCTCCTTGGAGTCGGGCCCGTAGCGATGCCCAACGGCGTCCGTAGTCGAGAGCGAGATCTGGAGCAGATCGGGCACCGGCCCCTCGCCGAGGTGCATGCCGCGCACCCCAGCGAGCGCGACCTCGAGCGTCAGTTGATCCATCATCGGCGTCTGCGCCAGCGCCCGCGTGACCGTCGAATCGCGCGGCAGCTTGTGCGGGAACACATAGTCTTTCCCGCCGCCCTCGATCGCGACAGAGTCGGGTTCAGGATAGGAGCTGTCGGGCAGCAAGGGCGTCCACGACTGCCCGGCAAACGACAGCGGAAGCCGCTTCGCGTTGAACTCCGTGAGCCACGTCGGCAGCGTGTCGGAGTAGTACGTGCTCGTCGTGAAGTTGCCGTTGGCGACGAACCACACGGC
>Ga0210409_10005745_pt1 | contig 12996 bp, 13 predicted proteins | sample IncBWH17MmetaG_FD_161649 | JGI IMG/M metagenome (GOLD analysis project Ga0210409, IMG submission 161649) | Forest soil microbial communities from Barre Woods Harvard Forest LTER site, Petersham, Massachusetts, United States - Inc-BW-H-17-M | ecosystem: Environmental > Terrestrial > Soil >...
GAAGGTCGATGATTTTCAGACGCGTCGCGCCCAAGGAAGCGAGGCTGGAACGAAAGACTCCGCGCTGATCCGGTCCGCGATGGGCTAGCGTAGCGGTGGCACGTTCGATACGCTCCGGCTCGGGGGCCCAGTTTTTATGTGTAAAGCCGGCTATCCCGCACAAATTCGAGCACCTTTCGCCCGCCGGGGGAATCCGGCGGCGCTTCTTTCACGGCGTTCCGCGCAGTCCCTTTTCGCAGAGCGGCATGATGGCAGGATACATGGCTTATCCCAGGGCAACCAAGGCCACACCCAGGCACACCAGCACCACGCCCATCCAGCGCGCTGCGCTCACATCTTCGCGCAAAATATATTTGGCGCCAAACGTTCCGACCACGTAGCTCAGAGCCGAGGCCGGAATCACAAAGCTAATCGGCTCCCAGGACAGCAGTAGCAACAACGCGTAGAACGACAGCGCCATCAGTGGCACACCCGCCCAAAACCATCCGTTGCGCAACGCTTTGCCCAAGAATCGTAGCAATTCTCTAGGCCGCATTCGCTCCGGCTCACCGGTAGCTTTCATACCGCGCGTGATGGCAATCTCACCACCGGTGCTGCCGAATATCAGAAAGGAAAGAAACACCGCGACGTGCATCATGCCAATGCCTCTCGCGTGGCTTCCGTTGTGCGCGGCCTCGTTTGCCCAACAAGCAGCACTCCCACGCAAATCAGAACCACTCCAACCCAACGCCGGGGCGAAACCGCTTCGTGCAGAAACACTACAGCAAAAAAAGTGAGCAAGGCATAGCCAAAAGCACCCGCGGGCATTACATAACTATAATCCGCCCAACTCAAGACGGTCATGTAGCTCAGCATGAATCCGCAAAGAAAGAAAATGCCGACCCACAACGTGCCACTGGTGACTGTCATTCGGAAAGCATGGGCAAACCCAGATGCGGACAGCTCCACGGCGCCAATTTGCAGCATAGCGCGCTTCAGCATCAGGTCACCGGCGTTGGCGCAAACGACCATTGCGCACACCATGACCAGTGTCTTTATCCGCACTCTACCTTCATTTGTCATTTATCTGTGTTTTAGTCGTTCCCGGAAGCCGACGGCGTCTCCGGAACGGAAATCATGGGCTTCTGCAGATCACCGCCCTGCTTGACCCACTTAAAGCGCTCTGCACGTAGCTTCAGGAAGCTCGTCGCTTCGTCATAGAGCCGTTTGCGCTCGTGCCCATCCCATAGCGCCTCCCGCACGATGCGCCAGACCACGCGCGGCCGGAAGTAATACTCGTCATAAAAACGGTTCACGCCGCCCATCATCTCGGCCTTCGAGAGATGCGGATACTCGATGTGTGGCAACTGGTGGCCGCCCGAGTCCGCCAGCGCTTCCACTTTCAAGAAGCCTTCCTTGGCCATCGAGTCATAAAGCTCCGTGCCTGGCATGGCATGCGCCAGCGAAACCTGGATCGTTTCGCAATCCAGTTCCTTCGCGAAATCAATAGTCTTGTTGATGGTCTCTTTGGTCTCGCCCGGCAGTCCGATAATAAAATCGCCGTGGACCTTGATTCCCACCTTTTTGCAGTTCTTCATGAACTCGCGCGCCATCTCCACGGTCGCGCCCTTCTTGATGTTTTTCAGAATCTGCGGATCGCCCGATTCAAATCCCACAATGAAAAGACGCGCTCCCCCATCCGCCATTGCTTTCAACTCTTCGTACTTGCTGTGGCACCGCGCGGTGCAAGACCATCGGAATTTCAGCGGCTTGAATTTTTGACTTAGTTCGATAGCCCGGTCTTTTCGAATGTTGAATGTGTCATCGTCGAAGAAAATCTCTTTCATTTGCGGGAAATATTCGAGCGTGTTTTTTACTTCCTGGACGACGTTGTCCACCGACCTCACACGCCACGCGTGCCCCGAAACCGTCTGCGGCCACATGCAGAACGTGCACAGCGCCGGGCAGCCTCGGGTGGTATAGAACGAAACGAAGGGGTGTAACAAAAATGGCACATTGTATTTTTCAATCGTCAAATCACGTTTATAAGTGTCAGTCGCAAACGGCAACGCATCTAATTCCGCTGTGTGAAGCTGAGGGCGGGGCGCGTTGTGGACTACCTTGCCTTCTTTACGGTAGCTCACGCCCATGATCTGTTCGATTGGCTTGCCGTGGGCGTACTCGGCCACCGAATGGTCAAACTCCCCGCGTGTTACAAACTCAATGTCCTCACTCGCCATCAGCGTCTCGTCTGGTTTGATGTGCCCGTGCGGCCCGACGAACGCAATTTTCAGCCCAGGATTGCTCTCTTTTATCTTGCGGATCAGCTTGATATCGCTGTGGAACCCCACGGTAGAGGTGTACAAAACCAGGAACTCATAGTCCTTGCAGATTTCAATGGTCTGTTGCCAGTTCACCTTGTGCGGTGACGCATCGAGTAATCGGCTTCCCGGAATCAATCCCGCGGGATAGGACAGCCACACCGGGTACCAGTACGATTCGATCTCACGCGTCGCCGGCCATCGCGAGCTAGCTCCGCCGTCGAAATTTTCAAAGCTAGGCGGGTTCAACAACAGTGTTTTCATTACATCCGGCATTCTTTACCCTCAGTTTTTCTCAAACAGAACCAGTGCTCTAGATTTTTCCGTTTTGCGCCCGAACTACGCCACCAGGGCTTCGGCTCACTCAGAGACACCCTTATACCTAGATAACAGTTTACCTGACTTGGTTGCATCCGCTCAATTGTTTCTAGGGAATGATCCTTTTCTGCAACGGAACGCTAAGTACAGCACTAGAAAGGGTGTTTCGCGCGGGAATCCATTCAGATCCATGCCAAATCGCAAGGAAATCTCGCCACCCGCCTTCTCGCAGGAATCGAAGCGCAAACGATCCCGTCTTTGTAGTTCGCTTTAATCCGCGGGAACGACCGTTGACTATTTACCGTTTCGTAATATACTTGTGATGATCTTCGTACGCTGGGGCCATCTAAGGGAACTGAGGTCGGGATGCGAGGAATGCAATGCCATGCGGCCCCTCATCCTGTCATTCTGGTAGTAGAAGACAACCAATCTTTTCGAAAGTCCATGCAACGAATTCTTGAGGAGGCCGACTTTCTGGTCCTCCCGGCGGCAAATGCCGATCAGGCGCTCGAGCTGGCCCAGTCATGCGCGGAGCCTATCGATCTCCTGCTTACCACGCTCCGCCCAGGCGGCATGCCAGGGCCCGATCTAGTTTATTGTTTGCGAAAGCGTTGCCCGGGAATGAGTGTCCTTTATAGCACCGCCAATCCTATGGCGGCTTTAGAGATTCCTGATCCTCAGGAAGTAGTCTCCTCGATGCTGCCCCGGCCGTTCAGCAAAACAACTCTGCTTCGCCGGATTAACACGCTGCTTGCTGAGCACACGTGAGATTCAGAAACTCCTAACGGGCCGAAAGTGAGCTACCCTTCGCTCCGAGAACTTCCGACGTGGCCGCCGATAGTGCGTCCCAGATTCGCGGAATCCATTCGAGGTGCTCCGGTTTCATCAGCACAGAACGCAAGCAGGTCATCGTTTCGCGGTCGCGCCGCATCGCACCGCGGTTGGCAGCCCAAAATTCTGTCGGCAGTTCTGCTAAAGCGAGGTGTAGATTTTTCTTGGCGGCGGCGTCGAATATCAGGCGGGAAAGTGCGGACGCTTCGCTGACACTTTTCGCCCTTGGAGCAAAAATGACAATGTCGAGTTCGGGCGCGAATGCAGTCGCAAACCGGTCATCCTGCGTGAGCCTCTCGTAAAAAGCCAGCGCCGCTGCTCGGCCGTCTTGGAGGCCCCGCGCGAACTCACCGCCCGGTACCGGTGGCAAAAGCTTTTGCGTCACCCACAACGCGGCCGCAGCCGCGCCCGGACGAGAACATTCGAGGCTGATTTCTCCCAAATGCAGCTCCGCGGAGCTGAAATAGGTGTATGGAGAATCGTGTTTGTAAAAGTGCCCCGCTGCGGGATCGCGAAACAAGACGCAGCCACAACCGTAGGGTTGCAATCCATGTTTGTGGGGGTCGATAACGACCGAGTCCGTCTCCCCGATTCGAGAAAAGCTCTGTGTCGCTTGGTCTCCTAAATTCGCGGCCAGCGCAAAATACCCACCGTATGCGGCGTCGGCATGAATTCGAAAACCGTGCTTCCGCCGGAGAGCAAGAATCTCTGGCAGAGGATCGACCGACCCAGTCGCGGTGGTGCCCATCGTCGCAACCACTGTGCCTATGTCGCCGCGGGCCACGCGCGCCGCCAGCGCGTTCACATCCATGCGCCCGCGCACATCGCAGGCGATGCTCTCGAATTGCAATTGCAGGACCGCGCTAATGCGCTTGTGCGTATAGTGGGCCTGCTCGCTGGCCAGAATCTTCTTCCCCGGACGCGCTTGCGAAGCCACCCAAAGCGCTTCCAGATTCGCCATCGTTCCGCCGCCGCACAAATGGCCGAGAAACTCTTTCCACCCAAACATCGCAGCAATTTCCGCAACCGCCTCTTTTTCCATCGCCGAAGTGGCCCGCCCCCCATCCAGCGCGTGATTGTTGGGATTGATCCACATTGCTAGCGCATAGGCCAGCCGAGCGACAGGATGTGGCGGCTTGAGCATCTGTCCCGCGTAAAGCGGATGAAAGTAAGGATAATTGTCGTGCATCCGCTCGGCAGCAGCGTTCAGCACCTCCGTGATCCCTTTGAGGCCCGGCGTTTTCGATTCGAACGCAGGCAACCCAGCGAAGCCTGCATCGAGCCTTTTCACAGCTTCCAGAAACGCCTCTAAACTCTTCTGTTCCAGTTGCACAGTCACCACTGTTCACCACTTACTGGTCTCTTCTTTACTGCCAGACCTTGTCCAACTGTCCAGCCGTCTTCAGCAAATCAAGCTGCGCTTGCTGTCTCTGGAAATTTGCATCCAGATAACCCATCCATTTCTCGTTCTCCTCGAGCCGCGCACGCTCCAACTCGCGCAGGTTCACTCTTCCCTCGCTGTACTGTGTCTGGAGCACGCCGATATTTTGCTGCGCCAACTGCAGTTCGAGGCGTGCGACTTCCTTGGCGGCGTCCCGTTCCCGCAAATGCCGCGTTTTCTGTCGCACCTCGGCGCTCACCTGCGACTTCTTGCTCGCCAGAGTCGCCTGCGACGTTTCCAGATTGATCTGCGCCAGCCCGATGGCCTCCCTGGTCTTCGCGCTGAACAGGGGCACCTGGACCTGCACGCCCGCGTTGAAATTGTTGCTCTGGAATTTCTTGTAAAACTCGCTGTAATTGTTGAAGCTAGCCAGCCGGCTGTACGTGCTCACCAGCTCCAGCGTAGGCAAAACTCCTCGCTTCTCGCCTTTCAAGCGGAACTCTTTCGCGCGCACATCGGACTCCGCCAGCAACAATCCCGCATTATTTTGCATGGCCATGGCTACCAGATTTGCGCCCTCCTGCTCCGCTTCGCCAGGCAACTCTTCCGGTGTAACCTCGACCCCTCGGTCTTGCCCCAGCCCAAGCTGTCCCTGCAAAAAAACTACCAGCTCGTCTTCACGCCCCTCCAGCTGCAGAATTCTCTGCGTTACTTGTGCTCTCGTAAGTTGCGCCTTCGTCACTTCCACCGGCAATTCGTATCCCTCTTCTTGCCGCTCCCGCGTCACTTGCAAAATTTTATCCGCGCTTTCCTGCTCACTGCGCAGCAGCTCCAGCGAGTGCCGCACTTTGGCCAGCTCCAAATAAGCCATTGCCGTCCGCGCGATGACGCTGTTCTTCACATCTTCCAGCACAATCTTCTGTGAGCGTGCCTCCTCCTCCAGTTCCTTTCCCTGTCCCCGCAGCGGCTCGTTAAGAATCTGTTCCGTGTAGGTGAAGTTGAAGAGCGAAGGAGCGCGCCCTCCCGGAGTCTCAGGAATTCCATAGGTGTAGCCCGCTCCCGACCCCGCGTACAAATTCGGCAAAAATTCCGCCTTGCTTACTTGGGATGCGTGCGTGGCAAGACTGGCTTGCAGTCTCGCAACTTGAATGTCCCTGCTATTCCTCAGGGCCATCGCAATCGCGTCCTTGAGCGTCAACGCGACTGGAGCGCCCAGTTGCTCCCCCGTGCTCGCCCCCGCCGATTGCGCCGTCGCCGGCCCCCCGGACGTCTGCGCCACGGTCGCCGTCTGCCCCCGCAGGCTCGCTCCCAGCGTCAACAACACCGCCGCGCAGCCCGCGGCCGCATTCGTTTTTCTCATTCCGTCGCTCCTTCTCTTACCACGCGCTCCCAGTGATCGGTACAGGCGGGGCTTCTCTGCGGGCCGCGCCCGCGCCTTCACGCCTCACTCATACCGCAGCGATTCAATCGGCTGCAGCTTGGCTGCCTGATTCGCCGGCAAATATCCAAAAAACAGTCCGGTCGAGCAAGAAACCACAAACGCCAACAGTACACTCATCGACGACACCGGAACCCTTAGGTTTCCCGGAAGAAAGAATTGAGCGATCACCGGCACCAGCAACCCGATCAAAATCCCCAGCACCGCACCGCCCCCACTGATTAAAAACGCTTCCGTCAGAAACTGATACATGATCTCTCGGCGCGCCGCCCCAATAGCCTTTCGGATCCCGATTTCCCGAGTGCGTTCAGTGACCGTCACCAGCATGATGTTCATAATCCCAATCCCGCTGATTAGCAGCGCGATGAACGCAATCACGATGAGCACAATCGTAAGTGCCATCGAAATGTCTTTGGCCGCTTTCAAAATCGCCGTCAAGGTTTGCACGTGGTACTCCGGGTTTCCGGGATGCCGACTGTGCAGCAACATCGTCAATTGCCGTTCGACACTGGGTACGTCCTCCGGAGTGGCCGCCTGTACATCCAGAACTTTTAGCGTATTCACGCCTGTGTAGTACTTGATCAGACCGAACGGCACCAAGACAGATTCCTCCTGAATGTCAGCAAGTCCGTAAGTTTCCACCCGCTCATTGAAAACCCCGACGATTGTGAAGATCAGCTCTCCCACGTGCAAATCGCGGCCCACCGGGTTGTCCTGCCCAAAAAGGCGTTTGGCCAGAACAGGAGTAATCAAGCACATCTTGCTTCGCGTCTCCATGTCCATGGAATCAAGATAGCGGCCGCGCAGGACAACCAACCTGCGGATCTCCCGATAGCGCGGTGTTACTCCAATCAGGGTAACGGGTCTCACCACTCCTTGTGCCACCACAGACATTTGCAGGTCGCTCACGCCAGCCACCGCAGTGACACCGGAAATCGAGTCTTGCACCGCCTGCATATCGTCCAGCGTCATTTCGTAGCTCAACGGCTGGGCCTTGTCGGCCGTTCTCACAAGCTCCACCGAAAGCAAATTGGACCCGACCGCCTCTATCTGGGAAATGACAAATTTTTTGCTCGTCAATGCCACCGTGACCACCAGCACGATCGACGCGCTCCCAATGATCACGCCCAGCGACGTCAGCACGGCGCGCAGTTTGTTGGCGCGCAGTGCGTCGATCGACACTGACAGCGTTTCTTTCAAATCCATCATAAAGGTTGATGCGACGAGTCCCTCGACGCTGCCCACACCAGCTAACCCCAGGCCGCACTCTTCCCTGCTTTTGTTCAGCTCTTTCCTAGCCGCCTCAGCGACTCGCGCGCGCCTTTGTTCTTGGGTTCCAGTTGCAACGCAGCCTGATATTCCTTGATGGCCAACTCCTTCTCGCCCTTGTTTTCCTCTAAGCGCCCCAACCATTCGTGTGCGGTTGCATATCGCGGAAAACCCGAACGCTTGGGCGCCTTTTGCAAATACTCTCGCAACAACCGCTCCGCGTGCTCGAGCTCCTCATTCCTGAGGATCATACCCACGGCTCGGTAAAACAGCTCACGCGCGTCTGATGGAGCAACTTGCCCGCCAAGCTCAGCGACCTGTATAAGTCGGTCCGCTTGGCTGCGTCTCACCGCATAGTCGCCGATGTCAAAAATCAGCTCCGGCGACTTCGGATGACTCTCGAGCGCCAGCCTGAACTCCACATCGGCATCCGCGAAATCCTTCTTCTGCCGCCTGCAATTCCCAAGTGCGTAATGCCATTCCGACGTATCCATCGACTGCAGTTTCTGAATCTCGGGTTTGGCCTTCTCCTCACCGCCACCGACCATGCCGGGCGCAGCGCAATCAAACTCGATCAGCGCCTGTCTAGCCGAGAAATTCCTCTCATCGAGCTGCACAGCAACCTCAAATTCCCGGTGCGTCTTCCTCGCCAGTCCTGGTGCCGAGAACATAGAGGCATGATCCGCCTTTTCGCCGTAAGCCCTGCCCAGCCATTCGTGATACACAGAACTCTTCGGGTCGAGGGCCACCGCTTTTTCCGCGCTGGCGATGGCCGCGTCGCGTTCCTGCAACTCCAGATACGATTTTGTCAGCAGCAGCTGTATCTCCCCGTTTTGCGGCTCCTTTACGGCCGCCGCCTGCAACTCCGTGATGGCCTTCGCGTAATCGCTTCCTTCGTAAGCCCGCCGGCCAGCGTCCAGCGCATCATTCTGCTTGACCGTCGCCAAGATACTCGTCGCGGCAGCCAGCATCGCGGCGGCCACCAACCATTTTGTCTGCGCGCGGATTTCCGTCCTTAGTCTACGCCGCATTCGTATTCACGACCTGGACGGCCATACCATCATGTAAATCCGTATCTCCCGGCAGCGCGATCACTTCCCCTTCCTGTAGTCCGCCCATCACCTCATAGCTGGCCGCGTCCGCGATTCCCACTTTTATCTCGCGTTTCTCGAGCTTGGATTTCCCCACGCCCAATTGGTTCGCCTTCACAACAAACACGTACCGGTGGCCCCCCTCGGACGCCACCGCCCCTCGCGGCACCGCCAGGACATTCATCCGCTCCTTCGAATTGATGCGCACATTCACATTAATATTCGGTAGCAACTCCAGCTTGTCGTTATTCACCGCGCACAGAAGTTCCCCCACGCTACGCGTTCCGTGCGGAACCACTTGCTTTGGGATGATCTCCGTTTTCCCCACCCAGCTCCGGTTCGACAGCCCGTCCCAGGTAATGAGCACTGGCTCGTCGGCTTCAAGCCCACCGAGCTCCGGCTCATCGATGAACGCGCGCACGCGAACCTTATGTAAATCCGCCATCTCCGCCAGTAAATCGCCCAACTTCACGTAGTCGCCGGTCCTCACCGGCAGCGAGTACAGTGTCCCGTCTTCCGGCGCGGCGATTCGTCCGTTGTTCACTTTGTCTTCGAGCGCTGCCATTTCGCTCAACGTCTGTTGTACCTGCAACTCCCCGCGCTCCGCAGCAAGTCTCGCCTGATTGTCAAACTCCTGCTTCACCGCCAACAGCCGCGTAACTTCCGCATTCGCGTTTGCCAGCGCCTGATCGTTGGCGGCAATATCCTCTTTTGTAGCTGCTTGACCCGCTGCCAGCCGCGCCAGCGCATCATGATTCCGCTGCAAACGGTCGCGCTCCCCCTCGGCCTTCTCGAGGTCGCTTGCTACTTTAGCGGCTTCGTCAGCTTTGCCCCCGGCTCTTGCCGCCCGCAAATCGTCCTGCGCCCGCAAAAGCTTCGACCGCGATTCCGCCAGTTGCGCCGACGCTTCCTTCACGTTTAGTTCCAGCAAGAGCTGTCCCTTCTTCACCGTCTGCCCTTCGGTCACGTAGATCTTTTTCACAAAGGTATCGAGTTGCGCTCTCATTACGTACGGCGAAATCGGCTCCACCTTCCCGTTGCTGCTGATCGAGGCCACCAGGTTTTCTCGCGTAGGCGTGACCGCGGATATTTTCGCCGCGGGCTTCCGCGCACTCAGCCACAGCAGAAAAACCGCCGCGACGCCCGCCAGCAGCAGGAAAATCACAATCCGATTTCGCAGTCTGCGATCCATGTTCTCTTATTTTAAGTAGCCAATGGCCTCGCGCCCTGACACACACAAGCCCCGGCGCACCCAGGCTTTCCCCGTTTGATTTCTGTGGCTTGCCACGCTATCGCGCTGCTGGCCCCCGAAGCGTTTCATTTTAGCAATAGCGGCGTCGCTTTCTCCACCGGGGTTCCTAATAAGTGTCTCATCTCCAATACAATACAGATGCGCCGACCACTCCCCAGGATGCGCCGACCATTCCGCTTTTCCCCGCAGGCGAAATATTTCCCAGCCCCCATTCGTAGTAGACTCTGAAGCCTTTGCCGTACCGTCTTTGACTGTTCCAAGCGAGGGGTCCATTCATGATAGATGCTCGTGGCTTGTCCAAGCGCTTTCAGGACAAGAAGCGTGGCGAAATCCGCGCCGTCGACAACGTCAGCTTTCAATGTCAACCCGGCAAGATTTACGGTCTGCTAGGCGCCAACGGCGCCGGCAAAACCACCACCCTCCGTATGCTCGCCACCATCCTCGAGCCCACCGACGGCACCGCCACCGTGTGCGGCTATGACGTCGTCGAGCACGCCGAAAAAGTCCGCGCCAATGTCGGCTTTCTTTCCACCGCCACCGCTCTCTATCGCCGCCTCACCGCTCAAGAATTTGTCGAATATTTCGGCCGCCTCAACGGCCTTGACGAAGCAACCCTCAAAAAACGCGTCGACACCATCTTCGATCGCCTCGACATGAACGGTTTCCGCGACCGCCGCTGCGACAAACTCTCCACCGGCATGATGCAAAAAACCTCCATCGCCCGCACTCTGGTCCACGATCCTCCCGTCATGATCTTCGACGAGCCCACCAACGGCCTCGACATCATGACCGCCCGCACGATCACGTCGTTCATCCGCGAATGCCGCAACAACGGCAAGACCGTCATTTTCTCCACCCACATCATGAGCGAAGTCGAGAAGCTTTGCGACACTATCGGCATCATCCAATCCGGGAAACTCCTCGTCGAAGGCACCCTCGCCGAGCTCCGCGACAAATACGCTGAACACGAACTCGAGGAAATCTTCGTCAAAGTCGTCACACCCCACTACGTCGCCGAGGAGAAAAACTGATATGTCCCTGCGCAACGTCAGCATCGTCTATCGCAAGGAACTCACCGAAGCCATTCGCGACCGCCGCACCGTCATCTCCACAATCCTCGTGCCTCTCTTGCTCTTCCCCGTTCTCAGCGTCGGCTTTGGTTCCCTGGCTGTTATGCTCGTCGGCAAAGCCAAGGAAGAAGTCCCCAAAGTCATGCTCCGCGGCGGCGAAGACTCTCCTAGCGTTGTTGCCGGCCTAAAGAAGCTCGACAAAATCGAAATTGTTGCCGAAACACCCAACTGGAAAGACCAGATCATCAACAAGGAAGTCCGCGCCGCCGTCGAAATCCCCCCTGGTTTTCAGGCCGACGTCGCTCAACAAAAACAAGACACCGTTAACATCTACAACTACGAAGGCGAACTGAAGTCCGAATTTGCCACCGACAAAGTCGAAAAGTACTTGAAGGACTACAGCGATACAGTAGTCAAGGATCGTCTCGCGGCAAAAAACCTACCAGTCGGCGTGCTGAAGCCTTTCGACTTGAAGCGTGAAAACGTCGCCCCGCCCGAAAAAGTCAGCGGCGCCGCGTTCGGCGGCATCATCGGCTACATGGTGATACTTCTCTGCATGACCGGCGCGATGTACCCCGCCATGGACCTCACCGCAGGTGAAAAAGAACGCGGCACCATGGAGACCATTCTTTCCAGCCCCATCTCTCGCACCCATCTTGTTCTAGGTAAATTCTTTTTGATCCTGACCGCCGCCCTTGGCACCGCCGCTCTTTCTGTCCTGTCCATGGGCGTCTCATTCTCGGTTTTGAGTCACTACACCGGACAAACGGAGGGTGGGCGCGCGGCAGCCGCCGGCTTCCTTCTTCATCTTGGCCCCAAAACAGTTATTTCCGTCTTCATCATGGCTGTGCCAATCGCCGTTCTTTTCTCCTCCGTCCTCATGACCGTCGCCCTCTTTGCCAAAACCTACAAAGAGGCCCAAAGCTATCTGACACCAATGACCTTTATCGTAATCGTCCCCGCTATCGCATCCATGCTCCCCGGCGTTGAGCTGACTTCCAAGCTCTCCCTCATTCCCATTCTGAGCACCAGCCTTCTCTGCAAAGAGCTTGTCGCCGGTACTTATCACTGGAATCTAATCGCCATAATCTTCTCGTCCACATGCGTGTACGCCGCCGTCGCGCTCTTCATCGCGATAAAAATGTTCCAACGCGAATCCGTCCTCTTCCGCTCCTAACCTCTCCCCTTTGTAGGGGCGCAATACATTGCGCCTCATTAGCGACCTCCGCGCTCCGCGAGGACGCGATGAACCCCTATCATCACCCGCGACGGCATGCTCTACTTTCGCAGCATCAAAATTCCTCAAAGAGACCTGCCTGACGCCATCCGCCTGGCTCTGCGTAGTGGCTCCGAAAAGAACCTCTACATCAGCGCCGACGCCCGCGCAAAATAGCCGATACATCAGAGCCGTGCCCGATCGGATTCGTGACTCCGGTATGATCAACATCCCATTCCTCGAGGAACGCCACCAACCCTAGAGCGCCATCTCTCATCTCTCGTCCACATCTCGCTTTTGCACGTCCACGTTCTTGCCGGCGATCGCCACGCGCTTCCTGGCTCGCTCCACATGCGCCGGCTCTCCCACATTCCACAAATACATCGCCGCATACGCCCGCCACGGCCTCCACGCCTGCGAACGCTCATCCAACTCCCGCATACTCCCCAACGCCAGCGCGCGCACCAGGCCCAAGTCCCCCGTCGGCAGCGCATCTGGCTCACCCAGCGCCCGCATCGCCACATACTGCGCCGTCCATTTCCCAATCCCCGGAATCTCGCACAGCCGTTTCATGAAGTCCTCGGCTTCCACATTACCCTCAAAACGAATCTGCCCGTCGCGCACCGCCCGTGCAAAAGCGCGGATCGTCTCCGCCCGTGCTCGAGGCAAGCCGACGCTCGTAAGCTTCGCTTCCACCAAATCGTCCGGCTTGGGAAAGTAGTGCGTCAATCCTTTCCCGCGGGCAGTCGGTCGTCCAAAAGCTCGGACCAACCGCCCCGCGAAAGTTGTCGCCCCTTTGACGGTTACCTGCTGTCCAAGAATCGCTCGCA